>Ga0075429_100004122_pt1 | contig 12443 bp, 10 predicted proteins | sample RhiMetdeltSRZDD3_FD_75295 | JGI IMG/M metagenome (GOLD analysis project Ga0075429, IMG submission 75295) | Populus rhizosphere microbial communities from Tennessee, USA - Rhizosphere MetaG P. deltoides SRZDD3 | ecosystem: Host-associated > Plants > Roots > Rhizosphere > Soil | place: USA...
CCGGCGGATCGCATCCCGCGGCTGCGTGGCGAGGTCGGCCGAGGTGAACGTCACCCCGCTGTCGGTGCCTGCGTCGTACGGGTGCAGGAGCACCCGCTTCTCCTCCACCCAGGCTCCGCCCTCGATCAGGCTGAGGCCGGAGACGCCCACGAACCAGTCCGGGCTGGGGGCCACCATCGTCACCAGCGTGACGAGCGGGAAGTCCCGGCCGATCCCGAACTCCAGGGTCGTCGACCCGGGCGAGCGGGGCACGTCGTCGCCAGCCAGCACGTGCTGCGCGGTGCCGGCGCCGACCGCCGCGCCCACCTCGAGGTCCAGCGGCGACTGCCGGCCCCGCTCCGCCATGAGACGGATCCCCTCGGTGGCCAGGCCGCCCTCCTGCCAGAAGCTGACGGCCGGACCATGGGTCCCGCCGATGAGGCCCGAGAAGTGCGCGTTGCCCGGGAAGTCGGTGGGATGGGTGGCGGCGCTCCACGATGCGTCGAAGGTCACGCGGTAGCGCGCCGTCGCGGCCGGCGTCGGGGCCGGGGTCGGGGTCTGCACGGGCGCGGACGGCGCCGCCGGGGCCGCGGGAGATCCGCCCCCGCACGCGGACAGGATGGGTAGGAGGGCGAAAAGCAGGAATCGTTTCATGACCACGCTCCAACCGATGCTAACGGCGGGGCGCGGCCGTCTATTCCCTACTGGGACAGGGCGAGTCCGGCCTTCACGTCGAACGGCACCACCACGGGCTTCATGCCCTGCCACTGGTCGATCTCGATGGTCACCGCCTTGGCCGCGGTCGAGAGCCGGTACGACGCCATGGCCACGTCGTTCATGCGGCCCGAGCCTCCGCTGCTGGTCTCGATGGGCTGGCCCTTGGCGTCGAGGAACTTCATGCCCCGGATGGCGGCGAAGACCTGGAGCGGGCCCTTGAAGGTCACCGTCGTCTGGCCCTCGGTCGCCTCCACCTCGCTCAGGGTGACGACCCCGGTCCCGAGCTTGAACGTCTTGTCGTTGGCCAGGGCCACGTTCGAGACCTTCACCGGCTTCGAGCCCGTGGCGGTGGTGAGGGCCAGCTTGCCCTTGGCGTGGATCTCGGTGGCTCCCGCGGCCGGGATTCCGCGCGCCTTCATCTCGACGATGACGGCCTTGCCGTCCTTGGTCAGCTTGGGGAACGGCCAGATGCTGGCGTCGTCCAGCAGGTTCTTGCCGGTGGAATCGGTCAGCTCCTCGAGCGCGCTGGCGTCGTCGTCGAAGGCGATGATGCCGCTGGCGCCGGCGCTCTGCACGACGAGGGCCAGGCCCACGCCCGACGACTCGTTGAAGGCCTGGGCCTCGCGGCCGTCCTCCCCGTAGCCCACGCCCACCACGCGCACGCCCGCCACCGACACCTTGGGGCCCGCGGCGGGCGGCGCGGCCGAGGCGAGAGCGGCCATTCCCACGAGCGCGGCGGCCGTCGACACGGAGCGGTTCATGGACGTCCTCCTCGAAGCGCCGCGGAGAAGGCGGCGCGGCAGAGTCTAGCGGACGGCGACGGCATAAGCTACGGCGGATGGGATCGCGCGACCGCGGGCTGTTCGCCGTGCTCCTCGTCACCGCGGCGGCGAAGGCGGTCGTGATCGGCCTCGGCGCCGCCCTCTGGCGCTCCGCCTGGATGCCCCACCTCGTCCAGGACATCGTCTCGTGGCGGCGGTTCCTGGAGCAGGCGCGGCTGGGCCTCATTCCCTACGTCGACTTCAGCAAGGAGTACCCGGTCGGCGGGGGCCTGCTCTACTGGCTCCTCGCCCGGATCGTGGATCCCGCCGACATCCGGGGGACGGTGCTGGCGCACGCGCTCCTCATGTCCGCCGTGGACGTGGCCAACGCCGGGCTCTTCTACCGCATCGCGGCGGGGATCGACCGGCGCCGCGCGCTCGCGGCCGCGCTCGTCTTCGCGCTCAACCCCACGTCCCTGGTCCTGGGCCCGGTCCGCTACGAGGGCGTGGTGGTTACGCTCGTCCTGCTGGGATACGCCTGCCACCGTCTCCGGCGGCCCCTGTCCGCCGTGCTGTGGTGGTCTGTGGGCTGCTGGCTGAAGTGGTTCCCCGCCTTCTTCATCGCCGCCCAGGAGTACCGGGCCTTCGCCGTGGAGAGGATCCGTTGGCGATGGCTGAAGGCGGGGGGCGTCTTCCTGGCGGTGGCGGCGGCGGTCAACCTGCCGTTCGTCGTCCTCGCGTGGCTCCGCCACGGCAGCCTCGAGCACTGGCTGTGGCCGTACCGCTTCCACGCCACACGGCCGCTCTATTGGGACACGCTCCTGGGCGTGGGCCAGATCTGGCTGGGGCCCCTGACCTTCGAGAGGTACGCCAGCCTCTGGTCCCTCGGCCTCCTGGCCGCCGCCCTGCTCGTGAAGCCGCGCATGCGCCTCGAGCACAAAGGCGTGCTGATCTGCATCGCGTCCATCCTCTTCAACCGGATCCATTCGACGCAGTTCCACCTCTGGTTCTATCCGTTCCTGATCCTGGGCGTGATGGCCGAATCGCGGCCTGCGCTGCGCCGGGTGGCCGCCCTGGCCGTGGCCCTGGACCTGGTGAACGTCCTCGTCTATCCCTTCGCGTTCTCGTACGCCTACGCCGAGATGGGGGGCTTCGAGCCCTGGGCCGCCCGGGCGCGCGGCGGACCGTGGACGGCCATCCTCTCCGCCGCCATCGTGCTGCGCGCCGCGCTGCTCGGGGCGCTGGCGGCGCTGCTCCTGCGGCGCTATGGACAGGGCGGGCCGGAGGACAGATAATGCGATGTTTGCGCGGCGCGCGCGATGCGCGCCTCAAGGAGTGAATGAGCAAGGAAGACCTCATCGAGCTGCAAGGCGTCGTGACGGAGGTCCTGGCGGGCGGCAACTACAAGGTCAAGTGCGGCGAGAACCACGAGGTCCTGGCCCGCCTCAACGGGAAGATGCGCCAGTTCCGCATCCGCGTGATCGCCGGCGACCGCGTGACCGTGGGCGTTTCCCCCTACGACCTCAAGCGTGGCCTCATCACCTACCGCGCCAAGTAGCCGGCCCTCCGTCCGCGCCCTCCTCTTCGACGCCGACCACACGCTGTTCGACACGTCGAAGGCGGAGCGTTGCGCGCTGCGCGCCGCCCTGCGCGCGCGGGCCCTGCGCTGCCCTCCCTCCACGCTGGACGCGTACCGCGCGATCAATGCCGAGGTGTGGGCCCTCTACAGCCGCGGCGGCATCGACGCCCGCTCGCTCTCGCGCGAGCGGTTCCGCCGCCTCCTGTCGCACCTGGAGGAGGACGCGGAGGGCGGCGGCGCCCTCTCCGAGGCCTACATCGACGGCATCTCCCGGCGCGGAGACCTGCTCCCCGGCTGCCGCGGGTCCCTGGCGCGGCTGAAGCGGCGGTACCGGCTGGGCCTGGTCACCAACGGCCTCGACCGCGTGCAGCGCTCCCGGTTGCGCGCGGCCCGTCTCGACCCGTTCTTCGACGTCGTGGTCACCTCGGAGTCCTGTGGCTTCGCCAAGCCCGATCCCCGGATCCTCCACGTTGCGCTCGAGGCCCTGGGAGTGGCCGCCGCCGAGGCGCTGTACGTCGGCGACGACCTGCAGATCGACGGGACGGCGGCGCGCGCGGCGGGCGTGCCCTTCCTCTGGATGGACCGCTCCGGCCAGGGACGCTACGCGGAGGAGGCCGGCGGAGGCGCGAGCGTGCGCGCGCTGCGAGAGGTCGTGGACCTGCTGGCCGATGGGCCGACCAGCGGCGCGCGGGGCGCGGACTATAATTCCGCGGTCCCCTTGGAGAGGAAGCGCTGGACTCGCCTGTCGTAATCCCGCGGACCGCGGTCCCCTCCACGGTGTTCCTGCGCAGCGAGGTGCCGGCCCGGCATCCTTCCGCGGCCATCCTGGGCGAGGAGCGCATGGGCGCGGGCGTGGCGGTGGCGCCCGATCGCGTGCTCACCGCCCACTACCTCGTCCTGGGCGCGGCCAGGGTCGAGGTGGTGGGGCCGGACGGCAAGGCCCGCGCGGTGCAGCGCACCGCCGTGGACCACGAGACGGGGCTGGCGCTACTGAGCCTGGAGGGCGGCGACCTGCATCCGGTCGCGCTGGGATCCACCGAGCGCGTGGCGCCCGGGCTGCCCGTCTTCATCATGACGTGCACGGGCCGGCAGGAGCGCAAGGGCGCGACCGGCCACGTCACGGCCGTCGGGCCGTTCGAGGCCTTCTGGGAGTACATGTTGGACCGGGCGATCATGACCACCGTCATCAACCCCGGCCTGGCGGGGGCCGCGCTCCTCGACGCCGACGCGCGCCTCATCGGCGTGGTCTCGCTGGGCCTCGCGGCGCCGGGGCGCTACAGCCTGGCCATCCCGCTCGATCTCTTCCTGCTGCATCGCGACGAGATGGAGCGGGGGGACGGGATGCGCGAGGGGCGCCCGCGCGCATGGGTGGGCTTCTATCCCCAGGGCTTCGACGGCGGCGTGGTCGTCACCGGGGTCGTGGCGGGGGGACCGGCCGACCGCGCGGGCCTGTCCCGCGGCGACCTGGTCCTGTCCGTGGACGGCGCCTCGGTCTCCAACCTGCGCGAGCTCTACGCCGCCATGTGGAAGAAATCGGCCGGGGAGGCGCTGAGCCTGCAGATCCTCCGTGAGTCGGCGATACGCGTGGTCGAGGTCGAGACGGCGGACCGCGCCGAGTTCTACCGGTAACGGATGGCCACCGCCAGCGCCGCGCCCCTCCGCGGTCCTCGCGCGCGCCGGCGCGCCGGGGCGCTCGCCCGCCGGGTGGCCGCGCCGCTCCTGGCCCTGCTCGCCGCGGCGGGCCCGGCCCCGGCCGCGGAGTGGTTCGAGGCGTACCGGGACGGCGTCAACGCGCTGGCGGAGGGCCAGCCCATGCGCGCGGTGACGCTCCTCGAATTCGCCGCCAGCCAGCGGCCCCGGCCCGGGCGAAACGTGGTCACGTACGGCACCAACGTCGAGCCGCGGTACTACCCCTACCTGCGGCTGGCCGAGGCCTACCTCCAGGTGCGCGACCTGGCGGGCGCGCGCTCGGCGGTGGGCCGGTCCGAGAAGTGGGCCGTGGAGCCGGTGGAGGACCGGCGCAGGCTGTCCGCGCGGGTCGAGGAGCTGGCGGCGCAGCTCGCCCCGCCGCCCACCGCGCCGCCCAGCGTCGCGCCGCCGGCCGCGGCCCCCGAGGCCGCCCCGCCCACCACGCTGCCCGCGCCTGTCGCGGCGCGCGAGTCCCCCGCCGAGCCGGCGCCGTCGGCGCGTCCCGACGAAGCCCCGGCGCCCGCGGCGGCGGCGGCCCGGGCCACCCCGCCCGCCCGGCCCACGCCCTCACCGCGGGCCTCGGCGGTGGCGGAGCCGCCGGCCGCGCCCGCCGCGGCGTTGCCCGAGCCCGAGGAGCCGTCGACCGGCACGCTCGACGTCGTCTCGCAGCCGCCCGGCGCCAGCGTCTACCTCGACGACGAGCTGGTCGGCACCACCGACCCGGAATGGGGCCGGCTCGTGCGCAGCGGGATCGACCCCGGCCGACACCGCGTCCGTCTCGCGCTCCCCGGATACCGCGACGTCATGGAGGAGGTGGAGCTGGGCGCGGGCGGCACGCGCGACTTCCGCCGCCGTCTGGCCCCGCTCGACGCTCCCCGCGATTACCGTCCCCTGCTCTTCGCGGCGGTAGCCGCGGTGCTGCTCGCGATCACCGCCTGGGCGCTGCGCCGCCGCGGCGACGCGGGGCCGACGCCCCTGCACCCACGCATCTTCTCGAACCCCACGCCGCGGGTGCTCACGCCGCCCGGGTTCGACAGCAGCCCCGGCGTGCGCCGAGATGCCGACGGTTCGGAGTTCTTCGGCGAGTACCGGCTGCTGGCGCCTCTGGGCCGCGGGGGCATGGCCTCGGTCTACAAGGCCGAGCGGCGGGGGGAGGTCTGCGCGCTCAAGCGGCCGCTGCCGGCGTTCCTGGACGAGCCGGAGTTCCTGGAGCGCTTCCAGCGTGAGGCGGAGATCGGGCGCACGCTGCACCACCCCAACATCGTCCGCATCCTCGAGCGCGGCGACGTGGAGGGCGTCCCCTACTTCACGATGGAGCTGGTGCCGGGAGAGACCCTGGCCGCCCACCTGCACCACACCGGCGCCCTCGACCCGCGCCTGGCCACGGGTATCGTGGTGCAGGTCGCGGAGGCCCTCGACTACGCGCACCTGAAGGGCGTGGTGCACCGCGACCTCAAGCCGTCGAACGTGATGGTCCTCGAGGACGGCATGGTCAAGGTGATGGACTACGGCATCGCCCGGGCGCGCCGCTTCGAGGGCCTCACCGTCACCGGCGCCTTCCTGGGCAGCCCGGAGTACGTGGCCCCCGAGGCCATCGAGGGCCAGGTGATCGACGCCCGCAGCGATCTCTACTCGCTGGGCGTGATCTTCTACGAGACGCTCACGGGCCGCCGGCCGTTCAGCGCCGATACGCCCTTCGCCGTCCTGCGCAAGCACCTCACCGAGGACCCTCCGCCGCCGTCGCAGTTCCGCCAGGGGTTGCCCCCGGAGCTGGAGCGGATCGTCCTGCGCCTCCTCGACAAGCACGCGGAGAAGCGGCACGCGGGGGCGGAGGAGCTCGTCCTCGAGCTGCGGGACTTCCTCAACCAGGCGGCCTGATCAGCGCCGGGGGAGGAGCTTCTTCAGCGCTTCCCGGCTGAACCCGGAGGTATCGCTGGAGCGGAGCAGCTCCTGCGCGATCTGGTCGGTCGGGCGAGCCTGGCGGGGCGGGCGGGCGGCGGGGGCGCGCATGCCCAGATGGGGCCAGAGGGCCCGCGACACCTCCTCGGGCAGGATGTTCTCCAGGTACTCGAGCGCGGTGCCGCGCAGCGCGGCGTCGTCGCCGAGGAGGGCCCAGTAGGCGGTCTGCATCGGCTCGCGGTCCAGGGCCGTGGAGAGCAGCGTGAACACGTGGGCCAGCCCGCGCTCGGCCGGGGTCTGCGCCTGCTCCGCCTCGTCGCCCAGGGCCTCGACCTCCGCGGCCACGTCCGCCTCCATGGCCCACGCCGGCGGCCCCTCCTCCAGCTCGCGCATCACGGCGGAGAACACGTCGTTCCGCCGGACGCGCAGCTTGGGCTCGCGCTGCGTGATGCGGGCCAGGGTCAGCGCGCATTCTCGCCGCACCTCGAAGCGCGGGTCCGCGAGGCCCAGGATCAGGCCGTCGGCCGCGCGTTGGATCGGGCTGCCCCGGAGCACGCGGGCCACGCGGCGCCGGATCGTCGCGTCCTGCCGCGGGTCGAGCAGGGCGTCCAGGAGCTGGCCCGTGGCGCGCGGGCCCGAGCGCCGCAGGGCCCGCACGACGTCCAGGAAGACGGCCTTGCTGGCCAGCAGCGGGATGAGGTGCCCGACGAGCGCGGGGTCCGTCGCCTCCGGCCGGTGAAGGGCGATCCGCACGGCCTCGGGCTGTCCCGAGCGCAGCTCCGCGACGGCCTGCAGCACGCCGTCGGCGCCGGGCTCCGGCGCCTGGGCCGCGGCGGTCCCGGCGGTCCCCCGCGCGGCGCCGCGCACGGCGGCCACGTCGCGCAGCAGGGCCTGGCGGTCGAGCAGCCCCGTACGGGCCAGCGTCACCAGCGTCGTCGAATCGCGGACCTCGGCCATGTCGAGACGCACCACGCCCGACCGCAGGCTCTCCTCGAGGGCGAAGACGTAGCCGCGGTGCAGCCGCCGCGAGACGACGATGGCGGCCAGCGAGCCGGCCGCGGCCAGCGCGAAGAGCGTGCGCCCGCTGCCGCGGCCGCCGAGCGCGACCACGATGCCGAGCGTGAGCAGGCCGCCGCACACGGTGCCGAGCCGGTCGAAGCCCACGTCGACGATGGTCTTGGTCGGCCGCTTCCGGCGCTCCGCCACCGGCGTGAAGAGCAGCTCGTAGCCCGAGCGGAAGAGCGAGTTCTGGAGCACGCCGTGGGCGCCGCGCGAGACGACGGCGGCCCACAGGCGCGGGTCCGCCACCCCGAGCAGCGCGGTCACCACCACCGCCGCCGGCCGCAGGGCGACCGTGCCCGCCAGGCCCAGCCCCAGAAGCGAGGGCTTGGACAGTGTCGTCTGGGCGATGAGGGCCAGCAGGCCCACGCCCGTGTGGAAGAGCGCGAAGAAGGACAGGAGCGGCTGGCCGGCCGCATAGGTGGAAGCCGCGCGGGCGTTGAGGATGTAGTCGAGGATGGCCTCGGTGGCGGCGCCGAGGGCCACGAAGATGGCGAGGTCGCGCAGGTAGGGGACCTCCCGCAAGAGCCGCAAGCCGGAGAGCGGCCCCGTCGGCTCGGTGCGCGGCGCCGTGGCCACGGCGGGCGCGCCGGCGAAGCGCCCCAGCGCGACCAGGCAGATCACGTTGAGGACCGCCATCACGGCCAGCAGGCTCGACACCGGCAGGAGGCCGGCGGAGCTCCAGGCCAGCAGGCCGCCCGCGACTCCGCCCAGCGACGCCCCCACGCCGATGCGGCCCATCACCCGCCGCGCCAGGTAGGGGTCGAAGCGCTCGTTGACGAGCGACCAGAAGCCCGAGACCACGGTGGCGCCGAAGGCCGCCATGTGGAGGTACACGGCAACGGCGGCCAGGCGCGGCTGGACGAGGCTCAGGCCCCATTCGCCGAGCAGAAGCACGGTGCCCGCGGCCAGGGCCAGCGGCACCACCCGCGCCGGGGAGCGCCGGCCCATCGCCGCGGAGAAGCCGAGCACGGCCAGGGACGACGCCACCGCGGAGCTGATCATCATCAGCGGCAGCGAGGAGACGTGGAAGGCCGAGAGGAAGAGCGCGTCCCGCGTGGCCTTGCCCACCACCTGCTGCGCGATCAGCGTCCCGGCCGCCAGCATGGCCGCCGTCACCGCGAGCCGAGGGCTGGGCCCTCTCGTGTGAACCATGGGCTGCCGGCCCCCGGAGAGGCGCACCGGCGCCGTCTATACTACGCCATGCTTCCGCGGCGCCCAGCGCCGGCGGCCGCGGCTCTCGTCCTGACCCTTGCCGCCGCGCCCGCCGCGCCCCAGGTCCTGATCCCGCTCACGCGCTCCGGCTCCGGCGCCCGCGCGGCGGGCATGGCCAACGCCTTCGTGGCCCTGTCGGACGACGGGACGGCGGCCTCCTGGAACCCCGCCGGGCTGGCCCAGCTGCGGAACGCGGAGCTGTCCTTCGTGTACGGCGTCAACGAGCGCGGCCTGTTGTTCACCGGCGAGCGCTCCCCCGACGACCGCTTCGTCTTCACCAACCGCGACATCGAGTACGCGACCTCGTCCCCCGACTTCGCGAGCCTGGCCCTGCCCTTCCAGGTCGCGCGCAGGCCCGTCACCGTCCAGCTGGGGTGGCAGCGGCTGTACCCGCTGGAGGGAAAATTCCAGGGCGAGACGGTGCGAATCCCCGTCGATCCAGCCGACGACCCGCCGAAGCGGATCTCGGCCAGCGAAGAGTTCACCGGCCAGATCGATCTCGTCTCGCTGTCCGCGGCCGTGAGGCTCACGGGCCGGATATCGCTCGGGGGCAGCCTCAACACCTGGCGCGGCAAGTGGACCTCGCGGGACGCCATCGCGGAGCCGGACGGCGGCGACTTCGTGTCCGCCTTCACGCGCGAGCAGGTGCGGGGGCACAACTTCACCGGCGGGCTGCTGCTGACCTTTCCCGCCTGGAACGCGGGCCTCGTCTACCACTCCCCGTTCTGGTCCAATTACGAGCGGCGGACCGACGTGGAATCGAGCCAGGCGCCGCCCACAAGCATGGACAGCGGCGGGTCGGGCCGCTTGCGCTTCCCACGAAACCTGGCCGTGGGCGTGGCGTGGAGGCCTGCCGTCCTCTGGACCCTGGCCGTGGACGTGAACCACGACCAGTGGACGGAGCTGGTGGTGGACCGCGTGCGCGACCACCCGGGCCCCTTCAACTTCTTCGACGGCCTGCCTCCCGAATTGTCCATGACCCGCGACACCCTGGCGTTGAACCTGGGGGCGGAGCACCTGTTCCCCCACGAGAGCTTCGTGGTGCCCCTGCGTTTCGGCTTCGCGTGGGAGCCACAAGGCGCCATGGACCCGGTGACGCGCGACCCCGTGGAATACTTCCTGCTGTCCGCGGGCAGCGGGTACAACACCAACCGGTTCAAGTTCGACCTCGGGGTGCAGTACCGGTGGGCCGCGTTCATGGCCAGCGACGTGCTCAGCGTGGACACGGCGACGGCGCCAGCACCCCTGGTGCGGGACGCGGTGGGCCGCGTGGGCGCGCACGAGTGGCGCTTCAAGTTCTCGGTCATCTACCGGCTTTCGAGCGCGAGGAAGGTACCGCAGACATGACCGCGACCGTGCGGACCGGCCCTCCCGTCGTGACCCTCCGCAACGCCCCCCTTCGTCCCTACGACGGGGCCATCGCCGCCGCCCGCACCTGCTACTCGCCGCGGGTGGTGGGGGCCGACGAGGTCACCGCCGCCCAGCGCGAGTCGATCGGCCCCATGACCTTCGAGGGCGGGCACCACACGGTCTACCAGCACGCGCACTTCGAGTTCGGCCTGGAGAACGTCAGCCGCCAGTTCGTCTGGTCGTTCCTGCACTCGCACCCCTTCTACAACTCCGAGCAGTCCAGCCAGCGCTTCGTCCGCCTCGACGAGGTCGCGGCCTACGTGCCCGACGACCTCGAGCCGCGCGCCCGTGCGGTCTACGAGGACGCCGTGGCCGCGGCCTGGGAGGCGTACCGCAGGCTGTCCGAGCTCTTGAAGGCCGACACGCTGCGCATCCTCGGCGAGATCCGACACGTCGGGCCCCAGGCCTCCGAGAAGCGCCGCAAGCGGGTGGCGCGCGAGGCGGAGAAGAAGGCCATCGAGGTGGCGCGCTACGTGATCCCGGTGGCCGCGTTCACCTCGATGGTCCACACCGTATCGGGCATCGTGCTGCACCGCCTGCATCGAATGATGCGGACGGGCGACACGCCGCGCGAGAACGCGATGGTCGTGGAAGCCATGGTGCGGAAGGTCCGCGAGGTCGACCCCGCCTTCTTCGAGGTGGTGGGTGACGGCCCGCTGGCGGCGGAAGAGGTCGTGGAGTCTCGCTTCCCCCGCGTGGAGTCCGGCGGGGACGCCGCGGCCGCCGCCGCCGACGCGCGCCTGGGCCGCCGCACGTCGCTGCTCGTGGACTACTCGGCCCGGGCCGAGCAGACGACGGCGGAGGCCGTGCGGGCAGTCCTGGGGGCCACGCCGGACACGCTGCCCGACGACGCGGCGCTGGACCGCGCGCTCGATCCCTCCCTGAACCGGTACCGGCTGGAGACGCTGAACCTCTCCGTCCATTCGCCGGTCTCGCGCGCGCTCCACCACGCCTCGTATACGTTCCTGAAGCGCCTCTCGCACACGGCGGACTCCCAGGACCAGCGCCACCGCATGGTCCCGGCCTCGCGCCCGCTCATGACGCTGACCGACACCCGGAAGCCCGACTACGTGACACCCCCGCTCCTCGCCGCCAACCCCGCGGCGCTGGAGGTGTACGAGGAGGCGATGGCCCGCGCGTGGGCGGCCAAGAACCGCCTCCTGGAGATGGGCGCGCCGCTCGAGTCCGCCCTCTATCTGCTGCCCAACGCCAAGGCCCTGCGCTTCCATGAGAGCGGGAGCCTCCTCTACCTCGGCCACAAGTGGGTCATGCGGACCTGCTTCAACGCGCAGGAAGAGATCTACCGCGCGTCGATGGACGAGCTGGAGCAGGTGCGGGCGGTGCACCCGCGCCTGGTCCGGCACATGGGCCCGCCCTGTGTGCTGCGCGCGGGGCGCATCACCCCCACCTGCACCGAGGGCGAGCACTTCTGCGGCACGGCCGTGTGGCGGAGCTTCCCCGACGTCGAGCGGAGGATCTGACTGGCGCCACATAGAGAATCGTCAGACGATCGATGTTCAATCGCCCAACGATAATCCGCGTTGTGATCCAGGATTGCCCGTGGTAATCATCGACTAAGAATGGAGGTGTGGTATGAGCTCAAAGCGGTTCGTGATGAGCGGCGTGCTTCTGTTGCTCTTGGGAGCGACCGGTGCCTATGCCCAATCCGAGATCATTCTCACTGCCGGCATGTTTGCGAAGGACAGTACCAGATATGTGACTGAATCTGGAGGCTACGCTGGGACGTATGTTCAGCACGGAACCTACAGGTTCCCTGCCGATCATGGTGAGGTCCTTGTGGGGATCACGACGTTGCTGCCCAGCACCTGGGCCGGTGAGGACATCGACATCGTCTTCGGCGGACAGACCGGAGGCTCAAGCTCGCAGCAGTTCAGGATCGTCGGTCAGATCGAGAGCACGACGTTCGGCGAGACCGAGACGTTGACGTTAGAGGATTCCGGCGGCACCACCGAGGTCGTCGTGGTGAGCGGCTATACGGTTCCCAGCAACCGGCGGTTCGCCATCGCCATCGGGCGAGACGCCAACCATGGCGACGACACCACTCTAATGTCGATGAACTTCGAATACCTCGCTTTGCGGCTACAATGATGCTGGGCGGGAGGACCTGCGCTCCT
>Ga0075429_100004127_pt1 | contig 12435 bp, 11 predicted proteins | sample RhiMetdeltSRZDD3_FD_75295 | JGI IMG/M metagenome (GOLD analysis project Ga0075429, IMG submission 75295) | Populus rhizosphere microbial communities from Tennessee, USA - Rhizosphere MetaG P. deltoides SRZDD3 | ecosystem: Host-associated > Plants > Roots > Rhizosphere > Soil | place: USA...
TGGGCCACCGCCACGTGGTCGATCTGCCAGCAGCGGGGACAGGCCACGGGCACGGTCTCCGTCGGCTCGCCCGCCTCGGTCTCGTAGACGATCACGTAGGGCTTGCGGCATTTGCTGCACTCGTGGCGGTCGCGTCTCTCCCCGCGCGGCCCGGCGATGGTGGAGACCGAGGTGGGGGTGGCGGTCGGAGGGCGGACGGGGCGGCCCATCGGCCGTTCGGCGGCGCCCGGCGCTCCCCCGGCCAGCGCTTCGGCGATGGACTGGCGGAGACGGTCCGGAGCGGCCATGAAGTTCTTGCCGCGGCTCGCCCGGTCCGGACCTTCCAGCGTGACGGACCAGCGGTCACCGATCTTGACCAGCGAGACCATCCACGGCTCGCTCCGCGCCCGCGCGCCGAGGCCCGCCTCCACCTCGGCCTCCACGGCCTGCCGCTCCTCCGGGGAGCAGCCCGCGCAGAGGATCTTCAGGCTCATCGTTGTCCCCAGGATACGCCTTTCGCCTAGGAAGCTCCCGTGCCCGCGCCGGCGCCGAGGATCGCCTCGGCCTCGATCTCCACGAGCATCGCGGGATCGATGAGCCGGCTCACCTCGACCATCGATGTCGCGGGGCGGATCCGGCCGAAGACCTCGCCGTGCGCGCGGCCCGCCTCCTCCCACCGGCCGATGTCCGTGACGTACATGCGCGTGCGCACCACGTCCTCCATGCGCGCGCCGGCGCGCGCCAGCGCCCTCTCGATGTTGCGCAGGGTCTGCACGGTCTGGGCGTAGAGGTCGCCGTGGCCCACGACCGCGCCCGAATCGTCGGTGGCGGTGGTGCCGGAGACGTGGACCACGTCTCCCACGCGCACCGCGCGGGAGTACCCGACGATCGGCTCCCAGCGCGTGCCGCTGGCGATGTTCTGCCGCATGGCTCCTGCACCTCCTTGACGAACGTGCTAAATAAACGCCGTCCGCGACGGTCCGTCAAGGACGAGGAGGACCGCATGATGATCTTCGGCAAGAAGCTGTCCGAGTACTGCCGCTTCCAGCAGGCGATCCTGTGGGTGCTGGGGGTCGTCGGTCTGGCCAAGCTGGCGTTGTCGCTGGCCGGTCTTCCCAACGACACCACGAAGTGGCTGAGCCTCACCGTGCTCTCGATCGCGGCGACCCTCTACTACGGCGTGCGCGTCCACACCAGCGGCTTCGGCAGCTACAAGCAGCTGCTCCCGCTGATATTCAACCAGAGCGTCCTGGCGCACGGGATCATCGCCATCGGCATCGTCATCGGGATCATGACCGGCCACGACAACATCTTCACGGCGCCGGAGTACAGCGGCGGGGGCGACGGCAAGACGTGGCTCCACGTGGGGGCGCACGTCGTGCTCGGCATGTTCGCGGGCACCCTCGTGGGCTGGCTGGTGGCCTCGATCGTGATGTGGGTGACCAAGCGCGTGTCCCGCAAGCCCGCGCCCGCGGTGGCCTAGAAGACCCGGCGGCTGTCCAGCAGCAGCGTCACCGGCCCTTGGTTGACGAGGGCCACGTCCATATCGGCCCGGAACACGCCCTCCGCCACCGGCAGGCCGGAGCGCCTGACGGTCTCGACGAAGTACCGGAACAGCCGGTCCGCCTCCTCCGGGGCCGCCGCCTCGACGTAGCTGGGCCGGCGGCCCTTGCGGCAGTCGCCGTAGAGCGTGAATTGCGGCACCACCAGCACGGCGCCGCCCGACTCCCCCACCGAGCGGTTCATCTTTCCCTCCACGTCGGGGAAGACCCGCAGGTGGACGACCTTGTCGGCCAGCTCGTCCGCGTCCTTCTCGCCGTCGCCGCGGCCGACACCCAGCAGCACCATCAGGCCCGGGCCGATGGCGCCCACGACTGCGCTGTCCACGCGCACCGCGGCCTCGGCCACGCGCTGCACGACGGCGCGCATCAGCGCAGCTCCAGCAGGGCGCCGTCCTTGCCCAGCACCGCGGTGCCGATCTGCCCTTGGCGCATCTCCAGCCAGCGCTCGCGCGGGACCTTCACGCGGTGGACCTGCCGTTGCCCGGCCTCGAGGACGACGACGTAGCTCTCGCCGCGCTTGCCCTCCCGCTCGCCGAGGTCGAGGCGGATGTCGGGCCACCGCGGGGACTTGTCTTTACCCGAGGACCGCAGCGTGCGCGCCACCGACCAGCGGTCCGCGTCGTAGGCGACGCGTTGGCCGTAGACGGGTTGCTCCCGGTACACCGGCTGGCCGTTCCGGGTCCCGACCTGCCGCCGCTCGACGTGATGGACCTGGCGGCGCCGCGCGATGATCCGCGCGCCCTGCGGGACCTCTTCCTTCCAGGACTCTTCGCGGACCGTCTGGCGCTCCTCGATCTCCACGGTGCGCTCCCACTCGAAGCCGGCCACGGTGACGGCCTCCGCCTCGGGACGGCGGGCGAGGTGGACGGTGGCGGCGCCCAGGAGCGCGGCGACCAGCGCGACGAGGGCCAGCGTCCTCGCGCGTCCGGAGGGACGAGCGGTGGCGGGCGCGCGCGCCGGTGCCCGCGCGGCGGAGGACTCCACCGCCGTGGCCGCCGCCCCGCTGGCCGCGCCGCAGCTACGGCAGCGGCCCGCGCCGCCGGCGTTCGTGGTGCCGCAGAAGCGGCAGCGCCACTCCGCGGGCGCGGCCTCCGGGATCGGGCCGGCGTCCGGGCCATCCATCCTCCGAGGCTATCATCTCGGCCGTGGCGCTACCCCCGCGGATCGGCCGCTACAGGGTCCTCCGGCTGCTGGGCCGCGGGGCCATGGGCGTCGTGTACCGCGCGCGGGACGACGGCCTGGAGCGGGACGTCGCGCTCAAGGTCATGGCCATGGGCGACGCCACCGCCGAAGGGCGCGAGCGGTTCCTGCGCGAGGCGCGGTCGGTGGCGCGCCTCCAGCATCCGAACATCGTGATCATCTACGAGCTGGGCGAGCACGACGGCGCGCCCTTCATGGCCATGGAGCTGCTGGAGGGCCTGGACCTCCAGCGGGCGATCGCCGCGGGGCTGCGGCCGGACCCGCGCGTGACGCTGCCCATCGTCATGCAGGTCCTGGCCGGGCTGGGCCACGCCCACGAGCACGGCATCGTCCACCGCGACGTCAAGCCGTCGAACGTCTTCCTGCCTCGCGGCCGGCCCGCGAAGGTCATGGACTTCGGCGTGGCACGGCTGGCCGCGGGCACCACCGCCGCGGGCGGCATGGTCGGCACGCCCAACTACATGTCGCCGGAGCAGGTGCGCACCGGCCTGGTCGACGGGCGCAGCGACCTCTTCTCCGCCGGCCTGATCCTGTACGAGCTGGTCACGGGCGAGAAGGTCTACCAGGCCGACAACGTGGTCTCGCTCCTCTACAAGATCGCGCACGAGGATCCGTCGCTGGCCGAGCTGCCCGCCGGCCCGCAGTGGGAGCGCGTGCGCGCGGTGGTGGCCCGCGCCCTGGCGCGGCAGCCGGAGGACCGCTATCCGGACGCGCGAAGCATGTCCGACGCCCTCGGCCGGGCACTCGAGGACCTGGGCGGCGCGGCCCCCGGCCACCCCGTCTGGGACGAGACCGTCCTCATGCGCAAGGAGGGGGTGGAGCCGGCCGCGATGCCCGCGGAGCCCGCGCCGCCGCCCGCCGAGCCGTCACGCCGGATGGCCTTCATGGCGCTGGCCGCGGCCGTCGCCGCCCTGATCGTGGGCGCGGCCCTCTTCGTGACCCTGCGACCGCCCTCGGCCCCGGAGCAGCCGTCGATAGCAAGCCCCATCCCCGACGCATCGGCGTCCACCGCGCCCGGGCCGCCGTCGCCGTCCGCCTTACCGTCACCGCCGTCGGCCTTGCCGTCACCGCCCGCCGCGTCTCCATCGCCGCCGCCCTCGCCCGTGCTTCCCTCCCCCCGCGCGCCGTCGGGGCGGTCGCTGATCGAGACCGTCGAGGGCGAGCCGAGGCCCGGCGCGGACGCCTCACGGCTGGAAAGGGCGAACGACCTCTTCGATCGCGGCCGCTACGCGGCGGCCCTGGCCGAGGCGAGGGCGGTGCTCCGGCGCAGCCCGGGCAACGCCGAGGCGCGGACCCTCGTCGAGGACGCCGAGGTCGCGCTGGTGGTGGAGGAACGGATCAAGAAGGCGCGGGAGGCCCTGCGCCGGGGCGACCGCGATACCGCGCTGCGGGAAGCCCGGGCGGGGTTGGCCGTCGCCCCCAGCGACGCCCGGCTCCTTGACCTCTTCAAGGAGGCCACTCGCTGATGATTTTGGGTTACGATGGCGGCCGGGAGGCTGGCCCACAAGGAGGAGCCCTCATGACCTACGTCATCGCGGAACCGTGCGTGAACACCAAGGACACCGCCTGCGTCGAGGTGTGCCCGGTCGACTGCATCCACCCGAAAAAGGACGAGGCGGAGTTCGAGGGCGAGAACAAGCTCTACATCGACCCGGAGACCTGCATCGATTGCGGCGCCTGCGTCCCGGTGTGCCCGGTGCAGGCCATCTTCCCGCAGGAAGAGCTGCCCGAGAAGTGGGCGCAGTACACGCAGATCGACGCCGACTGGTACGCGAAGCGGAAGTAGCGCCGCCAGCGCCCCGCGGCGCCCCACGACCGCTTCCCTCCGCGGGGTGAAGAGGACCAGCCGATGGGAAGCCGCGCCGAGCGCCGCAAGGATCCCAGGATGGCGCTGCGCATCCCCGTCAAGGTGGACGGCTTCGACCCCGCGGGCCCCTGGCAGGAGATGACGGTCAGCGAGGACACGTCCGCCGGCGGGGAGGCCTTCACCCTCGCGCACCCCGCGCGGTTCGGCCAGGTCGTCCTGCTGTCGCTGCCCCTGCCCAAGCGCTTCCGGCAATACGACCTCACCGACCCTTCGTACCACGTGTACGCGGTCGTGCGCCGGGCGGAGCCCCTGGGGCATCGAACCCACGTCGGTGTCATGTTCCTGGGCAAGAACCCGCCCCGCGGCTTCGAGAAGAACCCGACCGGGCGGTACCTCCTCTCGGAGGATCCCGGCCCGGGGACGCGCACCGAGCGCCGCGCCCACGAGCGCCACGAGATGCACTACAACCTCAAGCTCTCGCGACAGGGCGGGGCCGCGGAGAAGGAGTTCACGGTGGCGGAGAACCTGGGCAAGGGCGGGGCCCGCGTCCTCACCACGCTGCCCGTGGTCAAGGGCGAGATCGTCATCGTGGAAGAGATGGCCGGCCCCTTCAAGACGCGCGCCGAGATCCGGAACATCTACATCGGCAAGGACAAGGTCCCGCGCCTGAACCTGAAGTTCCTGGACGGCGAGGCCCCCGACCGGCTCATCGCCGGAGGATAGGGACCGGCTGATGCGAACGCGCCCGGAAGCGGGCTGCCAGGACCTCGTCTTCCGCGAGGCCTACGCGGTGGACGAGGCCGGCGAGGTGGCCCTCGAGGACTACGCGCGCACGGTCGCACGCGCTGCCGCGGCCGAGGTCGTGCGCGACGGCGCCCTTGGCTCTCCCATCCGCGGCCTGCACCTGTGCGCTCCGGGCGCGCCGGTGACGGCCGAGGTCATCGCGGACGTCGAGGGCTTCGCGCGCAGCCTGGCCGCGGACCGACCCAGCGGCCTCGGCTGGTCCTGAGACGCTAACGGGCGGCGAGCAGGCCGTGGCGCCGAAGGATCTCCCGCACCTTCTCCAGCGGCAGCCCCAGGACCTCGTGCCCGTCGCGGCCGCGCATGGTGCGCCCCGCGACAAGTGCGTTCACGATGGCCTCCTCCGTGGCGCCCACGGTCGCCTCGAACAGCGGGCCCATCCGGTCGTTGGGCAGCATCTGGAGGGCCGTCGTCCCCTCCTTGTCCGCCGCCTTCGCGTTGGCGGTGGAGAAGGCGACGAAGAGGTCTCCGGATCCGTTGCCCGCCACGCTGCCGGTGCGGGCCAGGCCGAGGGCGGCGCGGCGGGCCATGCGCTTCATCTGGTGGGGCAGCAGCGGCGCGTCGGTTGCGACCACGATGATGATGGATCCGGTCTCCTTCGAATAGACGAGGCCTTCGCGCAGCTCGCGCCCCATGGGCAGGCCGGCGATGCGGAGCTGGTGGCGCAGGCCGAAGTTGGCCTGCACGAGGACGCCCACCGTGTAGCCTCCGGCCTTCGCGTCGAGGACCCGCGAGGCCGTCCCGATGCCGCCCTTGAACTCGTAGCAGATCATCCCCGTGCCGCCGCCCACGTTGCCCTCGGCCACCGGACCGGAGGCCGCGCCATCGATCGCGCGAAAGGCGTGCTCGGGCTTCACGTGCATGCCGTAGACGTCGTTGAGGTGCCCGTCCCAGGTCTCCGCCACCACGGGGAGCGACCACAGCTCCTGATATCCCTTCGGCCCCCAGCGGCGCGCGGCGTACGAGATGACGGCATCACGGACGACGCCCACGCTGTTGGTGTTGGTGATCATCACGGGGCCTTCGAGCAGGCCCGACTCCTCCAGCCACGCGGTGCCCGTCATCTCCCCGTTGCCGTTGAGCGAGAACCAGCCGCCGAAGCACTGGGACGCGGCGGCATCACCCTTTCCCCGGGGCAGGACCGCGGTCACGCCGGTGCGCACGGCGTCGCCCTCGATGAGCGTGACGTGCCCCACCTCCACGCCCGCCACGTCCGTGATCGCGTTGAAGCGGCCCGGCGAGCCGAAATCGAACGGGATGCCGAGGTCGCGGGCCCGCGGCTCGGCGGCCGCGGCGGGAAGGGCGAGAGCGAGGACCAGCACGAAGAGCGCGGCGTGGCGCATGCTCACCTCCGCGGGGGAGACTAGCACCGCCGGGTTAATCTTCATTGATATGTCCTGGAAGGCGGCGGCCCGGCGCGACCCCGCGGGGTTCTACCGCCTCCCGGCGGACGGCGGCGAGGTCCGGATCTTCATGACCGAGTCGCTCTTCGCCGAGGCCGAGGAGTCGCTCGGCGACCAGATCCGGAACACGCGCCGCTTCCCCGGCGTGGTGGACGTGGCCATCACGCCCGACGCGCATCACGGCTACGGCGTGCCCGTGGGATGCGTCATCGCTACCACCGGTACGCTGGCCATGGGCCCGGTGGGATACGACATCGGCTGCGGGATGGCGGCCCTGCGCAGCGACGTGCCGCGGGACCACGCCACGCCCGACCGCGTCAGGGACTTCTCGCGGCTCGTGATGTCGCGCGTGGGCCTGGGCGCGGGCGCCAGGGGCGAGTCCATGTCGAAGGAGCGGTTCCAGGAGATCGTGCGCGGCGGGGCGGAGGCCCTGGGCGCGGCGCGCGGTACGGCCGAGCGCGACCGGATCCCCGTCGAGGACGACTGGGACATCCCGAAGGACTCGCGGGCCTGGCGCGGGCAGAACCAGCTCGGCAGCCTGGGCGGCGGCAACCACTTCATCGAGCTGCAGCACGACGGCGAGCGGCTCTGGGTCATGTACCACACCGGATCCCGCGGCTTCGGCCACGGCCTGGCCTCGTACTACTTCGAGCAGGCGCGGGAGGAGCTGGACCTGAAGCGCGGACAGATGGACCTCGGCTACTTCACGCCACGCTCCCGCCACTGGCGCGCCTACAAGAACGCGGTGGCCGCGGGCGGGAACTACGCGATCGCGAACCGGCTCCTCATCGGCCAGGCGGTGGGCGGGGCTTTCGCGGAGACGTTCGGCGGCGAGGCCGCGATGGTCTACGAGATCAGCCACAACCTGGTCCAGGAGGAAACCCACCCGGACCTCTTCGACCGGCCGGTCTGGGTCCACCGCAAGGGGGCCACGCGCGCCCTGCCCGGCGGGCATCCTTTGTTGAGCGGGACGCGATGGGCGGACACCGGCCACCCGGTGCTGATCCCGGGATCGATGGGCGATTCCTCGTACGTGCTGCGGCCCCTGTCCGGCGCCGCGCTCTCGCTGTACTCCGTGAACCACGGCGCGGGCCGGCGCAAGTCGCGCAGCGCCGCCCGCCGCGAGATCACGCAGGGCGAGGCCGACCGGAAGCTGCGCGAGCTGGGCGTCATGGTCAACGCGGGGGGCCGTGTCCCCATCGACGAGTCCCCGGCCTGCTACAAACCCTCGGGGGAGGTCATCCGCGCGGTCACCGAGGCAGGCCTGGCCGAGGTCGAGGTGTGCCTCTCGCCCATCGGGTCGATCAAGGGCGAGGACTGAGCCGCGCCGGCCGCCGCAGAGGTGTGCTGAACCCTTGACATTGGTCGGGGCTTTGCTAGGCTTTTCATTGCACTAGTTGCCGTTGCTCTGCCGTTCTGAAGGAGGCCGGCCAAGGTGGCCGGCCTCTGGTCGTGGGCGGGCAGGTGACGTGGCGCTAGGCAAAGGCTAAGGAGGCCTGCACGTTCATGATCGAAGGCACGGTCAAGTGGTTCAACGAGTCCAAGGGCTTCGGTTTCCTCTCCCGCGAGGGTGGTCCCGACGTTTTCGTCCACCATTCGGAGATCCGGGCGGAGGGATTCCGTACCTTGAACGAGGGTGATCGCGTTCGTTTCGAGGTGGTGGACAGCCCGAAGGGGCCCCGCGCCGCGAACGTCACCAAGATCTAACGACTCGAGTCCACTCTCTGCGCCCGAGGCCGCAAGGCCTCGGGCGTTTTTGCTTTTAGGGCGGAAAACGCGGTGCCGATCCCGCAACAGCAACTCCCTCCCCCTACGTGGGGAGGGTGGGGTGGGGGGTCGAAGAATGGAATAGCTGCGCTCCCTCGCCGGTATCGCCACCGGGCGAGATCCGCCGGTCCGGTGTCTAATAGGCGGACCCCGAGGAGCCAGTGAGTCGAGAGCGGCTGATCGTCTTCGGCGCAACCGCCGTCCTGCTCGCCCTGGTCCTCCGTCCGGAGCTTCGCGCCCTTTCGGTCCGCGTCGGGCCGCCCCGCATCGATCGCCCCGCCGGCCTCACGTTCCGCCTCAGCGAGGGATCCGAGGGCCCGCCGCCCACGGCCCGGCCGCCGGCTTCGTCGCAGCCGCTGTCGGAGGACGAGACGCGACGGGTCCTCGACCGCCTGCCCCCGCTCACGGCCGACCCCGAGGACGAGAAGGACTTCGCGTTGCGCGAGGCGTCGCTCCCGCCGCCCCGCGCCGGGAAGACCGTCAAGGACCCGTTCCCTCCGCCGCCGGGGCCGCCGCTGCCGGACGCCGGAGCCGCGGGCCCGCTCGAGGTGCTGCGCCGCGCGCCTGAGGGCGAGGTCGATCTGGCCCCCAGCCTGAGCGTCACGTTCTCGCAACCGATGGTGGCCCTGACCTCGCACGCCGAGCTGGCGCGCGGGGAAGCGCCGGTCTCGCTGACGCCCGAGCCGCCAGGCCGGTGGCGATGGGTCGGGACGAGGACGCTCCTCTTCGAGCCCGACGTGCGGTTCCCCATGGCCACGACGTACACGGCCGAGGCCCCGGCGGGCCTTCGCTCGGCGACGGGCGGCGCCCTGCGCGGCGCGGTTCGCTGGACGTTCACCACGCCCCCGCCCCGCCTGGTCGCGTCCCATCCCAAGGACGCGCCCGCCCGGCGCGAGACGGTGATGGTCGCGGCCTTCGACCAGAAGGTCGATCCGCAGGCGGTCATGGGGACCGTCGCGGTCCGCGCCGGGACCGCCACGATAGGCGCCCGCCTCGCCACCGCGGAGGAGGTCAAGGCCGACGAGGCGGCGAGCCGTGCGGCCGCGGCCGCCGGAGAGGGACGCTTCGTGGCGTTTCGCGCCGGCGAGCGGCTGCCTGCCGATTCCCCCGTCACGGTCACGGTGGGGCCGGGCACACCCTCGGCGGAGGGCCCGCGCCGGACGGACAAGCCGCAGTCCTGGAGCTTCACCACCTTCGGGCCGCTGCGCATCACGGAGCACAAGTGCGGGTGGCGCCCCGGCGAGTGCCCGCCCTTCACGCCGTGGCAGATCGTGTTCTCGAACCCGATCGACGACAAGGCGTTCCGCAAGGAGATGGTGCGCGTGGACCCGGAGCTGCCCGCGCTGAAGGTGGACCTCTACGGCCAGCGCATGATGGTGAGCGGCCGCGCCACCGGCCGGACGGCGTACCGCGTCACGCTGGCGGCCGCCCTGGCCGACACGTTCGGACAGACTCTCGGTCAGGACCAGACCGTGACGTTCCAGGTCACGGCCGCGCCGCAGAGCCTCACCTCGGCGGGCAGCGGCTTCGTGGTCCTGGACCCCGCGGCCGGGCCGCGGTTCTCGGTCTTCAGCGTGAACCACGAGGCGCTGAAGGTGCGGGTCTATGCCGTGGGACCCGCGGACTGGCCGGCGTTCCAGAAACACATGCAGGCCGCGTGGAGCAACACGGCGCCGGCGCAGCCGCCGGGCCGTCTGGTGTTGTCGAAGACGCTCACCGTCCAGGCGCGGCCCGATGAGATGACCGAAACCGTCATCGACCTGTCGCCGGCGCTGACGGACGGTCTCGGCCAGATCGTCCTCGTGGTGGATCCCGCGACGCCGCCCAGGGAGCCCGGCGCTCGGCAGAGGGTGATGACGTGGCTGCAATCCACGCGCATCGGCCTCGGCGCCTTCGCGGGGACGCGATCCCTCACGGCGTGGGCCACGTCGCTTGCGGACGGACGGCCGCTCCCGGGCGTGGAGGTGGAGCTGCTGCCGGCGGGTGTCAAGGCCACGACCGGCGGCGACGGCCTCGCCACCCTGCCCCTCGCCGCGAAGCCCGCGAACCTCGTGGTGGCGCGGCACGGCAGGGACCTCGCCCTTCTCCCCCAGAGCCAATCCTGGTGGGGCACGGGATGGGAGTGGACGCGCAGCGCGGTGCGCGACGAGCTGCACTGGTACGTCTTCGACGACCGCAGGATGTACCGCCCGGGCGAGGAGGTGCGGATCAAGGGATGGATCCGCCTCGTCGGATTCGGCGAGCAGGGCGATGTGAAGCCGGTGGGCTCGGCCGCCCGAGCGGTCGCGTACACGCTCAAGGACTCGCGGGGCAACGAGGTGGGCAAGGGGACCGCCCGACTCAACGGCTGGGGAGGGTTCGACCTGGCGTTGAAGCTCCCCGCCACGATGAACCTCGGCAGCGCGAGCGTGCAGCTCGTGGCGGACGCGCCGCCCGGCCCCGCGCTCGACGGACGCGAGCACACGCACTCCTTCAACGTGCAGGAATTCCGCCGGCCCGAGTTCGAGGTCGCGGCCCAGGCCGGCGAAGGTCCCCACTTCGTGGGCGGCGCCACCGACGTCACCGTGACCGCGTCCTACTACGCGGGCGGCGGGCTGTCCGGCGCGGACGTCTCTTGGCGCGTGGCCGCCACCCGCGGGTCCTTCACGCCGCCGAATCGCGACGACTTCACCTTCGGCGATTGGATCCCGTGGTGGGACTTCCGACCGGACGGCGAGGAGCCGCGCGTGGAGAGCTTCCAGGGCCGCACCGATCCCGCCGGCCGGCACCGCCTGCGGATCGACTTCCTCGCGGTGGACCCGCCGCGGGCGACGACCGTGTCGGCCGAGGCCACCGTCATGGACGTGAACCGGCAGGCCTGGACCGCGACCTCCAACCTCCTGGTCCATCCGGCCGACCTCTACGTGGGGCTGAAGAGCGACCGGCTGTTCGTGCAGCGGGGCGAGCCGCTGCGGGTGCAGGCCATCGTCACGGACCTGGACGGCAAGGCGGTGGCGGGACGCGCCGTCGCGCTCCGGGCGGAGCGCCTGGAGTGGACGCGCCCGGGCGGGGAGTGGAAGGAGACGCCCGTCGACGGTCAGGACTGCGCGTTGCAGTCCGCGGCGGAGGCAGAGGCCTGCCGGTTCGAGACGAAGGAAGGCGGGGCGTATCGCGTCACCGCCACCGTGAAGGATGACCGTGGCCGGCCGAACGAGTCGCGCCTGCGGCTCTGGGTGGCGGGCGGGACCCTGCCGCCGAGCCGCGAGGTAGAGCAGGAGAAGGTGACGCTCATCCCCGACCGGAAGGAGTACGGTCCTGGTGACACCGCGGAGATCCTGGTGCTGGCCCCGTTCGCGCCGGCGGAGGGGGTCCTCTCGCTGCGCCGATCGGGGATCGTGCGCACCGAGCGGTTCACCATGAGCGGCCCATCGCACACCCTGCGCGTGCCGATCGAGGAGGCCTGGACCCCCAACGTGCACGTCCAGGTGGACCTCGTGGGCGCGGCCGCGCGCACCACGGACGAGGGCGAGCCCGACCCGCGGCAGCCCCGGCGCCCGGCGTTCGCCACCGGCGAGCTGAACCTGTCCATTCCGCCTACGCAGCGGACCCTGGCGCTGACGGCGACGCCGCGGGACAAGGCCCTCGAGCCGGGCGGCCAGACGACGCTCGACGTCACGCTGCGCGACGCCGCGGGACGTCCCGTGGCCGGCGGCGAGGTGGCGGTGGTGGTGGTAGACGAGGCGGTGCTGTCCCTGACGGGTTACCGCCTGCCGAATCCCCTGGACGTCTTCTATGCGCAGCGGCCGGGCGCGCTCCGCGGGGATAGCCACCTGCGGGCCAGCGTGGTCCTCGGCCGGCCGGAGGATGTGGCGCTCGAGGCCGAAGACAGGCTCAGCGCCCTCGGTTACGCCGGCGGCGTCGCGGGCGGCGTGGCCGA
>Ga0075429_100004132_pt1 | contig 12423 bp, 9 predicted proteins | sample RhiMetdeltSRZDD3_FD_75295 | JGI IMG/M metagenome (GOLD analysis project Ga0075429, IMG submission 75295) | Populus rhizosphere microbial communities from Tennessee, USA - Rhizosphere MetaG P. deltoides SRZDD3 | ecosystem: Host-associated > Plants > Roots > Rhizosphere > Soil | place: USA...
TACATCGCGCAGTACTTCGACGTCGTCGAGGTGAACTCCACGTTCTACCGTCCCGTCGAGCCTGACGTGGCGCGTCGTTGGATCGATCGCGTCGCGGAGAGTCCCGAGTTTCGGTTCACCGCGAAGCTCTCCCGCCGCTTCACCCATGAGCGCGATACGGCGTTCACGCGATCGGAGGTGGCGACGGTCCGGCGCGGCTTCCGCCCGATGCACGATGCGGGGAAGCTGGGAGCGGTTCTGCTCCAGTACCCGTGGTCGTTCCGGCGGAACGAAGAGAATCGCATGTGGCTCGACGACGTGACGGGAGCGTTCGAGGAATTCCCCCTCGTGGTCGAGGTACGTCACGTCTCGTGGGCCATCCCCGAGTTCTACGAGGAGCTGACGGAGCGCGGCATCGGCTTCGTGAACATCGATCAACCGCTGTTCAAGAATTCCGTGAAGCCCAGCTCGACGGCGACGTCGGCGGTTGGCTACGTGCGCATCCACGGTCGGAACTATCGCGAGTGGTTCCGGAAGGATGCGGGCCCGATCGCACGCTACGACTACCTCTATTCGCCGGCGGAGCTCGACTCGTGGGCGACGCGCACGAAGGAGGTCGCGGAGAGTGGAGCCGAGGATGTCTACGCGATCACGAACAATCACTATCGCGGCCAGGCCGGCGTGAACGCGCTGCAGCTCCTCAGCATGGTGCGTGACGAGCCCGTCGCCGCCCCGGAGCCGCTCTACGCCCAGTACGAGGAAGAGCTGGCTCCGTGGACCTACCCCGCCTGATCCCCAGTTACCGCTTCGTGAGGATCTCCTCGAAGAGGGCGATCGCGCGTGGGTCGTTCGACTGACCCAACCAGAACACTGCATCGCGGCGGACCTCAGGATCGCGATGAGTGCGAGCGACGCGGATCAGGATGGGGATCCCCTCATCCCTCGGACGCTGCGAGAGCGCGAACACGACCTGCTTCTGCACATCGCGATCGACGGTCGCGTCGTTCGACAGCGAGTCGAGGCTCGAGCTCGCCGCTTCACCGGCCGCCTGGCCGAGCCAGAACACCGCCTGCTTCCTCGTCTCGCGGGGCCGATCCTCGTTGCGGGCGAGGCGCAGGAGCGCGGGCCACACAGTGGCGCTGTCCGCGATCGTGGCCGGGAAGATCGCGTCACGACCAGCCTTCCCCGGCAGCGACGAGGCCAGCGACACGAGGTAATCCGCCGCCTCACGCGCCGGAACGTTACCGAGGTCCGTCACGCCGTCGCTCGACGCGCGCCATCTCCCGCCGACGTAGAACCGGACGGCCACGATCTCGCCTTCGCGCTTGTCGAGCACGAGCCGGCCCGGCCCGTAGTCGCACATCGCATCCCACTCGACGTCGCGCGAGTAGTTGCGATCGTTGTTGTTGAAGGTGCCGTGCCAGTTGCCGCCGCGGTGGATGTTGCCGCCGCGACCACAGACCTCGGGCCGAGTGGCGAAGCTCATCCGCACGGACCCGTTGCCGGCGCGCGAGACACGATCCGCGATGGACTGCGCACCTAACGCGGACGCGGTCGTTGCCACGAGCAGCGCCGCGGTCGCGAATCGAGACGTCGAGAAAGTCATCTGGAGATCCTCTCCTCGAGGAATTTGGTGGCCCGCGGGTCCTTGCTCTGGCCGAGCCAGAACATTGCCTTCGCACGGATCTCGCGATCGGAATCGTTGCGGGCCATGTCGATCAGCTTGTCCACCGCCTCCGACTCGTGCCGCTGCGAGAGCACGAAGACGTAGTGGTCCTTGAGCTCCTGCGACTGAAGTCGCGGATAGAGCGCGATCAGGTCGCGGACGGGCGCATCGTTCTTCTGGCCTCGCCAGAACAGCGCCTGCTTGCGGAGATCGACCGGCTCGTTCGCGTCGAGGACGCGGTCGACGAGCCACCGCTGGTCGGTGTCGTCGTCGAGCTGGGCGACCGACTGAATGAGCTTGTCCTTGAGCCGCGTGTCATCGACGCGAGCGTACAGCCCGCGCAGAAACGGCCCGTTATCGCCGCGTTGGTCGAGGAACCCGAGGGCGAAGATCGCCTGGTCGCGCAGATCCCGCGGCAGGGTGTCGCTCGAGGCCAGCGACCGGAGCGTCGCCCGACCGCGATCGTCGTGCGCGTTGCCTAACCAGAAGATCGCCCGGTCGCGAAGCCAGCGCTCGCCGTCGCGCGTCAGCTCGATCAGCGTCGGTACGCCGACGCCGTCGCGGAGCTGTCCCAGCGTCATGACGACGCCTTCGCGAAGCGTCCGGGACTCCGCCCCACTGCGCGCCAATACGGCGAGCGGGGCGACCGCCTCTGCAGGGGCAACGCCACTCATCCAGTACAACGCGCTGCTCCGCACATCGCTCGGCCGGTTCTCGTTGCGCGCCAGCGCGAGCAGCTCCCGCCAGATGTCGACGCTGTCGGCCACCGCTGCCGCCATGATCGCCGACGTCGCGACGCGCCGGTTCGCGGTCGACGCGAGGTCCAGGAAGTACGACGCTGCCGCACGAGCCGGCACCACGCCGAGGTCGATGGCGCCGGACGTCGAGCGCCGCACGCCACCGATATACGTTCGCACCGCGGTGAGCTCGCCATCGCGCTTCGTGATCACCACGCGCGCCGGGCCGAATGTGCAGTTCGCGTTCGACCAGCCATGCCCCTGCATCGACGGATACACGGTGATCAGACGGCCCAGGCCCAGGACGTCGTCGCCATCGCCGCACGCATCGGGACGCGACGCGAACGTCATCTGCACCGATCCATCTTTCACCGCGCCGACGCGATCGTCCAGCGACTGGGCGCCGAGAGACGGTGCGGCGACGAGCGTCGCCAGCACCGCACCGCAGAACGTGCGCATCGCAGTCATCCGCGCCTCCTACTTCGAGATGAGATCTTCGAGGAACTTCACGGCGCGCGGATCGCGCGACTGGCCGAGCCAGAAAATCGCCTTGTTCTTGAGCTCCTTGTCGCGATCGGTCCTCGCGATGTCCATGAGCTTCTCGAGCGCCTTGCCGTCGCGACCTCGCTGCGAGAGGACGAAGATGAGCTGATCCTTCATCTCGAAGTCCGTCATCTTGTCGTAGAGCGCGGCGAACGATTCCGTCGACGCGCCGCCGTTCTGACCCGCCCAGAACAGCGCCTGCTTGCGCATCTCGATGCTCTCCTTTGGATCGAGCGCGATGTTCATGATCCACTCGGCGTTGCCGAAGCCGCGCTGCTGCGAGAGCGAGAAGATGATCTTGTCCTTGAGCGCGTCGGTTCGGACGCGGCTGTAGAGCCCCTTGAGATAGTTCGCGTTCTCCTCGGAGCGCTTCTGGCCGAGCCAGAAGATCGCCTGCTCACGGAGCTCCGCGTCCTCGCTCGACCGCTCCGCGAAGTCGCGAAGGATCTGGCCGGCGCGCGCGCTCCGGTGCTGCGACAGCGCGAACAGTGCCTTGTCCTTGATCTCCTTGTCGTTCGAGCTCTTGAGGACGTCATCGAGCAGGGTGACGGCGCGATCCGAGCCGGTCTGGCCCAGCCAGAAGACGGCCTGCTCACGGGTCTCGCGATCCGGGTCGTTCTTCGCCGTCTGCATGAGAATGTCCGCCGCCTCTTCTCCGCCCTTCTGCGAGACGAGGAAGACGGCTTTCCGCCGCAGCACGTACGCGCAGGTGTCGCGGCGCTCCAGCACCTTCTTGAGCAGCGGCAGCGCGCGATCGCTGTCCATCTGCAGCAGCGCATTCAGCGCGACGAGGCGTTCATCGTCGTCGTCCTCGGAGCACGCCGCGCCCTGGCGAGCGGTGTTTCGGCTCTCGCGATCGGGGCGAGTATCCGGATCTGCAGCGCGGGCAACCTCGGCCGCACACTCGGCGTCGCCGCGCTGGGCGAGCGCCCCGCAGACCTGGGCCCGCAACGACTTCGCGTCGGAGAGATCGGCGTTAGGGTAGCTCTTCACCAGTGTGGCGAGCACGTCCTTCGCTTCCCGCATCCTGTCCACGCTCTCCGTTCGATAGAGCGCGAAGGCGCGAAAGTACATCGCCGACGGTGCCGACTGCGATCGCGGGTAGCGATCGGTCACGGTCTTGAACAGATCCGCGGCCTGCCCGTAGTTGCGACGGTTCAACGCTTCGCGCGCCCGTCGGTACAGCGAGTCGGCAGGATCGCCCTGACGAAACGCGGGGAGCTCCGGCCCCGCTCGTGGCGCGCCGAGGTCCACACGCGCGCTTGCGGTGGCGTTAGCGCTGGAGTGTGCGCGGCTGGAGCGCTCGTACGATCGATCGTACGAGGATCGCGCCTGGGTCGCCGCGAAGGCGGGGGTTGCAGCCAGCACCATCGCGGCGGCAATCGTCGTGATTCTCATCGTTGTATTCCTCACGTTCCCTTCTGGAGGGGAATCGCGGTGCGAAGTCTCATGAGCACCTGATCGTCGGTGATCGCGCCATTGATCAGGTCGCGGTCACGCGCCGAGGCGCCGGGAGACAGTTGAACGATCTGAACGAGTACGAGCTCGAGGTCCTGCAACAGCTTCCGCCGAACCGGATCGCGGCCGGCGGGTGAATCGAGAAGGAGCCGCGTGTTCGACAGCAGATCCTTCCCCCACGAGGCGATCTGCGCATCCATGCGTCCCTGCGAGAGGTCGCCCTTGAACGCGGTGAGCATCGCTTCGGCTTCGGTGAGGTGCTGCGACGCAGCGACGGAGTACGCCTGCGTGGTGGCGTCGGTCGCGACGTTCGGATCGGCGAGCCGCTCCGGCTCCGGGCGCGGTCGCGGCCGCACCTTGCCATCGTCGCTTCGACCCGTGTTGTCGACGACCTGCCGGTCCGGTGCCGGCACGAGCACGCCGGCCGAATCACGACCTAACGAGTCGGGGCTGCGGGACTCGGGGACATCAGCGATCTTCTCCGACGGCCCCATCAGGCGCCCGAGCTGGATTCCCGCCGCGAGCAAAGCCACGGCCGCCGCGGCGAGGTACACCCAGCGCGGGACTCGTCTGTGGAACGGAAGCACGGTTCCCGGCGTCCCGGTCGAGAGCCCGGCCTGCACCGCTTCCCACATCTGTTCGCGCGGCACGATGTGCGGCGGGCGGTTGTACTCCTCCGCAGCCATCTGTCGCAGCAACGCGTCCATGCGATCGTCGTCGGTCATGACACCCATTCTCCTGCAAAGTCGGCAAGCGCCTCACGGAGCTTGGCCCTCGCCCGGAAGAGCTGCGCCTTCGAGGTGCCGGCCTGAACTCCCAGCGCGGTCGCAATCTCCTCGTGCGTGAAGCCTTCCACGTCGTGCATCACGAACACCGTTCTGTATCCCTCTGGCAGCGCGTCGATCGCCTGCCGCAACCGTTCCTTCAGATCCGGCTCGGCGCGCCGAGTCGTCACTCCGACCGTCAGGGCATCGTCCAGTGGGGACTCACGCGTTCGGAATCGCTTCACCTTTCGCAGCCCGTTGAGCGACACCGACATCGCTATCGTGTGGATCCACGTGCCGAACGACGAATCGCTGCGAAAGTCCCTGAGTCGCTGGAACGCGCGGATGAACGTCTCCTGCGTGAAGTCGCGCGCCAGGTCGTCCTCTCCCGCAAGGCGGAAAGCCAGGCGGTAGACTCGATCGACGTGCTGGTCATAAAGCATTCGCTGCGCTGTGACCTCACCAGCCACTGCTGCGGCGATCAACTGACGTTCGTTCACGCGTGTCGGCGGCTGGATCAATCCGGTCTGTCTGGGTCTCGGCTGGTTGACACGGGGTGCGCCGAGAAGGTTGCGCGGCGAAGCTCATGCGTCGCCGGATCGCCGCGGGAAGTAGCTACGGGCCGAAAGGTTAGCCGACCGCCCGAGTCGGGTGCCGCGCCGCTATGGCGTGGCCGACGCGCCCGCCGGTAACCGGGTCCGGCGCGCGGAGTGAAGAGCGATGACCAGCCCGAACAACACGACGCCTGCGACGTCGGCGCTAGGGCTGGGGTAGGCGAGGAGCAGACCAGCCACCAGGGCGAGTCCGCGCTCGAGCCGAGTAGCCGGGCCGCGCATCCAGCCGCCTAGTCCGGACGCGAGCGCCGCGATGCCAAGGGCGGCCGACAGGCTCGTGCGAACCACGACGTCCGCCGGGGCCTGCAGCAGCACGCCCATCCCGTCACGGTTCAACGTGAACACGAACGGGACGAGGAACGCCGGCAGTGTGTACTTCCACGTCAGCATCATGGTCCGAAACGGGTTCCCGCCCGTGATCGCGGCGGCGGCGAACGGGGACATCGCCGTCGGCGGGCTGACTTCGGAGAGCACCGCGTAGTAGAAGATGAACATGTGCGCCGCTACCGGCGGGATTCCCACCTGCGTCAGGGCGGGGGCAATCATTACGGCGGCGATGATGTAGGACGCCGTCACCGGTACCGCGAGCCCGAGGAGCAGGACGGCCACCGCTCCGAAAACGACGGTGAGCACCGTGCTGCCGCCGGCGAGCGAGACGATGATCCCCGCGAGCTTGAGCCCGAGTCCGGTCAGCGTCACGACGCCCACGATGATGCCAGCGGTCGCGGTCGTCGCGGTCACCGAAAGGGCTCCGCGGCCGCCGGCCTCGAGGGCGCCGGCAAGGCGACGGGGACCAAGTGCCGTCTCGCGCCTGACGAAGCTGAGCACGAACGCGAGCGCCGTGGCCCAGAAGACGGCGAGGAACGGCGTCATCCCGATGGCCATCAGCGCGGCGATGGCCACGAGCGACGTGAAATGGTAGCCGTAACGCCGACTGAGATGGCCGAGCGACGGCCCTTCGACGGTGACGGGGCGGGCGCCCATGCGACGCGAGTCGGCCTCGATCATGAGAAACGCCGACAGGTAGTAGAGGAGCATGGGCACCGTCGCCATGACCAGCACCTGGAGATACGAGATCTTCAGGAACTCGGCGAGCAGGAACGCGGCCGCGCCTAACGTGGGCGGCGACAGGATCGCGCCGATCCCTCCGGCGGCGAGGATCGCGCCGCCCGTCTCGCGCGAGTAGCCGGCGCGCCGCAGCAGGGGCCACGCGCACGACCCGAGCGTCACGGTCGTGGCGACGCCGCTGCCGGAGACGGTCCCGAGCAGAAACCCCGCGACGGTGACGGTGCGGCCTGGGCCCGCGCCGGCGTTCGATCCGCCCATCGCTGCCGTCGCCCAGTCGATGAAGAACCGTGCGGCCCCCGACGCCTCGAGCACCGCACCGTAGATGGTGAACAGGATGATGTAGGTGGCGGCCACGTCGAGCGGCACGCCGAAGATCCCGTCGAGCGTCATGTAGAGGATGCCGACGAGCCGGTCCAGGTCGTACCCGCGATGCGCGAACAGGCCGAGTCCGACCAGGTCGAGCAGCGGACCGAGGTACGCATAGAGGATGAAAAAGACCGCCGTGACGGGGAGGATCGACCCGACGGTGCGGCGCGTCGCCTCGAGCACGAGGAGGATCAACACGCTGCCTAACACGAGATCAGGCAGGGTCAGCGTTGCCGCCCGGTACGGAAAGTCGGCGCGGTCGATGATGGGCCAGAGCAGCGCGACGAGCGTGAGCGTGACGAGTCCCCAGTCGACGACCGTCACGCGATCGCCGCGCGAGCGCACCGCGGGGTAGAGGATGAACGTCAGGACCAACGTGACGAGCAGGAAGCTGACGCGGTAGATGAACGGGTCGATGATGCCGACTGCCCAATAGAGCGCGTACAGCGACAGGGAGATGGCGAGACCGCCGACGAGCTTCTGAACGGGCTCGACGAGCCGTCGCGTGGCCGACTCGGGCTCGAATTCCTCCAGGAGCTCGGCCGTGCGCTCCGCGGGGAGCGGCTCCAGCGGCGCCGCGGTGAGGTCTGCGGGCGTCACACGTGGTCGCTCACTGAACCCACGCCCCGCGTTCCTTGTAGAACCGAATCGATCCCGGATGGAACGGCACCGGCGAGGCGGTCGCGGCGGTTTCCAACCGGAGCTGGTCGAACTGTGGATGGATCGCCGCGAGCCGCGGCTGCTCGTCGAGAAGAACCTGGGTAATGTCGTGCGCGAGACTCGCTCATGGACGCGTCGACGACGAGCAGGTTGGCCGTTCCGACGGTCGTCACGCCGGCCAGCCGCCGCGCTCGCGGTAGTACCGCACCGACCCGGTATGAAACGGGACCGGCGATTTTGAGACGGCCGACGACATCGTGAGATTGCGGCCTTCCGGATGCGTAGCCGCGATCTGCGCTTGATGGTCGAACAGTGCTTTCGTGATGTCGTATGCCAGTGGTTCGCTCATCGCTTCATCCGCGACGAGCAGCGTCCCGGAGCCGATGACCGGCACAGCCTCACGTTGCCCGGGATAGGCATCCTTGGGGATATCGGCGCGATAGTACGCAGTCTCGCCATAGAGTCGCTGTAGCGCCGGCAGTACTTCGGCGCACGGGACCAGTCGGATGGAGCCGCGCGGGGTGCTCGCGAGATCGAGCAGCGCGCCCATGGGGGCACCTCCACCCTGGATTGTGGCGTCGATCTTTCCATCCTTCAAGGCTTCGACCGAGGCCGCAATGCCGAGCTCCTGCTGCCTGATGTCGGTGCGCACGTCGATTCCGGCGGCTTCCAGAATGCGCGCTGCCGACATCGCCGTGGCACTCCCGGGCACGCCGGTCGAGACGACCTTGTCACGCAAGTCGGCGACGCGGCTGATGCCGGTTCCCGTCAGCGTGACGAGGTGGTAGTAGTTGGTGTAGAGTCGTGCCAGCGAGACGACCGGGACGCGACCGAATGCCCGGAACGCTCCGCTTCCCCGCCGGGCATCGGCCGCCGCATCCGCCGACACGAGCGCGAGGTCGGCCCGACCGTCGCGCAGGAATTTGAGATTATCGATGGAGGCCGACGTGACCTCGGCGGTCGCGGCGACGTTCGGCACGTAGGTCGTGATGACATGCGCGATGGCACCGCCATAGATGTAGTAGACGCCGCCGGTTCCGCCGGTCGCGATGGAGAGCTGCAGCTTTGCACCATGCTTCCGCGCGTACTCGCGGACGTCGCACGCGACGGTGGCGGACGCCACGACCGCGCCGACAACGCTCGCGGCGGTCCGCAGGAAGCCGCGTCGTGCCAATGGACGGCTTTCCGCCCCGAGCACGCCGCTCATCGAACGCGGTTCCGGAGGCCAGCGGGGCTGGCGCAATACGACATCGCGACGCGCGCAACGGCATCGCATGGCTTGCTGTTGATTGGCACTCCATATTCAAGCCCGAAGTCAACACAATCACCAGAGTGTCCCTGTCGGCCCACTCCGTCCGAAAGCGGTACCTGACGAGCGCTGGCGCCACCGACGCCTTGGCGGACGTGTCGCTCGAGGTCGCGAGTGGCGAATGTGTCGCGCTGGTGGGCGAGAGCGGGTCCGGCAAGACGACGTTGCTCCGGTGCTTCAACCGACTCGTGGAGCCCGACGCTGGCACCGTCGTGGTGGACGGCGTCGACGTCCGCCACACGGACGCCGTGGCGCTCCGTCGTCGCATTGGCTACGTGTTGCAGGAGGGCGGGCTGATGCCGCACTGGACAGTGCGGCGCAACGTGGAGCTCGTCCCGCGGCTCATTGATACACCTAACGCGCGAGATGCCGCGAGCGATGCGCTCGCGCTCGTCGGGCTCGCCGATCAGGCGTTCGGTGACCGCTACCCACGGCAGCTGTCGGGCGGTCAGCGCCAGCGCGTAGCGATGGCGCGGGCGCTCGCCGCACAACAGAGTCTCGTCCTGCTCGACGAGCCGTTCGGGGCGCTCGACGCGATCACGCGGGCTGAGCTCCAGGCGATGTTCGCGAGCGTACGTCGTCATCGTCAAGTGACGTGCGTGCTCGTCACTCACGACCTGTTCGAGGCGCGCAAGCTCGCCGACCGGATCGCGGTGATGCGTGATGGCCGCATCGAACAGATCGCCACGCCGCAGCGCATCGTCGACCATCCGGCGACGGACTACGTTGCGCGGCTGCTCGAGAAGGCCGGCGTCGTGCCCGTACTTCGCGAGCTGTCGTGACGCCCGTCGTCGCGGTCGCGCTGGCGCTCGTCGTGCAGGGCGCGAGTGGCTCCGCTCGCACCGCACAGGTGCCGGCGGCAGCCAGCACACGCGCGATCGTCGTCGCGTCGAAGCCATTCGGCGAGTCGTTCATCCTGTGCGAGATGTTCGCCCAGCTGCTCGAGGCACGCGGATTCCGGGTCGATCGCCGCCCCGGGCTCGGTGCCACCGAGATCGCGTTCGCGGCGCTGCGTACCGATGCGATCGACATCTACCCGGAGTACACGGGCACGGGACTGCTCGCGATCCTCGGCGACACGGCCCGTCGATCGCCCGGCGACGCGCTGGCGCACGTGGCGACCGAGTTCCGGGAGCGATTCGGGGTTCGATGGCTCCCACCGCTGGGCTTCGAGAACACGTATGCGGTGAGCGTCAGGCGCGAGACCGCTGAACGGCATGGCCTGAAGACACTGTCCGATCTCGCTCGCGTCGCGTCGCAGCTCCGCGCGGGACTCACCGCCGATTTCATTGGGCGCGCCGACGGGCTGCCCGGTCTGTCGCGCGCGTACGGACTGCGGTTCCGCGATGTGCGTCCGCTCGTCGCCGCGCTCAAGTATCAGGCGCTGGCCTCGGGTGACGTCGACGTCATCGATGGGTATTCCACCGACGGGCTCATCGCTCGGTATGACCTGATCGTGCTGGAGGACGATCGCCGATTCTTTCCGCCCTATCAGGCCGCCGCACTCGCCGGCCCGTCGCTTGCTCGCGATATCCCGGCCGCCATCGCCGTGCTGACGGAGCTCAGTGCGCGCATCGATGAGCCGATGATGCGGGCGCTGAATCGTCGGCTCGAGGTCGACGGCGTCGGAGTGAGCGAGGTTGCGCGTGGTGCGCTCGACGGCCTGAGTCTCGTGAGGCGGGCAGCTCGGGACTCGATCCGCACGACGATCGGCGATCGGCCGTCCGCGCGCGAGTCGTTCGTTCGGACGATCGTCGTCGAGCGTGCGGTGTTTCTGCAGCGCCTTGGCCGCCATCTCCTCCTGTCCTCGGTCTCGCTCGCGCTGGCGGCGCTCGTCGCGATCCCGTTCGGGCTCGCCCTCGAGCGACGTCGCCGGATGGCCGAGCCCCTCGTGAGGCTCACCGGGCTGCTGCAGACGATCCCGGGCATTGCGCTCCTCGCGTTCATGATCCCGCTGCTCGGTATCGGAATCGTGCCCGCGCTCGTGGCGCTGTTCCTCTATTCGCTCTACCCGATCGTCCGCAACACCTACTCGGGCGTGCGGGACGCCGACCCGGTGGCCGTGAGCGCGGCCCATGCGTTAGGCATGACGCCGGCACAGGTGCTCCGCGACGTACGGCTGCCGCTGGCGGCGCCGACGATCATGGCCGGCGTCCGCACGGCGGCCGTCATCAACGTCGGCACGGCGACCCTCGCGGCGTTCATCGGTGCCGGAGGGCTGGGCGAGCCCATCGTGACGGGGCTGGCGCTCTCCGACACCGGACTCATTCTCGCCGGTGCCGTTCCGGCTGCCGCGCTGGCGCTCGCGGTCGATCTGCTGCTCGCGGTGTGCGAGCGCGTCGTGACGCCCAGGGGACTCGCCTAGGCCGGAACACCAGCGGTCTATTTCGCTCGGCGGCCGTGCCGGCCCCGTGAAGACCTGGCAGGTGTCCGGCCGCCGATCCGGGAAGCGCGTCCTGCCCCGCGACCAGTGCCACTCGCACCGGTTCACTCGCCGCCACGCCCACGCTCGCTGACTCTGACAGGTCGGGTGTCGCGCCCGTGTGCACGACACCACCTTTGGTGATCCTCGAACGCAGCCCCCGCCCTTGTCGAGTCGCCTGCTCACGTCTTCGCGGGATCACGTCGCGGCGCCTGCGCCCAGCGAGGCGGCATGGAGCGCCTCCCGGATATTTCTCGCGGCGTGGGCCGCCTACACCTCGTATCGCGTCCTGCAGCTGCTCCTGAGCAAGGCGGTCGTGCCGCTCGATCCGCCGTCGGTGCCGGTCCGCGTGGGAATGGGAGTGTTCGATGGCCTGCTCGTCGGCCTCTGCACGCTGGGACTCGTCGCCATCGGCGAACGGCTCCCGGTCGAGAGGCCACGTCGGGCGCGGAACATCGCCGTCCACGTCTTGGTGGCGTTCACGTGTGCGGTCGCGACCCTGTCGACGTTGTGGGCGGTTGGCCGAATCGTGTCGCCGACGCTGCAGACCGAAACGTTGTTCGTGTTCAACGTCGTCTCCATCACGCACGCCCTGTTCGTCTACCTCGCGATCATCGCGATCGTCCAGGCGGTCATCTACCAGCGCCGTCTTCGCGATCGGGAGCTCGACGCGCTTCGTCTGCGCACGCAGCTCACCGCGGCACAGCTGGAGTCTCTGTCCGCGAAGCTGCAGCCGCACTTTCTGTTCAACACACTGAACGGCATCTCGGATCTCATCTTCACTGACCCGCACAAGGCCGACATGCTCGTGCTTCGTCTCGCACAGCTCCTCCGCGC
>Ga0075429_100004134_pt1 | contig 12415 bp, 6 predicted proteins | sample RhiMetdeltSRZDD3_FD_75295 | JGI IMG/M metagenome (GOLD analysis project Ga0075429, IMG submission 75295) | Populus rhizosphere microbial communities from Tennessee, USA - Rhizosphere MetaG P. deltoides SRZDD3 | ecosystem: Host-associated > Plants > Roots > Rhizosphere > Soil | place: USA...
TTAAAGCTTGCCGAATCTCTTTATGATATTACACAGCGTAAAAAGATACAACATGAATACTTTGACAGATTCAATTTTGAAAATTACGGAGGTACACCGGTGTTAGGTGTAAATAAGCCTGTTGTTATCGGGCATGGCATCTCGCAGGCTAAATCTTTTAAAAACATGATAATCCTTGCACAAAAAATGATCGATAAGAATGTAATGCAACGGATGAAGGATGAACTAGTATAAACGTTCTATTTTTTTTTCTCACTGACCATTTTATCTTTAATGCTCCCTTCCACCTATGCGTTATTTCCTATATATCGCCCTGTATTGTTTTACTTGTTCTTTTTTGCAGGTACATCAAACGCAAGCTTTCCACGTGATCGATGTTACTGAGAAAACAATTTTCTATCAACTCGCACAAAATACTGTTCCTATAAAAATTCAGCAGTATGGCGATAGAACGGATCTTGTATTTATTAATCTTCACGATGATGAGTTAACCTCTGTTGAAGCTGCGAAAAGAATTTTAGAAGCCCAAGGCGGGCTACTTATAGAAGTAGAAAACAATGCACAAAGAAATATTCGCTTCAGGCTGGGTCAGTATTTTTATCAGGTCGACCCGAACAGGATTTTTTCAAAAGAAGGCATTACAAAGTCACTTGAGCAGCTGGGACGAACTTCTGTCCGTGCAATTGATGAAGTTGCAAAACTCGGTCAGCGCATCGTTGAATTGATACCATCAGAAACCCAATGTGTAATAGCGCTTCATAATAATACGCCAGGTTACTTTTCTGTAACTGATTATGCACCTGGAAATAAAAGATCAGTTGAGAGTAAAATGGTGTATATAAACGCGGAAGAAGATACAGATGATTTTTTCCTCACTACAGATAATGAATTATTCGAAAAACTGGCTGACAAAGGATATAATACAATTCTCCAGGATAATCAAAACTGCACAGAAGACGCTTCACTTAGCGTCTATTGCGGCAAAAGGAATATCCGCTATGTAAACTGCGAAACAGAACACGGAAAGACCGAACAGTACTATGAAATGATGAGAGCACTTCTTGCTGTTATCCCGGTCAATAAATGATGTCCCACTTCTAATATCATACCCCTTTTATGGTATAAAAAAATTGTTCCTGAATCAAAAGCTTCTTTGTATATTTATTTCGTCTACTCCCCCTGAAAATAACCTCTGATTAGCAACCCTCAATTCCCCCCTTTGAAATCCTCACTAATCTGCTTGTATTTCTATACATATGAAAGGGATCAGCCGACAAAAGCCTGGTTCAATGATATGTTGCGTTGTGTTTGGAATTTGCTAAGTATAGTGACTAAATAAAATTCGTTTGCAAGACTTTTTGTAAACGCCGACTCTTTTGGAATTTAATATCATTATTATGAAATTCAATTTAACTGCAAGAATCTTAGTCCTGGTAATAGGCTTTTTATTAGCAAATAAGCAATCTACAGGCCAGCTTAAACCATATGTAATTTTCTCCGGTCCGGATGGGACGGGAACCACATTGATCGGATCATCCATAACAATAAATGGAATTCCTTCGACTGGCGTTAAGGGCGCCGTGGGCGGCGTAAAACTGGTGAAGACCACAGGAAATGCAACCATCAAAGCCCATATTCATTCCTGGGATAAAGTAAGTATAACCAATACTAACATTATCGAGGGTGATATTATAGCAGGTAATTCATCGGCAGTACCAGGTTTACCACCAGGTACTGCTATTTCTATTGGTTCTAGCCTAATGCTTACTGGAAATATTCATTCGCGAGGAGATGTTACTATTGGAGGAGGAACTATCACTGGGTCGATTAATATTTCACCCGGAGTTTATATTCTTCCGGGACCAACGCCGAGCGGCGGATTTACTAACAGTCCAATAATTCCACCACAGCCCTCATTGCCAAATCCAAAACCAGATCTTCTTACCAATCCCGCATATAACTCAACCACGAATATTACTAACTCAATTGAAGGCAATGTTTTTCCAATCGATGGAATAGCGGGTCATGGAGTTTACAACAATGTTATTTTCAGCGGAAATAAAACCCTCACACTTAAGGGACCGGGTATTTATGTCTTTAACAGCATGACGATGACTGGCAATTCCAACAAAATAATTTTTGATTTTCAGAATAAGCCAAAAGGTAAATTTTTCGTGTATATTAAAGGGAATGCTGATTTGGGGAAAGTGGATGCCGGCTATCTTGGGATTACTCTTACTGGTGAAGCTGCTTCGAGAGAAGTCGCTTCGAGAGTTTGGATAGAAGTACAGGGCACTGGAACGGGAACAACTGATCCTACTGCCAGCTTCCTTATTTCTAATGGAGCAGGCGGTGGTTCAAAAATACTGTCTACAGTTTATGCAACCAGGGCAGCAATAAACATAGGTTCGGGTACTGGTTCTACATCACTTACGGGGGCACTATTCAGCAAAACTGCAGTTAATATTCAAAGTGGCGTAACCTTAAACTATGAACCTTTTCTATTTTGCGAACCTCCAAATGTAGATGCAGGCCCTGATGAGCCATTAAATATAGAAATTAATACTCCTCCGACAACAGTAACCGGAACGTCAACAACACCTGGAGTTACATTTAGCTGGCAGGCTTTAAATGGAGGCATTATTACATCAACATCCAATACATCCAATACATCTACTATCACTGTTACAGAATCAGGCACCTTTGTTCTCACTGCAACAACTGATGTAGACTGTTTCTCCAGGGATACAGTTGTGGTAACAAATCCGATCGGTGGTGAACTCAAAACCGTTTATCTGAATAATCCGGTGAATTCGCCGTTCTTTATCATCACACCAGATAGTTATATAGTGATAGACATTATTATGGTGGATCCGAACGATTCGACAGCTTTAAAGGCATTATTGCAAACGGCTCCTTATGGACTAAGGAATATTATGGATAATGGTGCAAGCGAATTCATAATAACCGGCGAGTTTCCGATTGCTAATTTACACAAGCTCAATTTTGTACCACAGATTAATTATTGCAGACCCTATTACGAGGAGATCACTCACAGTGGAGTTGTCACAACAGTAGGTGATACTTCAGTACGTTCCTGGCTTGTGCGTAATGGGTATAACCTGGATGGTGAAGGTATTAAGATCGGGGTGATCTCAAATAGTTTTAACACGATCACTGATGCTAGCCTCGCTCCATTCAAAACGAATACTGCAGAACAGGATATAGCGAATGGTGACCTTCCTGCCGCAGGGGTAACTGTATTAAAACAATTACCAGGCAAACGTTCGGACGAAGGCAGGGGCATGTTACAAATAATTCACGATATCGCGCCAGCTGCGCAACTTTATTTTCGCACAGGCTCTGAAACAGCCGGTGACTTTGCCCAGGGAATTAGAAAGTTGCGTGATGCAGGATGCGACATAATTGTTGATGACCTTACTTATATCACAGAACAATTTCTTACCGATGGTGTCGTAGCCCAGGCTGTTAATGAAGTAACCACACCAACAAACCCAGCAATCAAACCCGTCACCTATTTTTCTGCGTGCGGAAACTTTGGACGCAAATCATACGAAAGCATCTATGATTCTGCTCAAGCTCCTCTGGGTTTTACCGGGACCGCACATAATTTTAATGTTGGCAGTGCAAATAAAGATATATACCAAAAGGTAACTTTTGAACCAGGTAAATATATTATTGTATTGCAATGGGTAGATGACAATTATTCTATAAGTGATCCAACCCAGCCAAAAGGAACAAAGAGCGACCTGGATATTTTTACCACTCCGAATACAAATGGAACCCAGCTCTTCGGAAACAACAGGATCAATATTGGTGGAGATGCGATAGAAATTATGACTTTTACACTTACCAGTAAAACAGAATCCAATTTCCTTATTGTCAATAAAACCCCCGGAACCAAACCTGCACGAATTAAGCTTATTGTATTTCGCGGTGGTTTAACTTTCGACGAATATAACACTGGCACTTCAACCATTGTTGGGCAAGCCAATGCTAAAGGAGCCATCGCGATTGGCGCAGCAAGGTATAATAGGCTAGACACCGTTGAGTATTTTTCTTCAGCAGGCGGAACAACGGTTTTTACTAAAAACGGAACTTCAGTTATTGAAGAGATAAGAGAAAAACCTGAACTCACTGGACCGGAAGGTGTGAATACTACGGTAAAACTGGGTCTCGGCGATGCTGACGGAGATTCATATTATAATTTTTTCGGAACCTCGGCAGCAGCTCCCCATGCAGCCGGAGTAGCTGCATTAATAATGCAGGGAAGAAAAAAATTCCTGGGCCTTAATCAAACTACGCCTACCCAAATAAAAGATCTACTGACACGCACAGCCACGGACATGTTGGCTAACGGCTTTGATTATGCATCTGGTTATGGATTGATAAATGCGGATGCGGCCATGCGAGACTTTGCAGCTCCCACGCCTTTTATTGATCAGTTGATTCCCGGTCCAACGACTTTAACTGTAAAAGGAAGTAATTTGAGCAGCACTTCAGTAATATATTACGGGAATGAGCCACTAGAGACAACCGTACTTAATAACAATGAAGCGACTGCTCCAATGCCGGTATTAGTGGGTAACCAACCTATCAGGGTCTATACCCCTCCGTACCCGGAAACAATTATTGTAAATGGACAACATCTCGATGGTGGCTTTTCGAATAGTTTGTATTTCGGCAGCAAACATGTAACAGTGATTGCTGCGGATGCGGCCAGGAAATATGCTGAAGTTATCACCCTTGTTCCTACTGTACTGGTAGATGGCACGCCGTTGGATCAGACAAATCCGAAATTAACATTAAGAGACCTTGGGCTTCAAAATCTTACACTGATCGTTCCGCCTGAAGCGATCAATCCCGGTAATATAGGTTCATATAAGCTTGGTTTTAGCCAACCTCCTCCGACCGATCCAACCCTTTTGCAAAAATATACGTATGAATTTATCGAGGGCACTTTGACGGTGCAGAAATTGCCGGTTACCATAACGGTACAAAACATGTCTGTAGAATTTGGAACGAAGATCCCGAATCCAACATTTACTTATCAATTTGATGGAACCAATATCCCCGACGCCGCCGCCTTCTTAAGTACTCTACAATCTTCTCACCAGGGTCAACTAGTCAAAGATGTATTGGGCCTGGTAAATGCTGAGGCCGTTGTAATTGACAATGGCGAGGCCGTTGTAATTGACAACGCCGAGGCTGTTGTAATTGAAAATGGGCAGTCATATGTTATTAACCCCGACAGTTCATTAACACCGATTGTGAACGCACAGTCTTTACAACTTGAGGGTTGCACGATCAAGGGTACCACTCAAATTTGCCAGATCGATTCGACAGGTGACTATACGCTGACTAATTCCGATATCCAAGACCTGAGCTTCTTAGCAACTGTGAAATCTTTGCAAGATACCCGGGTTGTGAATTCTAATACAGTCGTAGACATAACACAAGAATCCATTTTAGATTTCAATAAAAATGCCGCTCAAACACAAATGACTAACTCTTTATCAGAGGCTGATGCCAAAGGATTGGTTGATGTAAGTTCATACACCAACGGTGAGGCGGTCGTTATTGACAATGCTGAGGCAGTAGTAATTGAAAATGGAGAGGCCGTTGTGATTGATAACGCTGAGGCAGTTGTACTCGAAAATGGCGAAGCCGTAGTAATTGATAACGGTGAAGCGGTGGTAATTGATAATGGAGAAGCGGTCGTCATTGACAACGCAGAGGCGGTAGTAATTGAAAACGGTGAAGCTGTGGTAATTGATAATGCCGGGGAGCATTACACATATAGATTTAGTAATGACAGAACAGCAGTGATAGTAGATGTTAATGAAATTGGTCGCGGAATAAGCCAGTTAAAATCACTGAATATAATTACAGGTCTCTCTATAGGTAATCACTTCCTTATGCCCGGTACCTTAACAAATAATAATTTGGATATAACATATGTAGCCGGCATTGTGAGCATCGTAGATCCATGCCCGATACTTACCCGTAAGCCATTCACTAATTTCAACAGCACGACTCAAAAAGAGACCACCTTATGGGTGAATGTAACTACAAAGATCAGCCGCCAGTTAGCACATGGTGATAGTCTTTTCTTCACTGCGGGAAACATTACCTTCAATAATATTGAGGCTTATAAATTCGGCACAACAGGGACAAGCACACCAATAACAACTGAACCGATACCTAATGGTGTGATCGTTGCAAATCTTCCCGCAGGAGCAGCACCTAAAACACGTTTTGAGAATAATAGGTGGATCACGCAGATCCCGGTGCCTTATAGCAGTACGTCGGATATTTTTATCTCGGGTGCAGTCATTAAATCGAATAGCAGAGGATTTAAAAAACTAAATGGTGGGAATACTGTTGTCCAGGGAAAATTCTATAGTAATATCTGCAATTTTTCTGATCAATGGACGTATGCGATGGCAGCATATCAGCCACCATTTGATTTTACTGCGATAACCGCCGAAGGAAAGGTAGCATCGGTTAATGGAGCTATTAATGGAATTAATTATCGTGCTGGAGCGCCAATACCCTTTGTTGGCACCACCGGCTCACAAACACCACATCTCGTGAGTGGTGGCAGTGGCGGCGGTGGAAGCAATTATACTGGAAGCACCAGTTCTTACGAGAATTTTTCAGCATGTCCAGTAATTCCTGCTGCGTGTTCATCTACTGTTACCCGGGCAAGCGGTGTGAACCAGGAAGAAGTTCAGGTAATTCCTTCTGCAGGAGAAGTTCAAATCATGCCAAACCCGGCAACAGATTATATTACGCTGTCGTTTGTTCCTGCCCGTACCGGTAGTTCAGACATTGTACTATTTAATATAGATGGACGAAAAGTTTTTGAAAATAATATTGGTATTTGCGAAGCAGATAAACGATACGTCAAGAATATTGATGTTAGCAAACTTGTAAGCGGAGTATATATAGTTCAGTTAAGAAGTGCGGGTAAAACAACTGTTAAAAAAATTATTATCACCAGGTAAGTCTTTATGGTCACGCTTTTTATAGATATTGTGAATAGCCGTAAATTTTTACTTATGAAAAACAACCGCGTCATTTTAAACTCTAGGAAAATCAAATTTTTTCTTTTCCTCTTTTTTGTTTCATTGTATGGAATTGGACAACCAAACAACCAAACCCAGCCCGGAAAGGGAGACACTGCATTAGTGAACAGCCTGCTGCAGCAAAGTAAAGACACGCTTGCTGATGACCCGGCTTTAGCAATCAGTTTGGCCTTCCAGGCAAAATCTATTTCGGAAAAAATAGATTTTCCCAAAGGGACAGCTAATGCTTTAAAGAGTATTGGTTTAGGTTATAGAAGACAGGGAAAAAATTTAGATGCGCTTGAAAATTACAATCAGTCATTAAAAATATTTGAGCAGCTAAAAGATAATACCAGTATAGCTAACCTATACAATAATATCGGCGTTGTTTATTATAAACAAGGCGATGATGCAAGGGCTCTTGAAAACTATCTTCAGTCATTAAAATTTTCCGAACTGGCCGGCGACAAGTTTAGGATATTGATTGCTTTAAATAATATAGGAGGAATATATTATGATAAAAAAGCTACTTATGATAAAGCCTTGCAATATTATTTAAAGGCATTGTCACTTGGCGAAGAGCTAGGTAAAAAGGAAGAAATAGGCGGCATTGCTGTAAACATCGGGTCAATTTATTTTGCCATGATGGATGATACAAAAGCCTTACTTTATTTTGATAAATCATTAAAGGCGTATGGCAACTCTAAAGGCAGCCTGGAAGTTTACAATGCTTTAGGAAAGCTTTATAGAAGAGAAGGTAAATATGATCTTGCATTGAAAAACCATAACCAGGCTTTAGCGATTGCCAGAAATGCAAATGACAAAACGGCCATTACAAAATCATTTAGAGGATTGGGTGATGTACATAAAGAAAAAGGTGATTATAAGAGAGCGATAGCTTACTATAAAGAAGCCGAAATTCCAGGTGTAGAAATACAAGCACTCCATGAACTTAAAGATCTCTACAAGGACATGGCTAAAGCGTACGAAAAATCAAATGATCCCGAAAATGCTTTTAAATACTCAACTCTTTATGCCAATGTTAAGGACACTCTATATGATATTGACACTGATAAGAAATTAGGCAGTCTTCAGTTCGACTTCGATCTGCAAAAGAAACAGAGTGAAATAAATCTTCTCACAAAAGATAAGGATCTACAAATAGTACAAACCAAAAGACAACGATTTGCAAAAAATGCCTTCATGATCGGTTTACTTCTTGCATTCATCATTGCATTGTTGCTCTACAGAAGCTACCGGATAAAGGCAAAAACACATAAAATAGTTGATCGGCAGAAAAATGAAATTGAGCATTTGCTTCTGAATATTTTACCCGTGGAAGTAGCCAAAGAATTAACGACAACAGGACGTGCTACACCAAGACAATACGAAAGCGTGTCAGTAATGTTTACCGACTTTAAGGGTTTTACAACAATTGCTGATAAAATGCCGCCCGATGTTCTTGTGAAGGAATTAGATGACTGTTTTATTGCCTTTGATGGAATTATTGAAAAATATGACCTTGAAAAAATAAAAACTATTGGTGACTCATACATGTGTGCAGGAGGAATTCCTGCTCGCGATGAAACCCATCTATTGAAAATCGTAAAAGCCGGGCTTGAAATACAGGATTACATAAGGAAACTTAATGAGACAAGGTTGGAAAAAGGCCTGTTACCATGGCAGGTAAGGATCGGTGTACATGTGGGCCCAGTTGTGGCAGGAGTGGTTGGCAAAAAGAAATACGCGTATGATATCTGGGGAAGTACCGTAAACATTGCAAGCCGGATGGAAAGCAATGGCGAACCCGGTAAAGTAAATATTTCTTCGGCCGCCTATGAACTTATCAAAGATTATTACAAATGCAGTTACAGGGGTAAGATCAGTGCAAAAAATATTGGTGAAATTGATATGTATTTTATCGAGCATGAATACACGATACCTAAAGATCTTTTGATCAAAGAGAGCGAGGAAATACATCAGTAACTTTCGTTTACCTTTTTGTTAACGTAAATGAAAGCCGGTGTGTAAATGCCGAATTTGTCTTTTCTTTGCTGTCTTTGTAACCAATGAGCTACTTCACAAAACTGCGTAATACGCTGCAAGAGACGGAAGGCAAGACTATACTGAACAATTTTTTTTCTTTATCCGTCATACAAGGCACCAATTTTATTTTACCGTTGATCGTGCTCCCCTATCTCATTAAAGTGATAGGTCTCGAAAAATTCGGACTGGTGGCTTTTGCCCAGGCATTCATGAGTTATTTTATCATTTTCACCGATTATGGTTTTAATCTAACTGCTACAAGAGAAATAGCGACAAACAAAGACAATGACGCAAAACTTCACGCTATCGTTAATAATACGCTGTTAACAAAGATCATTTTATGTGTTATCTCCTTCCTGGTTTTGTTGCTGATAGTCTCTTTTTCACCCTATTTCTCTCAATACTCTTCATTGTATTACTGGGCATTTCTTCTTGTTGCCGGCCAGGTTTTCATTCCTACATGGTTCTTCCAGGGCATTGAGCAAATGAAATACCTCACCTATATCAATTTTGTGGCGAAGATCATTTTTACAATCCTAATTTTTATTTTAATTACAAAACCTGCCGATTTCATATACGTTCCTGTGATGTATAGCCTGGGAAATATTATCTCAGGAATACTTGCATTGGGCATCATGTACAAAAAATTCAATATTCATTTCATCTATCCTCCCGGTTTTAGTTTTATCGAACAATTAAAAAAAGGTTGGTATGTATTTATTTCAAATTTTTCCATTAATGCCTATATAAATTCTAACCTTTTTATCCTGGGTCTTTTTGCAAGTAATATCGTTTTAGGATACTATAGCATTGCAGATAAAATTCTTTATGCTTTCAGGCAAATATTAAATGTTTTCTTTAACGCTACTTACCCACAGGCATGTCAAAAAATTCTTATCAATCATTTTGAATTAAGAAGATTCTATAGAAAATATTTTTATCCTTTTTTATCGCTCATCTTCCTGCTTTGTCTCGCCTTGTTTATATTGGCTGAACCGCTCACAATTTTTCTTTCAGGCAGAAATGTTCCGGAGATCATTTTTGCTATACGCTTACTTAGCTTTGTACCTGTGATCACCTGTCTTAATATTCCCGCTTTTCAAACCTTGCTTGCTTATAACTTTCAAAAAAGCTATATGACAGTACTCGCATCTTTTTCGATCTTTAATATTCTTTTAAACCTTCTTCTTGCCCCGATCTTCTCAATGACCGGGACAGCCATCTCGATAATTGTGACTGAGACCTTTATAACAGCAGGGTTATATGTAGTTTTAGTTATGAGACATAAAGAACAAACTATCATTAATCCCAGGATATTATAATGGAAAATTCCAATATAGATTATTCAAGACATTATAAAAACTGGCACGCCGATACCGAAGAACATATTCATAAAATGAATGGTCTTTATTCGAAGATCATTACAGCACATTTTCCGCCAGATAAAAATATCAGCATACTGGATATTGGCTGTGGCATGGGCTTCCTGATGCTGGCACTCAAAGAATCAGGTTATCATTTTATAAACGGTATTGACATCGATGAGCAACAGGTAATATCGTGTAAGCAAAAAGGGTTAGACGTAACGTTGGTAGATGACACCATAGCCTTTTTGAAAGAAAATACCGGTAAATATGATCTTATTACTGCATTCGATGTATTAGAGCATATACCGGCTTCCACACAAATTAATTTTGTAAAGACTATTTATGGGTCATTAAAACCTGGTGGAATTTTTATTGCCACGGTCCCGAATGCAAATTCTGTGCTTGCTTCAAGAAACCGCTATATCGATCACACCCATCATGTCTTGTTTACAGAAGTCAGTCTTGATTTTGTTTTATATAATGGAGGTTTCAGAGAAATTGAAATAAAACCACTCGATTACATCCTGCCATCCGCATCTTTACGATCTTTTTTGCACAGGATACTGTTGCGTTATTTCAGATTTCGAAGAAGGCTTGAGATGATCGCCGAACTTGGTACGACCTGGGGCAAAAAGATCCCTCTATCATTTAACATCATCGCTAAAGCCATTAAAAAATAAACGGTATGCAGGTCTGTGGAGTTATTGTTACATATGATGACCGTTTTCATTTATTATCACAAGTGATCGATGCACTTTTAAAAGAAGCAATAGATAAGATCATCATCATTGACAACGGCTCATCAGCAAACACTCAAACAGCGATAAAAAAATATTCTGCAAAGGTAATTCTGCATCGTTTTGAAGAAAACAAAGGCACGGCTATCGGGTTTAAAACCGGGATCATAAAAGCGATTGAAAATGGCTGCGAATTTATTTGGTTACTGGATGATGACACTGTACCGGAAACAGGCTCATTAGATCTACTAAAAAAAAATTGGAAGAATTTTTCCAAAATTGGAAAAGAAAAAAACACGGCGATTTGTTCATACAGAATAGACAGACCCAACTTTACAAAAGCGTTTGCAACGAATAACCCGGACGAAGTGTTACCAATGAAAAACAGTTTCGCTGGTTTTCATATAAAAACCTTGTTTACAAAAACCCGTGAACGTCTTGCTCTGAATAGGAAAGGATCGTCCGAACCATCCGGCAGCTCTGTAAAAATCAGCGCGGCTTCGTACGGAGGGCTTTTCTTTCATAAAAATATTATTGAAAAGATCGGCTTACCTGATGAATCTTATTTCTTATATGCAGATGATTTTGACTTTACCTACCGTATAACAAAAGCCGGAGGCGAAATATGGATGGTTGCCGACAGTGTTATTCATGATCTCGAAAGCTCATTCTACCTGCCTGCCAAAAAGAAAATACTATATCACTCGGCATTTGATTCTCCAAAAGATTCATCGGCCTACTATGCTTTAAGAAATACAGTTTATTTTTCAAAAAAAAATTTAGTGAATAACAAAACTGTCTACTGGCTAAACAAACTCCTCTTCGCGTCCTTTGTTATGATTATTGGAATTTTGAGACGAAAATCGGATCGATTAAAGGTGATCAGGTCCGCAATGCGAGATGGAGAAAAAGGATTACTTGGTTTTAATCCGGATTATAAAATCTGAACCCTGTTTTTATTTAGTTTTACCTATTCATGAACGAGAATAAACTTATAGGCTATTTAAAGCACCAAAGCTTTCAGCCCACCTTTTTAAGTGTCTTTATCAATCCCTTCTTTTTTATACGTTATGCATTTTATAAAAATATTCGGCGCTACATTCCCGAATTAAAAGGAAAACTACTTGACTTTGGCTGCGGAAGAAAACCTTATGAAAACCTTTTTCACGTTACC
>Ga0075429_100004141_pt1 | contig 12409 bp, 8 predicted proteins | sample RhiMetdeltSRZDD3_FD_75295 | JGI IMG/M metagenome (GOLD analysis project Ga0075429, IMG submission 75295) | Populus rhizosphere microbial communities from Tennessee, USA - Rhizosphere MetaG P. deltoides SRZDD3 | ecosystem: Host-associated > Plants > Roots > Rhizosphere > Soil | place: USA...
GTCCCTCTCACCTCTCACCTCTCACGTCTCACCTCTCACGCGTTCGACGATCGCCCGGACCCGCTCGGGATCGGTCTCCACCCTCCGGTACTCGTCGGGCTGATACGCCTTTCCCATAAACACCCCATCCCGTCGAAACTCCATCGCGCTGTCGAGGATTCCCGTCGCCCCGACGTGAATTTCCGTCACCCCTGTCTCCCTCACGATTCTGGCGACGTTTGCTTCGTTGATCCCGCCTCCCGCCATGATCGCGATCCGCCCATTTGCCTGCCGGACCAGCGCCGCGATCGTCGCCGCGCCGCTGAGAGCGTTCAGCGCCTGGCCCGAGGTCAGCAGCCGCTCGACGCCAAGTGCGATCAGGGTATCCAGGGCTTCGGCCGGGTCGCGGGTGAGGTCGAAGGCTCGATGGAAGGTCACCGCCATCGGGCGGGCGGCCTCGGCCAGGCGCCGGGTAAGGGCGGTGTCGATGCGGCCCTCCCGGTCGAGCGCCCCGATCACCACACCCTGCGCTCCGGCCGTCCTGGCGGTCGCGATGTCCCGGAGCATCACCTCTGATTCGTCTCCATCGAACAGGAAATCGCCGCCTCGGGGGCGTATCAGCACGTGGGTCGGCAGCGTGGTCCGCTCCCGAATCCGGGTAAGCATTCCGAGACTCGGAGTAATTCCTCCTTCCACAAGGTCGCCGCACAGCTCCAGGCGGCCCGCCCCGGCCGATTCCGCGGCGAGAGCGGATGCGACGGTCGCGACGCAGGCTTCGACCAGGACGGACCGGGGCAGGGGCATGGTGCGGCAAGCTATCTTGAAACAGGCAACAGGCAACAGGCAACCGCCAGCAGGGAGGTGGCTTGAGGGCGCTGCATCAGGTGATGGTGCGGACCGCCGAGGTCCGGGACGGAGCGCCGGTCTTCGCGGAAGCGAGGATTCCGGTCCGTTCGCTGATGGAGCACCTGGACCGGGGGAAGGACCTCGAGTCCTTCTTCGACGCGCATCCCGAGCTTCGCCGGGAGGTGGTCCTCGCCGCGCTGGCCCTGGGACTCGAGGCGCTGCTCAAGCAGGTTCCGCTGGACCGGGGGCCGTCGCAACGATCGCTGCTGCCTCGGCTCGATTCCGCCGGCGTCATCGTCAACGCCGAGGAACTTTCAGTAGGGCAGGTCGTAGGGAAGCGAGTGCGCTGCCCCGCCTGCCGCATGCTGGTTTTTCAGTCATGGCCCGAGGGATGGGATGCCCACGCGGCGACGCGTTGCCGCGGCATTCAGGGGGCGACGCCCTCCGCGAGAAAGTCTGAATTCAAGAGGAGATATGCGCAACTGTTTCGGTGAAATCAGAGGCAAAGAGGCAAAGTGGCAAAGTCGCAAAGTGGCAAAGTGGCAAGGTGGCAAAGTGGCACGATGGCTCTTTGCCTCTTTGCCTCTTTGCCTCCTTGCCTCTTCCTTGCCTCCTTGCCTCCTTGCCTCCGAGGCGCAGGCGCCCGCCGACTCCACCCTCCCCATCGACCCCGCGGTCACCGTCGGCACCCTGCCCAACGGGCTCCGCTACTACATCCGGGTCAATCATCGCCCCGCCAAACGGGCCGAGCTCCGGCTGGTGGTGAATGCCGGCTCGGTGCTGGAGGACGACGACCAGCGGGGCCTGGCGCATTTCGCCGAGCACATGGCTTTCAACGGCACTACCCATTTCAAGAAGCAGGAGCTGGTCGACTACATCGAATCGATCGGGATGCGCTTCGGAGCCGACCTCAACGCCGGCACTTCATTCGACGAGACGGTGTACGAGCTCCAGGTGCCCACCGACAGCGCCCACATCGTCCGCAAGGCCTTCGAGATCCTGGAGGACTGGGCTCACGGAGTGACGTTCGACACCACCGAGATCCGGAAGGAGCGCGGTGTGGTGCTGGAGGAATGGCGACTCGGGCGCGGTGCGGGGCAGCGCATGTTCGACCAGCAGCTGCCGGTCCTCTTTCGCGGGTCGCGCTACGCCGAGCGGCTTCCGATCGGGACACCGGAGTGCATTCAGAAATGTCCCCCCGCCGCGGTGCGCCGGTTCTACACCGACTGGTATCGTCCCGATCTGACGGCGGTCGTCGCGGTCGGCGATTTCGACGCCGGGGTCATCGAAGGCCTGATCAAGCAGCGCTTCGCGAACATTCCGCGCCGAACCTCGCCCCGGGTGCGGCCGGTGCCGACGGTGCCGCCGCATCAGACTCCGGAGGTGACCATTGCCACCGACCCGGAAGCGACCAGCACCTCGGTGTCGGTGTACGTGCAGCGTCCTGCCGGTGTGCGAGGGACGGTCGGCGCGTGGCGCGATCAGCTGATCGAGGACCTTGCCGCCGAGATCCTCAACCAGCGGCTCTACGAGCTGACCCAGAAGGCCAATCCGCCCTTCATCGGCGCCGGCGCAGGCCGGAGTGCGCTGGTCCGGACCTCCGAAGCTTTCAGCTTCGGCGCCGGCGTGCCCGACACCGGCATCCGGATCGGGCTCACCGCGGTCTTGACGGAGCTGGAGCGGGCGGGGCGACACGGGTTCACCCAATCGGAGCTCGACCGGACCCGGGTCGAATACCTGCGGGGAATGGAGCAGGCATACACCGAGCGCGACAAGACCGAGTCGAGCTCGCTCACCGGCGAATACGTCGAGCACTTCCTGACCGGCGAAGCCATTCCGGGAATCGCCTATGAATTCAATCGGGCCCAGCGAGTGCTTCCGGGCATCACCCTGGCCGACCTCAACGCCGTTGCCAAGGGGTGGCTCACCGGCGGGGCGCCGGTGATCCTGGTCAACGCGCCGGAAAAGAATCGCGCGCTGATTCCCACCCCGGCCGACCTGCTCGGGTTGTTTGCCTCGGTCAAGCGCGCCGAGATCGCGGCCTACGCGGAGACGGTGTCCGACGCGGCGCTGGTTTCGGCAACGCTTCCCCTGGTGCCGATCACCTCGGAGCGGCGCGACAGCGCTGCGGGAACGATCGAGTGGACGCTGGCCAACGGCATCCGGGTGGTGCTCAAGCCCACCGATTTCAAGGCCGATGAGCTGCTGTTCCAGGGCGTGGCGCCTGGGGGAATCTCCCTGGCACCGGACACGCTGCTGGTGAGCGCCCAGCTGGCCTCGCAGGTGATTGGGCTGAGCGGCCTGGGCGAGTTCAACGCCGTGGATCTGCAAAAGAAGCTCGCCGGCAAGGCGGTGAGTCTCTCGGCCTACATCGGATCGTACGATCAGGGGCTTTCGGGACGGGCCTCCCCCAAGGACGCGGAAACGCTGTTCCAGCTCGCGTATCTGCATTTCACGGCGCCGCGGCTCGACACCGCCGCGGTGGGGGCCTTTCTCGGCAATATCCGAGCGGCGCTCGCCAACCGGGCGGCGAGTCCGCAGTCGGCCTTTTCCGATACCCTGAGCGTGACGCTCGCGTCGCATCATCGCTGGGCCCGGCCGGTGACCGCCGCGCTGATCGACGAGGTCAAGCCGGAGCAGTCGTTCGCCTTCTATCGCGCGCGGTTCGCCGACGCCTCGAGCTACACGTTCTATCTGGTGGGCACTTTCACCCCCGATTCGATCCGTCCTCTGGTGCAGAAGTACCTCGGCAATCTTCCGGGGCGGGGGACCGGCGACCAGGCGCGGGACCCGGGTATCGTGCGGCCCGCCGGCATCGTGGAGCGGACGGTGCGGAAGGGGATCGAGCCCAAGAGCCAGACCGCGGTGGTATTCGTCGGGCCCGCCAAGGCCACCCGCGAAGAGCGGTTCGCGCTCGACGCGGCCAGCAGCATCCTGGAGCTCAGGCTGCGCGAAGAGCTCCGCGAGGAGCTGGGCGGGACCTACAGCGTCAGCGTCGGTTCGTCGATCAGCCGGATCCCGAAAGAGGAATACACCGTTTCGATCAACTTCGGATCCGCCCCGGAGCGGGCCGATTCCCTGGTGCAGGCGGTGTTCGCCCAGATCGACACCCTGCAAACCACGGGACCGCGCGCGACCGATATCGCCAAGTACAAAGAGACGGCGGTGCGGACCCGGGAGACCAGTCTCCGGCAAAACGGATGGTGGTTGGGACAGTTGCTGGCGGTCCGCCGAGACGGTGACACGATGGCCGAGCGGCTGGCGCTCAATCCGCAGCTGGCCCGGCTCACACCCGAGGTGATCCGGGAGGCGGCCAAGCGGTACCTGGACAAGACCCGATTCGTGAGGGTAACGCTTCTTCCGGAAGGGAAGCAGCCATGAGATTCCTTGTGATCCTGGGGCTCCTTGTCGTGACGCAAGGACGCGGTGGCGCGGCGGAAGGACGCAACGACGCAAAGACGCAACGCGTGGACTCCGCCTTGATCAGGGGGGTCGACTCCATTTTTGCCCCCTGGAGCCGGACGACCACGCCGGGGTGCGCCGTCGGGGTCGACAAGGGCGGTGCCCCATTGCTGCGTCGCGCCTACGGGATGGCGAATCTCGAGACCGGCACGCCGTGGACTACTGGCACGATCTCGGAGAGCGGCTCGGTCGCCAAGCAATTCACCGCTACCGCGATCGTGCTCCTGGCCCGGGACGGCGTGCTCTCACTCGAGGACGACATCACCAAGTGGATCCCCGAGGTCAAAGGCTTCGGCAAGAAGATCACCGTCCGCCATCTGCTGAGCCACACCAGCGGGCTTCCGGATCGCTACACCCTGCACGAGGTACAGGGGCGCCCCGCCGGCGAGACCGATCACGACAATCGGGAAGTGATCGCCATGCTCAGCGGACTGCGGGAGCTCAACTTCGATCCCGGGGAGGACTACGAGTACAGCAACACCGGCTACATCGTGGCGGCGACGATCGTGGAGCGCGCCAGCGGCAAGTCGCTCCAGGCCTTTACCAGCGAGCGGATCTTCCGCCCCCTCGGCATGGACGACACCCGGTGGCGGGAGGATCATCGCGTCGTCGTTCCGGGGCGGGCCTCGGCCTACTCCGGCACGCTCGGCACCGGATACCGCAACGACCATCCGTTCACTCGCGTCATCGGGAGCGGCGGCCTCCTCACCACCGTGGGCGATTTTCTGAAATGGGAGGCGGCGATGCAGGCCGGCGCCGGGCCGTGGGGTGCGGTGCGCGACTCGCTCCAGCGGAACATGCGGCTCAACGAGGGGACCGAGATCAGCTACGCGCTGGGCGTCGGCGTGTCGCACTGGCGGGGGGTTCCGGCAGTGAGCCATACCGGGTCCACCGGCGGCTACCGCGCCGCGCTGTATCGCTATCCGGAGCAGAACGTTTCCGTGGCGCTCCTCTGCAACCTGGGCAGCATCAATCCCGGAGTGATGGCGCAGCGGGTCGCCGCGCTGGTGCTGGGCTCGGCGCTGGCCGCCGCGCCGGCCGATCCGGCCGGCGTCCCGGTCGAGCCCGCAACCCTCGCCGGGCTCGCGGGGGCGTATTACTCTCCGCGCACCGAGCAGGCCACGATCCTCTATGTCACGCGGGCGGGGGCGCTGGTGGACAGCGCCCAGGGAAACGCGGTATTGATCCCGATCGGGCCCAACCGCTTCCAATACCGCGGGAGTGATCGGACCCTCACGGTCATCCCGGGGACGGCGGGCGCACCGCGCAAGCTCCAGATCAATGCGCCGAACACGCGGATGATCGAGCTGGTTGCGGTGCCTCGCGCGACCCTCGATGCCGCGACGCTCGCCGCGTACGCCGGGGAATATCGAAGCCCCGAGCTCGCGGCCAGCATCCACCTCTCGGTGGCCAATGACACCCTCCGCCTCGAGCGCGGGTGGCAGAGCGCGGAACGGCTGATCCCGGTGTATCGGGACGGCTTCCTGTTCCTGGGGAGCGGAGAGATCGCCCGGTTCGAGCGCGACCGCCGGGGCCGGATCACCGCTCTGGTACTGTATGCCGGACGGGTGCGGCACCTGCGGTTTACTGCCGTGAGACGTGAGAAGTGAGACGTGAGACGTCACACCGCTTACGTCTCACGTCTTACCTCTCACGAGCGCAGGAGATTGGATTGATACGATGACCGAGACCCCGCAATATGCCCGGCCTGATGCGTCGGAATACGCTCCCTACTACGACAAATACGTCTCCAGGGTGCCGGAGGGCGACCTGCTGGCGGGACTCGAGGCGCAGGTCGGCGAATACTTCCAGGCGCTGAATCCGATCACCGACGCGAAGGGCAACTTTGCCTACGCGGAAGGGAAATGGACCGTCAAGGAGCTTCTGCTGCACGTCGTGGATGCCGAGCGGGTGTTCTCCTACCGGGCCATGTGGATCGCCCGTGGCGATCTCAGCCCGCTCCCGGGGTTCGATGAAAAGCCATGGGTTCCGCTCTCCGGCGCCAATGCCCGGTCGGTCGCCGACCTGCTGGGCGAGTTTCGCGCCGTCCGCGCCGCGACGCTGGCGCTGTTCCGCCATCTCCCCCCGGATTCGGTGACCCGCCGGGGGGTGGCGAGCGGTCAGGAAGTCAGCGTGCGGGCCCTGGCCTGGATCATCGCCGGCCACGCCATCCACCATCTCGGAATCCTCCGCGAGCGCTATCTTGTCTGAAGTGGCACCGGATACGCTGGATCTGCTTCGGGCGGCCCTGGAGGGTCGGTATCGCGTCGAGCGCCTGATCGGCCGCGGCGGGATGGCGTCCGTGTATCTCGCCCAGGACGAGCGACATAACCGGCGGGTCGCGGTCAAGCTCATGAACGCCGAGCTGATCCGGGCGGTCGGGGTCGAGCGCTTCGGCCGGGAGATCACCATCGCCGCGCGACTGAGTCACCCCCACATTCTTCCCCTGCTCGACAGCGGCGCCGTCACCCTCCGGCCCGGCGAGATCGCCTCCCCCTACTACGTCATGCCCCTGGTCGAGGGGGAATCGCTGCGCGCCCGTCTGGAGCGGACTCCGGTGCTGCCGATGCACGAGGCGCTCCGGATCGCCACCGAAGTCGCGGACGCGCTCGACTACGCCCACCGGCAGGGCGTGGTGCACCGCGATATCAAGCCGGAGAACATTCTCTTTTCCGAAGGGCATGCCGTCGTGGCGGACTTCGGCCTGGCGCGCGCGCTGGGCGAGGCAGGCCCGGCGGCGACGCTCACCCAGGCGGGGCAGACGCTGGGCACGCCGCAGTACATGAGTCCGGAGCAGATCACCGGCGAGGCAGAGATCGACGGTCGCTCGGACCAGTATTCGCTGGCCTGCGTGCTCTACGAAACGCTGGCCGGCAAGCCTCCGGGCGAAACCGGGAATCTGCGCTCGCTCCTGATGCGCAGGCTCTCTTCGGCGCCGCCCAAGATCAGCGAGGTCGCGCCCCATGTCCCTCCGCACGTCGAAGGCGCGCTGCTCCGGGCGCTCGCGGTGGAGCGGGCGGAGCGGTTTCCCAGCTCGGGCGAGTTCGCGGCGGCGCTGATCGGGTCGGGGCCGCTGCAGATCTTCACCCCGACCTCGGTGCCGGTTCCCCGAAAGCGGAGCCGGCTCGGCCTCGTCGCGATCGCGGCGCTGATTCTCGCCGCGGTGGCCTTTGCGCTGACGAAGCTGACCAGCGCGGGGAGCGCGTCCACCATCACCAGCCTGGCGATCGCGCCCGAGCCGAGCGATTCCGCCACCGTGCACCTGAGCGAGGGCATCCTGGACGCCGTGGCAAATCTGCTGCGGCGGGTGCCCCAGCTCCGGGTGACGGCGCCGAGCCTGGTGGCGCAGGTGCGGCGGCAGGAGCCCGCCATGAACGCCGTAGAGCTCGGCGACCGGCTCAAGGTCGAAGCGATTCTGACCTGGTCGCTCCGGCGGACCGGTGATTCGGTTCGGTTGAGCGCGGAGCTGCTGCGGATTCCCGGAGGCGATCTGATCTGGAGTGCCCACTACGCCCGGCAGTTCGAGCACGTGGCCTCCATCCAGGGCGAAATCGCCAAGCTGGTGTCGGATTCGTTGCGGCTGCAGCTGACCGGCGCGGAAGTGGCCAGCATGGAGCGGCGCTCGACCGGGAGCGCGCGCGCCTACGACTTCTATCAGCGGGCCCGCTATCTCCAGCAGCGCGCCATCCCGTTCGGAACCAGGGATGCCCGGGCCCGCATGGATTCCGCGTCGAGCTATCTGCGGGAGGCCCTGGCGCTCGATCCCGATTTTGCCCAGGCGCAGGGGTTGCTGGCCGCACACTACTTCGTCATGGCCTTTCGCGGGTGGGCGCCGTTCACGGAATTCATGGATTCCGCCGGTACCGCGGCGGACCGGGCGATCGCGAGGGACAGCTCGCTGGGCGATCCCTGGGTCAACAAGATCAGCGAGGCGATCTACCTCGATGACGACTGGGAGGCGGCCCGGATCCTCTCCGAGCGCGCGCTCAAGTGGGCCGGCTACGATGGCAGGGTGCTTCAGTCGGTCGGGATCGTTACCGGAGAAGTGGAAGGCCGCCTCGATTCCGCCACCGCGCTGCTCCGGCATGCGGCCGAGCTGGAGCCCACTATCGCGAGCTACAACAGCCTCGGCGATCTCCACATGCGCGCGGGCCGTTACGACTCCGCGGTCGTGGCGCTCCGCCGGGCGCTGGAGCTCGATTCGACGGTGCCCGGCCCACGGCGGCGGCTGATCGTGACGCTGGAGCATCTCCAGCGCTATGACGAGGCGATCGCGGTCCGCCGCGCCGGCGGGGACATCGCGGGGGCCGCAAGCTACGCGCGGGAATACGCGGCCGGAGGCGTTGCGGGTTATGAGCGGGCCCGTCGGGAGGATCTGGAGCGGCAAATCGCTGCGCTGGCGGCGACGGTGGGTGAGCCGGACACCATTCCCCAGGATACGGTCCCGCCGATGCGGGAGGAACGGATCGCCGCGCTGTACGCGCAGCTTGGAGAATGGACCCAGTCGATGGACTGGGTGATGAAGCTCCGGGAGCGCCGGCCCAAGCGGTTCCGGCTGATCGTCGCCAACCCGCAGTTTGCCGGGCTCCGGGCCGATCCCCGCTTCCTTCCGCTGGTGAAGGAGGAGGGGCTCGACGCCCTGCTGAAGAGGTGAGCGGGAAGCCGTGAGACGTGAGACGTGAGACGTAAGACGTGAGACGTGAGACGTGAGAGGTGAGACGCCAGCTTTTCCCTCTCACCTCTCACCTCTCACGGCCCTTCAGCGATCGCACACCCTCCTGAGCTCCCGGTTCACCGCGCGATCGTCCTTGCTCATCTTCCAGAAATCCTCCAGGAACTCCGTCGCTTCCTTGAGCCGCTCCGGGGTCAGGTCCTTGAGGCCCGAGAGATGCCCATGCATCGCATCCTTTTTGGCGTGGAAGAGGGCCATCGTCGCCTTCAGCTGCTCGACCGAGTGGCAGCCACCCCGATAGAGCCGGTCGGTCACTCGCTTGATCGGGAGCCGGTAATCGGGCCTTGCATAGGGCGCATTCACCAGGCCCGACCAGTCGAAATCGTAGGCCATCGGGTAATACGCCATGGAGGTGTCGGTCTGGATGATCCTGTAGTTGTGCAGGTACGAGAGTGAGTAGTCGGTGTTGGCGATCATGTACTGGAAAACGTCGGTCAGGGCCATCTGGGTCGGATCCATCTCGGCGGCGTTCCCGCCCATCTGCATCAGCACCTTGCCGAAGTTCCGCTTGGCCATCTCCTCTTCGTCTTCGGTCCAGAAACCGGGGCGGGTGACGGTGAATTTGGGATCCTTCGGGTCGATCCAGGTGATGGTGGCGAGACGGGCCCGGAGACTGACCGGGGTGAGCTCGTTGTACATCCCGTAGGTGGCATACTCGACCAGCAGGTTCTGGGTGTAGCGCTCGTCCTTGTGGCAATGAGGCGTCAGCTTGAACGAGGCCTCTCCGCCGAAGAGGGTGCCCCGGGTCTTCTCCCGGTCGAAGAACACCTTGAGCGGCGGGACCGAGCAGGTCCGGAGCCGGTAGTGGCCCCGGGTCGCGAGCTGTACCGGCGTGGTGAGGGTATCGCCCTTGTCGCCGAGCCAGCGCAGCGTCGCCGGATACCGCTTGGTGCTCATCGAGTCGCGGTCCTTGAAAACCGTCTTGAAGTCGCCTTCCAGCCACATCACCACCGGCTCGGTGGAGCGGAACAGGCGTCCGGGGCGGCTGGCCGTGGAATCCCGCTTGGGCTTGGGAGCGTCGGGGTTCGCGGCCTGGGCCGTGAGGCCTGCGGGGATGACGGAAAGCATCAGCGCGGCGAGCAGGCGCGGGGAACGATGGGGGGGCATGTGTGATCCGGGGTAGGGAACCAGTCGATGATAGTGCGGTGTCGGGGATGCCGGGAGGGGGGTAAGTTTTGGGGGATTAGGAGTTGGGAGCTGGTGGTTGGGGACCCAAAACCCTCCAACCCCCAACTCCCAACTCCCAACCCCCAACCCGGGCTCCAGCACATGTTCCTCCGCTCTCTCTTCGCCGGCCCGTTTCTCGGCCTCCTGTTTTGCGCCACGCCCTCGAGCTCGCCGGTTCCCTCGGCCCAGGCCGAAGCACCCGCGCCGCAGGCGACCAAGCCGACCCTTCTGGTGTTCATCACCGTGGACCAGATGCGGGCCGATTATCTGGACAAATGGAAGAGCCAGTTCAGCAGCGGGCTCAAGCGGCTGGTGGACGGCGGCGCGCTCTTCACCAACGGGTACCAGGACCATGCCATCACGGAAACCGCGCCGGGCCACGCCAGCACGATGTCGGGCCGGTTCCCCCGGAGCACCGGGATCGCGCGCAACCTGGAAGGTGTCAACGATTCCACACCGCTCGTCGCCAATGCGGCGGGGCTGGGCGCTTCGCCGGCGCGCTTCCGCGGCACCACGCTGACCGACTGGCTCACCTCCGCCGACCCGAAGACCCGGGCGCTCTCGGTCTCGTTCAAGGATCGCGGCGCCATTCTCATGATCGGCCGATCGAAACAGGATGTCTACTGGTATTCACCCTCGGGGATCTTCACCACCAGCAAGTGGTACCGCGACAGTCTCCCCGCATGGGTGACGGCGTACAACGCGACCTACGGGAAGCGATATGCGGGACGGGTCTGGACCCTGCTGCTACCGGAAAGCGCCTATCCCGAGCCGGACAGCGTGCCGATCGAGGGCAATGGCCGCCTCTTCCAGTTTCCCTATCCCTTGTCGGCGAGCCCGGACACTGTAACCCGGCAGCTCCCCAACACCCCATTTCTCGATGAAGCCACCGCCGGACTGGCTCTGGTCGGGCTCGAGGCGCTGGGGCTGGGCAAGGGTCCCCAGACCGACGTTCTGGCGGTGTCGTTCTCCGCGACCGATCTCATCGGCCATCGCTGGGGACCCGATTCCCGAGAGCTCCACGACCAGGTCCTCCGCCTCGACCGGACCATCGGGGCCTTCATCGATTCACTCTACCATCTGCGCGATTCCACCCGGATCATCTTCGCCCTCACCGCCGACCACGGGGTGACGCCGTTTCCCGAGCTCTCCCAGTCGCGCTACAACCCGCCCCCGGTCCGGGTCGCCCTCCGACCCGCCATCACGGCGGCGCGCGCGGTGCTCGCCGCCGCCAAAGTGGATACGCTCGCCGTGCAGCTCGAGAGCGGCTCCCTGATGATCGACCGAGTGGCCGGCATGACCCCCGCGCTGATCAATGCATCGGCCGACAGCTTCGTGGCGGTGGCCCGGCGGATTCCCGGCGTCGCTCGTGCCGAACGGTTTTCCGAGCTGACCAAGCACGACCTCGGCAAGGACGCCATCGCGCGGCGCTGGCTCAACATGTATGGGCCGGACGTGCCGGCGGAGGCGATCGTGGTGCTGACGCCGGGGAGCTATCGGGTGGAGTTCGGCATCGCGATGCACGGCAGCCCGTCCGACGACGACAGCCACGTGCCGATCCTGTTCTACGGCGCGCCCTTCAAGCCGGGTCGCTACCCGGCATTCGTGCGGACGGTGGATATCGCGCCGACGCTGGCGCAGGTGCTGGGCGTGGTGCCGGCCGAGCCCTTGGATGGTCGCGCTTTGACGGCAGCAATTAAGTGAGTCGCCCCGGTCAGCGGGGCCCACGGATTTCGCAGATTGTTGTTGTTCTGTTTTTTTGTGGAATTGTCGCAGTCGACGCGCAGAGCGCCAAACCGGTTCAACACGGCGTCCGCTCGCCCCGGCTGGCGATCCGCAACGCGACGATCATCGAGGGGAACGGCACGCCCGCGTCGGGTCCCTACGACATCCTGATCGAGGGGAATGTCATCACCAGTGTCGTGCCGCTGGATCCGGTGGCGCTCCGGGGCGGCACCGCCCGGCGCCCCGCGGCCGACGCCGAGATCGATGCCACGGGCAAGTACGTCATGCCGGGGCTCATCAACATTCATGGGCACGTGCAGGACGACCGGGGAGGAATTCCCCAGCCGCTCGAATATGAGCTCAAGCTCTGGCTCGCGTCCGGTGTCACCACGGTCCGCGACGTGGGGAGCGACACCCGGAAGACGCTGGCGCTCCGTGACGCGAGTGCCGCGGGCCGCGTGGTCTCGCCCCGGATCGTGGTGTATGCCTCGTACGGCG
>Ga0075429_100004145_pt1 | contig 12402 bp, 9 predicted proteins | sample RhiMetdeltSRZDD3_FD_75295 | JGI IMG/M metagenome (GOLD analysis project Ga0075429, IMG submission 75295) | Populus rhizosphere microbial communities from Tennessee, USA - Rhizosphere MetaG P. deltoides SRZDD3 | ecosystem: Host-associated > Plants > Roots > Rhizosphere > Soil | place: USA...
GAGCATGACGACAAGAACGAGCAGGGTGATGATGAAGGGGTTGCGCATGGGAGATGTATACAGGTAAACAAGTATACAGCCATAAAACTTATTTACCTGTCTACCTGTATACTTGTCTACTTTTTACTGGAACAACTCCGGCCGCAGCACTTTCGCCAGTTCCTCCAGTGCATCCACCAGGCGCGGGCCCGGGCGGCTGACCAAATCGTCGTTGAAGGGATGGACCTGCCCATTCTTGACGGCGCTCAGGTTTTCCCAGCCGGGACGCTGCGCAATCGACTCCGCTGACACACCATAGCGGGCATCGCCGAGGATAATGAATGCCGGGTCCGCGGCCACCACCTGTTCCAGACTCAGCTGAGGATAGCCGTCGAGATCGGAGGCAATATTGTAGCCGCCAGCGCGGTCGATCAACTGGGTGATGAACGTACCCTTACCGGCTGTAAAGGGCTTGGACGGGTCTGTGGCGTCCAATTCATAAAACACACCGGGGCGTGAGCTGAGCGGGGCGATCTTCTCATCCACCGCTGCGACCCGCGCCTTGAGCGACTCGATCAGAGCCGCAGCTTCCTGCTGATGCCCAGTCATCTGCGCGACGAGCTCCAGGTTGCCATACATCTCTTCCAGAGTAGTCGGATTTTTCAGATAATACACCGTCAAGCCGAGGTCTTCGAGCTGCTTTACCTGCTCAGGTGTGTTGATCTCTGCTGCCAGGACCAGGTCGGGTTTCAGGGAAACAATCAATTCTGTATTCAAGGCGTCGAATGTGGAACCGATATCCGTGGCACTCTTTGCCTCTTCCGGGAAATCAGAAAGCGCATCACGCCCGACGACCTGTTCCCCGGCGCCGATGGCAAACAAGATCTCTGTGTTGGACGGCGCAAGCGAAATAATGCGCTGCGGGAATCCCTGGAGAGTGACCTCACGGCCGAGTCCATCGGTGAAGGTCAGGTCGGCAGGAGCTGGCGTCCCGGCAGCCTGCGGTGCGCAGGCGGTCAGGAGGGTGATCAGTAAAGTGATTAACAGGAATTTTCGTAACATGGTTTCTCCATTTTGTTGAGACCTGACAGGTTTTCTCGATCGCCTCCTTGTGAAGGAATGCTTATTCTGGAAACCTGTCAGGTCTTTTCTCGATACAGGAATCAAAATCCCCAGCATGGGCTGGGGAGGTTGGAGAGGCAATCCGAGAGAGACCGTCCTCCACCTCCTTTCCGCGAGAGTGTGGCAGAACCGATCAGAGCGGGCGACCTGACTTGTTCGAGCGATCCTCGAATCTTCGACGATCTTCGAATTCACAGTTGCGCGACAGTGTCGGAGTTACACCGACTTCGCCGCTGGCTGATCGTATTTGATTAGTTGTTATTGTATGCCGTGCGCCCGCCAAAGTCAATAACGGGATTTCGCATGGTCCGCATGCGTGCATAAAGAAGAATCAGCATCACGATGGAAACGACGATCAACGAGATGTTTCCTGCACGCCCGTAGAGGAGGAGTGCAAATGTTGGGGTCAGATAACAAATAAGCAGGATGATTTTTTCTACCAGATTGCTCTGAGGGAGTAGGACTGCAAATGGGACAAGCAGCAGCAGAAAGTCATAGTTATAAAGATAGGGGCTGATTAGAAGGGTGATGAGCAGTGCGGTGCTCAACAGAAGCTCAGGTACGTTCAAGTAGGAACGGGACAAGTAAAGCAGCACTACAAAAACGATGAGCAGGACGAGTGCAATCCATATCGCAGTGTTCAACGATCCGTCGAAGAACCAGCGCGATAACGATACTGGCAGGCTGGCGCACTCGGAGCAGTTGGAGACATTCCCTTCACTCTGATAATTTAATAACATCCGTGGATACGAGATGATCCATACCGGGTCGGCAACGAAGCCGCTAAGGGATAAAACAATGGCTGCTGCGACGAGCGGACGCACTAACCTCCTTCCAAGATCAGGCCTGGAATAGATCGACCACCCTGCTGCCGATAGCAGAATGAGCGCGCCGATGTGAGGCTTGAAGGTCAGCAATGCCATGCCCAGAACGGTCAACAGGATATTTTCTTTGCGAAGCGAATAGACGAGCATAGATGTGCCGAGCAAAACGGGAAAATCATACTGCCCAACCGACAGCGCACCAAGCACAGGCAAAAAGAACAGGGCGATCGGAAAGGCGATCAACCTCCATCGCCCCGGCCAGCCATCTGTGAGCAGCCACACGGAGAGGAACAACATGACAAGGTTGAGCTCGAACCATAGTGTCGCGGCGGCTTTGGCGGGCATCAGCCCCAGGTAGAACGTAATCAACGCATACCAGGGCGGGTAAGGAAAGCGTGCCAGGAAAAATTTTTCCCGAGGAATTCCTGCATACTGCGCGGCCAGCGCTTCCACTTTTTCGAGGGCGTAGATCGGAACACGATGCACCAGCGCAAGGTCCGTATTGTAGATGGCGCTGAAATCGGAATGAGCAGGGAGGGAGGTGGGGACGTAGAGCGCGATGGCAGCCAGAAGGATTGCGACAACAAGAATGCTAACCGGGATAAGCAGTGTTCGTTTCATGCGTTGATTTTGAACCACAGAGATTTTAATTCTTTTCTCCTTGCCTTTATTATCCCTTTAAGGGGATCGTGACTCTGTGGTTAGTTGATTCGCTGCGTTCGAAATTCCTTGAAGTAGAAGATGAAAATTGAACAAATGGAGTGGATATAAAAGATACCAGTAGGAGAATCCGGGCAGCCCGCGCGGGGAGAAGAACACTGTTTGGGATAGATACGTCACGTTTTCAGTGTTGACTACACGCCACTCGATCCATTTTTCTCCAGCTACCTGCTCTTTCATGCACACAACGATTTGTTCGTTCGTTTGCTTCACTCGAATAAAATCAGTCTGTTGATCGATCGCTTGTTGGAGCGCGCGAAACACCTGGTCCGATTTCGCATCCATCTGTATATCGCGATGGTAAATAAAACAGCCTTCATGCTTGATGGATTTTGCACCCTGCCTCCCATCATCCCAGACCCGTTCGATCTGATCTGGATGTGTCTTTTCGAGGGCATCCCTTGTCGCAGTATTAAAATCAGTGAGCTGGACTTCCGGAAACACCTGCAATGCTTCCGAATGTTTGACAACGCTGTCTGCCGACAACCCGCCGATCAGCGCATACGCGATCGGGTACGGCACGGGAGTCATGAGTCCCACCCCGAACGCCATGAACCAGACCGGGATGCCGGGGAACAGGAACAGCCTGCGTTTCAGTCCCCGGATGCGGGCATAGCGCAGCATTAAGTCGCCGTAGGTGGTGAGATCCGGGCCGCCGATCTCGAAGACCTGTCCGCGCCCGTTGGGGTTCGTCAATGCGGCGAGCAGATAATCGATCACATTCTCGATCGCGATCGGTTGAGATTTATTCTTCATCCACGCCGGGCCTGGAACGATGGGAAACAGCTCGGTCATAAAGCGGATCATCTCAAACGAGATGCTTCCTGAACCGGTGATCACGCCCGCACGAAATTCCGTCACAGGGATATTTCCTTCGCGCAGGGCGCGTCCTGTTTCGATGCGCGAGCGCATATGGGGCGCGATGTGCTGTTCGGGGTCCGCCAGCCCGCCGAGGTAAATGATGTGTTCCACGCCTGCTTCCTCCGCCGCAACGGTAAATGCGTGGGCGCTCTCCAACTCCAGGGACGTGTATCCATGGCCGAAGGTCATATTGTGAATCAGATAATATGCAGTGTTGACTCCCACGAATGCGGCGCGCAGCGTGGACGGGGTCGTCACGTCGCCCTGGACGACTTCCACGGCATGAAACCAGCGGCGCCCCTTCAGCCGCAGCGGATTCCGGGCAAGGCAGCGCACGCGATACCCGGTCTCCAGCAATCGGGGGATCAATCGGCTGGCAATGTATCCGGTGGCGCCTGTAACAAGAATGAGCGGAGGTTTCAAGCTTCTTCTTTCTTTCCTCTTTCTTCTTTCCTCACAATAAAGAAGTTCAGTAACTATGAGCAAGCACACGCGCACGGCCTGCTACTCTGTTTGCCAGCCCATCGAAAATAAATTTATGGAAGGGCCACATGGCATACCAGTAAAGAAAACCGAACACCCCATGGGGTGCAAAATAGGCAGTGACGGTCAGCAGTGTTTTTCCATCCTGCGGCTGCGACTCGAATTGCAGCCAGGCTTTGCCGGGCAGTTTCATCTCGGCGCGTAAGCGCAGGAGCCGGTTCTTCTGGACTTCTTCGACGCGCCAGAAATCCAGCGACTCACCAGCGCGGATCTCGTCCGGATGCCTGCGCCCGCGCCGCAAGCCTACGCCGCCCACGGCTTTGTCGAGCCAGCCGCGGATGCCCCACGCCCAATCCATGTACAGCCAGCCGCGCTCCCCGCCGATCCCGGCATAAGATCGAAACACATCTTCCGGTGTAAGATCCAGCAGTCGTTGACGCCTCTCTACGTACATGCCATCTTCCACGACAAACTGGTAGGGCTTGACATCCCCCGCCACCGTGACCAGCGCATCGGACCAGCTCGTTTCCACGTTGTCGCGCTGGATGCGTCCCAGCGCCAGATGGACCGCGGTCGGGTAGTCGATCGGCTTGATTTGCGGGAACAACTTCCGCGCCGCCTCATCGCGGACGATCAACCGGGCGCGCAATCCTTCGATCAGCGGCAGCACCACGCGCCAGTGGATCGGCGTCACCATGTGTACCCAGTAGGCGGAAAGTCGCGGGGCATAGAACGGTGTGCGGATCAAGGCGCGTTTGAGCCCACGCTCCTTTGCGTAACCGAGCAGCATATCTGCATAGGTCAGCCGCGTCGGACCGCCGATCTCGATCAGCTTACCAACACTTTCGGGAGTCTTGAGCGCTTCGATCAGATACGACAACACATCGCGGATCGCGATCGGCTGCGCCTGAGAGAAGAACCAGGCGGGACAGGTCAACACCGGCTCGCGCTCCGTCAGGTAGCGGATCATCTCGAACAGCGCCGAGCCGGAGCCAATGATCATGCCGGCGCGGAATTCGGTCACCGGCACACTGCTGTAGCGCAGGATATAGCCGGTCTCGTGGCGGGCGCGCAAATACGGGGAAAGATTCGTGGTGGGATCGACCAACTCGCCGAGGTAGATGATCCGCTCGATGCCTGCCTCGCTCGCGGCGTCGGCGAAATTGCGCGCCACGTCCAGGTCGCGGTCTGCATTGGTCTGTCCACCCTGCTTGCCGTGGATCAGATAATACGCGACCGAGACCTCCTTCATCGCGTCAGCCAGGGTGCCGGGGACGAGTGCATCCCCGCTAACGACTTCGACGCGCTTCAACCAGGGACGTCCCTGCAGGCGGTTTGGGTCGCGCACCAAACAGCGGACGCGGTACCCCGCGTCGAGCAGCCGCGGCACCAGGCGTCCGCCTACATATCCGGTTGCACCGGTGACGAGGATCAGGTTGGACATATAATCAAGTGTACTCGGTGGTTGAGTAGTTCCGAGCAAAGCGAGGAACGTATCGAAACCACCCGTGTGATGCAAAATATATGCTTCATTTAAACCGCTGATTTCGATACGATGGCGGAAGAACACCGCCATCACTCAACCAGCGAAGAACGAGGGAAATTGTATCCTACCCACCAAATTCTATGCTATGATGAAACACATCTATGCAGGCGGCAGACACTCCTCCTCTCAAACGGATCCAGGAACAATTGACCACACGGCTTCCCCTCGTGTGGTTTTCGCTTGCCTTCCTGGCTGGAATCGTCTTAGCCAGCGTAGTTCCCCTCCATATTTTCGTGTGGATTGCTCTTTTCGTCATTGCCGATCTGCTGATCATCGTTTCACGGTTTCTGGCGCGGCGCCGGTCTTCCGTCCCTTTTTTCCTTTCGCCGTTTTTCTTCGTGCTGCTCTTTGCTTTGTTCCTCGGTGGCGCACGGTACGAGTACTCGGTCCCTCGATTCAACGCCTTTCACATCGCCTTTTACAACGATCGGGATTACGACATGCTCGTGACGGGCACGCTCGCGGAACCGCCCGATTACCGCGACAATTACACCAACCTGCGCCTGGAGGTCACCAGCGTGGATACAGGCGACGGCGACCTGCCTGCCAATGGCTTGCTGCTGGCGCGCGTCTCCAACAACCAGACCTTTCGCTATGGGGAGATCGTGCGGCTGCGCGGCAGTTTGAAGACCCCGCCTGAAAACGAGGATTTCTCGTATCGCGATTATCTCGCCGCGCAGCATATCCATTCCTATATGTCCAGCGCCGAAGTGACGGTCCTGCCGGGCAGGGGAGGCAGTCCGGTCTATGCGGCCTTGTATGATTTCAAGGAAAAGGCACTCGCAAACATCTATCGCCTGTTTCCCGATCCTGAGTCATCCCTGATGGCAGGAATCCTGCTTGGAGTGGATACAGGTCTCACACAGGAGCTTCAGCAAGCCTTTAAGAACACCGGCACGGCGCACATCATCGCCATCTCGGGGTTCAACATCAGCATCATTGCCGGGTTGTTCGTGACGTTCTTCAGCCGTTTTTTCGGTTCGCGCCGCGGCATGCTCCTGGCTGTGATTGGTATCATCTTTTATACCGTCCTCGTCGGCGGAGACGCGGCGGTGGTCCGCGCCGCGATCATGGGCAGCCTTGCCCTCTTTGCGAAAGAAGTCGGACGCCGTCAGGCTGCATTGAACACACTGCTCACGGTCGCGCTGGTCATGTGTTTGTGGAATCCGCTCTATATCTGGGATGTCGGATTCCAGCTCTCGTTCTTCGCGACGCTCGGACTCATCCTGTACGCGGACCCGTTTTCGCAATTCGCGAATCGAATCATCACGAAATACTTCCCCACCTCCGCCGCAGAGAAATTCGTCGAGCTCTTTTCAGAATTTGTGCTGCTCACTCTTGCGGCGCAGGTGACGACGATCCCGATCATGGCGTATCATTTTCAACGGATCTCACTGGTTTCGTTCCTTGCCAATCCGTTTATCCTCCCTGCCCAGCCCGCCGTAATGATCCTTGGCGGACTGGCGGTATTGTTAAGCCTGGTCTGGTTTCCGCTCGGGCAGCTCGCCGCCTGGGCCACATGGCCGTTCGTCGTTTACACGATCCGCATGGTGGAGCTATTCGATCGCGTACCGCATGGCACGATTTTCCTGGGAGAACTCTCCATCTGGTTCGTGATCTTCGTTTATGCGGTGCTTTTTACGGTGACCTTCGGCGGTGCACGAATAAAGGAGTGGTTCGGATCTATGAAACAAGACCGAATACGAATCCCCGCCGGGACCGGACTGGTGGTCCTGCTTCTGGCTTTGTTGCTCGTCTGGCGCGCCGCCTCTGCCGTCCCGGACGGACGCCTGCACATCACCTTTATGGATGTCGGTTCTGCGGACGCGGTGCTGATCAAGACCCCCACCGGCAAACATGTCCTCATCAATGGTGGACCAAGCGTGACGACCCTCGCCGATGAGCTTGGGCGCCGCCTGCCCGCCTTCAACCGCAAACTGGACTGGCTGGTGGTGGCAGGGACAACCGAAGAGGATGTTGCGGCGCTGCCGCGGGTCCTCGAGCGCTACCCCCCGAACGCAGTGCTGTGGAGCGGGAACACCCAGGCCTCATTCTCCTCCGGTGTGCTGAACGAGTACCTCGCGGTGAGCGATATCAACGTCTTGAGCGCCGAACCGGAACAGGTACTGGAGCTGGGAGACGGCGCAACCTTGCGCGTGCTGACGGTAGGTCCGCGCGGCGCGGTGCTGCTGGTCGAGTGGAAAAATTTCCGCACGCTGCTGCCCGTTGGTATGAGTTTCGAAGCGCTGGACGAGCTGCGCAACGGCGCAGACGTGGGTCCGGTAAGTGTGCTTTCCCTTGCCGATGCCGGGTACGCGGCCTCGAATCCACCGGAATGGATCGCGAACCTGAACCCGGAGCTGGTCGTGCTCAGCGTCAGCGCGGCGGATGAAAACGGCATGCCCGACAGCGCAGTGCTCGAATCCATCAAGGATTATCAACTGCTGCGCACGGACGAGAATGGCTGGGTCGAGATCACTACGGATGGCGACCGCATGTGGGTCAATGTCGAGCGAAAGAACGAAAATGCCGCTGATGCCTCATAAATATTTTTCTTTTAGGCATACGCATCCACTTGCTTTTCATACCTGATACCTGTATAGTAGGGAGACCAAAGGAGTGTTGAACATGAGTGAACTGAATATCACTGCCTCACAGATCCAGGGGGAAGTGCCAGTGACCATTTTGCATTTGAGTGGTCATTTACATGGCAACACGGAACCCGAGCTGCTGGACCGCGCCCGCCAGGCGCAGGAGGATGGGTCGAAGTATCTCATGCTTGATCTTTCTGGTGTGGAAGTGCTCACCAGCGCAGGTCTACGCGCGATCCATAATATTTTTAATCTGTTCACTCCCCAAACCGACCATGCTCTCATAAAACAACATGGCGAGGAACCGTACAAGTCGCCGTACTTTAAACTGGTCTGTCCAAATCCAAATGTATATTATGTCTTGAATATTGCCGGCTTCTTACAGAACATCCTGATCTACAACAACATGGAAGAGGCAGTAAGTTCATTTTCTGAATAGCTGATTCAAGTCAACTTCAGGAAAGAGGGAGGATCGGCATGGAAACGATACAGACAATCATTGTCGGCGGCGGACAGGCAGGATTGTCAACCAGTTACTTTTTATCCCAGGCAGGCCATGAGCATCTGGTCCTCGAGCAAGCCAGCCGGGCGGGCAGCGTCTGGCGCAATGACAGGTGGGATTCGTTCACACTCCTGACGCCGAACTGGTCCATCAAACTGCCGGGGATGAGCTACAGTGGGAGCAACCCGGGTGGCTTCATGAGGCGCGAGGAACTTGTTGCCTATCTTGAGAAATACATCGATAATTTTGATCTGCCCGTTCAATACAATACATTGGTCACAGAAGTCACACCACTGGAGGAGGGCAAAGGCTGGCTGGTCAAAACAAATGACAGGACCTTCCAGGCAAAAAATGTGGTCGTCGCGACGGGTCAATTCCAGTCTCCGAAAGTCCCCGAATTCAGCGCCAACATCCCTGAGAGTATTTTACAAATCCATTCCGGTCAATACCGCAATCCCAGTCAGCTGCCCGATGGCGCGGTGCTGATCGTCGGCTCGGCGCAATCGGGGACGCAGATCGCCGAGGAGCTCCATCAGAGTGGGCGCACGGTCTATTTATGTGTGGGCAGCGCGCCGCGCGTGCCGCGCCGCTACCGCGGCCGGGATATTTTCGAATGGCTGAGTTTAACTGGCTTTACTGAACGCACTGTGGATAAGCTCCCCTCGCCGAAGGCAAGGTTCGCTGGAAACCCTCATCTCTCCGGCAGGGACGGCGGACGAACGATCAACCTCCACGTATTTGCCCGCGACGGCGTGAGATTGCTCGGTCGTCTCGTCGGTGCAGAGGATGGAAAAATCAAACTGGCGCCCGATCTCCGGGAAAGCCTGGCGAAGTCGGACAGGGCAGAGGCGGACATCACGGCGATGATCGATCAATACATTGAAAAGAACGCGATCGACGCTCCGGCAGAGACCCTGCCGAAACATCAGGATGGTTATGCGCTCGACGAGATCACAGAACTCGATCTGAAAGCGTCGAATATCAACACCATTATCTGGGCTGGAGGGTATAACTTTGACTACAGCTTTGTGAAAGTCCCGGTTACCGATGGAGATGGCTATCCCATTCAGCAGCGCGGCGTGACCGGATATCCGGGTTTGTATTTCATCGGGATGAGCTGGCTCTACAAACACAAGTCCCCGCTCTTGCTGGGCGTCGGCGAAGACGCAGATTACATCGCTTCACATATTATGGAGTGATACGCTATTCAAGGCTGTCACGAACGTCTCGACCATTCTCTCAATATTGATCTCTTCCTTCACAATTCGATAAGACTCTCTGCCCATGTTTCGCAGGCGCTTCCCATCCGAGAGCGCTTCTTTTATGCTGGAAACCAGCGCTCCAAAATCATCCGGCGGGATCTGCCATCCATTCTCTTTCCGAACGAGGTCATCCTGCGTGCCGTCTCCCTGCGCAACGATAATGGGCAGCCCGTAGGTCATCGCCTCCTGCACCGCGAGCCCGCCGGTCCCGGGCAGGACGAAGAGGTCGGCTTCCTGGAAATAAGGCCTTAGCTCCTCCCCATGTTTGGCTCCGGTAAACTCCGCCTGCGGATAGACTTCTCTTGAAAGCGCCTTCAGGATCTCGAGCTCCGGTCCCTCACCGACAATCACCAGGCGCGGGGCTGAAGTCAACTGCGCGCAGGCCTGGAGCAGGGAATCGATCCGTTTGCGCACCTGGAGCCTGCCAACGAAGAGGATCGTAGGATGGTCCATGGTCGAGGGTCTCTCTTCGAGAGCGAAAGCTGGTGGTGGAGAGACCGCATTATGCGCGACGAAAATCTTTTCGCGTGGGAATCCGAGAAGGGCATATTCGTCCGCGCCGCGCTGGCTGTACGCAATCATGGCGTCAAACTGACTGATAAAGGAAAGTCTTCGCTGCTTTCGAAATCCACCCACGGGCGGTGAGCCCAATCCCCATCCAATGACTGGTTTGTTTTGTTCATGCATCCAATTCACAGCTGCAGGCGTGGAAAGATAACGCGGGTTCGCCTCCGCGATCAGCACATCGGGATGCCAGTTCCTGAGCCAATCGAGCAGGCCGCGTTGGTAACACAAATAAAGAGAATCGCTGAAGAAGTGCAGGTTCTCACCCAGTTCGTAATTCGCCACTCGTAATTCGTCCGTGGTGGCGATCCCTTCCCCGGAACGCGGTAAGCCGGTAAACAGACTCATCCCTCCATCGCAGGCAGAGGCAAGCAGCTCAAAGAACGCTGCGCGGTAATTGGGAAGCACACGCTGCTGGACGGCAAGTCTGCCAGGAAAGCGGCTCATCGAATCGGCTCACACCGGGCAAAAATGACTGCGGTTTTATCGCGGTATTGTTGGCACCATCGACCGGATTCTTCCACTGCCTGTACCAGGCTCGGCTGCGAGGTGGGAGAGAGCATTAATAAATTGACTTCATCTTCATTCAGCAGTTCTTCCCAGTCCGGCTTGGCGGATGCGATCTCCTGGTACTTCTCCCAGTGCTCGGGCGGGTAGGCGTTGAAGCGATTGTCGATCCACAGCAGGCGCGAGGGCAAGGCCAAAGTGAGATAGCTGCCGAAGGTGTAGTCTGCAAACAAAGGTCCAGGGAGGTCGGGGTGCGCCGCGAGCCATTCTGTCCCCGCCAGGGGCGTCGTCGCTTCGTGATACGGAGGCGGGCTATCGGTCCACCATGATTCGCGCAGCCCGGGCAGTACCATCAGCGGAAGGAGTAACAGCATCCCACCCAACGCATAGTTAAATCGTGGATTGGAATTGCCAGTGGCCTCACGCGTGAAGGGTCTGACCAGCTCGGTCAGCAGTGGTCCCGTGAGCAGCGCCAGGAGGAACATGAACCAGATCACATAGCGCAAGCCTGAAAGCGCCAGCCAGCCGAAACCGAGGAACCAGACCCATTCCAGGAGGGATAAACGCCGCGGAGATAACGCAGCCAGAGGGGCAAAAAGAAGCAGCCAGGCAAAGAAGATATTCAACTGCCAGCCCATGTTCACCGGAGGACGCCATTCCGTTGCAAATAGCTGGTCGGATGGAGAAGTGAGCATATCGGAAACAAACTGCCAGACGAAGATCCCGCGGGGGTTGATGAAAGACGCAAGAACGGATAAACCCAGCCAAAGCATGAGTTGTCTTTTGTCGCCTTTGCCAAATAGCAGCGCCGAACCTATCAGAAAGAAGGCCAGCACAAAAGAGCCGTGCAGGTTCGCCCACAATAAAGTGGCGAGAGGCAAGAGCCACATCCATTTTGCGCGTCCCTGCTGCCAGCGCCACAACACCCACAGCATTGCAACAAAGAGCGGATACGCAAACATCTGCGGCCGCACAGACCAGTTCGTACTACTCGACAAGCCCAGGAGAATTATAAGGAGCGTTGTGAGCTTTGTCCCCGTGCCCGCTGTGCGCAGCAAAGTCCAGAGCAAGCCATACGCAAGTGCAATACAGATTCCGCGCAGCAGTACGGTGAGGGCTGCTCCACCAAGGGAATGTGCCCACCAAAACAGGACCGCTGATAGCCAGGGTTGGTAAAAGATCGGTCTGCCCGGATAGGTATAACTGAACGTGTCCACGGTAGGGATCGCGCCGGACGCTAGGATATCCTTTCCGACCCGCACGTAGAACCAGTAGTCATGCGGCGCGATGGAGAGGAGAAAGGCGATCGGCAGGAGAACCAGCAGCGCCAGACTCAGCCAGAGAAAATCATAACTGCGCGAAGACTGCGAATCGGAGTTCATTCCGGGATATGCGGAGCCTGCCACGCCGGTGATTTATGCACATGGACAACTTTCCACGC
>Ga0075429_100004147_pt1 | contig 12396 bp, 9 predicted proteins | sample RhiMetdeltSRZDD3_FD_75295 | JGI IMG/M metagenome (GOLD analysis project Ga0075429, IMG submission 75295) | Populus rhizosphere microbial communities from Tennessee, USA - Rhizosphere MetaG P. deltoides SRZDD3 | ecosystem: Host-associated > Plants > Roots > Rhizosphere > Soil | place: USA...
TCGTCGTCTTGCCGGCGCCGTTGGGGCCCAGGAAGCCGAAGAGCTCGCCGGGCGGCACCTCGAAGCTGATGCCGTCGACGGCCGCGAAGTCGCCGAAGCGCTTGACCAGGTTCTCGACTTCTACGGCGGGCTGGGTCACGGGCACTCATTTAATCGCCGGTTGTCGCTCGTGCGGCAAGACGGCGGCGGCGAGTGCGAGGTGGGGTGGTACGAAACTGGAACACGTTCTAGTCTCGGGGGTGATGCGCACACCCATCTGTGACCGGCTGGGGATCGAGTTCCCGATCTTCGCCTTCAGCCACTGCCGCGACGTGGTCGCGGCCGTCAGCAACGCCGGTGGTCTCGGCGTCCTCGGCGCGGTGGGCTTCGAGCCCGAGCAGCTGGAGGTCGAGCTGGCCTGGCTGGACGACAACGTCGGCGACCGGCCCTACGGGGTCGACATCGTCATCCCGTCCAAGTACGAGGGCATGGGGGTCGACGACCTCACTCCCCAGCAGCTCGAGGCGGAGCTCCGCAAGTACGTGCCCGAGCAGCACCGGACCTTCGCGGCCAAGATCCTGGCCGACCACGGCGTGCCGGAGATGCCGCCGGTCGACCACCACCGTGAGCTGCTCGGGTGGACGGCGACGACCGCGTCGCCGCAGGTCAAGGTCATCCTTCAGCACGACAAGGCCAAGCTGGTCGCCAATGCCCTCGGGACGCCTCCGCCCGAGTTCATCGAGGAGATCCAGTCCACCGGCCGCCTGCTGGGCGCCCTGTGCGGGTCCGTGCGCCACGCCCTCAAGCACAAGGAGGCCGGGCTGGACTTCGTGGTCTGCCAAGGCACCGAGGGCGGCGGCCATTGCGGGGAGATCGCGTCCCTGGTGCTGTGGCCCCAGGTCATCGACGCCGTCGGCGACCTACCGGTGCTGGCGGCGGGCGGGATCGGCGACGGGCGTCAGATCGCCGCCGCCATGGCGATGGGAGCCCAAGGTGCGTGGACCGGCTCGCTGTGGCTGACCGTCGAGGAGGCCGACGTGCCCCCGGCGCAGATGCAGACCTACATCGAGGCCAACAGCCACGACACCGTGCGCTCCCGCTCGTTCACCGGCAAGCCGTGCCGCATGCTGCGCAACGACTGGACCGAGGCCTGGGACCAGGAGGACTCGCCCGATCCGCTGCCGATGCCGCTGCAGATGATGGTGGCGCTGGACGCCGTCCAGCGGGGCCACCGCTATCCGGAGGCCGCGCGGGACGTGAACTTCAACCCCGTGGGCCAGGTCGTGGGACAGATGAACCGCGTCGAGCGCAGCGCCCAGGTGGTCCAGCGGCTGGTCGAGGAGTACCTCGAGGCCTGCGAGCGCCTCGCCGGCCTCAACGCGCGGGCGCTGGCCTGATCCCGGCCTGATCCCGCCTGACTCCCGCCTGACTCAGCGAGCCAGGGCCCGCCGGATCCGCTCGGGCGCGCGGCGAACGGCGTCGGGCAGCGGGAAGTGGAAACCACCTTCGCGGGTCTCCGGCGGGCGACCCCAACGCAGCTCCCGATACAGCGACTTCGTGGCCCCGACCAGCGGGGTGGCGACCAGTGCGCCTGGGATCCCGGCCGCCGCACCGCCGATGAGCGCCGCCAGCATCGTGGCCGGCGGTGAGAGGTCAACCGCCTGGCCCACGATGGCCGGCTGGATGACGTGGTTCTCGAGGTTCGAGTAGACGAGATAGAGGACCAGGCAGATGATCCCGGTCTGCACCCCCTGCGTCAGGGCCAGCAGCACGAAGAACGACCCACCCAGGAACCCGCCGATCTGGGGGATGAGGTTCACGACCAGCATCCACAGCGCCGCCGCCGGCGCCAGCGGTACGCCGAACGCCAGCCCGGTCGCCAGGATGAACGTGGCGGCCAGGCACGCGACGAACAGCGACCCGGCGAAGTAGGCGCCCAGCGTCCGCTGGAAGGTCCGGCCCACCCGGACGGCCGCCGGCACCGCCGAGGGGGGGATCGCCGCCCGGAGGCGGGCCACCAGCCGGTCGCCGTCGATAAGCACCGCGATGCCGACCACCAGCACCGTGAGTGCGGCGGCGACGCCGTCCAGGACACTGCGGGCCACCTCGGTGATGGAGTCGGTGTCGACCCGGGCCGGCAGGTTGGCCGCCCAGTCCCGGACCTCCTGCGCCGCGTCCCGCTCCTCGAGCCAGGGGCCGACGATCGGGAAGGCGTAGAGGTCCTCCACGGTCTCCGGCAGCTCCCGGCTGAACTGCTCGGCCTGCTCGATGGCGGGCGGCCCGAGCACGAACACCAGGATCGCGAAGAAGCTCGCCAGCAGGGCGGCGACGATGGCGACCGCCGCGGTGCGTCCGCAGCCCAGCCGGCGCCGGAGCCGCACCACCAGCGGATCGAGGGCGAAGGCCAGGAGGATGCCGACCCCGATGCGGGTCATGCTCGAGGGGACGTTGCGGACCAGGCCGACGATGAGGAAGGCGGCGAACACGCCCAGGGCGATCCAGCCCGCGGCGCGCCAGTCGAGGTGAGCCACCTGCACCGTCGGCTGATCCACGCCCGGCACGATGATCGGCGACTGGTCGGGGGTGACGGTCGGCCTGAGTGGGGAGATGCCCACTTCCGGTGGTCCGACTGTTCCGACTCGTTCGGCGGGGGCGGTCGCGTCGGGCTTCGCCGGTGTCAGCGGGGCTGCCTCGGATGGTCTCTCCGGGTCGGCAGCCGCCACGTCGGTAGTGTAGGCACCCATGTCGAGGTGCCTCGTCAGGTGACTCCTCCGTCGTCACCCGGCGAGCCCCTGCCGGGCGACACTGCCGACCAGGACGACAGCGAGCTGGCCGCGATCCAACCGGTGGACGAGCCGGTCACGAGCGTGCGCATGTCCATCGGCCCCCAGGTGGTCGCCGCCGTCCTGCTCGGCATCGCCGTCGGGGTCATGGCCTTCGGCGTCGCAACCGCTGCACGGCGCGTGTTGGGCTGGGCGGTGGCCTCGGCCGTGGTCGCGGCGCTCCTCGAACCGCTGGTCCGGTGGCTGGACCGGTACGTCCCGCGGGTGGTGGCGATCATCGCTGGTCTGCTCGTGGTGGGCGCTCTCGCCGGGACGGTCGTGGGCGGGATCCTGACCGATCTCGGCAACCAGTTCGACCGCCTCCGCGAGGAGGCGCCACGGGCGGCGGCCGAGCTCCAGGAGTCCGAGCGCTTCGGCGAGCTGGCCACCAACTTCCGACTCGAGGACCGGGTGGAGGAGGTCCTCGACACCCTCCGCGACCCGACCAGCGGGTTGGCCTCCGAGCAGTCGGCCAACGCGGCCAGCGCCTACCTCGTCTGCGCGGTGCTGACGGCGTTCTTCCTCTCGTCGGGTCCCGGAGCCGGCCATGCGGTGCTGGCCCAGATCCGGGAGCCCGAACGGCGGGACCGGCTGCGCGAGGTGGTGCGGCTCGCGTTCCTCAACGGCCGGGCTTACGTCCTTTTCGCCCTGGTCAAGGCGCTGGCTCTCGGGGCCCTCGTCACGGCCCTGTGCTACTGGGAGGACGTTCCGGCGCCCATCGTGGCCGGGGTGACCGTCGCCGCCCTGAGCGTGGTGCCCGGCTTCGGGATCGCGGTCGGCGGCATGTTCCCCCTGCTGCTGGAGGCGGGGCTGGGCGAGCCCGGGGGAGCGCTGCGCCTGGCCGGGGCACTCCTGGTGCTGCAGGTCGCGGACTCCGTGTTCCTGCGGCAGGTGGTCGTGCCCCGGTCGCTGGTGGTCGGGCCGGCGGCCATCGTCATCGGGGTCCTCGTGGGGTTCGAGATCTACGGCATCGGCGGGGCGATCTACGCCGCGATCCTCGCCATCTTCGGTGTCGCCCTCCTCGACGCCGCGGGGAGCCAGGAGCCGTTCGACGCCCTGCGGCCCTCGCGCCCGCCCGACCCCCGCTCCGAGATCAGAACCCCGGTACCCGAGCGCACCTGAGCCTCCGGTGACCCCCACGCCGCAGGCCGACCTCTGGCCCGACCTCGCCGCCGACCTGCTGCACGTGCTCGGGTCCTACCGCAGCCGCGTGTCTTCGCTCGTGGTCGAGACCAAGGCCGACCGCACGCTGTTGACCGAAGCGGACCTGGCCGTCGAGGAGCTCATCGTCACCAAGATCCGGGCTCTCGATCCCGAGGCCCGCATCATCGCCGAGGAGTCCGGCAACGATCGTGGACCGGCCTCCGCGACCGACCCACCGGAACGGGTGTGGGTGATCGATCCCATCGACGGGACGGCGGAGTTCGTGCGTGCCGAGCGAACCGAGTTCTGCAGCGTCGTCTGTCGGTTGGACGCCGGGGTCCCCACCGAGGCGCTGGTGGTCGCTCCTGAGCTCGGGACGGGACGAACCCCTCTGGTACTGACGGCGTCTCGATCCGACGGGCAGGTGACGGTGAACGGCTCACCGGCCCGGCTGAACGCGCAGGCGCCGTCGGCGCAGGCAGCGTCGGTCACCCGTAGTGCCGGCACCCAGCCTCGGGCCTTCGAGGCGGCGATGGAGGAGGCGGGCTACGCCCTCAAGGTGCGGACCACGTCCCAGACCCTCGACATGGTCCGCACGGCTGTGGACATCTCGGATGTCGCGGGCGGCAGCCCCCGCTTCGATCTCTTCTACCGCCGGCGTCAGAAGCTATGGGACGGCGTCGCGGGGCTCTGCTTCGGCGAGTGCAGCGGCCTGGTCCATAGCGATCTGGCTGGTGGGAAGCTGACACCCGTGAAGAACGAGATCCTCGAGCGTGACGAGCCGGTCTTCGACGAGACGGTGCTCGGGATCCCCGAGGCGGTGGCATGGTTCAGGACGATGGCGCAGACCTGAACCGTCGGAGCACGGACGTGTTGATCGACGTGACGTCGATCATCGGGGCGGAGGAGTTCATCACCGCTCAGAACCGAGCCGCTGCACCCCGCGATCCATTCGCACGACAGTGCTTCGTGGAAGTTGTCCAGTCGCTGATCTTCATGTCCCGGGTCTACGTGGCCCACCCCGTGGAGCCGCAGCCGGCGGCGGCCGACTTCGGGGGCAGGCCCCGGCTGCTCCAGGAGCTGGTCTCGGCCGGTCTCCTGCACCTGTTGCAGCTCGATCCCTCCGAGGTCGACGCCGCCCAGCGGGCCGAGGGTGCTGCGGTCGAGGACCTCCAGAGTTGGCAGGGGAACCGCAGCTTGGCGACGTTCATCGAACAGGCGCTGGCCTGTGACGACGCGCTGGCCGGTACCCGGAACTCCCTGGCCGCCCGCATGTGGGGCTGGGCAACCTTCCAGGCGGCCAACGTGCGCCAGGCTGACGACCATCACCTCGCGCGCGTCCCGACGTCCGATGGCATCGAGGACGACGCTTTCGGGGAATGGGGGCGGGCGGCCGGCGTCGTGCTCCGTGGTCCGCTGCAGCAGCTGGTTCCGGCGGGTGAGGAGCCCCACGTGGCGGCGGCGCTCGCTCGGGGCATGAAGTACCAGGCGCGGGCCACTGCCGCAGCCGTCTCGTACCAATCGCATCCCATGCGTCGCGACTTCCTCTTGACCTTCGACCTGACTCGGGACGGTGCTGAGGAGGGCCTGGTCTTCGAGGTGATCAAGGCCGTCCGCGGCGTTCAGGCCCATCTCACGGCGGCCGGCGGCGAGGTCGAGAGCCATCGTCTCCAGCTCCTGGAGTTGGAGTTGCCATTGCTCGGCGGTCGCCTGTGGCGGTTCGACGAGACCGGTCGCATGGACGACGAGCGATGGGTGGCGCTCGTCGTCCGTCGCATCGCTGACTACCGGGAGCGGTCAGCCGATCTCCGGCAGGCGATCGAGCGTTGCGTGACCGACGAGGACTACCTGCGCTTGATGCGTGACATCGACGAGGCCAAGAAGGACCTGGCCGAACGCCTCGGGTTGCGGCGTCCGGAACCGTCGGCGGTCGAGCGGGAGATCGTCAATGGCGTCGCGTCAGTCGTCGAAGCAGTACCCGGGGTACCGAAGGTGAGCGGGCTCTGGTTCGGCACGAAGCCCCTTCGCCGGACGGTGACCGGTCGCAATCCGGTGCAGCGCTTCCTCTATCGGGAGTTCATACACGCCTGGCGGCGGGCCCGGCGGTGAGGGGCCGGTCCGCGTCGGTGGGCGTTGGCGGCGGGTGGAGGGCGCGGTCAGCGGCCGAGGGTGTGGCGGGGATGGCGGCCGTCGACGTAGCCGAGGAAGGGCGGGAAGACGTTGTAGCCCAGGAGCTCCTGCAGCTCGGGCGGCAGGTCCCGCACGGTGTCGGGCGGGACCGCCAGGAGCTGGGTCTCCTGGGGCCGGAGCCATGACGCCGCGTACTCCATGAGGATCGCCGGCCGGTTCTCCTCGGTCCGGTTCGCGCCGCCGGCGTGCCAGGTGCTGCCGACGTAGAGCAGGGCCGACCCGGCCGGCATCTCGACGGCCACGGCTTCGTCCTCGGTGGGTTGCCGGTCTCGTGGCCACCGGTGGCTGCCGGGGACGAGGCGAGTGGCGCCGTTGGCGATGGTGAAGTCGCAGAGCGTCCACACCGAGTTGAGCACCACGTGCTGGTGCGGCCAGGGCAGGGGGTACACCAGGTCGTCGTAGTGCAGCGATTGCGCGGTCTCGCCGGGACCCAGCGACAGGCCCACCGGCGCCGAGAGCTGGTAGTGCTCGAGCAGCTGGTCGCACACCCCGATGAGCAGAGGGTGCAGGGCCAGGTCGTCGTAGGCCCGGGTCTTGCCGAACAGCGCGTAGACCCGGCGGGTCCGGTAGCCCTCGAAGTCGTTGCGGCCGGTCGGGGTCACGGCGGCCAACCGGTCCAGCTCCGCTCTCCTGCGCGCGACATCCGCCTCGGACAGGACCTGCTCGACCAGGGCGTAGCCCCGCTCGTCGATGGCCGCTACGACCTCATCGACGGTGGCCTCGGCGCCGAACCGCTCCAGCAGCGTCCCCTCCCGCATCGCTCCGACGCTACCGCCGCCACCCCCCTCCCACCCTTTCCACCCCGCTCCGTTCCCACCCGCTCCGCGCTGGCGCGGAGGCGCAGGGCTCCGGGCGGGTGCGGAGGCGCAAGGAGGTCAGTGCCGGGGGTCGAGGAGGTCGTCCAAGCCGGGGAGGGGTGCCGCCGCGTCGGCGGGCGGGCGGGTCAGCTCTTCGGCCCGGTCCATGCCGAAGGGCCAGACCGCCGAGCGCCGGGTCGTGCCTCGGCCGGCCGTGTGGAACAGCATCTGCACCTCGTCGCCGTCGTCGCACAGCCGCAGGCAGAGGAGCAGCAGCGCGACCGGCGTCGGGTCGTCGGCGAAGACCGTCCGGCGGGCACCGCGTCGCCGTCCCAGCAGCCGCAGCTCGGTGGCGACGACGTCCTCTGCCGCGAAGGCGCTGCGCAGGAGCTGGTTGACCTGGGCGGCCCCGTTCTGGACTGCGGACTGGCCGGCCTCCACGACCGCCTGATGGTCGGCGCCGGGGTCGGTCAGGAAGCGTCCGACGTCCTGGACCAGCCACCCCAGCGGACAGACGTGCTCGTGCTCCCCCTCGTCACCCATGGGTGTTAGGTAAGCCTAACACCCACCAGCCTGTCAAGCCGCCCGGGTGGGAGACCCCCCGCGGCTCAGGGCTCCTCGGGGAAGTCGCCGGCGTCGATCCGCACCTTGCGCAGCAGCTCGGTCAGCTGATCCAGCTGACCGGCGGATAGCCCACCGATGCCCAGATCGATGTCGCCCGCCGTCACCTTGGTGGCCGCCTCGACCACCCGCCGCCCTTCGTCGGTGATCTCGGCGAGCGCGATGCGGCGGTCGGTCGGATGCCGCAGCCGCCGGACCATCCCCTGCTGCTCGAGCCGGTCGATGATGTTGGTGACGCTGGTGGGGTGGAGCATCAGGCGGTCGCCCATCTTCCCCAGCGGCAGCGAACCCTGGCGGCTGAAGTACAGCAGCACCAGCGCCTCGTAGCGGGCGAAGCTCAGGTCGAGGGGCCGGAGAGCCAGGTCGACCCGAGCCAGGATGATCTGCTGCACCCGCATGATCGAGGTCACCGCGGCCATGGCCTCCGGCGCCGGCCAGCCACGCGATTCCCACTGGCGGCGTGCTTCGGCGATCGCGTCGAACTCCAGGGGGCGGTAGTTCACTGGCGCCGATGTTAGGCGGCACGCGACGGTTGGAACTCCCTTAGTCGGACCCCCGATGCTAGGTAGCCAGATTCTCGGAGATCCGAGTATCGTGCCGGCATGGCGGAACCGGGTGCCGCTGGGGGGGTTGCGGCCGCAGGTACCGATCGCGCACTCCCGCTCCACCGTCCGGTCCATCCGGTGCGGCTCGTCAGCGCGGCCAGCCTCTTCGACGGCCATGACGCCGCGATCAACGTCATGCGCCGCCTCCTCCAGGCCCAAGGCGCGGAGGTCATCCACCTGGGCCACAACCGCTCGGTCGACGAGGTCGTGCGGGCCGCGGTCGACGAGGACGTCCAGGGTGTGGCCATCAGCTCCTACCAGGGCGGTCACCTGGAGTACTTCCGCTACCTGGTCGACCGGCTGCGCGACGAGGGCCGGCCCGACATCAAGGTCTTCGGTGGAGGAGGCGGGGTCATCGTCCCCGACGAGATCGCCGAGCTCCAGGCCTATGGCGTCACCCGCATCTTCTCGCCCGCCGACGGCCAGCAGCTGGGGCTGGAGCGGATGGTCAACACCATCATCGAGGCCTGCGACGTCGACCTGGCAGCCACGCCACCCCCGAGCGCCGAGGCGATCATGGCCGGCGATCCTCGGGCGCTGGCCCGGGCCATCACCGGCATCGAGGCCCGCCCGCACGGCATGCACGGCTCGAACCGCCCGAACAGCCCGGACGGCTCGAACAGCCCGGACGGCTCGAACAGCCCGAGCGGCTCCGAGGACCCGTGGGCCGACCTCCTGGCCCAGCTGCGCCAGGCGGCCGAGCAACGGACGGTTCCGGTCCTCGGCATCACCGGCACCGGCGGATCCGGCAAGTCGTCGCTGACCGACGAGCTGGTGCGGCGGTTCCGCCTCGACTACGAGGACAAGCTCCGCCTCGCCGTGATCGCGGTGGATCCCACCCGGCGCCGCGCCGGCGGCGCGTTGCTGGGCGACCGCATCCGCATGAACGCCATCGACCACCCGCAGGTGTACATGCGGTCGCTGGCCACCCGGGGTGCACGGGAGGTTCCCGAGCACCTGCCCGACGTCATCGCGGCCTGCAAGGCCGCCGGCGCCGACCTGGTGCTGGTCGAGACGCCCGGCATCGGCCAGGGCGACGTGGGCGTGGTCGGGCTGGCGGATGTCTCGCTCTACGTCATGACCCCCGAGTTCGGCGCGCCGAGCCAGCTCGAGAAGATCGACATGCTCGACTTCGCCGATGCCGTCGCCATCAACAAGTTCGACCGCCGGGGCGCCGAGGACGCGCTGCGCGACGTCCGCCGCCAGTACCAGCGCAACCACGTGACCTTCGGGACGCCGCTGGACGAGCTGCCGGTGTTCGGCACCATCGCGGCCCGCTTCAACGACGACGGCGTCACCGCCCTCTACCAGCACCTGCGCACCCAGCTCGTCGAGCACGGCCTCCCCGCCGACCAGGGGGGTGCGCTGGCACCGGCGGACACCAAGGTCCCGACCGGCATCACCACCGTGGTGCCGCCGGCCCGGGCCCGGCACCTGGCCGAGGTGGCCGAGACGGTGCGCGACTACCACCGGGTCACCGACGAGCAGGTCGAGCGGGCCCGCCATGCCCAGGCCCTCCGGCGGACCCGCGAGGCGCTCGTGCAAGCCGACCGGGGGACGGACGACGTCGACGGGCTGATCGAGCAGGCGGACAGCGCGCTGGACAGCCACTCGCAGGCCCTGCTCGACGCCTGGCCGGCCGTGGTCGAGGACTACACCGGCGAGGAGTACGTCGTCACCGTGCGGGGCCAGACCCTGCGCACCCGCCTGCACCACGAGTCGCTGGCCGGGACGCCGGTTCCCAAGGTGGTGCTGCCCCGCTTCGCGGACGACGGCGAGCTGCTCCGCTGGCTCCGGTCCGAGAACCTGCCCGGCTACTTCCCCTTCACCGCCGGGGTGTTCCCGTTCAAGCACGAGGCCGAACGTCCGACCCGGATGTTCGCGGGCGAGGGCGAGGCCGCTCGCACCAACCGCCGGTTCCACCTCCTGGCCCACGGCCAACCGGCGACCCGGCTGTCGACGGCCTTCGACTCGGTGACGCTGTACGGGTTCGACCCCGACGAGCGGCCGGACATCTACGGCAAGGTCGGCAACTCCGGGGTGTCGATCGCGACGCTCGACGACATGGCCACCCTCTACGAGGGCTTCGACCTGTGCGATCCGACGACCTCGGTCTCGATGACCATCAACGGGCCGGCGCCGGCCATCCTGGCCATGTTCTTCAACACGGCCATCGACCAGCGCCTCAGGGCCTTCACGGCCGAGCACGGACGCCCGCCGACCGATGCGGAGGCCGACGAGATCCGGGCCTGGGTGGTCAGCACGGTGCGGGGCACGGTCCAGGCCGACATCCTCAAGGAGGACCAGGGCCAGAACACCTGCATCTTCTCCACCGAGTTCGCCCTGCGGATGATGGCCGACGTCGCCGAGTGGTTCGTCGCGCACCAGGTCCGGAACTTCTACTCGGTGTCGATCTCCGGCTACCACATCGCCGAGGCCGGCGCGAACCCCCTCTCACAGCTGGCCTTCACCCTGGCCAACGCCTTCACCTACGTCGAGGCCTACGTGGCCCGGGGCATGGCCATCGACGACTTCGCGCCGAACCTGTCGTTCTTCTTCTCCAGCGGGATGGACCCCGAGTACTCGGTGCTGGGCCGGGTGGCCCGCCGGATCTGGGCCGTCGTGCTCCGCGACCGCTACGGGGCGAACGAGCGCAGCCAGAAGCTGAAGTACCACATCCAGACCTCGGGCCGGTCGCTGCACGCCCAGGAGATGGCGTTCAACGACATCCGCACCACGCTGCAGGCGCTGGCCGCCATCTACGACAACTGCAACAGCCTGCACACCAACGCCTTCGACGAGGCCATCACCACTCCCACCGCGGCGTCGGTGCGGCGGGCCATGGCCATCCAGATGATCGTCGACAGCGAGTGGGGTCTGGCCTACAACCAGAACCCCAACCAGGGCAGCTTCCTGATCGAGTGGCTCACCGAGGCGGTCGAGGCCGCCGTCCTCGAGGAGTTCGACCGCCTCGCCGAGCGGGGCGGGGTCCTCGGCGCCATGGAGACCGGCTACCAGCGGGGCCGGATCCAGGACGAGTCGCTGCTCTACGAGCAGCGCAAGCACGACGGTTCGCTACCGCTGGTCGGCGTCAACACCTTCGTTCCTGTCGATCGTGACCCGGGCACCGCGGGGAACGAACGCCCGGCGGCCACGCTCGAGCTGGCGCGCTCCACCGACGAGGAGAAGCTGCGCTGCCTCGAGCGCCGCCGGGCGTTCCAGGCCCGCCACGCCGACCAACGGCCGGCGATGCTCGACCGCCTCCGCCGGACCGCCCTCGACGGCGGGAACCTGTTCGAGGTGCTCATGGACGCCGTGCGCTGCTGCACGCTCGGCGAGATCACCCAAGCGCTGTTCGAGGTGGGGGGCCGCTACCGCCGCAACGTCTGAGTCGCCGCATAGCTGGGTCGGGCCTGGCTCCCCCCAGGCCCGACCAGTTGGCGGCGACGGATCCTCGCGGGCGTGCCGCGGCCCTAGAGTCCCGAGGCCCGCCACGTCACGGTGAGATGGCACCGATGGGGGACATGTATGCCATGACGAGGGCAATCCGCGCTGGCAGGATGCCAATGACGAGTCATTCCGCTCGAGATCGGCGGAAGAAGGTACACAAGAGGGCAAGGATCAGGATGTAGACGAGGGGTTGCGATGGGTGCGAAGAGCGAACCACGGACCGCCGGCGCCAAGTCCCGCCGGAAGAGCAAGGCCTCCAACGACTCTCACGACACCAGCTACCCGGCCGACGAGCTGCGCCACGATCTGCTGCTGGCCTGCATCTCCCGCGCGATCGACGACCGCGAGATCGCGCTCCAGAAGCAGAGCCGGGTGTTCTTCCAGATCTCCGGGGCGGGCCACGAGGCGCTCTACCTGGCGCTGGCCCATGAGCTCCGGGCGGGCTACGACTGGTTCTTCCCCTACTACCGCGATGCCTCGCTGATGCTGGGGCTGGGGATGAACGCCACCCAGCTGCTGCTCCAGGCGGTGGGGTCGGCCGACGACCCTGCCTCGGGCGGTCGCCAGATGCCTGCCCACTGGGGCTACCGGCCCTTCAACGTGGTCACCCAGTCCAGCCCGACCGGCAGCCAGTGCATCCCTGCGGTGGGCTGCGCCGAGGCCGGCCGCTACATCGTCCGGCGTCCCGAGCTCGGCCTGCCGGCCTACGGCGACGAGTTGACCTACGTCAGCCTCGGCGAGGGGGCGTGCTCCGAGGGCGAGTTCTGGGAGAGCCTCAACACCGCCTGC
>Ga0075429_100004148_pt1 | contig 12395 bp, 13 predicted proteins | sample RhiMetdeltSRZDD3_FD_75295 | JGI IMG/M metagenome (GOLD analysis project Ga0075429, IMG submission 75295) | Populus rhizosphere microbial communities from Tennessee, USA - Rhizosphere MetaG P. deltoides SRZDD3 | ecosystem: Host-associated > Plants > Roots > Rhizosphere > Soil | place: USA...
ACCCGCCGGTTATCGTTCGCATACGCGGGCGTGGCGGAATTGGCAGACGCGGCGGGTTTAGGTCCCGCCGGGCGAAAGCCCTTGGAGGTTCGAGTCCTCTCGCCCGCATCAGGCTCTCTCCCATTCGCCACGAGGAAAGCACCGGGCCGAGCGCCTCAGAAAAGCGAGGTCCGGTCAATATGTTTCCGTCGTGCGACCTCTTCGATACACGATCAACGTCACATTGGACGGATGCTGCGATCACCGTGCAATCTCCGCGGACGAAGAGACACATCGTCACGCGACGAAGAAACTCGACGAGGCCGACGCTCTCCTCTTCGGCCGGGTGACGTACGAGATGATGGAGGCTGCCTGGCGGCCGCCGGGGCAGACGGACGAGATGCCCGCTTGGACGGCGCCTTTCGGCCGGACGATCGACGCGGCAAAGAAGTACGTCGTGTCGAGCACCCTGGAGCGGGTCGATTGGAATGCGGAGCTCCTGCGTGGGGATCTGGGAGAAGCCGTCCAGGAGCTGAAGCGGGAGTCGGGTAAGGGACTGTTGGTGGGAGGCGTGAAGCTTCCGCTGGCGTTGGCGGAGCTGGGGTTGATCGACGAGTACGAGTTTGTGGTGCACCCCAGGCTGGTGGGCCACGGGCCGACGCCGTTCGCGGGGCTATCGAAGCTTGTCGACTTGAGACTCGTGGGCCGGCTGGAATTCGGCTCCGGGGCCGTGGCGATGCGGTACGAGCCCAGGGCTTCCTAGAGGCGCCTGCGGGATCGAACCCGCGTAAACGGCTTCCGAGCGAGGCTCGAGGCGGCAATCAGCGCCCAGACGCCCTCGAGGAGCAGGAAGCCCCACTGCTGCTCGAGATATGCGTCGACGGCGAGGACGGAGGCGCCGACGAGATTGAGGACGATGTACGAGCGCGCGGTGTGGCTCAGGACGCCTGCCTGCCCGAGGCCGAACGCGGCGCAGGGCGCCCACGATCTGGACGAGGGGACTCATGACAACCTCCCTGCGCCGTCCTTGAACCGGTTACGGCGCACTCGCCCGGACGACCGTTGGCCGTCTCGATCAGGGTAGCCAAGCCGCACGGCCGCAGGACGCGGGGAGGCGCGCTACCCTCGTTGCGGGACCCGCCGTCCCCCAACTAAGGGTTGATGTCCGTCACGGCTCCTGCCGACAACCAGTTCTAGATGACTGCGGCCAGGGACATCCGTTTTCTCCTTCGCCTTGCCCTGCTTGCCGCCGTCGCGGTGAGCGCGCTCGCGTTCACACAGGTCGCCGACGCGTCGGAGATCATCGCGCGCAACGCGAAGGACGTCAGCCTGAAGATCAACCAGAAGGGGACGATGGCGCTCGTCACCTACCGGGATACCCGCGGCTGGCACCGCGTCCTCGTGTGGGGCGCCGTCAACGCCCGGCCCAAGCCGAGCCGCACCGTCAAGCAGGTTCAGTTCAGGATCGACTACTCGGGCGGCTACGGCTCGTTCGGCCGGCCCGTGTGGAAGACGTTCCGCAACTATTCGCGCCCGTACGACGGGCCGGACCTGCCCTTCGTGCTCATCTCCAAGAAGGCGATGAACGGGTCGTACTGGGTGCTCCAGCGCTGGCAGCGGATGCTGCCGGCCTACGGCTTCCGGCCGTGGAAGGCGTCGCAGCGCGCCTACGAGCTGCGCCTCTCGCACTTCACGGGCGACCCCGGCCAGCTGGAGATCTGGCTCGACTGGGCCTACGGCGGCCGCTTCCACCACCTCTTCGGCCTCTACAAGTACAAGGGCGAGCCGTACTACGGCTTCGGCTCGACGCAGTACGGCAACCCGACCGACGGCTACGGGCGCCTGATCTACCTCGACACGTTCAACTCGGCGTACGGCGCCGGCTGGAGGCGCGAGAACGCGTTCCTCACGCATCGTCCGCTCGGGAACTTCTGCTACGGCTTCTTCCCACACACGCCGCCCCCGTACTTCCCATCGACCGCCAGGCGGCCGGCGGGTCACGGGACGAAGTACCGCGCGATCATCCACGGGCCCGGCGTGGCGCCGGACGTCTTGTGGAGCGGGAACGGTCTTCCCGACTACGACTCGTCCAACCCGGACCATGTCCAGCACGAGCAGGACATGAACACGCTGCGCCAGTCGCAGATCGCGTCCGACCCGGACGACAAGTGCACCTTTAACTAGCGCGTCGGGCGCTAGAAGACCTGCGAGCCGCCGCCTGCGGCTACCACTTCGAGCGCCGGCCGCGGCGGCTCGTGTAGACGAGCTTCGGCCGAGCCGACGTCATGCCCGCGCTCTCGAACTGCTCGCGGTGGCCGAGCCTGCCGGCGACCCGGCTGGCGTCCGCCTGCTGCTCCGGAAGGACGAACGTGACGGCGATCCCGCTCTTCCCCGCGCGGCCGGTGCGGCCCGTGCGGTGCAGGTAGCCCTTGTCCTCCTCGGGCGGATCGAAGTTGATGACGTGCTCGATGTCCTCGATGTCGAGCCCGCGCGCGGCGACGTCGGTCGCGATCAGCACCGGGACGTTGCCGGTCTCGAAGCGGCGCAGCGCCCGCTGGCGTGACGACTGCGACATGTCCCCGTGCATGGCCTCCGCCTTGACGCCGTGGCCGCGGAGCTTGCGCACCAGGCGGTCGGCGCCGCGCTTCGTGCGGACGAAGACGAGCGTAAGGCCGTCCTGGACGCGCAGGTGGTCGACGAGGGTCTCGACCTTGTTGCTCTGGTCGACCGAGACGAAGCGGTGCTCGATCTCGCCCTCGGCGCGATCGGCGGGCGCCTGCGCCTCGAAGCGGGCGGGGCTGCTGGTGTACGTGCGTGCGAGCTCGCCGACCTCGCCGTCGAGCGTTGCCGAGAAGAACATCGTCTGCCGGTTCCTCGGGACGCGGCGCACGATACGGTCGACCTGCGGGCGGAAGCCCATGTCCAGCATCCGGTCGGCCTCGTCGAGAACGAGGATCCGGATCTGCGACAGGTCGAGGAGCCTCCGCTGTGCGAGATCCTCGAGACGCCCCGGCGTCGCAACGATCACGTGCGCCGTGCTGGCCTTCGTCGCCTGGCTTCTGAGCGGCACGCCTCCGTACACCGACGCGACCTTGAGGCCCTTGGCCTCTGCGAGCGAGTGGAGCTCGTCGGTCACCTGCACCGCAAGCTCCCGGGTCGGGACGAGGACGAGGGCGCTCGGCCGCCGGTCCTTGGCGGTCGTCCGCTCGACGATCGGGACCGCGAAGGCAAGCGTCTTGCCCGAGCCCGTCGGCGACTTGGCGAGCACGTCGAGACCGGCGAGCGCGTCCGGGAGGACGAGGGACTGGATCATGAACGGCCGCTCGATCGAGCGAGCGGCCAGGGCGCTGCAGACAGGATCGGAGACCCCGAGCGCGCGGAAAGACTGCTGAGACACGTTCTACTCCTTATGGGTTCGAGACTCGCCTGGCCCCGAAACACCCGAAGGAGGAACGAAGAAAGCTCATCTCACGGTCGGCCGACTGCCGACCTGGTGAGCTAAAGGTAGCAGGAAGCCCGGCTGGCTCCGTCTCCTTCCGACTTCCGGTACAGGGAGAATGGCGGCGTGCGAGTCTCCGCGAAGGTCGACTATGCGCTCCGGGCGGCCCTCGAGTTGGCCGCGGCGGGGGAGGGCCCGACCAAGGGCGAGCGCATCTCGCAGGCGCAGGACATCCCGCTCAAGTTCCTCGAGAACATCCTCCTCGAGCTCCGTCACGCCGGGCTCGTGCAGAGCCAGCGCGGGGCGGAAGGAGGCTATTGGCTCGCGCGGCCGCCGGAGCAGATCAAGCTCGCCGACGTGATTCGCGCCGTCGAGGGGCCGCTCGCCAACGTCAGGGGCGCGAGGCCCGAGACGATCGAGTATGCGGGCCCCGCCGCAAAGCTTCAGGACGTGTGGATCGCCATGCGCGCGAACCTGCGCGCCGTCCTCGAGGAGCTGACCCTCGCGGACGTGGCCTCGGGGAAGCTGTTGCCGGAGATCGAGGCGATCACCGCAGACCCTGAGGCATGGCAGTCCCACTGAACACCGTCGTCCTGCTCGGCCGCACATAGATGATCTGACCCTCGAGGAGCTCGAGCTCCTCGACCTCGCCGCGCGTCACCTGCGCGGAGACGTGCCTGCCGTCGTCGAGCACGAGCTCGACCCGCACCTCGAAGCCGAGATGGACGATCCGCTGGACCATGGCCTCGCTCGTCGTCCCGTTGGGCTCGAGCCGGAGCTCCAGGTCGTGCGGGCGGATCCACTCCTCGCCGAGGCGGTTGACCGGGCCGACGAAGCTCATGACGAACTCGTTGGCGGGGTGCTCGTAGAGGTCGCGCGGCTTGCCGCTCTGCTCGACGCGACCGTCGTTCATGACGGTGACGCGGTCGGCGACGTCCATCGCCTCCTCCTGGTCGTGCGTGACGAGCACGGTGGTCACGTGCACCTCGTCGTGCAGGCGCCGAAGCCAGGCGCGGAGCTCCTTGCGAACACGCGCGTCGAGCGCGCCGAACGGCTCGTCGAGAAGAAGCACCTTGGGCTCCACCGCGAGAGCGCGGGCGAGGGCCATGCGCTGACGCTGGCCGCCGGAGAGCTGGCCCGGGTAGCGGTCGGCGAAGCTCGAGAGCTGGACGAGCTCGAGCAGCTCGTCCACCTTGGCCCGGATGTCGGCCTTCTCGCGCTTGCGGATCTTCAGGCCGAAGCCGACGTTGTCCCGCACGGTCATGTGCTTGAAGGCCGCGTAGTGCTGGAAGACGAAGCCGACCTCCCGCTTCTGCGGGGCGATGCCGGTCACGTCCTGGCCGAGGATCGAGACCTCGCCCTGGTCGGGCGTCTCGAGCCCGGCGATGATCCGGAGTAGGGTGGACTTGCCGCTGCCGCTGGGCCCGAGCAGGGCGGTCAGCGAGCCTCCGGCGATGGCGAGCGAGACGTTGTCGACGGCCACGAAGCCGTTGTCAAACCGCTTGGTGACCTGGCGGACGGCGATCGACATCCGCGACCTCCTTGTATTCCTTGGGCTTGAAGACGTTCATGAGAACGAGCGTGGCCACGGCGAGCGCGGCCAGGACGAGCGAGGTCGTGTACGCGGCCACCTCGTTGAAGCGCAGGTACTCCTCGTCGACGTGCAGCGTCAGCGTCTCCGTCTTGCCGGCGAGCCGGCCGGAGACGACGGCGACGGCGCCGTACTCGCCGAGGGCGCGGGCCATCGTCAGCACGACGCCGTAGGCGACGCCCCAGCGAATGGCGGGGAGCGTGATGCGGAAGAAGGTCTGGAAGCGCGAGGCGCCGAGCGTCCAGGCTGCCTCGTCCTGATCGGTCCCGACTTCCCTGAGCACCGGGATCACCTCGCGGACGACGAAGGGCAGCGTGACGAAGATCGTGGCGAGGACGATTCCGGGCGTCGAGAAGATGACCTCGATCCCGTTCTCGACGAGCCAGGTTCCGAACCAGCCGTCCTGGCCGTAGACGAGGATGAGCGCGAGGCCGACGACGACCGGCGAGAGCGCCAGCGGCAGCCCGATCAAGGAGTTGATGAACCACGTGCCGCGCCTGGGGGGGTGGCGGACGAGTGCCATCGCACAGGCGACGCCGAAGATCGTGTTGGCCGGCACGGCGATCAGAACCGCGATGAGCGTTAGCTTGAGGGCGGCGATGAACGACTCGTCGGTGAGCGCGTCGAGCACGGGCTGGACCCCGTCCTGGAAGGTGTAGTAGACGATCGCCCCGAACGGCAGCGCGAGCAGCAGGAGCAGATACCCGAGGGCGATCACGCGGAGCCCGTAGCGCGGTGCGTTGCCGCTACGCATCGTGCCTCCGGCTGCGCCGCTCGAGCACGTCGGCCACCGCGAGCACGACGAACGAGAGGACGAGCAGCACGACGGAGACCGCCGCGGCCGCCCCGGGCTGGTCGCTCTCGATCGCCTTGAAGATCCAGACGGAGGCGACCTCGGTGTCGAAGGGGATGTTGCCTGAGATGAGCACGATCGAGCCGAACTCGCCGACGGCCTTCCCGAAGGAGAGCGCGGCGCCGGACAGCATCGCCGGGAGCAGGTTCGGCAGGACGATCCGCCGGAAGATCGTGAACGGCCGTGCGCCGAGCGACGCGGCCGCCTCCTCCATCTCGCGGTCGAGCTCGATCAGCACCGGCTGCACGGCGCGCACGACGAAGGGGAGCGTCACGAAGAGCATCGCGACGACGATGGCCGCGCGCGTGTACGAGACGTCGAGGCCGACGGGGCTCCTCGGGCCGTAGACGGCCAGCAGCGTCAGGCCGGCGACGATCGTCGGGAGCGCGAAGGGGAGGTCGATCACGGCGTTGACGACGCTCTTGCCGCGGAAGTCGTCGCGGACGAGCACCCAGGCGATCAGCGTCCCCGAGACCGCGTTCACGGCCACGACGATCAGCGACGCCACGAAGGTGAGCTTGAGCGCGGCGACCGCTGCCGGCGAGGTGACCTGCTCCCAGAACGCCGAGAGGCCGCCCTCGAAGGACGACGCGATCACGGCCGCGAGCGGGATGAGGACGATCAGGGTGAGGTATGCGGTCGAGAGCCCCAGAACGAGGCCGCCGGCGCGCCTTGAACTGCGAGGGCGCGCCGGCAGCTTGACCGCTTCGGTGCTAGTCGTCAGTGGGGACTCCCAGCTCGTTCTCGATGTCGAGGAAGATGCTCTCCTCGCGGTCGAAGAAGCGCTTGCGGACGTCCGCCCACCCGCCGACGTCCTCGATCGTGAAGAGGCCGGAGGGACCGGAGGAGTCGAACTCCGTCTCGACGCCCTCGACGACCGGCCGGTAGCCCTTGGAGGCGAAGACCGCCTGCGCCTCGGGCGTGTAGAGGTAGTCGAGGAACGCCTGCGCGCCCTCGGGGCTCTCGGTCGTGTTGACGATCGCCGCCGGGTTCTCGATCAGGATCGTCTCGTCGGGCACGACGTACTCGAGCGGCTGCCCGGCCTGCTGGGCGAAGATCGCCTCGTTCTCGTAGGCGAGCATGACGTCGCCCTTGCCGCCGGCGAACGTCTGCAGGGCCTCGCGCGCGCTCTTGTCCTGCACCGGCACGTGCTCCAGGAAGAGCTCGCGAAGGTACTCGATCGCCTCTTCGTCCGACTTGCCCTGCTCGAGTTGCGCGCCGTAGGCGGCCATGATGTTCCACTGGGCGCCGCCCGACGTGAACGGGTTGGGCGTGATGACCTCGATCCCGTCCTTGAGGAGGTCGTCCCAGGACTGGATGTTCTCCGGGTTGCCGGGGCGAACGGCGAACACGACCACGGAGTTCGTGAGGATCCCGTTGTAGTCGTTCTTGTTCCAGTCGGCGTCGATCAGGCCGGCCTCGACCAGCGCGGTGACGTCGGGCTCGAGCGAGAGATGGACGACGTCGGCCGGAAGGCCTTCCTCGACGGCGCGCCGCTGCTCACCGGACGCGGCGTAGGACTCCTCGAAGTCCCAGCCCTCGCCCTCGGCGGTCTCCTTGAACGCCGGGATGATCTCCTCGTAGGCCTCGCGCGGGGTGGAGTAGGCGACGAGCGAGAGCGTGCCGCCCTCACCGCCGCCGCCACCGGCGGCGGCTTCGTCGTCGCCGCCGCACGCGGTTGCGACCAGGAGCAAGAGTGCTGCGAGCGCGCCGAGGGCGCTCAGAAGGGCGATGCGAGTGCGCTTGTGTGCCACAGTGTCCGTTACCCCACTTTCTCTACTAGTTGAGTGGGAGTGTTATAGCACTCTTATCGGAGTGTCAAGACCAGACCCGCATTCGTCGAGGGCCAGGGTGGGATAGCGTCCGCCTCCGTGTCCGTTCTCGAGCGCGACGACGCCCCGCCCGCCCGCGTGATCGAGGTCGTCGAGCCGTCGGTCGGGCTCGACGCGGTCGTCGTCATCGACCACGAGCTCTTTCCGACCTCGGCCGGCGGGACCCGGATGGTCCCCGACGTGACGGCGGACGAGGTCGCCAGGCTCGCGCGCGCGATGACCTGGAAGCTCGCGGTCTGCGGCGTCCCCTACGCGGGCGCGAAGGCGGGGATCCGTTTCGCCGGCGGCGACCGCGAGGCCGTGCTCGGGGCCTTCCTCGACCGCATCCGCGACTGGCAGGACTTCTTCCTCACAGGCCCCGACATGGGCACGTACCCCGACGACTTCCTCGTGCTCGAGACGGGCGACGGCCCGACGCCGGTCTGGGCCCGCGAGCACGATGGAATGGGCATGGACGACCTGGCCGTCGGCTACGGGATTCGGGGAGCCTCCGCGGTCGCGCTCGAGCGGGTCGGCAGGTCGCTCGCCGACGCGCGTATCGTCATCGAGGGGTTCGGCAAGACCGGGGGCGGCACCGCGAAGGCGTGCGCGGACGCGGGCGCGCGCGTGGTCGCGGTCAGCACGGTCGAGGGCGCGCTCGTCGATCCCGAAGGCCTGGACGTGGAGGAGCTGCTCGCGCTTCGCGCCGCACACGGGGACGCGCTCATCCGGAACGGTCCGGTGCCGGCCCGAGCCCGCGAGGAGCTCTTCTCGGTCGAGTGCGACGTGCTCGTCCCGGGAGCCCGCCCGCACGTCATCACCCCGGACTCGGCGGCCGAGCTCCGCTGCGCGGCGGTCGTCCCTGCCGCGAACGTCCCGTACGCGCCGGGGGCGGTGGACGCCCTCGCGGCGCACGGGATCCTCGCGATCCCGGATTTCGTGGCGAACGCCGGCGGCATCCACCTCTACGAGGCTCCGGAGTGCCAGGAGGACCCGGCGCTCTGCCTCGCCGCCGTCGAGCGCCTGGTCGGTGAGACGACCGGCAAGGTCCTGAGCGCCGCAGACGCCGGCGGGACGCCGACGGAGGCCGCGCTCGAGATCGCGCGCGAGTTCCTTCGGGCTCAGTCCTCCTGAGCCGCGCCGCGGGCGAGGCGCCCGTCCAGCTCTTGGGCGTCCAGCCCCTCGACGTCGACCACCTTGCGCCGCCCGGAGGCCCCCGCGACGACGGCGACCCGCTCCCGCGGTACCCCGGCGAGGTCCGCGACCAGGTGGACGAGCGCCCGGTTGGCGCGACCGCGCTCGGGAGGCGCCGCGACCCGGGCGCGCCACCCGTCGCCGTGCCGGCCGACGAGCTCCGTGCGCGCGGCGCCGGGGGAGACGGTTATCGCGACTCGGGCCATGTCCGGGAGACCAACACAGTTCTGACACAATGGCCAGGAGTGAAGACGAAGGTCGAAGAGCTGCCGGAAAGCAGGGTTCGGCTGGAGGTGGAGGTTCCCGAGGAGGCCGTCAAGCACGCACTCGAGCATGCCGCCTCCGACCTCGCCGAGTCGCTCCGCATCCCCGGTTTCCGCAAGGGAAAGGCGCCCGTCAGGGTCGTCGCCGCGCGCGTCGGCCGCGAGGCGCTCTGGGAGGAGGCCGTGCGGAGCCACCTCGACGGCTGGTTCTGGTCGGCCGCGGCGACCTCCGGCGTGAGGCCGATCGCCAACCCCGAGGTCGAGGTCGCCGACGGCCCGCCCTCGGACGGCGAGACCTTCCGCTTCACGGCCACCGTGGCGGTCGTCCCCAAGCCCACATTGGGCGACTGGAAGGAGCTCGAGGTGGCCGCCCCCGAGCCGGAGGTTCCGGCCGACGTGGTCGAGGCGGAGCTCGAGCGCCTGCGCGAGATGGCCGCCGAGCTCGCGCCCGTCGAGCACCGCTCGGCGCAGCCCGACGACGTCGTCGTCCTCGACCTGGACGGCGAGCAGATCGGGACGACCCAGCGCGACTACGTCGTCGAGGTCGGCCGCGGCCGGCTCGTCGACGAGATCGAGTCGGCGCTCGTCGGCATGACGGCGGGGGAGACCAGGGAGGTCGAGTTCGAGCTCGCCGACGACACCACGGCCTCGGTCGAGGTCACCGCCAAGGAGATCAAGGAGAAGGTTCTGCCGCCGCTCGACGACGAGCTGGCGCAGGCCGTGTCCGAGTTCGAGACGCTCGCAGAGCTGCGCTCCGACATCGAGGGGCAACTGCGCGAGCAGCTCGACACCGAGCTCGAGCTCCTGCTGCGCCAGAACGCGGCGGACGCGCTCGTCGACGCCTCGTCGTTCGACTCGCTCGACCCGATGGTCGAGCGGCGGACGGCAGAGCTCGCCTCCGGGTTCGTGCGCTCGATCGAGCGCCGCGGCGTTCCGCTCGAGACCTATCTGGCCATGACCGGCCAGTCGCAGGAGCAGATCGTCGAACGCCTCCGGGGCGAGGCCGAGTCCTCCCTCAAGCGCGAGCTCGTGCTCGACGCCGTGGCCGACGAGCTGGGGCTCGAGGTCAGCGACGAGGAGATCGAGACGCTCATCCGAGAGCAGGCCGAGGAGGCCGGCGAGGACCCGGAGGCCGTGCTGGTGAGCGCGCGCGAGAGCGCCGGGTTCGAGCAGCTGCGAGGCGACCTGCGCATGCGCAAGGCGCTGGACGAAGTCATCAAGGGCGTGAAGCGGATCCCGGTCGAGCTGGCCAGGGCCCGCGAGAAGCTTTGGACGCCCGAGAAGGAGAAAGGCCCTACCGAGACAAAGATATGGACGCCAGGAAGCGAGGGAGGCACATGAGCCCGTTGATCCCAATGGTCGTCGAGCAGACGTCGAGAGGCGAGCGCGCTTTCGACATCTACTCGCGTCTCTTGAACGAGAGAATCATCTTCCTCGGGACTCCCGTGGACGATCAGATCGCCAACTTGATCGTGGCGCAGCTGATCCACCTCGAGTCCGAGGACCCCGACAAGGACATCTCGATCTACATCAACTCGCCGGGCGGCTCCGTCTACGCCGGCATGGCGATCTACGACACGATGCAGTACATCAAGCCCGACGTGCAGACGATCTGCGTCGGGATCGCCATGTCGATGGGCGCCCTCCTGCTGGCGGGCGGCACCGACGGCAAGCGGATGGCGACGCCGCACTCGAAGATCCTCATCCACCAGGTCTCGGCCGGCTTCCAGGGGCAGGCGACCGACATCGAGATCCAGGCGCGCGAGACGCTGAGCATGAAGCGCCTGCTCGAGGAGATCATCGCCGGCCACACGAAGCAGGATCTCGAGAAGGTCGGCAAGGACATGGAGCGCGACTACTTCATGACCGCGCAGGAAGCGCTCGATTACGGCATCATCGACACGGTCATCGCCCACCGCGGCACGCCCACGATGGCGGCTGCGTCCTAGTCAGCAGAGCGATTTCGAGGTACAAGGTAGAGAGACATGGCCCGCGCAACCGACGGTAACGAACAGCTTCTCTGCAGCTTCTGCGGCAAGAGCCAGCGGCAGGTCAAGAAGCTCATCGCCGGGCCCGGCGTCTACATCTGCGACGAGTGCATCGATCTCTGCAACGAGATCATCGACGAGGAGCTGACCTCCCCGGCTCAGCTCGACCTCGACAACCTTCCGCGGCCCAAGGAGATCTACACGATCCTCAACGACTACGTCGTCGGGCAGGAGGAGGCCAAGCGCACGCTCGCGGTCGCCGTCTACAACCACTACAAGCGGGTGCAGATGGCGGCGGACGAGGACGACGTCGAGCTCTCGAAGTCGAACATCCTCCTGCTCGGCCCGACGGGCTGCGGGAAGACGCTCCTCGCGCAGACGCTCGCGCGGATCCTCAACGTCCCGTTCGCCATCGCCGACGCGACCGCGCTCACCGAGGCGGGCTACGTCGGCGAGGACGTCGAGAACATCCTCCTGAAGCTCATCCAGGCCGCGGACTTCGACGTCAAGAAGGCCGAGACCGGGATCATCTACATCGACGAGGTCGACAAGATCGCGCGCAAGGCGGACAACCCGTCGATCACGCGCGACGTCTCCGGCGAGGGCGTCCAGCAGGCGCTCCTCAAGATCCTCGAGGGCACGGTCGCGAGCGTTCCGCCCCAGGGCGGCCGCAAGCACCCGCACCAGGAGTTCCTCTCCATCGACACGACGAACATCCTCTTCATCTGCGGCGGCGCGTTCGCCGGGCTGGAGAAGATCATCGGGAAGCGCATCGGCAAGAACCAGGTTGGGTTCGGCGCGGACATCAAGTCGCGCAAGTCGATCGAGTCGAGCGAGCTGCTCTCGTCGGTGATGCCGGAGGACCTCCTCTCGTACGGGCTCATCCCCGAGTTCATCGGTCGGCTTCCCGTCGTCTCCGCGGTGCACCAGCTCACCCGCGAGGACCTCGTCCAGATCCTGCTCGAGCCGAAGAACGCGCTCGTCAAGCAGTACCAGCGCTTCTTCTCCTATGACAACGTCGAGCTCGTCTTCACGGACGACGCGCTCTGGCAGATCTCGGACAAGGCGCTCGAGCGCGAGACCGGCGCGCGAGGGCTCCGCTCGATCATCGAGCTCGCGCTCCTCGACGTCATGTTCGAGCTCCCGTCCCGCAAGGACGTCTCCAAGTGCGTGATCACGAAGGAGACGATCGAGCGCAACCTCCGCCCGACGCTCGTCACGAGCGCAGGGCACGCGCTCGCGCTGGACGAGCTCGAAGAAGAGTCCGCCTAGACCGC
>Ga0075429_100004152_pt1 | contig 12391 bp, 11 predicted proteins | sample RhiMetdeltSRZDD3_FD_75295 | JGI IMG/M metagenome (GOLD analysis project Ga0075429, IMG submission 75295) | Populus rhizosphere microbial communities from Tennessee, USA - Rhizosphere MetaG P. deltoides SRZDD3 | ecosystem: Host-associated > Plants > Roots > Rhizosphere > Soil | place: USA...
CGCAGCGTTTCCTCGTTGAAGAAGTCGGGCAGCGGCTCGGTGGGCACCATCTCGCCGTTGACGTAGAGCTGCTGGTTGCGGTACGACACCTCGTCGCCCGGCACGCCGACGACGCGCTTGATGTAGTCGATGCTCGTGTCCTTGGGGTAGCGGAACACCATCACGTCCCCGCGCTGCGGATCCTGGTTCGCGATGATCTTGCGATTCAGCACCGGCACGCGAATGCCGTAGTGGTACTTGTTCACGAGAATCAGGTCGCCCACGAGCAGCGTGGGGATCATCGAGCCGGAGGGGATCTTGAACGGCTCGAAAAGGAACGAGCGCAGCAGGAAGACGACGAGGATCACCGGGAACAGCCCCGCGGTCCAGTCCAGCCACCAGGGCTGGGCGAGCAGCGTCTGCTTCGCTTCGGAGACGTCGCCGTCGACCTTGGAGATGCCCTGCCGCGCGAGCTCGCGGCGGCGCACCGCGTCCTGGCGCTCGAGATTGTCGGCGGCGGAGACGCGCCGCGGTGCGAAGACGAAGCGCTCGGCGAGCCAGTAGCCGAACGTCACCACGGTGAGGATCAGCAGCAGCAGCGAGAAATTGCCCGTCCACTTGCCGAGATACCAGCCTGCGAGATAGACCGCCAGGCCGCCGTAGAGCAAACCGGTCAACGAGCTCATCAATCGTCCACCTGCAGGATGGCCAGGAACGCTTCCTGAGGCACCTCGACCGTTCCGATCTGCTTCATCCGTTTCTTGCCGGCCTTCTGTTTTTCCAGCAGCTTGCGCTTGCGGGTGATATCGCCGCCGTAGCATTTGGCCAGCACGTTCTTGCGCAAAGCCTTGATTGTCTCACGCGCGATGATGTTGGCTCCGATGGCCGCCTGGATCGCGACGTCGTACATCTGGCGCGCGATCAGCTCGCGCATCTTCGAAACCACCGCCCGGCTGCGGTACTGCGACTGGCTGCGGTGCACGATGATCGACAACGCGTCCACCCGGTCGCCGTTGAGCAGGATGTCCACCTTCACGACGTCGGCCGCGCGGTACTCCTTGAACTCGTAGTCCATCGACGCGTAGCCGCGCGACACGCTCTTCAGCTTGTCGAAGAAGTCCAGCACGATCTCCGCGAGCGGCATGTCGTAGGTGAGCATCACCTGCCGCCCGTGGTAGGCCATGTTGATCTGGTTGCCGCGCTTCAGGTTGGCCAGCGTCATCACCGGCCCGACGTAGTCCTGCGGCATGTACAGGTGCACGGTGACGATGGGCTCGCGGATCTCGGCGATGCGGCCCAGGTCGGGCATCTTCGAGGGGTTCTCGACGTGCAGCACCGTCGCGTCGTTGAGCTCCACCTCGTACACCACCGACGGCGCGGTCGTGATCAGGTCCTGGTCGAACTCGCGCTCCAGGCGCTCCTGCACGATCTCCATGTGCAGCAGGCCGAGGAAGCCGCAGCGAAAGCCGAAGCCGAGCGCCTGGCTCACCTCGGGCTCGTAGCGCAGCGACGAGTCGTTGAGCTTGAGCTTCTCCAGCGCGTCGCGCAGCGAGTCGTACTCGCTCGCTTCCGTCGGGTACAGGCCGGCGAACACCTGCGGCTGGATCTCCTTGAAGCCGGGCAGCGGCTCGGACGCCGGGCCCCGGTTGTTCGGCAGCTTCTTCTCGAGCGTGATGGTGTCGCCCACGCGCGCGTCGTGCAGCTCCTTGATGCCGGCGATGACGAAGCCCACCTCGCCCGCCTGCAGCGCCTCGCGCGCCTGCGCCTTGGGGGTGAACACGCCGAGCTGCTCGATGGCGTACACGGCGTTGCTCGCCATGAGGCGGATGCGCTCGCCCCTGGACAGCGAGCCGTCGACCACGCGGACCAGCATCACCACGCCCACGTAGTTGTCGAACCACGAGTCGATGATCATGGCGCGCGGCGGACCGTCGGCCTTGCCGCGCGGAGGCGGCATGCGGCCGATCACCGCCTCGAGGATGTCGTCGATCCCCTCGCCGGTCTTCGCGCTGCACGGGATGGCGTGCTCGGCGTCGATCCCGATCACGTCCTCGATCTCGGCCTTGGCGCGCTCCGGGTCGGCCTGCGGCAGGTCCATCTTGTTCAGCACGGGGACGACCTCGACCCCCAGGTCGAGCGCCGTGTAGCAGTTCGCCACGGTCTGCGCCTCGACCCCCTGGCTCGCGTCCACCACGAGCAGCGCCCCCTCGCAGGCCGACAGCGAGCGGCTCACCTCGTACGAGAAGTCGACGTGGCCCGGGGTGTCGATGAGGTTCAGGTTGTAGGTGCGCCCGTCGCGCGCGGTATAGGCGAGGGCGGCGGTCTGCGCCTTGATCGTGATGCCGCGCTCGCGCTCGATGTCCATCGAATCGAGCACCTGCGCCTCCATCTCGCGGTCGCTCAGGCCGCCGCAGCGCTGGATGATGCGGTCGGCCAGCGTGCTCTTGCCGTGGTCGATGTGGGCAATGATGGAGAAGTTTCGGATGTGATCCATGGGCACCGATCGCCCGCGTGGGCGGGTCGTTCACGCGCGCGTCGTCGCGTCGAAGAGGCGTTCGCGCTGCGATGGAGCGGGGCGGGGGACCCGCGCTTGGGACATAAAAAAAAGGCACGTCGAAGTCGTGACGCGCCTTCCAACAAAACGTATGGCAACTGCTTGTTGGGCTTTCATTGTAGCCAAAAGGACCCCCTGGGACGCCGCGCCGTTGCTCGTTTTCTCGTCGTTGCCGCGCGCCAACAGCGGAATCGATCAACAGGTTATCCACAAATGCATGTGGACGTCTTGGGGATAGTTGTCAGCCGCGCCACTCGTTGCCGAAAGCGGCAGTAAAGGCGCTGGACTATCGCCGGATTCTATCGGTGGGTCGCCTCAATTCGAGCACCGCCAGACACGTTAGCAGTCACCAACATCCGCGGCCGGGGGACGTCGCACCGCATCGGCGGGGCGAAAAAGGAGGGTCCGCTTTCACGCCGTGGAAAGACCGGGCAGATCACTCGGGCGCCCCGGGCGGCGGCCGATCCGGCAGCGCCGCGCCGCCCGCGCGGCCGCCGATGCGGCAGCGCCGCGCCGCCGACCGGCCGGCGCGGACCTCACGGCTACCGACCCGCGGGCCGGATCACGACGTAGTTCACCCACTCGCCCCGGCGCACCAGGGCGTTCACCGGCTTGGCCTTGTCGACCTTCGCCACCACCGATTCGAACTGCTTCGCGCCGGCGATCTCGGTGTTGTCGATCGACAGGATGATGTCGCCCTCGCGGATCCCCGCGCGCGCCGCCGCGCCATCGACCGACTCGACGCGCACGCCGCCCTTGACCTTCAGCTCGCGCCGCTGCGCCTCGGTCAGGTCGGACACCGTGACTCCGAGTCCGCCCGCCGTCGCCTGCGGCGTGCTCGGGCGCTCCGCGCCGGAGGCCCGGCGCGTCTGCTCTTCCTCGAGCTCGGCGATCGCCACGTTGATGTCGCGGTAGCTGCCGCGGCGAAACACCTGCAGCGTCGCGCGCGTGCCGGGCTTGGTGGCGCCCACCATCCGCGGCAGATCCCCGGCCTTGTCGACGGCGCGGCCGTCGAACTTCGTGATGATGTCGCCCGCCTCGACGCCCGCCTTCTCGGCCGGCCCGCCGCTCTCGACGCTGCGCACCAGCGCGCCCTGGGGCTTGCCGAGGCCGATGGACTCGGCGACGTCCTTGGTCACCTGGTCGATCTGCACGCCGATGCGGCCGCGAATGACCCGCCCGCTCACGCGCAGCTGCTCGGAAACGCGCGACGCCTCGTCGATCGGGATCGCGAACGAGATGCCCATGAAGCCGCCGGAGCGGCTGTAGATCTGCGAGTTGATGCCGACCACCTCGCCGCGCATGTTGATGAGCGGGCCGCCGGAATTCCCGGGGTTGATCGCGACGTCCGTCTGGATGAACGGAAGGAAGTCGCCGGTGTCGCGGCCCTTGGCGCTCACGATGCCTGCCGTCACGGTGTTGGCCAGGCCGAACGGCGAGCCGATCGCGATGACCCATTCGCCCACCTTTAGCCGGTTCACGTCGCCGATGCGCACCGCGGGCAGGCCGGTGGCGTCGATCTTCACGAGCGCGACGTCCGTGCGCTTGTCGGCGCCGATGATGCGCGCCTTGAACTCGCGACGGTCCACCAGCGTCACCATCACGTCTTCCGCGCCTTCGACGACGTGCGCGTTGGTCATCACGTAGCCGTCGGGCGTGAGGATGAAGCCCGAGCCGACGCCGCGCATCTGCGGCTCGCCGTCCGGCGTGGGATGCGGCATCCCGCGCCGCGGCGGCTGCCCCGGCTGCCCCGGCTGGCCGGGTTGTCCCGGAATCGGCACGCCGAAGCGACGGAAGAACTCGAGCAGGTCTTCGTCCATGTCCGGCGCTCCGCCGCCGCCCCGCAGGGCACGCGCGCGCTCGGTCGTGCGGATGTTGACGACGGCCGGGCCGACCTTCTCGACGAGGTCGGTGAAATCCGGCAAGGCCTGGGCGCGGGCGGGCGCCGGCGCGATGGCACCGGCCACCACCAGCACGACGGCGAGCGCGCCCGAGCACAACACGCGCACCAGCGGCACGCGCAACGACGCGGAACAGATCAGCACTTGAATCTCCTGAAGCCTCACGAGAAATCTCCCTCACTTCGGACACATGGCCCCGCGGCACGCGGGGTGCCGCAACGGCGGCTTGCGCTGCGCGCCGGGCGCGCCGTCACCTGCGTCGTTCCAGGCCGCTGGCGAACGCCTTGAGCGTGGCGGCCGGCACGTCGCCGACGACGGTGAACCACCAGTCGCCTTGGCGCCGCATCAGCGTCTGCGTGGCGCCGATGGCGCGCTGCATCGAGCGCGTGTGGCGTTCCGGGTTGAACGGCTCGATGAAGACCGACACGTAGGTCAACCCGTCCGAGTAGATCGTCTGCATCGCTTGCGCGCCGGCCGGCGTCTCACCGTCGCCCAGGACGTCGAGCGGGCGCTTCACGCAACTCACCTGGCGAAAGCCGGGCACCGTCTGGCGCTGCGACCACCCCTCGGCCTCCAGGCGCGTCGGCGTGAAGGTGGGCCGCACCACGCGATAGCCGTCGAGGCGGCGCATCGGCTGCAGCACGGCCTCGGGATGGGGCTGGACGTCGATGGCGACGTCGGAGAACGCCGATGTTTCCAGCAGCTCGCCCTTCTCGCCGAGCACGTCGGCGCGCAGCAGCAGGCCGGAGTTCCGCTCGGACCACAGGCGATAGCCGTAGCGATGGCCGTCGCGCGGCCGCACGTGCAGCACGCTCGCCTCGTGCCCCGCGACGCGGTCGAGACCGGCGGGGCGGACGTCGTAGAACTCGGCAATGCGGTCGTCGCCGTCCTGCAGCAGCGCCGGGAAGGACTTCACCAGCTCGCGCTGCTCGACCATCGCCACGCGGGCGTGGGGCCACAGCGTGTGCACGAGCTCGTTGTGGCGGAACACGTGGCGGGTCTGGCCGTCGAGCGAATCGATGCGCTCGAACTGGTCGGACCCCTGGCAAAAGTGCGCGATGCGCGCGCTCGACACGGCGCCGCCGGCACTGACGACGAACGTGCCCTGGAAATTCTTGCGGCTGGCGGCCTCGTGGATGCGCATGAGCCATTCGCGCATCGCCTTCGGCTCTGCGGGTGCGGAGGCAGTCGACTGCGCCGCCGCCGGCGGCAAGAACGTGCACAGGGCGCTGATCACCATCAGCGCGAGCAGCGGGCGATGGCGCATGCGGGTCAGCGGTTGGGTGCTTCGGCGGCGGCGTTGCGCAGGAAGCCGGACGGCACGCCCAGGGCGGAGCTGCCGGCGAACTGCTGGTGGGCGGCGAGGTAGTGGTCGAGTCGGGCATCGCGCAGCAGCTTGCCGCCGTTCGACGCGCGCGGCGCGAACGGCGCCTGCGCCGGCGCCAGCGTGGGCGCGATGACCGGCGGCAAGGCGGGGCCCGCCGCCACGGCCTGCACCGCGGGGGCCGCGGCGATGACGCCGGCCGGCGCGGTCGGCGCCGGCGTGCGGGTCATGACCAATGCGCCGGCGACCATCACGAAGCCGGCCGCCACGGCCGAAGGCGCCTTCCAGGGCCAGCCGGACCGGCCCCTGGCGACGCGCCCCGGGGGCGCGGTGGCCGGCGACTCGACGCGGGGCTCGGGGGCCAGCACCGTCGGCTCGGCGGCCAGGCGGGCTTGCAAGGCGCTCACGAAGGCCGCGTCGCGCGCGGGCAACGACGCCAGGTCCTCCGAGCGCAGCACGTCGCCGATCACGTGGTAGGCGTGCCAGGTGGCGCGCGAACGCGCGTCGTCCCGCCATGCCGCGCAGGCGGCTGCCACGCGCGAGGGCTCGAGTTCACCGTCGGCCAGCGCCGACAGGCTTTCCCGTGTGGACGAATCGCCATCTGATCCGTTTGACATCTTCGTTCTCCAAATCCGCTCTTGCGCCGCCGGTCACCAGCGCTCACCTTCTCGCGTGTCCAGTAACGGCCGCAACCGCTGCGCGATCGCTTCGCGCGCGCGGAAGATGCGCGAGCGGACCGTTCCGATCGGACAATTCATCAGCTCCGCGATCTCTTCGTAGGTCAGCCCTTCGATCTCGCGCAGCGTGATGGCTTGTCGCAAATCGTCGGACAGCGCCTCGATGGCGGCGTTGACGGTGGCCGCGATTTCCTTGCTGGCCAGTACCGCTTCCGGCGTTTCGCCGTCGCTTAGTTCATTTTCGGTACGGGAAGTTTCGTCGTCGTCCTCGCGCGATGCCCGGGCCGATTCGGTGATCAGCGGATCGCGCTTGAGTTCCACGAGCGTCTTCTTGGCGGTGTTGACCGCGATGCGGTACAGCCACGTATAGAACGCACTTTCCCCGCGGAACTGGGGGATGGCCCGGTAGGCGCGGACGAAGGTTTCCTGAGCAATGTCAGGAATCAGGTCGACGTCGCGCACCATGCGGCCGATGAGCCGTTCGATGCGGCGCTGGTACTTGACGACCAGCATCTCGAACGCCTTGGTGTCGCCCCGCTTGACGCGTTCGATCAACGGTGCATCGGCGTCGGGGGCGTTCATTCTTGTGATGTGGGGCCGGCACCCGGGGCGGCGCCGGCATCGTGGCCGACGGCAGGACGCGCGCAATATACCGCACAGCGAAGCGCGTGCCATTGCGGCTCCAGCCCGCGCCGCTGCACCGGCAGCCAGCGCCGCCGCCGGGGCGCGCCGGCGTCCTCGTCGGCGTCGAAGCGCAGCAGCATCCAGGCGCCGAGGTCGAGCGCGATGGTCAGGCGGCCCGCGACCGCGGCCTCGCCCTCGGCGCCCGCCGGGGCGAGGCGCCACCGATGCGTGTCCCACAGGAGATCGGCCGCCTCGACCCGCAGCGCGCCGGCCGCGGCCGCGACGAGCGCGGCATCCATCACGGTCCACGCCAGCGTCTCGGCGAGCGACGCGTCGGCCAGGCGCGCGACCAGCCAGGCGATCTGCACCGAGACGGTCGCGACGAGCAGCGCGCCCACGGCGACGCGCCACAGCCCCTGACGCCGGATGCGGATTCGGAACGCCGGAGACGCTCGCATCGGCGCCGCGCCGCTCGACGTCAGACGCGCTTGAACACGAGCGTGCCGTTGGTGCCGCCGAAGCCGAAGTTGTTCTTGACGGCGTAGTCGATCTTCATCTCGCGCGCCTGGTTCGCGCAGTAGTCCAGGTCACACTCGGGATCCTGGTTGAAGATGTTGATGGTGGGCGGCGAGATCTGGTGGTGCACGGCGAGCACGGTGAACACCGATTCGATGCCCCCCGCTCCGCCCAGCAGGTGGCCCGTCATCGACTTGGTGGAGTTGATCACCAGCTTGCGGGCATGCTCGCCGAAGGCCAGCTTGATCGCGTTCGTCTCGTTCAGGTCGCCGAGCGGCGTGGAGGTGCCGTGCGCGTTCAGGTACTGCACCCGGTCGCCATCGAGGCCCGCGTTGCGCAGGGCCGCCTTCATCGCACGCTTCGGGCCGTCCACGTTCGGCGCGGTCATGTGGTACGCGTCCGCGCCCATGCCGAAGCCCGCCAGCTCGCAATAGATCTTCGCGCCGCGCTTCTTGGCGTGCTCGTACTCCTCGAGCACGACGACGCCCGCGCCCTCGCCCAGCACGAAGCCGTCGCGGTCCTTGTCCCAGGGGCGCGAGGCGGTGGCCGGGTCGTCGTTGCGGGTGGACAGCGCGCGCGCCGCCGCGAAGCCGCCGACGCCCAGCGGCGACACCGTGCCTTCGGAGCCGCCCGCGACCATCACGTCGGCATCCCCGTACTCGATGAGCCGGCCGGCCTCGCCGATGGAATGCAGGCCGGTCGTGCAGGCGGTGACGATCGCGAGGTTGGGCCCCTGGAAGCCGAACGTGATCGACACGTGGCCCGAGATCATGTTGATGATCGATGCAGGCACGAAGAACGGCGACACCCGGCGCGGGCCGCGCGCCACCAGCTCGCCATGCGTGTCCTCGATGAGCGGCAGCCCGCCGATGCCCGAGCCCACCACGCAGCCGATGCGCTCGGCCTGTTCCTCGGTGAGCTGATCGTTGGTGGGCAGGCCCGCGTCGCGCACGGCCTGGATGGACGCCGCCAATCCATAGTGGATGAACGTGTCCATGTGCCGCGCTTCCTTCGCCGGGAAGTACTGCTCGACGTCGAAGCCCCTGACCTCGCCGGCGATGCGACAGGAGAAGTTCGTGGCGTCGAACTTCGTGATGGGGCCGATGCCGGACTTGCCGGCGAGGATGTTGGACCAGCCTTCGGCCACCGTGTTGCCCACGGGGCTGATCAGGCCGAGCCCGGTGACGACAACGCGACGACGGCTCATGCGCAAGTGCTTTCGGGTTCAGGCCTTCTGGTGCTTCACGGCGTAGTCGATCGCGAGCTGCACCGTCGTGATCTTCTCGGCTTCCTCGTCGGGGATCTCGATCCCGAACTCGTCTTCGAGCGCCATCACCAGCTCAACCGTGTCCAGCGAGTCGGCGCCGAGGTCGGCCACGAAGGCCTTCTCGTTCGTCACGTCGGACTCGGGGACGCCCAGTTGTTCGGCGATGATTTTCTTGACGCGGGATTCGATGTCGCTCATGACTCCTCCAGGAGTGTTTACGGAAACAGCCCGGGATTCTAAGGGCTGCCGTTGGCCCGTCCGGGGCCCCATTGCAAGCCCACCCGGCCGGGCGGGTCCGGGTGAAGAACGTGCGTCAGCTCATGAACATGCCGCCGTTGACGTGCAGTTCCGAGCCCGTGATGTAGCCGGCCTGCGGCGACGCGAGGAAGGCCACCGCATGGGCCACGTCGCCGGCGTGGCCGAGCCGGCCGAGCGGGATCTGCGCCAGCAGCGACGCCGTCTGCGTGTCCGACAGCGCCTTGGTCATGTCGGTGTCGATGAAGCCCGGCGCCACGCAGTTGACCGTGATGCCGCGGCTGCCCAGCTCGCGCGCGAGCGAGCGCGTCATGCCCGCCACGCCCGCCTTGGCGGCCGCGTAGTTGGCCTGGCCCGGATTGCCGCTCGCGCCCACCACGGACGTGATGTTGACGATGCGGCCGTAGCGCTGCTTCATCATGGGCCGGATGGCGGCGCGGCTCACGCGGAACACCGCGCTCAGGTTCGTCTGGATGACCGCGTTCCAGTCGTCGTCCTTCATGCGCATCGACAGGCCGTCGCGCGTGATGCCGGCATTGTTGACGACCACGTGCAGCGCGCCGTGCGCCTTCACGATGGCGTCGACGGCCGCGTCCACGCCCGGCGCGTCGTCGACGTCCAGCATGACGCCGCCGCCGCCCGATGCCGCGAGCGCTTCGCCGATGGCCTTCGCGCCGGACTCGGTCGTGGCGGTGCCGATCACCTTCATGCCGCGCGCGGCGAGCTCCGCGGCGATGGCGCGGCCGATGCCGCGCGACGCGCCGGTCACCAGCGCCACTTGTCCTTCGATGATGGGAGCGGTCATTGGACTACCCTCCGCGCTGCGCGCTCCGGGATGAGCGCTTCGGAGCGGCCGTGCGCGCTCATGCCACCATCCCCTTCACGTCCTGCAGCGACGCCGGATCGAGCAGCGACGCGCTGGCCGCCTCGGCGTCGATGCGCTTGACCATCGCGGCGAGCACCTTGCCGGGCCCGCATTCGATGATGGCGCCCGCGCCGCGCGCGCGCATCGCCTGCACCGCCTCGACCCAGCGCACCGGGCCGAAGGCCTGGCGGTACAGCGCATCGCGGATCCTGGCCGGATCGGTCTCGCAGGCCACGTCGATGTTGTTGACGACCGCCAGGCGCGGCGCGGCGATGGCCGTCTCGGCCAGGCGCGCCTTCAGGCGCTCGGCCGCCGGCTTCATCAGGCTCGAGTGGAACGGCGCCGACACCGGCAGCGGCAGCGCGCGCTTCGCGCCCCTGGCCTTCAGCGCGTCGCACGCCTTCTCGACGCCCGCCTTGGTCCCCGCGATCACGGTCTGCTTCGGGTCGTTGAAGTTCACCGCCTCGACCACCTCGCCGCTCGCGGCCGCCACTTCGGCGCAGCCGTCGCGCACCGCGGCGGCGTCCATCCCCAGCACCGCGGCCATCGCCCCCACGCCCACGGGCACCGCTTCCTGCATTGCCTGGGCGCGAAAGCGCACCAGCGGCAGCGCGTCCGCGAAGGCGAGCGCGCCCGCGGCGACGAGCGCGCTGTACTCGCCCAGCGAATGGCCGGCGACCATGCCCGGCTCGCGCCCCGTCTCCTGCAGCCAGGCGCGATAGCAGGCGATGCCCGCGGTCAGCATGAGGGGCTGCGTGTTGGTGGTGAGGTCGAGCCGCTCCTTCGGGCCCTCGGCGATCAGGCGGCCGACATCCTCGCCGAGCGCGTCGGAAGCCTCCGCGAGCGTGGACCGGACTGCCGGGTGGTCGCCCCATGCGTCGAGCATGCCGACGGACTGCGAGCCCTGTCCGGGAAACACGAATGCGAACGAAGCCATCGCTTGCCCTTTCTCTCTCGAATTGGGTTCTGTCGCGCCGCGCGCCGCGGCTCAGAAGTCGAGCAGCACCGCGCCCCACGTGAAGCCGCCGCCCACGCCCTCGAGCAGCACGGTGTCGCCGCGGCGGATGCGGCCGTCCTGCACGGCCGCGTCGAGCGCCAGCGGGATGGAGGCGGCCGACGTGTTGCCGTGCTCGTCGACCGTCACGACGAGCTTGTCCGCGGGCAGCTTCAGCTTCTTCGCGGTGCTCTGCATGATGCGGATGTTGGCCTGGTGCGGGATGAGCCAGTCGATGTCCGCGTCGGTGCGTCCGGCCTTCGCCAGCACCGAGCGCGCGACGTTCTCGAGCACGCCGACGGCCAGCTTGAACACGGCCTGGTCGTCCATCTTCAGCAGCGGATCGCCGGGCACCTTGCCGCCCGACACGCTGCCGGGCACGCAGAGGATGCCGACGTGACGGCCGTCCGCATGCAGCTCGCTCGCGACGATGCCCGGCGTGTCGCTCGCCTCGAGCACCACCGCGCCCGCGCCGTCGCCGAACAGCACGCAGGTGGTGCGGTCCTTGAAATCGAGGATGCGCGAGAACACTTCGGCGCCGATGACCAGCGCGCGCGTGGCGGCGCCCGTGCGGATCATCGCATCGGCCACCGTGAGCGCGTAGACGAAGCCCGAGCACACGGCCTGCACGTCGAACGCGGGGCAGCCGTGCACGCCGAGCTTCTGCTGCACGAGGCACGCCGCCGAAGGGAAGATCATGTCCGGCGTGGACGTGGCGAGTATCAGCAGGTCCACCGCGGAGGCGTCGACCTTCGCCGCGGCGAGCGCGCGCCGCGCGGCCTCGACCGCGAGGTCGCTGGAGCCGACCTCGGGGTCGGCGAAATGGCGGGCGCGGATTCCGGTGCGCTCGACGATCCACTCGTCCGACGTTTCGATGCCGTCCGCCGCGAGCTGGTCGGCGAGCTGCTGGTTGGTGAGGCGCCTGGGCGGCAGGAAGCTGCCCGTGCCGGTGATGCGCGAATGACGTGCGGACATGCGGAACTCAGGCGGTGGGCGTGGCGGCCGCGGTCATCGGCGGCGCCTCGGGGGCGGGTGCGGGCGGCATGGCGGCGAGCGTTTCCAGGATGCGATCGTGCACCCGCGCCAGCAGGCCGTGGCGCGCGGCGTCGTAGGCGCGGTGCAGGGCCTGCTCGAAGGCGTAGGCATCCGCCGAGCCGTGGCTCTTGAAGACCAGGCCGCGCAGGCCGAGCAGCGCGGCGCCGTTGTAGCGGCGCGGGTCGACGCGCGCCTTGAAGTGCCTGAGCACCGGCAAGGCGACCAGCGCGGCGAGCCTGGCGAACGGCGTGCGGGTGAACTCCTGGCGGATGAAGCCGGAGAGCATGGACGCGAGCCCCTCGGCGGTCTTCAGCGCGACGTTGCCCACGAAGCCGTCGCACACGACGATGTCCGTGGTGCCCTTGAAGATGTCGTTGCCTTCCACGTTGCCGTAGAAGTT
>Ga0075429_100004157_pt1 | contig 12383 bp, 15 predicted proteins | sample RhiMetdeltSRZDD3_FD_75295 | JGI IMG/M metagenome (GOLD analysis project Ga0075429, IMG submission 75295) | Populus rhizosphere microbial communities from Tennessee, USA - Rhizosphere MetaG P. deltoides SRZDD3 | ecosystem: Host-associated > Plants > Roots > Rhizosphere > Soil | place: USA...
AACCTCTTGAAGGTGGCGCTCCGCAACGAGATCGAGGCCACCGAGATCGCCGCCCGCTGGCTCGTCACCACCGACGACATCGACGTCAAGCTGGCCCTGGCCCGGCAGGTCGGCGACGAGGCCAAGCACTACCGGATGATCGCCGACCGGTTGCGCGCGCTGGGCTTCGATCCCAAGTCGTTCGATCCGCTCGCGAAGGGCTACGGCCCGCTGTTCCAGTACCTCGACACCCTCACGACCACGATCGAGCGCGTCGCGGCCGGCCAGTTCACCCGCGAGGCGATCGCGGTCGTGAAGAACCGCCAGTTCATCGAGTTCTGCGAGCACGCCCGCGACCGCGAGACGGCCGCGATGTACCGCGACGTGATCGAGCCCGACGAGCGCTACCACCACGAGCTCGGGCGCACGTTGCTGCTGCGGCTGGCCACGTCCGTCGAGGCGCAGGAGGCCGCCGCGCGCGCGGCCAGGAAGACCCTCGAGCTCGCCGACGAGCTCCAGAAGAAAGCGCTCGCGACCGCCGGCATCCACCACGCCCCGGGGTGCTGACGAGCCGATGAGCGGCGACCGCGCACTCGACGATTTTCGGGCCCTGGTGAGCGGACCCGAGATCGATCTGGGCGGAGCGGCCCTCGCGGTCGCGCGGATCGAGCATCCCGATCTCATCGCGGAGCGCTCGCTGGCCCGGCTCGATGAGCTGGCGGCGAGCTCCGCGGCGGCGAAGATCGGCGACCGGCGGCGCGCCGTCGAGCGCCTGAGCCAGTTCCTGTTCACCGAGAAGGGCTTCCGCGGCAACGCCGACGACTACTACGATCCGCGCAACAGCTGCCTCAACGACGTCCTCGACCGCGGGCTCGGCATCCCGATCACGCTCTCGGTGCTTCTCATGGAAGTCGGCCGGCGCGCCGGCCTGGACATCATGGGTATCGGCCTGCCCGGGCACTTCTGCGCGGGCGTGCGCCTGGGCGACGAACTCGTGCTGCTCGACCCGTTCGGCGGCGGACGGCGGCTCGAGCGCGCCGAGGCCGAGGCGATCGCCTCGCGTGCCGTTGGACGCCAGGTCGAGCTGACCGATTCGCACTTCGTGCCCGCGACGAAGGCGCAGATCGTCGTGCGGATGCTCCGAAATCTGCAAGGGATCTACGCGCGGCGCGAGGACTGGGCCAAGGCGCTCGCGGTCATCGACCGGCTCCTGGTCGTCGAGGCCGACGCGCCCTTGCACGTGCGCGACCGCGGCACCGTGCTGGTCAAGCTCGGCGAGCTGCATCGCGGAGCCTCGGAGTGGGAGCGCTACCTCACGCGCTACCCGCAGGCTCGCGACGCCGCCGCGTTCAAGGAAGAGCTGCGGCGGGTTCGCCAGACGCTCGCCGAACGCAATTAGTCGGTCCCGGTAGAGCTCACCGGCACGAGCAGCACACGCGTCCGGCGCACGCTGAGCCCCTCGGCGCCTTCGTCGTTGAGATGCACGATCACGACGCGTGTGCGCCGGCGTGCCGTCACCAGCACCCGCTCGGCGTGGCCGGGTCGCACGTACCAGGCGTGATTGCCCGCGGAGAGCCGCCCGCTCAGCACGATCGCGACGATACCGGTTGCCGGCCGCCATCGCGCGCGTATGGGGCGCACGAGCGCGAGCACGCCCACCGCGAGGGCCGCGAGGATCGCGAGCCGCGGTCGCGCGACGTCGGGCAAGGCGATCGCGGCCAGCGCCCAGAGCGCGAGCCAGGCCGCGAGCGCGTCCAGCCAGCGCAGGAGCCGCGCCACGAGGGTCCAGCGCTCGACATCGGCGGGCAAGGGGCGCAGGGGAGTCGGCATGATCGATTCAGTTTACCGCTCTCCGTCGCGCGCGCTCGTTCCGAGGCTGACCACGAACCGGTGGTCGCCCGCCACGTAGCGCGCATCGCCGCCGTGCTGGCGCGCGATCTGGCGCACCAGCGCCAGCCCCAGTCCGGCCCCGGCGTTGTGCGCGGCCCCCGGGAACCGGTGAAACGGGCGGAAGATGCTCTCGCGCTCGGTCTCGGCGATCCCCGGCCCGTGATCGCGCACCCGCAGCTCCGCGCCGTCGCCCTCGGCGCGGCCCACGCTCACCTCGACGGGCGGCGCGCCGTGTCGCCGCGCGTTCTCCAGAAGATTGCGGATCATCCGGCGCAGCAGCCGCGGGTCGCCGCGGACGGTGACCGGCACGCCGCCGAGATCGACCGCGTCGTAGCGCGCGGACTCCTCGCTCGCCAGCGCGAGGAGATCGACTTCTTCGTCGACGTCCAGCGTCCTGACCGCCTCCAGGCGGCTGGCGAGCAAGATCTCGTCGATCAGCAGATCGAGCTCCGCGATGTCGAGCTCGAGGTCGCGCTTGCGTCTGGGATCGGCGTTGTCCTTCAAGAGCTCGACGGCCATCCGGATGCGGGCCAGCGGCGTGCGGAGCTCGTGGGAGGCGTTGGCCAGGAGCGACTTGTGGGCCGAGACCAGCTCCTCGATGCGCGCCGCGGCGCGATTGAAGCTCTCGGCCAGCCGCGCCACCTCGTCGCGGCCTTCGACTCTCACGCGCGCCGAGAGGTCGCCGGCGCCGAGCGATTCGACGCCCGCCTGCAGGCGCTCGAGCCGCGCGGTGAGTCGACGCACGACCGGGTACGCGCCCACCCCGACCGCGAGCGCGATCACCGCGAGCAGGAAGAACAGCCCGAACCCTGGATGCCAGCGGTCGCGGGGAACGCGGGTGACCAGCCACCGGCCGTCGGGCAGTCGAATCGCCCAGACGGGCGGACCGCCCCAGTGACGCACCCATCCGCCCCGGTCGCGATCGCCGTCGGGCGCGGGCAGGTGAGCGCCGACCGCGGCGAGCGGCGTCCGATCGTCTGCGAACACCGCCACGTCGGCCTTCAAGTTGGCCGCGAGACGATCGAGCGCGGCCTGCTGCTCGGCTCGCGGAGCGGTCGCGGGTGGCAGCACGTTCTGGGCGAGCGTGCCGGCCACCTCGAACGCGTGCCCCGACGGGCCGGCGTCGCCGAACTGGCGCCACAGCGCGCCGGAGGCGAGCGCGAACGCCGCCAGGCTCGCGAGCACGGCGAGATAGATCCGGAGATAGAGCCGGCGCATCAGTCCTGCAGCTTCGCGAACACGTAGCCGGCGCCTCGGATGGTGAGGACGCGGCGCGGCTTCTTGGGATCGTCCTCGATCGCGGCCCGGATGCGTGAGATGTGCACGTCGATCGAGCGGTCGAAGGCCTCGAGCGCCTCGCCCCGGACGAGATCCATCAAGCTCTCGCGCGAGAGCACGCGACCGGCCTTGTCGGCGAGCGCTAGGAGCAAGGTGAACTGGTGCCCGGTCAAGCTCCGCGGCGTGCCGTCCACCCGCACGATCCGCGCGTCGCGATCGATCTCGAGCCGTCCAAAGCGCAGCGTGCTGCTGGCCGCGCCCGGCTGGCGGCGGCGCAGGATCGCGCGCAGGCGCGCCAGCAGCTCGCGCGGCTCGAAGGGCTTGGGCAGGTAGTCGTCGGCGCCGACCTCCAGGCCCACGATGCGGTCCATCGTGTCACCGCGCGCGGTCAGCATCAGCACGGGCGTGTCCGACCGGGCGCGAAGCTGCCGGCACACCTCGAGACCGTCCATGTCGGGCAGCATGAGATCGAGCACCAGGGCGTCGTAGGGCTCTCGCGTCGCCCGCGCGAGCCCCGTCCGGCCCTGATCGACGACCGACACGCGAAAGCCCGCCTCGCCGAGATACTCGGACACCATCTCGGCGAGGCGGGGATCGTCTTCGATCAACAGAACGCGCGGCGTCACACCGCCAGTTTACCCGCGATGCCCGTGCCAGCGGCCGATGCGCTCGGCCAGCTGCTTGCGCTGCTCGGGCGTGAGCACGTCCGCGACGTCGCCCAGCGCCTGGGTCAGGCGCGTCGACGCCTGCTCGATCAGCCTCAGCTGGTCGGCGCGCAGCGCCTCGAGCGCGGCGCGATCGATGCTGTCCTTCGACAGGAGGTCGACCGCCTGGCGGCGCGCGTCGTGAATCTTCGCGCGCACCGGCAAGAGGTCGCGCGCCGCGCTCTTCACGATCGGCGCGATCTGCTGCTTCTGCGCGTCGGTGGCGTCGATCTCGACGTAGAGATGCTTGAGCATCCGGTCGAGGTGCTGATCGACCTTCGCGGGATCGAGCGGCTCGCGCATGAACGCCGTGCGCTGCCATCCCCAGTGGCCGCCGGCGTGCGCCAGCGCCTTGACCCCGATGATGGTGGCGAGGCCCGCGATGACCGTGGCGATCACCGCGCGGCGACCGAAGCGGCGTTTCGTAGTCGGGCTCGGGCTCGGGTTCGTGTCGCTCATGGCTGCTCCTTTCCGTGTTGGAACGTCACGTCTAGGAGCCAGCGTGGCCAGGCGGCGTTAACCCCGTTTCGCCGGCAGGTAAAGTTATGTGAAGCCAGGATTTGAGGATTTTCCCGGTCGGCGACTTGGGGAGCGCCTCCAGGACGACCAGCCGCCGCGGATACTTGAAGGCGGCCAGCCGGTCCCGGCAGTAGGCGATGAGCTCGTCGGGCGCGGCCGTCACACCCGGGCGCAGGGCCACGAAGGCGACCACCTCCTCGCCGAGCTCGGGATGGGCGACACCGAGCACGGCCGCCTCGGCAACCGCCGAGTGCGTGAGCAGCACCGCCTCGACCTCGGGCGGGAACACCGAGTAGCCGCCGCGCAGGATGCGCTCGCGCTTGCGCCCGACGATCGTGACCAGCCCCTCGGCGCTGACCGTCGCGAGATCGCCGGTACGGAACCAGCCGTCGACGAGCACCTCACGGGTTTCTTCGGGAGCATTGATGTAGGCATCCATCACGGAGGGGCTCTTGATCCAGAGCTCGTCGTCCACCACGCGGATCTCGACGCCGGGCACCGGCCAGCCGATCGAATCGGGCGACTCCGTCGGGTTCGCCGCCTGGTACGAGATCGGGCGAAAGAGCTCGGTCATCCCGTAGCCGCGCACGATCCGGATCCCGGTCGCCCGGCGCCACCGCTCGGCGAGCTCCCACGGACACGGCGCCGCGCCCGACACCGCGATGCGCACCGAGCCGAGCGCGGCCGCGTTCAGCTCGGGCGAATCGAGGAGCCGGCGAAACATCGTCGCGACGCCGGGGAACACCGTGACCCGATGGCGTCCTATCGCTTCGGCGACGCGGTCGGGCGCGAAGCGGTCGACCAGCGCGACCGTGGCGCCGATCAGCAGCGGCGCGAGCAGCGCGCCGTTGAGACCGAACGAGTGCGCGAGCGGAAGCGTCGCGAGCACGACGTCGTGCTCCACCAGCGCCATGACCGGTCCGGCCCACGACTCGATCGCCAGGCCGAGCGCCGCGTGGGACAGCACCGCGCCCTTGGGGCGCCCGGTGCTGCCGGAGGTGTAGAGGATCAGCGCCGCGCCCGACCCCGGGACGGAGCCCGACAGGGCGCCCGCGACACAGGATGCATCGACGACGAGCGCGGGCCGGAGATCGGCGAGGATCGCGACGCGCTCTTCGTCCTTCAGAAGGTTGTCGAGAGGCGCCACCGTGGCGCCGAGCTTCCAGCCCGCGATGAGCGCGACGGCGAAGGCCCAGTGATTGCCGATCGAGAGCGCGATGCTGTCGCCGGGCTTCGCGCCCGAAGCGGCGAGAGCGGCCGCCAGCTCGCTTGCCCGGCGATCGAGCTCGCCGAACGTGAGCACGCCGCCGTCCCAGACGAGGGCCGGCTTGTCGGGGAGCCGGCGCGAGGTAGCTTCGAGGCGCCGGGCGAAGTTCTCCGCCACGGGGCGGCTTAGGCGAAGAAGTCCTTGAGGTCGATCCGCCGCCAGACGTCGGCCGGCACGCGGTGCCGCGGCGTGTAGGACGCCAGGGACGGCTTGGCCGTCGCGTCCACGCCCCACTTCGCGGTGTGGCCGTCGTCGCGCGCGGAGGGGTCGAGATCGGAGCCGCGCGCGTTGGTCACGATCGTGATGTCACGATCGGGCTGGCAGCGGGTGGCGATCGCCCAGTTCACCTGGCGATCGTCGTGCACGTCGACGTCCTCGTCGACGACGACGACGCGCTTCATGTAGAGATCGGCGCCGAGCGCCGCGAGGATCGCGTTCTTGGCCTGGCCCGGGATGCGCTGCTCGATCGAGACGAAGCACGTGAACGGGCTTGGCACCCGCACCGCCTTGACCGAGGGCACCATCGCCCGCACGGCCCGGTAGAGGTTGGCCTCCATCGGGATCGTGGACAGGAGCATGTGATCAAGGTGCGCGACCGTGATGTCCTGGAAGATCGCGTCGCGGCGATGGGTGATCGCCTTGACGTGGACGATCTCGCGCTGGCGCTCGCCGAGGCTGTAGCCGGTGAACTCGCCGAAGGGGCCCTCGGGCGTGCGCTCGCGCGGGAGGATCTCGCACTCGAGCACGAGCTCGGCGTGCGCCGGCACCAGCACGTCCGAGGTGCGGCACTTCACCAGCTCGAGCGGCTCGCCGAGCAGCCCGCCCATGATCCCACGCTCGTCCTCGTCGATCGAGCCGATCGCCAGGGCGCCGAGCGCGATCGCCGGATGCACGCCGATCACCAGCGCGAGCGGCAGCGCCTCGTCGCGCGCCTCGGCGATCCGTTGGAACTCCCAGAGGTGCTTGCCGGTCGTCAGGTGGATCGACGTCGTGTTGCGGCTCTTGATCTGCAGCCGGTTGTAGGCGCAGTTCCAGATCTCGCGCGTCGGATCCTTCGCGAACGAGATCGCCGCCGTGAGATAGGCGCCGGCGTCGCCCTCGTGGTGGACGATCTGGGGCAGGTCGTAGAGGTTGACGCGATCGCCCTCGTGGACGACTTCCTGCACCGGTCCGCTCGGGACGAGCTTCGGCGCGAGCGGCTTCTCCATCGCGGAGAGGTACGTGGTCTGGGTCGCCTCGGGCGTCGCGTTCATCGCCGCGGCCAGACGCGGCCGGCTGGCGTGGAGGTTGGTGAGCACCGGGAACTTCGTGCCGGTCACGTTCTCGAAGAGAAGGACCGGACGGCGCCTGCCCTCGCGCTCGAGCTTGACGACGAGCGCCGTGATCTCGAAGCGAGGGTCGACGGCCTTGGAGACGATCTCGAAGTCGCCGGGCTTGCGCCGCTTGACGAGGTCGAGATAGCTCCGGAGGTCCTGCGCCATAGGCGCCTAGGATACTGAATCAGAAGTCCGGGGTCGAGTACCCCGACGGCTCACCCAGGTTTTACTGAATCGCGGCGAGAACTTCGGCAGCAGGCGCGGGCCTTACGGCGTGAGGCGTCGATTCCCTTGCGCCCACCTTGCGCCCATCGGCCGGGAGGATGCCGTCTAGGGCGGAGATGGCCGTGCGGAGGTGCTTGGGCCCGAGGTGGGCATACCGCTGGGTCATCGCCATCGTCTTGTGGCCCAGGATCTCCTGGACCTCGCGGATGCTGCGCCCGCTCTGCACTAGCCAAGACGCGGCGGTATGGCGGGTGTCGTGGAACCGGAAGTTGGCGATCTTCGCCGCCTTGAGTGCGTGCTCCCCAAGGGGGAGGGCGAAGAGGATGACGACGGAGGTTCCCGACGTTGACGCCGGTGTTGACTGGGGTCTTCTCGGGGACGCGATCGTTCTGTATCGCCATCTCTAGCTCTCACCTCCCTCGTCGGTCGTGTCGCTGCCGCCGTCGCCGAGCACGTCTTCCTTCCAGAAGCGGAGCAAGATATCTCGCTGCGGCTTCGTCAGCCGATCCGCGAACGCCCGGTGAAATTCCGCCTCGGCCCACTCGATCGACTGATCGGACGAGACGATCGAGAGGTCCGTGTAGAACTCCAGGACGGCCTGCAGGGTCTGCGCCGGGATCTGATTCGCGATGCCCCAGTTCAGGTACTCGTGCTCAAGCTCGGTGTTCCAGTCTTCCTTGTATGGCTCGGGCAATCGCGGCATGTGCGTGCCTGCCATCGCGCGCAGATCTTCGAGCGGCGCTTCCTTCTCGTACGAGCCCCACATCCGCGTCTCCGTCACGCCGAGATTGTCCACTCGCTGGACGCGAACGTGCGAGTTCTTGCCGCCTGCGGTGGTGTAAGACCGTCCGATGACTTCCCATTCGCCGGTTGAGTCCGTCATGCGATCGCCGATCTGAAGCTGCATGGGGAGGACGCGAACGGTGCCCGATGGCTCGGGCGGGTGCATGCCAGGGAGCGGCGGTTGGGCGGGCTTGGCCTTCTTGCCGGGGCGTGATTTAGCCATCCCGCGTCACGCGCCGAGACTAGCTCAGGACGCGGTTGAGGCGGAGCCAGGGGTGCCAGAGGCGGGCGTCGGGTCGTCGTCGATCGTTACTCGCGCGGGTCATGCAATGAGAGTAACGTGGACTTGCCTTCCATCGGGCTTCCAGGGTGACGCGAACAGGCGTCCGGGCCTCCTGGCATCTGGCATGACCACCCCGCCGGACCCTGGAGACTGCCATGCCCGACGAGAAGATCCTGCGTGTGAAAGCCCGAGAAGTAGTCCGCACTGGAAAGCTGCCGGCCCGACGACCTGACCGTACCTGGGGCGGGCCGGGGGTCGGTGCGCGCTGCGAGGTTTGCAGCGAGGTCGTCACGAAAGATCACATGGAGTTCGAGATCCAGTTCGCCCGCGACGGCGACAACCCTGGACTCGATAAGTTCCACGTCCACATCAGATGCTTCGCCGCCTGGGAGTTCGAGCGCGACCGGGATGGCCGCCCGCACAGCTAGCTCGTCGCGTGAGGAACAATCTATTTCGGACGTTTCTGGACGGCGTGTCGGCTCGCGGAGGTTACTGCCTCGACTGTCTCAGCGAGATGTACGGTGAGCCAGCCAGGACTGTCACCCGATATCTGAGCGAGAGCGCGGTCTGCGGCCGCCTGGGCACCTGCGCCAACTGCGCCGAGAAGGGCGAGACTTTCCGCTCCGGCCTTTAGCCGCCCCCGGCATTCTTCAACGCCACCCACGCCGCCCGCTGCGTCGCCTGCCACGGCGTGTGCTCCCACGCTGTACCCGTCGCACTCGTCGGCGAGTGCTCCTCTGCGCGGGCCACCGAGCCCGCGCCGCCAACCTCGCTGCAACGGGCCATCGAGCGTGTTAGGTGCGTCGATCCGGTGCGACAACCCGTCGGGTCTTCTGCGATTCGCGGCGCGCCTGCTGGATCTTCTCGAGGTGTCTCTCCGTCCACCGGTAGAGCGCCGACAGCGGCTGCATGAGCGTCTTACCGAGTGGAGTCAGCGCATAGTCCACACGCGGGGGAACGATCGGATAGATGGTTCGCCGTACCAACCGATCGCGCTCAAGCCTTCGCAGCGACTGCGTCAGCATCTTCTGGGACACTCCGCCGATCGCCCGACGTAGCTCGCCGTGCCGCCTGGTCCCTCTCGACAGCTCATACAGGATCAGCAGGCCCCACTTGGTGCAGATACTGGTCAAGATTTCCTGGACATCGACGACTCGGCGACGCGGGACCTTAGGAACCATTTGGGCTGTACCTCACGTCAAGGTACGTACTTGAACGGTGAACTCCTACCAGAGTATACGGAATTCTTAGCCTACGCGCGAGCCAGGCTGCTGCGGTGTTCGACAGCGTGAACTGGAGCAGGCGGCCTAGATATGTCAGGGCGTCGAGACCGTGGTGAATCTGGCGTGTTGGTACCGCCGTTGAACCCGTGAGGCTACCCGATGGACGACCTAAACCGGGGGAGATACCATGCCTGACGAAGCTGTTCTGCGTGCGAAAGCCCGAGAAGCGATCCGCACTGGAAAGCTGCCTTCCCGCCGACCCGACCGCACCTGGGGCGGGCCAGGCGTTGGTGCGCCCTGCTCGGTCTGTGGCGCGCCCATCAGGCAGGATCAGCTAGAGCTGGAGGCTCAGTTCGCCCATGACGGCAGCAACCCCGGACTGGACAAGTTCCACATCCACGTCCGCTGTTTCGCGGTCTGGGAGCTCGAACGCCGCACGGACGGCGGGACCGAACACAGGTAGCGTCGTCGGTCGCGGGGCGTACCAGTCACGCCCGACTTTCCGCGTTCTTCAGTGCCTCCCACGCCGCCCGCTGCGCCGCGTGCCACTGCGTCCGTTCCCACGCGGTGCCGGTCGCACTGGTCGGCGAGTGCTCCATCCCCGTTGTGTAGAACGTCGCGCGCCAGCCGCGCTCGTCGTACTGCGTCAACTGGAGGTCGAAGCCTTGACGGTGCATCCCGACGGCGACGTGGCCGATGCCGGACCAGGAGTCGAGCCAGGTGCGGAGCGCCCAGACGGCGTGGTCGTAGGAGGGCATCGAGCACCCGGCGAAGCCAATCGCGGCACGCAGGAGCTGGCCACGTTGGTCAAGCATTGCTATTGAATGACCTCGTCGGCCCGGACCAGCAGTGACTGCGGGATCGTCAGGCCGAGCGCCTTGGCGGTCTTGAGATTGATGACGAGGTTGAACATCGTCGCTTGTCGGATAGGGGTCTCGCCGGCTGTAGCTCCGCGTAGAATCTCGTTGACGATTTCGGCGGCCGACCGTACGGTCTCGCGGGAACTGTAGCCGTAAGACATGAGGCCGCCTTGCCTAGCGAGCCCGGGAGAGTCGGAGATGGTTGGGAGCCGGTACTTCAAGGCGAGGTCCACCACAGTCCGTAGGTAAGTGGTCAGGTATTGGTTGCGCACGACGAGGACTGCTTGGGCGCGCCTAGCTTGGAAGGCAGAAAAAGCCCTCGCGAGGTCGTCGCCGCTACGAATCGATTCGACCTGAAGGGCAACGGACAGTGTCTTCCCAGCTGTCTCGACCTCGTGAAGAACGGCTGGGTAAGTGCCGTAGACGAGCACACCCAATCGGGAGAGGTGTGGCATGGCCTCCTTTAGCAGCGACAACTGCTTGGCGGCCAGCTCGGCCTGGAGAGTCTGGATTCCGGTGACGTTGCCGCCGGGTTTTGCCAGGCTGGCGGCGAGGCCGGCCTTCACAATGTCTCCAGCCCGCAACGTGACGATCGGAATGGTGTGCGTCACCTGTTGCACACGCGCCGCCTCGGTGAACCCTTCGACGACGAAGATGTCCACGCCCGTGCGAATCAACTCGGCCGCCAGGTCGGGGGTACGCTCAAGCTGATCACCGTACCACCGCTGCTCAACGACGAAGTCCCGTCCGTAGACCCAACCAAGCTCCTGCAATCGCTCGGACAACAAAGACCCTTGGTCGGGCGGGGTAGGCGGCGGCGTCCCCGACCTGATGAGACCAACCCGGTAGAGCCTGCCCGCCTGCTGCGCCTCACCAGCGAACGGCACAAGAACAAGGCTGGCGACGAGAACAACTGCGAATCCGATCCGCGGCATGGACACCTCGGCAGGAATGGCTGGCGCGAGTCTAGCAGACGCGAACTATTAGCGACTTGCTCAGCCAAGCGCCTCCCACGCCGCCCGCTGCGTCGCGTGCCAGGACGTGCGCTCCCATGCGGTGCCCGTCGCGCTCGTCGGCGAATGCTCCATGCCGGTCGTGTAGAACGTCGCGCGCCAGCCGCGCTCGTCGTACTGGGTCAACTGGAGATCAAAGCCCTGGCGGTGCATCCCCACGGCGACGTGACCGATGCCGGGCCAGGAGTCGAGCCACGAACGCAACGCCCACATAGCAAGGTCGTATGAGGGCGCGCACCCGGCGAAGCCGACTGCTGCGCGGAGGAGCAGGCCGCGTTGGTCGAGCACGGGCTATTCGTGAGCGACGCTACGCGCGACTGCTAGTCCGCCGCTGCCACCGATCCTCGCCGACGGTCCATCCCGGCTGCTTCACCATGAGCCAGCGGCGCGTCGGGCCCGGCTCGTACCGACTCGCCTCGTCCTTGGCGACGTAGCCTTCATACCCGTGCTCGATCACCTGCGTCCACGCCTTCAACCCATCTGGTCCGAGCCGCCGCACCGGTAGGACCAGGTCGGACTCGGCGACGACGTGCTCCAGTCGAGTTCGGCGTTCGCGAAGCGGGCGCCCGCTGATCTCGCGGCGGTCGTGGTGAAGGAGGTCGAAGGCCATGAACACGGGCGGTGTGGCGACGACGTCCGGATCGGGCTCGCGCAGCCAGTCGAAACGCGAGCGGAGCTTCTGGTCGTAGATCGCGACCTCGCCGTCGAGCACCGGCGAGCGCGCCGCGAGCTTCGACACCTCGGCCAGGTCGCGGAAGCGCCTGGTGTGGTCGCGGCCGTTCCGACTGACGAGGCGCACGCGCTCGCCGTCCTTGTACGCGAGCATGCGCCAGCCGTCGACCTTCTCCTCGTACACGCAGCCGTCGCGGTGAAAGGGCTTGCGGACGAGCGCCGGGGCGGTCGGCGTGTAGAACGGGAGCACGGTCAACGATTGTAGGCGATGCCGCTGCGTGCCGATTCCTTGCGCCCACCTTGCGCCCAACTGCGAACGAAACCGGCCTATCTGGGTATCAGATGCAGTGGATGCAGTTCTCGGAACTGTG
>Ga0075429_100004160_pt1 | contig 12381 bp, 15 predicted proteins | sample RhiMetdeltSRZDD3_FD_75295 | JGI IMG/M metagenome (GOLD analysis project Ga0075429, IMG submission 75295) | Populus rhizosphere microbial communities from Tennessee, USA - Rhizosphere MetaG P. deltoides SRZDD3 | ecosystem: Host-associated > Plants > Roots > Rhizosphere > Soil | place: USA...
GCGCACTCGCTCCAGCGCGGCGTGGGCCTCGTCGCACAGGGTGCAGTCAGGCTTCGTGTAGAGGGTCAGCGTCGGCATGGCTCAGGTTGCAACGGCCGCGCAGCCTATTAACTGCGCGTCAGGCCGCGCTGCGCGCGAAGGCGTCGAACGCGAGGAACCCAGGATACGGGACAGGCTCGAGAAAGCGCGCCGCGGATGCGATCATCGCCGCGTTGTCCGTGCACAATGCGGGCGGCGGGATCTTCAGCTCCAAGCCTTTTTCCTCGCACAGGTCGGCCACCTCCCGGCGCAGCAGCGAGTTGGCCGCGACGCCACCGCCGATCGCCAGCCGGGTCGCACCGGTGGAATCGAGTGCCTGCTCCACCTTCAGCAGAAGGGAGTCGACGACCGCCCGCTCGAACGACGCGGCCAAGTCGGAACGCCGCGCCAGCGTGGCTGCTTCACCGAGCTCCCGCACCTTGTAGACCAGCGCGGTCTTGAGCCCGCTGAACGAGAAGTCGAGCGAGTCGCCGCGCCGCATGCCGACCGGGAAGTCGAAGGCCGCCGGGTCGCCGCCGCGCGCCAGGCGGTCGAGCTCGGCCCCGCCGGGATAGCCCAGGCCCATCATCCGCGCCGCCTTGTCGAGCGCCTCCCCCGCCGCGTCGTCGCGCGTGGAGCCCAGCAGCGTGTAGCCGCCGTGGTCCTCGACCGACGCCAGCAACGTGTGCCCCCCGCTCGCGATCAGGCACAGGAACGGCGGCTCGAGGGGCTCGGGCTCGAGGAAGTTCGCGGCCACGTGCCCGTGCAGGTGGTCCACCGCCGTGAAAGGCAGCCGGGCCGCGGCGGCAAGCGCCTTGGCGGTCGACAGGCCCACCAGCAGGGCCCCGATCAGCCCCGGCCTGCTCGTGGCGGCCACGAGGCCCGCGTCACGCAACTCGATCCCGGCCGTTTGCAGCGCATCGTCGACGACGGCGTTGACCAGCTCCAGGTGGTGCCGGGAGGCCACCTCGGGCACGACCCCGCCGTAGCGCTCGTGAAACCGGTCCTGCGAGGAGACGACGTTGCTGAGGATCCGGCCTCCGGTGGTGACGACCGCCGCGCACGTGTCGTCACACGACGTCTCGATGGCCAGAATCAGGAGGCTTCCGTCCTCCACATGATGAGCGCGTCCTCGTTGTTGTCGTGGTAGTAGCGGCGCCTGATGCCGGCCGTGCGGAACCCGAACGACTCGTACATGCGGATCGCCTCGGCGTTCGACACGCGAACCTCCAGCGTGTAGCGGTCGTGGTCGCCCGCTTCCTCGAGCAGGTGCTCGATCAGCGACGTGGCGACGCCGATGCGGCGATGAGTCTCGTGCACCGCGATGTTCATCACGTGCCAGACCGTGTGGTACCGCGAGCAGATCAGATACCCGATCAGCTCGCCGTCGTAGAACGCGCCCGCGCAGATGCTCGACGGCTTGGAGAGCTCCAGCACGAACATCGCCAGCGACCAGGGCGCCGGGAACGAGCGCCGCTCGATCGAGATCACGTCGGGCAGGTCCCCGTAGCCCAGCCGGCGGATCGTCAGGCCGGTGCGCTCAGCTGCCCCCGCTCCCAGCGGGATCGTCGATTCGAGCGCTTCTGGTGACCTCTGCATCCGGCACCCTCACGTAGACCGGGTTGACTGACTCCGGAGCAACCGGTTCGACCGCCATTCCGAGCCGGCAGATCTGCACGGCGCTGACCGCGTGCAGGCCCGACTCCGGAGCAGCGACCGCGATCCCGGCAGCCTCCAGGCTTGAGCGCGATTCTAGCGCCCAGTCTCCCGCCGCCAGCGGCGGAAGCGTCACCTCACGTACCCGGGCCAGGAGGTCGTCGCGGTCGAGCGCCACCGGCCCCCAGTCCAGCTCGAGTGGCGCCGCCGCCCGGTACAGGGAGGCGAAGACCTGCCTGCGCTTGGCGTCGATCAGCGGCAGCAGCGGCCGTCCGGGCGCGGCCTCGGCCGCGAGGCCGGCCGCCAGGGCCTCGAGCGACGAGACCGGGTGCAGCGGCACGCGCAGCCCCTGGGCGAGGCCGCGCGCGGTCGCGACGCCGATGCGCAGGCCGGTGAAGGTGCCCGGGCCGATGCCGACGGCGATGGCCCGCACGTCGTCCCAGCCCGAGCCGGCCTGGTCGAGCAGCCCGGCCAGGAGCGGCAGCAGCTCCGCCGAGTGGTCGGGCGGTGCCGTCAGCCGCGCGGCATCGGGAGCCGGAGTGCACACCGGCTCGCCGTCGGCGGGGATCACGCACGCGGTCGTGACCGGCATCGAGGTGTCGAAGCCGACCACCGTCATGCCGACCGCAGAGCCGCGACCACGGCTGCGCTTCCCGACGCTCTGATGAGACGGCGATCGCCGCCCTCATGTGACAGCTCGAGCTCCAGCACGACCCGCTCGCGCTCGATCCACGGCAGCCCGGCCCCCGGCCACTCGACGAACGCCACCCGCTCGGGCGTCAGGTAGTCGGCCAGCAGGGCCGGGTCCTCGTTCTGGAGGCTCTCCAGCCGGAAGAGGTCCACGTGGGCCACCGGAACAGGGCCCGCATAGGCCTGGCCGATCGTGAAGGACGGGCTCGTGACGCGATCCGTCACTCCCAGCGCACGGCACGCGCCGCGCACGAAGGTCGTCTTGCCGGTGCCGACGTCGCCGGCGATCAGCACCACGTCCCCCGGTGCAAGCGTGTGCGCAACCGCCGCCGCCACCGCTTCGGTGCCGCCCGGCGACGTGGTCTCGAGCTCCGCCCGCTCCATCGCGGGCAGAGTAGTGACGGGCCGGACCCTAGAAGAGGCCCAGCTGATCGGCCGGCGGCAGCTCCCCGGCAGCGCCGACGGCGGCCAGCTGCGGCTCCGGCTCGGGCACCGGCTCGGGCTCCTCGCCCGGAAGCCGCTGCCCGAGCAGGTCGGGCAGCGCGGCGATGTCGGCGCGCAGCTGCTCGAGCATGGCCGGCGTGTAGAGCGCTGCGGCGGGGTGGAAGATCGGGTAGAGAAAGACGTTGCGGCCGCCGATCTCGCGCAGCTGCGGGACGCCGCGGACCCTGGTGATGCCCTGCGGGCTGCCTGACAGCAGCTTCGTCGCGAAGTTGCCCAGCGAGCAGATCACGCGCGGCTGGATCAACGCGATCTGCTGGAACAGGTGTCCCTCGCACGCCTCGATCTCGAGTGGCTGCGGGTCCCGGTTGCCGGGCGGGCGGCACTTCAGGACATTGGCGATGAACACCTGCTTGCGCACCAGGCCGATCTCCCCGAGCAGCTGGTCGAGCAGCTTGCCGGCGCGTCCCACGAACGGCTTGCCCTGCTGGTCCTCGTTGAAGCCCGGCGCCTCGCCGACGAACATCAGGTCGGCGTCGGGGTCACCGGTGCCGAACACGACGTTCGTGCGGCCCTCGGCCAGCGGGCACTTCGTGCAGTCGGAGAGCTCGTGGTAGAACGCGACGAGGTCGCTGCGACGGGATTCCTTTTCAGTGGCAGCCACAGGAACCACCGCAGCATCCTCCGCTCGGCCCGGCCGGCGCCTGCGACATCGCACGGGCGAGGTCGCTGCCGCCGGACACAGAGCGCACGCTGAACGCCGACATCAGCCTGTCGGCACGCCGCGATCCGCACTCGGGGCAGGCGGCAGATGGATCTGCCGCCCGCACGAGCTCTTCGAACCGATGGTCGCAGTCTCGACAGGAGAACTCGTAGATGGGCACGGCGTCAGCGATGCTAGGGGTGGTTACGGATAGAAATCTACCGCCGCCACCGCGCTTTCCGGTGGTTGCGGGATCAGCGATATTATTTCTAACAGCCCATGCCCTTCGACGGCCGTCACCTACGGGGATGGACCGGCGGAAATCACGGCGGGGGCGTTCATCAGGTATCCGTCTGGTATCTCCGGTGAGGGAACTGGAACGGCGAAAAGGAACAGACACATGAGGACCGTGCACACGGTGGCCGAACTGCGCCGCGCGGTCGCGGACGTGCGCGCGGCCGGCAGCTCGATCGGCCTCGTCCCCACGATGGGCTCGCTGCACGAGGGCCACCTCAGCCTCGTGCGCCGCGCCGCCGCCGATTGCGGGTTCGTGATCGTGAGCTTGTTCGTCAACCCCGCTCAGTTCGGTCCGGACGAGGACTACGAGCGCTATCCGCGCGACGAGGAGCGCGATGCCGCGCTGGCCGCCGACGCCGGTGCGGACCTGCTGTTCGCACCCACGGTGCGCGAGGTGTATCCGGACGGCTTTGCGACCACGGTCTCCGTGGCAGGCCTGACGGAGGTCCTCTGCGGGGCGCCCGGGAGCCGCGGCGCGTCTCACTTCGACGGCGTCGCGACCGTCGTCACGAAGCTGCTGCACATGTGCGAGCCGGACGCCGCGTACTTCGGCCAGAAGGACTACCAGCAGTCCCTCGTGATCCGCAGGGTTGTCCGGGACCTCGACATGCAGGTGAGGATCGAGGTCTGCCCCACCGTGCGGGACGGCGACGGGCTCGCGCTCAGCTCTCGCAACGATTACCTCTCCCCGGCCGACCGCGAGCGCGCGCTGTCGCTGGGCCGCGCGCTGCGCAGCGCCGAGCGAGTCGCAGCCGAGGGCGGAACCCGCGAGGACGTCACCGCCGCCGCCCGCGCCGAGCTGGACGCCGCCGGAGTCGAGCCCGAGTATCTCGAGGTCCTTGCTGCCTCGGACCTGTCGGGCCCCGCGTGGACGCCGGGCGAGCAGATCGTGCTCGCGATCGCGGCGCAGGTCGGCCCCGCGCGGCTGATCGACAACACCCTGATCCAGCTTCCAGTCCGCAATCCGGAGCCGGCGGTCGCCGGCTAGACCAAAGGACGGCGATGCAGAGACACATGCTGAAGTCCAAGATCCACCGGGCGACCGTGACGGGGTGCGAGCTCCACTATGCGGGCAGCGTCACGATCGACGCCCACTTGATGGAGAGCGCCGACCTGCTGCCCGGCGAGATGGTGCACGTGCTCGACATCGACAACGGCGCGCGGTTCGAGACCTACGTGATCGAAGGCGAGCGCGGCAGCGGCGACATGTGCCTGAACGGCGCGGCGGCGCGGCTCGTGCAGCCCGGGGACCGCGTGATCGTCGTGTCCTACGCGGTGTACGACGAGGAAGAGCTCGCGGCGCACGTCCCGAAGGTCGTGCACGTGGACGAGCGCAACGCGATCGTGCGCGTCGACGGCGACCCGTCCTCGCTCCCGTTCGCGGAGGTCGGGCGATGAGCACCGAGCCGCGCACCCCCGACGCGCCTCCCTCCGGCCGCCGGCCGGTCACGATCCCACAGCTCGCGGAGATGAAGCGGGCGGGCGAGCCGATCGTGATGATGACCGCATACGACTTTCCCAGCGCCCAGGTCGCAGAGGAGGCCGGCGTCGACCTGGTGCTGGTCGGCGACACCGCCGCGATGACGGTGCTCGGCTATGACTCGACAGTCCCCGTCTCGATGGACGAGATGGTGATGCTCGCGAGCGCCGTGCGGCGCGGGGCACACACTCCGCTCGTGATCGGCGACCTGCCGTTCGGCTCCTACCAGAGCTCCAACGAGCAGGCCGTGCGGTCCGCGGTCCGCTATCTCAAGGAGGCGGGCTGCGACGCCGTCAAGCTCGAGATGGCGGGCGTGTCGGGAGCGGTGGCCGACAAGGCCGAGTCCGTGGCCCGCGCCCGGGCGATCGTGTCCGCCGGCATCCCGGTGATGGGCCACGTGGGCCTCACACCCCAGAGCGCATCCGCGCTCGGCGGGTACCGCACCCAGGGCCGGACCATGCAGCAGGCGGTCCAGGTCGCCGACGACGCGCTCGCGCTGCAGGACGCCGGCTGCTTCGCGGTCGTGTTCGAGGCCGTTCCGGGAGCGGTCACCGAGGTGATCATGGACCGGATGCGGATTCCCGTGATCGGCATCGGCGCCGGGGCGTCCACCGACGGGCAGGTGCTCGTCTTCCACGACCTGCTGGGCCTGTACGAGGGTCACACCCCGAGGTTCGTGAAGCGGTTCGCCGAGGTGAAGCGCGAAATGGTGGACGGCGTCCGCGCATACGCCGAGGAGGTGCGCGAGCGCCGGTTCCCGGCCGCCGAGCACACCTACTCGATCGACCCCGAGGAGCTGGAGCGCTTCCAGGAGGTGATCGCCCCGGGCAAGCCCTGGGACGCCGCCGACTTCATGGGGTAGGCGAGGGCTCCGCTAGCCTTCGCCGCCGTGCCGGTCCACAGTGCTCAGATCCGCGTCTCCACGGAGGGCGACGGGGACATCATCGACATCACCCGCGGGATCGAGGAGGTCGTGGAGACCTCCGGGATCAGCGACGGGCTCGTGAACGTGTTCGTCTCCCATTCGACCGCGGCGGTGACGCTGATCGAGTACGAGTCCGGCGGAGTGCGCGACCTGAAGGAGCTGATGGACCAGCTCGTCCCGCCCGACGCGACCTACCACCACAACGAGGTGCAGGGCGACACGAACGCGCACGCTCACCTCCAGGCCGCGATCGTGGGCCCGTCCGAGACGGTCCCGGTCAAGAACGGCCGCGTGATGACCGGCACCTGGCAGCAGTTCGTGCTGTGCGACTTCGACGACCACCCGCGCGAGCGCACGGTGATGGTCCAGGTCCTCAGCTAGCGGCGGAACTCGATTTCCTTGATCACCTTCGCCGGCGCGCCCGCGGCGATCACGCCCGCGGGCAGGTCCCGCGTCACGACCGAGTTGGCGCCGACCACCGTGCGGTCCCCGATCGTGACTCCGCCCGTGACGACGCAGTTCGTCCCGAACCAGCAGTTGTCGCCGATCTTCACCGGTCCCTTGGGCACCATGCCCTGCCACGTGATCGGCATCTCCGGGTCGTCGAAGCGGTGGTCGGCGTCGGTCAGGAAGCAGTAGTTGGCGAACATGCAGTGCTCGCCGACGTCGATGCGGTCCGTGGCGGCGATCATGCAGCCGAGGTTCACGATCGTGCCGTGCCCGATGCGCATGGTCGCCGTCTCGGGATAGAGCGAGAACCAGCAGCCGCGCTCGATCAGCACCCAGGGGCCGATGTCGGCGCGGCCCTCGTCGAGCGCCTCCAGCAGGTTGCCGTTCACCGGGAACCGCAGGTAGGAGTCGCGGCGCAGGAAGTGCCACTGCATCCGCAGCCTGCGCAAGCGGCGCTCGTTGCGCTCGTACTCGCGCCGCTTCTGCCGGTAGAGCCGGACCTGCTTGTGCAGCGGGAAGCTCACGCGCGGCGGGACACAGCCGTCAGCGCGAGGAACTCGTAGGCCACTGCGGCGGCCACCAGAGCGGTCGTCTCGCCCGGGCCGTCGTACGGCGGCGAGACCTCGACCACGTCGAAGCCGGTAAAGCCCATCCCGGCCAGCGCGCGCACGAACGCGAGCGCCTCGCGCGGGTCGAGGCCCGCGACCTCAGGCGTGCCGGTGCCGGGCGCGAACGCCGGGTCGATCACGTCGATGTCGAAGCTGAAGAACGCCGGTGCGTCGCCGACCCGCTCCCGGACGCGCCGCGCGTACTCGGCGGTGTCCATGGCGTGGAGCTCCCCATCCTGCACCAGCTCGAATCCGAGCCCGCGCGCGTCGGAGAGGTCCGACGCCGAGTACAGCGGGCCGCGCATCCCCGCGAGCAGGGAGCGTTCGGGGCGCAGCAATCCCTCCTCGACCGCGCGGCGAAACGGCGTGCCGTGGAAGTAGCGCTCGCCGTAGTAGTCGTCCCACGTGTCGGCGTGCGCGTCCAGCAGCACCAGCGCCAACGGGCCGTGCACGGCTGCCTGGGCGCGGAGCTCCCCGAGCACGATCGAGTGGTCGCCCCCGAGCGTCAGCGGCACGACGCCGGCGCGCACCACCGGTTCGAGGGCGGCGGCGATCTGAGCGGTCGTGCGCTCGGCATTGCCTGGAGTGACCGCCACGTCACCGCGGTCCACCACGGACAGCCGCCCGAACACGTCGACGTCGAGCGGCGGGTGGTAGGGGCGCAACCCGATCGAGGCGGAGCGGATTGCCTCGGGCCCGAACCGGGCTCCGGGCCGGCGGCTGGTGGCGGTGTCGAACGGGACGCCCACGACGGCGACGTCCACCTCCTCCAGCTCCATGACTTGGGGACAGCGCGCAAAGGTGCGCACGCCCGTGTAGCGGGGCGCCTCGGAGGCGTCCGGCGGCCCGTACCTGGGGCTCATCGGCCCTGCTCCGCGGCGTCCTTGGCGCCCGCGGCGCGCAACGCGGCCGCACGGTCCCAGAACATCTCGAGGCGGGCGATGCGCCCATCTCGCATCTGCACGACGTTCGCCACCTCCGCGTCGGTGTCGATCCCGCTGCCCTTGCCCCGCGCCAGGAGCCTGATCAGCAGGGCGTAGACGCCCTCGCGGCCGCGCACCACCCGTTCGGTCTCGATGTGGAAGTCGTTCCACGCGGAGAGGAAGTCGCGCCAGGCTGTGGTCAGCTGGTCGATTCCGTGGTACTCGGCGGCATCCGGGCCGGACACCACGAAGACGACGTCGTCGGCATACGCATCCGCGTGCCAGAACCTGCCCCGGCTCCACTCGTCCATCACCGCCTCGAGGGTCTCCAGATCCTTGCTCATCGCGCCTCCACCGCGACTCGCGTCGTCCGCAGTGTGCGGTCGCTGGCGCCGCGCAGGGTGCCGCCGTGGGAGAGGAGCGTCTGCACGTACTCCCAGGTCTGGGCCGTCAGGCGCTCCCCGGGCAGCACGTTGGGGATGCCGGGCGGATAGGCGGCCAGCGACTCGGCGGCGATGCGCCCGACGGCCTGGTCCACGGGCACCGCCTCCTGCGCGCCGAGGAACGCCTCGCGGGGGGTCATCTCGAGCGGGCCCCAGGGCGGCGGGGGCGCAAACGCGCGGTCTCCGGTGCCGTCGGTCCCGGGCAGCTCGGTGGCGGCCTGCTCGAGCGCCTTGACCAGCCGCGCCGCGTTGTCACCCGCGGTCTCGCCCATGCCGAACACGGCGACGACCACGTTCTCGCCGGCCAGCTCGGGAAAGATGTCGCGCTGGTGCAGCAGACGCGCCACGTGGTATCCGGTGGCGCCCGAGCCGCGCACGTCCATGACGAGGCGCAGCGGGTCGTAGGCGTGCACGCTCGGCTGCTTCGTCAGCCGCTCGTCGAGCACGTCCATCCCCGGTATCTCCCGGATCGCCTGGCGCGCCGCCGCCAGGCTGCGCACGGTCCCCGCCAGCAGGTCGCCCCCACGCGTCGCGGCATGGCTGCGCGCGGCGTCGAGCGAGCCCAGCAGCAGCGAGTTGGGGCTCGTCGACTCGAGCAGGCTGATGGCCCGGTCGACCACCAGCTCGTCGAGCATGCCCCCGGTGCCGAGATGCAGCATCGCCGACTGGGTGAAGCTCCCGATGATCTTGTGCGTGCTCGAGACGACGAGGTCGGCGCCGCACGCAAGCGCGTGCTGCGGCAGCGCGTCGCTGAACGCGAGGTGCGCTCCCCAGGCCTCGTCCACGATCAGCGGGACGTCGTGCGAGTGCGCCACGTCCGCGAGGGCGCGTACGTCGGCGACCGCGCCGAAGTAGGTGGGTGAGACGACCAGTGCCCCGCAGGCAGCCGGATTTGCGGTCAGCGCCGCGTCCAGCGCCGCGGGCGCGAGGCAATGGGCAATGCCCAGGTCGGGGTCGAGCTCCGGGGCCACGAACGCCGGGCGCAGACCGGAGACGATCAGGCCGTCGATGGTGCTGGAGTGCACGTTGCGCTGCACCACGACGTCGGTCCCGGACTGAGCCAGTGCGACGCAGGCGGCGTGGTTGCCCTGCGAGGCGCCGTTGATCAGGAACCAGCTGCGCGCCGCGCCCCACGCCTGCGCCGCCAGCTCCTGGGCCTGCTGGAAGGGCGTCGGCTCGGGGCCGGCGTCGACACCCTCGGTGAGCGCCGGTATGTCGAGGCTCAGCGCACGCTCGCCGAACGCTTCCACGAGTGCCCGGTCCGCAACCGCGCCTCCCTTGTGGCCGGGGACGTGCAGCCTCCCGGGCTCGCGCGCGGCGTAAGCGCGCAGCGCATCGAGGTATGGAGTGGCAGACTGCAGGCCCTCTTGCCGCATGGGCCCGAGTCTAGGGAAGCGCTGCGTCACGTCGGCCGGGGTTGCGGTATATCCCTGTTGATGACTTTTCGTCAAAGGAGATTTCGGTGAACAGAAGACTTCGGTCATGGCCGCTCGTCGGCCTCCTCGCACTGCTCGCGGCCGTCCTCGTGGCCGCCGGGTGCGGAGACGACGACAGCGGCGGCACATCGCCATCCGATCTCGGCACCATCGCCGAAGGCAAGCTCCGGGTGGGCTCGGATATCCCGTACGCCCCATTCGAGTTCGGCCGCGCCCCTGACTACGAGGGCTTCGACGTCGACATCGTGAACGAGATCGCGAAGCGCCTCGAGGTGGACGCGGAGTTCGTGAAGACGCCGTTCGACCCCATTTTCCGCAACCTCGCACAGGGTCGCTTCGACATCGTGGCATCGGCCGCCACCATCACCCCGGAGCGCCAGCGCACGGTCAACTTCTCGGAGCCCTACTTCCCCGCCGACCAGTCGTTGATGGTGAAGCGCGGCAGCGACATCAAGACCACCGGGGATCTCGCGGGAAAGCGCGTCGGAGCACAGCTGGGCACGACCGGCGCCGACGAGGCCAAGAAGGTCGACGCGGAGACGGTGCGCACCTATGACCTGATCGACGACGCCTTCAATGCCCTGCAGAACGGCCAGGTCGACGCCGTGATCAACGACTTCCCCGTCTCGAAGTACGCGGAGCGCAGCAAGGAGGACCTCCAGGTCGTGCAGCGCATCGCGACCGGCGAGGAGTACGGCCTCGGCATCAACAAGGACGACGCGAAGCTCAAGGAGGAGATCGACAAGGCGCTGCAGGACATGAAGGAGGACGGGACCTACACCAGGATCTACAAGAAGTGGTTCGAGGAGGACCCGCCCGACAGCATCTTCAACACCGGCTCCGAGAACGCGAGCGACAGCGGCGGCGGGGGCGGCGGCAGCTACTAGCCCCGCCATCCACGGAACCACCTGAAGGAAGGGCGCCCCACGGGGCGCCCTTCCGTCGTTCCGGGTAGAACAGCGGGCACACCACCCCGCTCCCGGGCGCCCATCCACAGGAGGCCATGCGAATGGACATCTTCTTCGAGCAGTACTTCGACCTCGACATCATGCGGGACAACTTCGACTACGTCCTGGAGGGGTTCTGGATGACGGTGCAGCTCGCCCTCGTGTCCGGGGTGCTGGCGATGGTGTGGGGCTTGGTGCTGGCGTTGATCCGCGCAGCCCCCGGACGGGCGATGCTGCCGCTGCGCGGGCTTGCGATCACCTACATCGACGTGCTGCGCGGCGTTCCGCTCCTCCTGGTCATCCTGCTGATCGACGGCAGCCTGCCCGTGCTCGACTTCCTGCCGGAGTCGATCAGGATCCCCGACTACTTCGGCAAGCCCGAGATCTTCTGGTACGGCGTGCTCGCGATCTCGCTCACGTACGGCGCCTACTACGCGGAGGTGTACCGCGCCGGCCTCGACGCGGTGCCCTACGGCCAGATGGAGGCCGCGCGCTCGCTCGGCATGAGCTATCCCAAGGCGATGCGCCACGTGATCGTGCCGCAGGCGATCCGCAAGGTGATCCCGCCGATGCTGAACGACTTCATCGCCCTGATGAAGGACACCTCCCTGGTGGGAGTGATCGCGCTGGTCGAGGTCGTGAAGGCGGGCCGCGAGGTCCAGGCCGAGAACTTCAACAGCTCGGCCCTCACCCTGGGCGCGATCATGTTCATCATCGTGACGATCCCCCTCGCCCGGATCGTGGACCGGCTGATCGCGCGTCAGCAGGTCGCGATGCGCAGGGTCGCGCCACAATAGAGCGATGGAAGCGCGCTCCCAGCCCACGCAGACGTCCGCCGCCTCCGGCGAGGACGTGGTGCTGCGCCTCGAGGGGGTGCACAAGAGCTTCGGTGACCTGCACGTCCTCCGCGGCATCGACATGAGCGTCGATCGCGGCAGCGTCGTCTGCGTGATCGGCCCCAGCGGATCGGGCAAGAGCACGTTGCTGCGGTGCATCAACATGCTCGAGCCGCCCGAGGCGGGCCGGATCTTCCTGGAGGGCAAGGAGATCACTGGTGCCGCGCGCAGCGACATCGACTTCGTGCGACGCCGCGTCGGGATGGTGTTCCAGCAGTTCAACCTGTTCCCGCACATGACCGCGGGGCGCAACGTGTCGATTGCCCAGCGCAAGGTGCTCGACCGGCCAAAGGACGAGGCAGACGCCCGCAGCCGTGCCCTGCTGGAGCGCGTGGGACTGCACGACAAGCTGTTCGAGTACCCCGATCGAATGTCCGGCGGCCAGCAACAGCGGGTCGCGATCGCGCGCGCACTGGCGATGGACCCGCACGTGATGCTGTTCGACGAGGTCACCAGCGCGCTCGACCC
>Ga0075429_100004164_pt1 | contig 12377 bp, 6 predicted proteins | sample RhiMetdeltSRZDD3_FD_75295 | JGI IMG/M metagenome (GOLD analysis project Ga0075429, IMG submission 75295) | Populus rhizosphere microbial communities from Tennessee, USA - Rhizosphere MetaG P. deltoides SRZDD3 | ecosystem: Host-associated > Plants > Roots > Rhizosphere > Soil | place: USA...
AATACTAAATTAATTGAGAGGACCGCGGTCGCCGACCTGCGGTGTCTTGCGCCATGCCGCGCAGGCTCGCAGGGCGAATGACCAGGGCATCGTCGGAGACCACGCCCGGTCCGAGGTGCAGCACCTTGACCTCAAAAACTCCTTCCTTACGGTGGGCTTTCGGGTCGATGCGACCGATCAGTGCATTGTCCCACAGGATCGGCAGGGTGAAGTAGCCATATCTAAGTCTGGGCACAGGCGTATCGACCTCGATCTTGCAACGGTACAGTTCTCTCCCCACATGTAACCAACCTTTCTTGGTTTCGTCCTGACTCTGAGAGGAGGACAGGATGGGAGAGAGACATAGATTCATTCTTCGTATCGTTGTCAGGTTTATCTGTGCAGCAGCCTTAGCTATTGCTTCCAGACCTGTGTCAGGGCTCGCGGCCGGGTCCTGCGGCACGGGCAGCTGGACCCCGGGGAATCTTGAAATCCACCATATCAACATCGGCCAGGGCGATTCGGCGCTGATCGTTGGCCCCAATGGCAGATCCTTGCTCTTCGATGCCGGTGAGTCTACCTGGAATTCCAGCACCAGGGCACAGGTGATTGGTGCCTATATCCAGGGTGTACTGGGTTGCAAATCACTGGATTATGTCCTCATTTCCCATTTTCATCTGGATCATGTGGGCTATGTGGGATATGGAGGTCTCTGGCATTTGGTGGAAACCCAGGGGTTCACGGTAGGAAAGACTCTGGTTCGTGATTACAATTCCTTCGTGGGGGATGTCAGCGGCACCTTCACAAATTGGAAAACATACCTGGATGGCGCCGGAGAGGCAAAACTCCACCCGGAAATCGCTGTGGAGGGAACAACGCAGGTCGACCTGGGACCGGGCGTTACGTTCGATATCCTCGCGGTGGATGGAAATGAGGCGTTATTTGCCGGAGACTTTCGCACAGATTCAAGCCCGCCCTCCGAGAATGATTACAGCATCGGCGCTGTCCTTCGCTACGGTAATTTTGACGAATGGATGGGGGGCGATATGGATGGCGAGTACCAGATCGGGGGATTCGGCTACTCCTATCACGATATTGAGCTCAGCGCTGCTCCTGAAATTGGGGATGTAGATGTCTATAAAGCCAATCATCATGGCAGTTCCCATTCCAGTAATGCCACATTCATCCATCAGCTTGATCCTGAAGTTTCGATTGTGACCGTGGGAAACAGCAACAACTATGGGCATCCCGCGCAAGGCACCATGGATCGTCTTCTTGCGACATCTACAGTGTATTTGACAGAGCGCGGCGACACCAGTACGGATATCGGATCCGGGATCGTTGCCGGGCATATTGTGATCAAAACAGCAAATGGATCGACCTATACAGTCGACGGCACAACGTTCACCGCAACGGAACCGGTCCGCAGCGATACCGATGGCGATGGTTATTTCGCCGAAGCCGATCCTCAGGACAATAACCCCGGCCTGATCCCTGCCCCGAATGGCGGCTGTGATTCAAATTATCAAGCCTGTGCTGCTTCTGTATCGTCCTTTTGCCAGGTCTCACCAGGCCAGGTCGTGATCAATGAAGTCCTTCCCGCGCCATCGAGTAATGGGATCGAATGGGCGGAGCTGTATAACACGACGTCCAGTACGATTGATATTGGCAATTGTGTAGTCGATGATATCCCTGGAGCAAGCCCTGCCTATCAAATCCCGGCTGCGACATTTATCGCACCCCACGGGTTTTGGACGGTAGATCAGGTCTCGTACTTTAATAATGCCGGGGATAGCGTTCGTTTCCTCAAAGAAAATGGCACGACGCTCCTGGATAGCTACTCCTTTGGGAGTACAGGGTACAACATGTCCTGGTATCGATTGCCCGATGGCGGAAGCTGGGCAGGCTCCCCTACATCATCCACCACAAAGGGACAATCCAATACCGTCCCGTTCTATCCAATCGTCTCCTCCATCACCCGGCTGGATCCCAATCCTACGACTGCAAATACTGTCCGGTTTACCGTCACGTTTTCCAAGCCTGTCACGGGGGTGAATACCAGCGCTCCCTTCAATGATTTTGTGCTTTCTACTCCCGGCATCACAGGTGCCTCCATCACTGCCGTGAGCGGCTCGGGCGCCAGCTATACGGTCACAGTCAACACCGGAGTGGGCAGCGGTTCGATTCGCCTGGATGTCTCCGATAACGATAGTATCCGGGATGCTGCCAATCATCCGCTGGGAGGCGCAGGCGTGGGGAACGGGAGCTTTGCCAGCGGCCAGGCGTATACGGTCATCGATCAGGCAATCATCTCGGGCAATGCTGGCATTGCAGGTGCCACTCTGAATTACACGGGCGGTTTTACGGTTGCAGATGGTAACGGCAATTATTCCTTCACAGTTCCAAGCGGTTGGTCGGGCACAGTAACGCCCACCAGGGATGGGTACAGCTTCTCGCCCCCGAGCCGAACATACAGCAATGTAACCGCGGATCGTGTAGCGCAAAATTACACAGCGACCCGAATTCTGTATTCAATCTCTGGAAACGTGGGCGTGGCGGGGGTGATTCTGAGCTATGTGGATGGCACGCCAAAGACGGTCATTTCTCAGTCGAACGGAAATTATTCCCTGGCGGTGCCAGGTGGCTGGAGCGGAATGGTAACACCTTCGCATCCCTGCTTCACATTTTCGCCCCTTGATCAGACCTACACGGGTGTAGGAAGTAACCAGACATCTCAGAACTATATACCGGCGGTCGATCCTGGAGCAGGCTGCGCCGATATTGATGTGGGGATTGGCGGCGTATCTCGGGGCAGGTTTGGGTTACCTGCCGGGAGTAGTACACGAGCAAGCTTTGCAGCTGTCAATGCCGGACCGGTGCGGATCATGAGTGGGAACAGTGTGCCTCTGATCGGGGCAGAGCGGCTGATCTATAAGGTGGGCGGGGTCAACACCAGCTTCACCGAGATGATGGGGCTGCCCGGTAGCCAGGTGGACACAACGTACTGGCTGCCCTGGTACAACAATCTAGACCTGGATACCCAGCTTCGAATTGCGAACGTCAGCGGTTCCACCGCGACAGTCCATATATTCATGGGTGGCGTCGAAGTGACTCCTGTGGCTGGTGCTACGGTCCTGGCCGGGCAGAGCACGCGTCTGAGCTATCCAGGGATCAACAATGGTCCCGTGCAAATCGTCAGCAATGTACCCATCGTGGCGGCGGAGCGCGTCCTCTACAAGGTCCAAAACATCAATACAAGCTTCTCAGAGATGATGGCCCTGCCGGACAGCCAGCTTGACACGACCTACTGGCTGCCCTGGTATAACAACGTCGATCTGGACACCCAGCTGCGTATTGCCAATGTCAGCGGCAATCCGGCCACTGTGCATGTCTTTATCGGGGGCTCGGAAGTCACGCCTGCCGAAGGTCTACCGCTCCTGGCCGGAGCAAGCCGGCGGCTCAGCTACCCGGGCAGAAACAACGGTCCGGTCAGGATCGTGAGTGATCAGAACATCGTTGCGGCCGAACGTGTCATTTATCAGGCGAATACGGTAAACACCAGCTTTACTGAAATGATGGCGCAACCGGCCGGGCAGCTCGACACAACATACTGGTTCCCCTGGTACAACAATGTCGATCTCGATACACAGTTACGCTTTGCAAACACAACGGCTCAGCCAGCGACCGTACATATCTTCATCGGCGGGCAGGAAATGGGAACGGGGTTCAGTTTGCAGCCAAACGAGAGCACACGCAAGAGCTTCCCGTCCATCAACGGCGGGTCGGTGCAGATCGTCAGTGACAGGCCGATTGTGGCGACGGAGCGCACAATTTATAAAGTGGGTAACGTCAACACAAGTTTCTCGGAAATGATGGGATTGCCAGATGGCCAGCTTGACACTACCTACTGGTTGCCCTGGTATAACAACGTTGACCTCGATTCACAGCTCCGCTTCGGCGTGCCGTAAATGGATAAGAGAAACCAAGCTTGGAATAAGTAAAAGAGGTGACTGTCACTTGTACAAGCTGAGCGTCCTGGCTTAAAGGTTGCTTCGCATAAGTGACAGTCACTTTTATTGCTTAAAGGATGCGGCTCGAACCACGTTAGTCCGAGCCGCATACCATCGGCCGATGTACTGGGCAGCTTTGTTATGGCATAGCTGGCAACACGTGGAAGGAAGCTATGACCGATGAATATAGTTTTTCTAATTCCGAGGACCAATCAGCGCGTGGATCCCAAGGCAAGAAGTAGAGTGTGTATAGACGGTCGTTGTCAACAATGAACACTTCCCGTGAAGGATCCTGAGCGGGACGACCATCCACGACAACTGCCTGTTTTCCATCGATCAGAATTTCACTGCGGGTGATGTTGAAGCCCTCTCCAGCCTCCGCAATTTTTTCATCTGCCACTTGGGCAACGGTACGACCTGAGGCATCTTCTACAGTGATTTGCGCCCAGGCGTCTCCTGGCATATCCCCGCCGACCGCGCCATTTGGATTGATGATAATCAGAGCTGGTAGACCGATGGAATCTTCTGTTGGGTAAAGGAGACAAAAGCCATACTCGGCGTTCATGAAAAGTTTCAAATCTGCCGTTTCAGAGGGACATGCGCCCGCTGCTGTGGAACTAGCGGGGAAGCTGAGCGTCGAGAGTACCCGAAGAACAACTTCCCGGCTCTCGGCGGTTGTGTCGTTCGTATAGACAAACCCTCCAAAGTTGGTATCTCCGATGGGTGGAGGAGCCAGACTCCACAGGTCTGTTCCATCCTCCCTTTGACTGTGACAGGCGGGCCAGGTCCCCTGTGCTACGGCGATCGGCTGATAGCCGTCGGGACACGCTCCGCCGAACCCAACTCCCCAGGCTAACTCGATCCCGCCTTCCGGACCATTCAAAGCTATCCGATGCATTTGACCGGCGTTTTCGTCGGGCAAGTCCTGCTCTTGCCAGTTGGAAGGGTATTGTATGCTAAAACCAGCCTCGGCATTCGTGTATGTGTTCCAGGAGGCTTCCATCTCTGAGGAAGGTGCTTGCGTGGCACTCACTGTTGGGGCAGAAGAGGGGGATTGTGGATTCTGTGCAAATGAACTGCACGACGCCAGCACCATTACAAAGATCAGGAACATGGATGGTTTTCTCACTTTAATACTCCTTAAGAAATGTCTCTGGACGAAGCCGCCCAACTTGCGGATCTTCCGCGCGGTCTCGTTGAGATGGCCGAGCAGCGCTTCGCGTACCTTCAACGTAGTGGGGTTTTGTTTCTTGCTCATTTCCGTTTCTCCTTTTGGTTCTGCAGTCCGAGCGCGGCCTGCTTGAATTGACCCCAGTTTACGCGTCCGGGTGTTGACAAAGTTGTCATTTCTTGACAAACCCTGTTGACTCTTTTGTCCACCAAAAGGAGAAGGTCATTCGGTACCAGAAGGCATCGTTGGTCGACCGCGCAGCGTCGAGACCACCGGATTCGTTTATCGGGAGGGACTTCCCGGGTCTCGACTGCATATGCGCCATCTTTGGCGGCATCCCGGACAGCGACCTGCAGAGAACACAGTTCTGCCTCCCCCAAATCCGCAAGGGAGATTTTGAATAATTATGTATGGACGGGAGGGGGCCCCGACAGCCGTTCGGCGAGGCCGGGTTTGGCCGCATACCGGACGATGACCCGCGGCGTCTTATGCCATGCGGCGCAGGCCTGCAAAGCAGCTTTGAGCTCGGCGACCAGGGCATCGTCGACAACAACGTCCGATTCGAGGTGCAGCGCCTTGACCTCGAAAACACCCTCCTTGCGATGGGCTTTCGGATCGATGCGACCGATCAGCGCATTGTCGTACAGGATCGGCAGGGTGAAGTAGCCGTATTTACGCTTCGGTGCGGGTGTGTAGACCTCGATCTTATAGTCGAAGTGAAACAGGTCCAGGGCGCGCGCCCGGTCCCACACCAGCGGGTCGAACGGCGAGAGAAAGGTCGTTTTCGAGCGGGGGATCTTCCCCTTCGAAGCGGCTTCTACCTGTTTGCGGTCCCCGGGATGGATGTAGCCAGGGACGTTCCAGCCCTCGACCTCGACGGTCATCAGCCGGTCCTGTTTTTCGAGGCGCTTGAGGGCGGCTCTGGTGTCGGTCTTGCTCAGTCGGAAATAGTCGGCGATCCATTCTGCCTTCGTCACGCCAAGCGCCCGGACCGTGTCCAGGACGAACTGGTCATGCGCCTCGGCGGGGGAGAAAGCGGGCAGCTCCTCGACGCCGGCGAGCACCCGCTCGCGCAAGTCATAGATCCGCTGGAAATTGTGGCGTTTGCGGACCATCAATTCGCCGGCATAGAACAGATACTCCAGGGCAACCTTCTCATCCTTCCAGTTCCACCAACTCCCCTTCTGCCCGTCGGTGCGCTCGAAATCGGACGAGCGCGCTTCCCCATGTGTCCGGATGTGATCCATCACGCGTTTGGCGACGGCCGCATGTTCGTCCAGCCATTGATGGGCGCGTCCTCCGAGCCAGCTCTCGTACACGTGACGATACAGCGGATACTCTTCGATCGGCAGGAAGCAAGCCGCGTGGGACCAGTACTCAAATAACGCGCCTTCGGCCAACAGATCCTCCAGCCAGCGCGGGTTATAGTCGCCGAGGCGGCTCCACAACACAAGATACGGACTGCGGGCGATGACGTTGATGGTATCGATCTGCAAAACGTGCATCTGGCGGATGATCGAACGGACAGCTTTTTTGGTAGCGGGCGGCTGTGGGTGATCGTGCAGCCCCTGCGCGGCGATCATCAGCCCGCGCACGGCATCCAGCGAGAGGGTTTTCATTGGCATCTCTTGATTATAGTATGACCGCGAAGGGTATAGCCATGGAGACGATTGTTCGCCAGGCAGATGAGGTAAATTCATGGCGACCCATTTCCGCCCTCGGAAAGCAGACACTAACCCCCTTGCAGGGGGTAGGCGGTTTTCCCATGGAACCAGGTTGATGGTTGGCTGGAAGGATCAACTTGAGCGGTCTGCTACCTGTTGGTAGAACAAACCTTTAGAGCCTTTCCATCACTATTCTACGCCCAGCCGAGAAACCGTACCCCTAAATAAAAGAACCCGGCGAGCAGTCCGAGTCCTGCCAATCCCAGCACGAAGACCCCCGGGCAACAGCAGCAGCCCCGTCTGTGCCTGGGCAGGGAGGCGCGTCGCATCCTGCCTGCCCTTCGAAGGAGACCGCGCAAATTGCGCCCTCCCACTCTGCCCCTCCTGAAGGGATGAAGAATACCTTTGTACATATGACCTGTCCAATTCATTTTACTCTCCTGAACTACCACACACTGCCGCACCAGCGCAGCACGCCGCCCAGCGGCAGCGTGGATAATTTGCTTTCCACGAGCCTCAAGCGGACATCACCGCTGCGCGCTTCTATAAAAGTATAACGACGAATTCAATTCCCTGCTCCAGCCGGCACCCATGTGAGCGGGCAAAGACATCGAGGTCTTCTCCGAAAGTGGGATGGAGAGAATGGTTTATCCGACTTTTGAGGATCAATATTCACTTCATCGATTCTACCAGGAGCAACAGGAGAGGCATGACGGGAATCGAAACACAGCCCTCCGGTTCGGGAGGGCTGTGCCGCGCTGCGTGTGATGGACTGCAACTACCTTAATCTTCCGGTATTGCGTTACTGATCCTGAACATATGCGGCTCGCCGAACAAGCTAATTTGGATGGTCGTGTCGCTCACAGGGGAAGGTGGTGTGCAGATCTTCGGGCTACAGCACATTCTTCACAGGGAACAACGAGGTGTATGCTTTTTCACTCCCATGATCGTACATCATAGAAGCTCTAAGCGCCGTCCCCGGCGGCTGGAGCGATGCAAGTGACAGTCACCTTTATCGCTTTCATGAAAGAGTACGGCTCGGACCACGCACACGTTTGTTGTGTGGCCCGAGCCGCAGAGCCTATCTCTTATGGCTGGTATGTGACATTGACCGCTACATGATCGAGGAAGAAATCGCGACCCGGATTGCTCGCCACGTCAATGATCCGTAGACGGAAGTTAGCGTTGCTGAAGTCGCTGGAGGTCCACGTGCGGCCCCATGCATCGGATGGGCTGCCCAGGCTGTAGGTGGCTTCGGTGGTGCTCAGGGTCGTGGTGGATCTGGCCTCCGTCCAGGTGAGGCCGCCATCCCACGAGAGCTGCACGCAGATCTTCGGAGATCCGCCTGTCGCATCGGCGCGCGCATCGAGGCGCACCTGAATACCCTGGATCACGGCGGTGCCGGGTAGATTGAAATTGTAATTGTAGTACTGGTGCTTATCCTTGCCGTTATCGGTACAGGATGTGCTTTTGTTCGCGCCGCTATTGGTATCGGTTGTGACCGACGAGTCATTGGCATACGCATTCGCGGGACCCGTCTCGTAACCATTATTATCGCCCGCGCCGGAGGTCTGCGCGGCATTTGCAGAGGGGGAGAGAAAACCGGTGCCTGTTCCGGACGCAGGAGTATGGGTCGGTGTAGCGGAAACAGGTGTATTGGTCCGTGTGGGAGAGACCGGTGTGTTGGTCGGGGCTTTGGTGGAACCCGGAGTCGCTGTGGGGGTGATGGTGCCCGCCGTGTCGATCGCGTACACGTACCCGTACAGATTGCTCTGATCGCCGCCCAGAATCTCGGCTGTGATATAGAGGGTCTGCCCGTCTGGTGTGAAGCGCGGCCGGCTGTCCGGCACCAGGTTACCGCCATTCTCCGGGGCCAGGGTCACCCGCCACAGCTCGTTGTGGGTGGCCGTGCTGACCGCCTTGAAGAAGCCGGACATGCCATAGGTAGGGATGCCTCCCATCGCGATCATGGAGTTCAGCGGGCTGACGATGGGGTCCTCCATGATCTCGGACGTGACGACGCGCCAACGTTCGCTGCCATTCGGGTTGACCGCATACAGCGTGCCAAGGTTGTGGACAAAATACACCACACCATCGGGGCCAACATCCGGCGCGGTGGCCGCGTTGTTGATGACGCCCGTGAACGACCATTTCACACTGCCGGCAGGCGTGTAGGCGCCCAGCGCGGTATAGGTTGAATACACGGTCCCATCGGGGCCGGTGGCTGTCTGGTTGCCGGTCGCCGGAAGCGTAAAGACCAGGCTGCCATCCAGGCGCAGGCCTTTGAGGTGATTGTTCGCCAGGAAGTACATCTGCTGATTGGCGCCGTTCGGGCCGAAGACCACTTCCTGATAGTCGACGATCCGCCGGTCATACGCCTCGGGTTGCGCCCAGCGCAGCGCGCCGGCAGGGGTCAACGAAAAGATGCCGATGCCCTCCGTTGCCACGGCATAAATATTCCCGTCCGGCCCCACGTTCGGACCCAGCAGAATGAACGCCATAGGGTTCTGCACGAACGTCCACTTGGGCGTCCCATTCGGGTTGAACGCCTTGATCGATGACTCGGAACCGGTGTAGATCGTCCCATCGCTGCCCACAGCGAGCCCTTTGGCGCCCGCGCCGCGCACGATCCACTTCAGTGCGCCGTCCGGGCTCAACGCGTACAGGTGGTAGCCTACGTCCACAACATAAACAGTGCCATCTGGCCCCACGGCTGGCCGGACCACTGTGTACATATCACTGTGTTGGAAGCGCCATTTCACCCGGCCATTGCTCTGGCGGGTCGTCACGGTCAGGCTCACCGTATTGCTGCTGCCACCGGGGGTCAGCACCTGGACCGTCACCGCGGCCAGCCGGGCCGTCTCAGGGATGTAGGCCACGATCAGGGTGTCGGCCCAGTCGGCGATGGGGGAAGGCTGGCCGTCGATCAGCACCTGACCATCGGTGCCGAACCCGGCGCCGAAAATGCGCAGGCGCCCGCTGCGTGCCAGCGTCGTCGCAGAAAGGCTGGTAATTTGCACAGTGGCGGCGGACACAGGAGAAACGCTCAGGGCAAGCAGAGATAGCACAAAGACCAACGACATGAGTCGGCTTGTGAACAGGTTGAGTTTCATAGGACCTCCATCCTTTGGTAGATTGTTGACTTTTGTGATGAATATCATTCTATAAGTAATATACGTCGGGACTCTAGTGACGGATGTCACAAGATAGTTATGACATTTCCTGTGGGGAAAGGCGCTTTGAAAAGAATTTTGAAACCCCTTGAAAATCAAGCGAGAGGCAGCCTGTACATGTAACAGATTGCGACCATTTGCGACCCTCTTTATGACCGGATTATGACCCGAGTGTGTTAAGATATTAACCGAATAAGAGAGAATAAGGCAACATTGCAATCAAGGCGGCAATGACCTGGGTGACCCTGAACTGGTCGCTTGTGGCGCTTAGGCGCTACGAGGGCACCTGGCGAGCCAGTAGCGAAACCGGCGTTGGTGGTGGGCGTAGTCATAAGGCGCCATTCAAATTTAACAGCACAATAATATTATTTCCATTTGCACTGCTCTTCAAGGCAAGTTCAGGAGAAGTATGTTTCGTTCGTTAAGGGACACTGTGTATCCCTCTCAGACTATTGCAAACAATCATCTACTTTCAGATGTTCATGTATGGCATTCCCGTTATTCATTTTCAACCAATCAAATTTCCTCAACGTAAAGAACTGGTGTATCTGCCAGTTCTTATTTTTTGATCGTCGCGACGAATCAGCTCTACGGGGGGACGGTCTCTGGAGAAACCTATGAAACCCAATATCTTCTTCCGTACGATTTCACGAGCGAGTCAGTGGATTGTCATTCTATCCATGCTCTTTTCCTCGATGGGTATCAGTCCAGCCAAAGCTGCCCCGGCCGGGACGGCTTTGCAGTTTAATGGATCGAGTCAGTACGCGACCCTGGGCACCGCCAGCCAGTTGCGTAGTGCGACGTTCACCATCGAGTTGTGGTTCAAGCGCACAGGCGCTGGTGTTGGCACTGGCACTGGTTCGGGCGGCATCACGAGCGCCATCCCTCTCATTACCAAGGGCCGCGCTGAGGCGGAGACCGCCGCCGCCGACGTTAACTACTTCTTCGGTATCGATGCTAGCAGCGGCAAACTGGTGGCGGACTTCGAGGAAGCCCAAGTTGCGCAGGGTGGCACTACTCCGGGCCTCAATCACCCGATTACGGGCACCGCTGTCATTGCCGCGGATAGTGCCTGGCATCATGCCGCGGCGACGTACGATGGCACAACTTGGAATCTTTACCTGGACGGCGCCCTGGATGGCACACTCTCCGTCGGCAGGCCGGCCAACGCATTGACGAATTCTCTCACCTCAGTGGGCAGCGCACGTACTACTGGTGGTGTTGCGGCAGGTTTTTTTGCCGGTGTAGTTGATGAAGTGCGCATCTGGAATGTGGCCCGCAGCCAGGCTCAGATCAACGCCGCCAAGAATATCGAGATCGCCAGCCCCCAGACCAATCTGATGGGCGTCTGGAACCTCAACGAAGGAACCGGGAGCGGTCTGAGCGATGGCTCTGGTAACAGCATCACTGGCGCGACCATTGGCAGCCCCACCTGGGTCGCTGGTTTTCCCATTCCCGACACAACTCCTCCAGCTGCGCCGACCAATCTGGCTGCCAGCGCGCTTGGACAAACCGTCAGCCTGACCTGGACCGCGAACAGCGAACCAGACCTGGCCGGATACAACATCTATCGTTCCACTTCGCCTTCGGTGCCTCTTACGGGCCCGATCAATGGCGGGACGCTCGTGACGACCGCCTCCTACACGGATAGCGGTCGTTCCTACGGGACAGCGTATTATTATGTCGTGACGGCGGTGGATACATCCAACAACCAGTCTGCAGCCTCGAATGAGGGTTCTGTCACGCCCCTGGCAAGCAATGGCTCAGCCCTGCAATTCGATGGCACAGATGATTATGTGACGTTCGGGTCAGCCTCCGGGCTGGGAGTGACCGCCTTCACACTGGAAGTGTGGGTGAAGCGCGAGGCGGGCGGCACGGCCATGGGGACAGGCACAGGCGGTTTAGGCACCGGCACATTTCCTCTGGCGTACCCGGTCCTGACGAAAGGACGAGGAGAAGGAGAGACCCCCGCCAATCTCAACACAAACTACTTCCTCGGCATTGGTACCACCGGAGTGATCGCAGCGGATTTCGAAGATACTGCTGGCGGCGTCAATCATCCGGTCATCGGCGTGGGAACCGTTCCCATTGGATCATGGCATCACATCGCTGCCACCTATGATGGACAGACCTGGCGGCTCTATCTTGACGGAGTGCTGGACAAAACATCCACCCTCAGTTCTCCGTTCACTCCCGAATCCACCAGTATCCAGCATGCCGCTCTGGGTTCTGCCCTCCTGAGCACGGGTCTACCTGGCACGAGTCCGGGCTTCTTTGCCGGGACGATCGACGAAGCGCGCGTCTGGAATATCCCCCGGAACCAGTCTGCCATCCAGAGCACGAAGAATTCAGAAATTACCAGTGGCGCAGGTCTCGTCGC
>Ga0075429_100004167_pt1 | contig 12375 bp, 28 predicted proteins | sample RhiMetdeltSRZDD3_FD_75295 | JGI IMG/M metagenome (GOLD analysis project Ga0075429, IMG submission 75295) | Populus rhizosphere microbial communities from Tennessee, USA - Rhizosphere MetaG P. deltoides SRZDD3 | ecosystem: Host-associated > Plants > Roots > Rhizosphere > Soil | place: USA...
TGGCCGTCGTCCTTGGGACGGTATTCATCATACTCGATCCGACCGAGATCATCTTCGTCGTACGGGAAATGGCAGGCGTGGACCAACCTGCCTCCTAGCCGTACGGCGATGTGACAGGGTAGGATTTGCACACCAGCCTCGAAGTACATCCTTGACCACACGAGCCGCTTGTGTGCTCGTCGATCGTTGTAGACCGGATGCACTCGATCGTGGTTCCCTGGCACCAAGTACTTGTAGCCATTGAGCTGCGAGACTAGCTCGAGGCTGGCTTCGAAGCGGCCCATAGCGAGGTCGCCCAGTACGATCACGACATCCTCGGGGGTGACGGTCTCGTTCCATCGCTTGACCAGCTCGGCGTTCATCTCGTCGACCGAATCGAAGGGGCGTTCTGCTAGCTCGCAGATGCGGGCATGGCCTAAGTGGAGATCGGACGTCCAGAACCGAGTCATAGGTACGATCCCACTTGGATATGACACTCTGGCCAAGCCGGCTTGGACCCAGCGTCATACAGAGTCAACGCTCGTATGCTGCCGAAACTGATATGCAACACCCCGTCGAGGTGCTCTGCCTCTATGACGTTATCGAGGTCCACTCCACAGGGTAACATAGCATCTACGATATAATCGGGGATGAGCCACCCCACGCCATAGACGATGTTGTTGTGAACATGTAGATCCGATATGTGACCGACGGGCTTTCGTTCCCGCTCGGATATAACCAGGTTGTGGCGGATATCGGTTCGAACTACGTCATGGACTACCCGATGATCGGTTGTTTCAACGCCGAGCATGGCTATAACGCCCATCCAGGGAATCACTTCAACCCCCTGAACGGGTTGTAGCCGTATTCTTCGTCCCACCGGCCGACGAACACCACCGGGATCTGCTCGAGCCGAGCTTCGGGGTAGAGCTGCCGTCGCAGATCTTCAGCGATCGCTCGGTTGCCATTGCATTGCGGCGCTACCGCTCGGCTCTTGGGAGTGCGACTCCACCAGTAAAGGCCTTCGTCGTCGACGATCCACCACCGGTCCGTGAGGACGCCACCATCCCGGGGTGTGGTGGCTTGCTCCAGCGTGAGCTTCCGGATGGTGCCGTACATCAGACTTCCAGCTGCTGGATCATCACAGAGACCCGCCCTCGAAGAAGCTCAACCCTCTCTGAGAAGTCGACCACCCGCTCTACGACAGGCGCAGAGGCTCGACGCTCAGTCACTCGGCTATCCCGATCGGACTCCTCCAATACAGAACGGCTCACCGGCTCCAGCCGTGCTTGCAGATCTGCGAGGTTCGAGCCGAGTGCGCTGATCTCCTCGCTCAGGGCATCGAGCGCCTCATCTAGTGGCGAAACCGACCGGACTGCTTCGACCCTAACCGGATAGTCATCTTCTCTATGCATAGCACACCCAGCAGGATTCGAACCCGCATCCTCGGCTCCGTAGGCCGCTGCTCTCTCCATTGAGCTATGGGTGCTTAAACGAGTGGCGGATGGCCTTACTGGGCCTCGCATGTCCATGCCATGGGGTCTCAACGCCCCATCCCAAGCTTAACGCCCGAAGGCGCAGGCCATCCTTCACCTGTTGGAGCGCAGGTTAGCCACTCGCTGTTAGCTTACCATATCCTTTGACTAGGTGTCAATACCGGTTGGTTGGGGCCGGTCCCGGTCCAGATCGGCTTGAAGCCGGCCGATCAGCAGGGGTCTTGGTGTTCTTGTGTGGTCCAGACCAGCCGAGGTACCGCAGCTCTCGAGGAACGTCGATCCGCTTCCAGACCTTGGCGGTAGCCACTCCGGCCAGGAAAGCCACCAGCAGCTTGAACAGCCGAGTCACTTGGCCTTCTCCTCCTCGGTGAACTTGAACGTGATCTCGTCGACCCTTGCCCGCTTGTCTGCGGGCAGATTCTCGACGACTCCGCCGATCCAGCGGACGTTGGCCTCGTCATACATGCCGAAGACTGTGCCGTTGTCGTCCAGGCACTTGACCCAGGTCGCTGCGCTGTCGCCGGTGTAGACCCCGGTTGCTTCCGGACGGCCGGTGACCGCGCTACCGCCGCCGCCTTGGCCCCACGAGTTCCACTCGGTCTCCCACGGGTCCGTCAACTGGTAAGTCGACGGAACTGGTGCTCCAGCGGTCGGACACCACCACAGCAGCTCGCCGGAGATCGTGGTCACGACAGCGGTGCCGTGGGTGCCCTCGGCTCGGATGGTCTCGGCGTCGATCAGGGTCTGGCGCTCTTCCGAGTAGTCGAACACCGGGACTGGCTGGGACTGCGACATCCGGTTCATGCCGGTCTTGGTGGCCTCGGCCTCCCGCTTCTCGTTGTCCTTGCTGTCCTGCTTATCGCCCTCATCGAGGCTGCAAGCCCCCACCAGGGTTGCGCAAGCCAAGAGCATGCCGGCGATCGCCAACACTCGCTTGCTGATGTTAATCTGCATTATTGCCTTTCTTCTAGCAGTTCACCGACTCGAAGTCAGTGAGCTGGTCGGTCAGGTAGTGCTTGTTGAGCCGGTCGATGTAGCCACAGGCTTCGTCGACCAGGGCGAGACGCTGAGGCGCACCCTCGGGCAGCAGGTTGGCTTGGCGGACGAGCTTGCGGGCTTGGTCACGCCACGCCGTCTGGGTGCCACGGTTGTTGTTCTCGAGGCTGACCTGGCGGTCGACGTTCTTGCCGGCGAGCCACCAGTCGAACTGCCAGCCGGCAACACCGATTCCAACCATGACACCGATGACGAGCAGACCCGCCAAGATTACTTTCACGGTACTCATAGGGATTGCATGTCCTCTCTTGGGATGGGGATGGGACCCTCCGGGATGAGCAGTTCAGCATCAACCCAGTAGACGTCGAAAAAGCCGTTATGGTGTTCGACGTAGAACAGTCGCATATACGGGTACGGACGGATGAACTCCTGCCGATGCTTCACAGGGCCTCGTGCGCCGACGCCTGGCCCTTTCGCATGGTAGCGCTGCATCACATAGCTAGGGCGTTCCGGCATCGAAAGCCTGCTCCTGCTCGATCCGGTCTACGACGTAGCGCCACACCCGTCGGCGTTGGTCCTTGCTGACGCATCGCTCCAAGTAGGTGGCACAGAACTTGTGCATGGCGGCCATGACGTTTAGTTCGGCGTCATCAAACGGATCAACGTGGATCTCGAATTTCATAGGTGTCACCTCCATCAGTTGCGCCTTTCTGCGACACCGATCAACACCGGCAGCTCGAACTGCTCGTCGAGCGACTGCGTTTCGTCATCCTCCGGTGGGCGGGGTTCGACACCGTACGCCACCCTTGTCCAGAACTCGATCCTGCGCTGGAGAGCGTTGACCAACGCATCCTGCTCGATGGCCTCGACTCGTTTCTTCGCCAGCTCGACTGCCATCTGAGCATTCGATCGCTTGACGCCCCGCAGTTCCGCTTTGAGTTGTGATTTACGCAATGAGCACTCCAAGTCCCAGGCATACCCGCACGCCACAAGCGAAAGAGCGATGCCGGCGGCAACGAGTCCGAGCCAGCGCCACCCGATGTCGCTCGCCATCCAGACGAGACTACAAGTCATAACGGTTGCCGCCATCCGGATCCTGGCTACAGTCTGCGCCATAATCCACCGTATGTAAGTCACTGACCAGCCTGTCTATGTGTTCGAGGTGTAGTTGAGCTGTTTGGTCGGGATTGGTAATGTGGTTCTTGGTGATGATGTCGAGCAATCCCGCCACCTCGCTCACCACCAAACTGAGATCGTAGTCCTCTCGGATTTGGTCCCTGGCTGCGTACGCCATCTTGGCGCCCTGGGTCAGGAATCGCACTACGAGGTTAACGGTGGGATCTGCCATTCGTCGTCCTCCCCGTCCGCCGTAAGCATAACACACACCTTGACTACCTGTCAAGTGACGCCGGTAAGCATCTTCCACACCCGATCGGCTGCTTCGTTAGTCGAATAGCCAATCGCCTTACGAACATCGTCTTGGGTGAACTCCCTAGACCAGTCGTTGCCCCGAGTGACCGTAACAGTCATGACGACCGGACGGGTTTGGTACAGGCCTCCGGATAGCACGGGAGGTGGGCTAGCAAACCAGCAAGCACTTCGGCTGGCCCGTCGTTCCCAGCCCTCAGGGATGTGCTCACCGAAGCCGAACCAGGTTGGGCGGCCATCGACTTCAGGGCCAGGGTAGAGGTTGGGATACTCATCCATCGGCTGGCATCTCCGTTGTAGTGGGCATTGCGGGCGGGCGTTTGATCTCCCGTACGTGGACGTTGTGGGCATGGATCGAGGCGATCACACACAGGAATCCGACGATGAAGATGAGGATGCGGGTACTGGTGCGCTCCACGGCCTCAATGGTTTCGGTGTAGGTTTGCATCAGACTTTCTTATTATAGGTCACGGCGGTCACTTGCTCACACACTACTGTGTGGCCTGTCCGGCGAGCGTGCAGGCTAGCATTAGCCAATGCGTTCTTGTAGGAGTCAGTCTTCCAATCGCAGTCATTACATTCGGCCATCGCTGCGACGATCCCGGAGTATCGGTTCTTAAGCGATGGGATCTTAGGCATGGTGGCACTTCCCATATTTAGGACACCAGTGGGACCGCTCTTTGGTGAAGCAATCGATGCACCTGACTGGGGTTGACCCCCAAGGTCCTTCGGTGACCTCGATACCGCAGAACGACCGCTCACCGAGCTTGAAGTCGCAGCAAATAACGTGGGTAATGTCATCGTCGAAGCACCCGTCAGGATCTTCGACCTCCGGTTCAACGATCGTCATTCAGGACACCCTTCACTGCTGCCGCCTCGAAGACTGACTGAGCTATCGAGGCTGACATCATCCGAATCGCTCGGACTTCAACTGCACCTCGATCCTTGACCAGCTGCGGTAACTCAAAAATATCGTCGATGACCTCGTGCGTAACGTATGTACCAGGGTCTCGTTGACCACCACTAATGACGAGCGCCACTGCCCAACCAGTCACGATTCCTCCACGGGATCGAGTGCGGTAAGCGGTACGACGCAAGACCACACCTCACCGTTAGTCAGAGTGAACGGCTGGAGCATCGCCATCGGGTCCTCATCGATGCGTACGATCACCTCATTCGACCCGAGACCATGAACGGGATATTCGTTCTCCGCTCCCTCAGTGTTGACCACAACAGCCAGCACGCCTCGTCTTAGCGGCCACGGGCAGTGGCGGTTTAGGCGGACAGTGGTTCCCGGCTTCATGACCATTCCGCCCAGTAGACACCATCTCTGATTTCGACGTGGCGCCGCAAGCTGGTCGCAAGCCGGACTAGGTCATCAGCGCCGTCACCGTGACCCTTCGGCCGGTTACACGTGGCGATTGGTTGGTCGTTTTCGTCAAGTGCGCTCTCTTCCGCCCCGCACAGCTCGACCTCCTGGCAACCCTCGACCACTTGGATCGGCAGGGTGGCGGAAGCTATTGTCATGTGAGGATTCGGCCGATAAGCGCCGTTGATACCGACCTGCCAGCGCCGCATATCCTCAGCAGCTTGCTCGACAGAACCGTAGGTGTATTCGAGGAGTCTTACGACCCGGATCATGGTTTTGCTCCACTCAGTGCTGCGTCGGCGGCCAAGAACAGACCTGGTAACGCCACTCTCCGTACGGCAGACGTCGAGACGTCGCCTTCGTTCCATTGGTCGCCCGAGTAACTGGCGATCATGCTCATGTACCCGTTGATGATGGTCAGCCAGGGTGTTTTGTTGTCGCTCTCCTGGACGGCCATGGCGACGGCCGATGCGACCATGAGGTCGAGCGATCGGGGGTACACTTGACCGACCGACCCAAGCACCTCCTCGAAGCCCCACTCATCTGCCAAGTAACGATCGAGGTCGGCGCAGGTTTCCGCACTGCCCAGGATGTCGAGCATGTCTTGCTGGGTGCCGACTGGGCCTCGAATACCTCGTAATGGCAACCGATCTTGGGCCTCGAGCAGGATTCTCTTGACCACTTGATCTTTGCCGTAACGAGCCGGGATCTCGATCAGATGGTCCATGGCTCTGCGCATCCGGATAAGCGAGATGTTGTCGACCACATCGGCGGAGGTCATGCCCCAGTGGATCAGCTCAGGCTCGAAGGTTTGGCCATGCGTAGCACCCAAATATAGTGCCAAACCAGCCCGCCAGTTGAACTCCTCGATCCTGGCCTTCACGTCGTGGTGAGTGAACTCCTCCCGCTGCCGGATGGAGTCGAGGTCGACATCGTCTGCGACGCTCAGGTAGGCAGCGAACACGTCTTCGAACCGGGGGACGTGGTCATACAGGCGGGTATGGTCCCGCATGTAGCGGACGATATCGAGCCACCACAATCGTTCGGTGCGGGCATTCCATTCGGGTGTCCACAGCTCGATCATCTCGGGGGTGGCGTATTCACTCAGTGGGTGCGAGATCATCGATCGCCTCCAGCCATTGGCGTGCGAACCCGGTCGGAGCCAGTTTGCGCCAGCCAACTCCATCGTTGGTGTCATCGATCCGGACTCGTCGCTCGGTGGCGTAGGCGATCTCGTCGGCGATGGTCTCGAAGCTCTCGCCGCCATCGTTCATCCGTATGAGTGGCCCTTGTTCACCTTCGTCCATGCTCAGGACCAACCCCTCCTCGCCCAGATCGATGCCTATCGAAAAGATGACGTTGGACGACGACCTCATCAGAAGATGCGAATCGGGGTCGATGTGTTCGAGAGCCACGCCGAGACAGCAGTGGCTGCAGGTGCCGTCAGCGTGAAATAGCTTCAAGGACGAACAGCCTTGGGTGTATTCGCCGGACACCAGGTCTCGTACCCATTGGATCCGGTGCAGCATCTGGTCGTAACTGAGTTCCATGATTCCGTCTTTCATCGTGCCACGGGGAATGGTTCAGGACGCTTGCCACCGGCACGCCAGGCCAGGTTTTCGATCCGCTTGCCGTCTCGGTAGGCGTTCCACGCCTTGATGGTGACAGCAAGGACCATGTCCGGACTGGGCTTGTCCCGCTTGAGTGACCGGTGAGCTGTGCGGTTTTCGTTACCGCCAGTGCGACCGCTACCGCTGTTGATCAGCCAGCGTCGCAGGACGAAGATCGGGTTATCCTCCTCCAACGAAGCTCCGAGACCGAGCTTGTGGAAGAAATCCTGGCAGTCCTCCCAGTTCAGCTCGTGGAAGATGAACCAACCAACACCGCTCGTGGCAGCGGGTGCATCTGGAAACTTCCGGCGAACCCGATCCCCCTCGGAGGTGGCGATCGCCAACCGACTCTTGTGGTCGGCATGGAACGCCAACAGCTGCTGCAGAGTAGGCGTCATATAGCGATTGTCCATCGGTGCGTCAGTGTTGATGTAGCGGTCGTACAGGAACGCCCACCGGATCACCGAAGCCAGGCGGTGAACGTTCGACTCTCCCCGCAGGCTGAGCTGATCAGAGAGGGTTCGACGATTGCCGGTGTCCATGACCTCCTGGGTCTCGGGGTCGAGGTTCCGTCCCACCAAGAACTGGGCGGGCAGTCCGGCTTCCACCACTGCCTGCAGACGGTTCTGTCCGTTGATCAGTACGCCGTTGTAGTCGAAGCCGATAGCGTCGTTGCTGAGCTTCCACTCGCCTCGCTTGATGGCTGCAGCGTATATCTGAACCGACCGTTTCTTGATCGGCCGGTTGTGGGTGTTGGACAGCAGCCACTCCCGTGCCATCTCGGGAGTGACAAGCACCACCTCGAACTCTGGCTCGGGCGTGCGTCCGTTTCTGGTTGAGGGAGCGCCTTTGACGATCCCAGGTCGCTTTGTGATGTCCTCCATAGGAGCACCGTAGCACACGCCTTGACCGGTTGTCAAGCCCTGGGTTCGGGTCATAGGAATAGGTCCTTACCGTATAGCCGCTCGATGCGGTCCGGAGCATAGGCCAGCCGTAAATGCAAAGGAAGGGTCACTGTCTGACCACGGTAGACCCGAAAGGCGTTACCCAGGTTGTCTCTGGGACAGTATGGTTCAGAATCCTCCGGCTCTCGGCCGCCTGTGGCGACACGGCAGCCACATTCGACGGCCTGACTTCGAGTGAGGTGGGGGTGCGTCGTAGCAATAGCGGTTTTCAAGACTCGATCGACCGCAGCTCGAGTGCGCTCCTGATCATAGCCCACCACCGCCTCAGTGATGTCAGCTATGAGTCGACGGGATTCCTCGGAGCTGGTCGATGATTTCATGGCTTTTGCGACCATCACGACCCCCGGAAGTTGTTGTGGGTCCGACGATGGTAGATCTGGTCGCACTCAGCTCGACCCTTCATCATCGTGACAGCGATGGCGATGGTCTCGCTCGAGGGATGGGGAACTCCCGCCAGCCAGGCGATATCGTCCCACTGCTGGCAGGTCATCTGCTCCGCCACCTGGGCCTCGACCGTACGATCCTCGCTGAGCTTGAAGCTGGTCAGGACTGCAACCATCTTCTGGGCTTTGCGGACCTGATTTGCCCGCTTGTTGGGGTTCTGCGGTTCGCCCATTCACTGGCCCCACAGGTTCTCGACTGCCGCCCAGAAGGCGGACAGGAGGCTGTCGTCGTCGAAGGGGTCGACGTAGTAACGACCCCGGATCTGGTTGGCGATGTCCGGCCGCTCGCTGGCTAGAGCGTTGAAAGCGTGCTGGCCTTCCCGCATTCCCGGTCGCCGCCTCAGGCAGGCGACCTTATCGGCGAACTGGCTAAAGCTGAGGGTGGTCTCCATAGGAACAGTATAACACAGCCTTGACTCCGTGTCAAGTCTCCACGATTTGCAGCTTTGGTTGCGGTCGAGTGAACCCCAACCCCTTCAGCAGCTCGACCTCGAGGTGCGGTTCCTTCCGACCACCGATGCAGGGTTCGAGGTACGGGCACCGCCACTTGCACATCTGCGGGTCGGGATGGCGTTCATGCGCCTGCTCAGGATGGTAAGCCATGTTGATCGAGGCTGTCGCTTCCCGCACGACCGTATCGATCTCCTCGGGGGTGCGGTAGATCCAGTCCCGGCTGTATCGTTCCTCTGAGAACATGTGGCGCTTGAGCTGCTGAGTTCGTGTATGGGAAAGGATCGCTCCACGAACCGGATAACCGAATTGCCGCATCGCCCAGATGTACAGCGGGGTCTGATCATCCAGGTCGAGTTCCTTGCCGTTCGGCAGGTTACGGACCGCTTTGTGGTCGATAACCCACAAATGACCCCGGAACTCAATGACCAAATCGATCCGGCCGACCAGAACGATCTCGCTGTTCGGTAGCTGGACCTCGAACTCTACCTCGACCTCCCGGATCGTCCACCCTAGATCGACCTGCTTCGCCCATTCACGATAGCCATTGTACATCCAAAGGCAGGTGGCGCCGATCTCGTGAGCTTTGCCGTCGGGGTTCTTGGCATCGTTCGCATTAAGCAGTTCGACTATTTGGAGCAATGCCCCTTTGCCAGGATCGGTGACGTCGCCTGTGTTTCTGACACCACTGTAGTGGCAGTCGAGGATCTCGTGCCACAGGATCCCGATCGACAGAGGCTTGTTGAGCTTGGGCGCCTTCCATCGATCGAAATACTGCAGCTTGTGTTTGTGCGGACATGTCCTGAACGTATTGATTTCAGTCCAACTAGTGGTTTGAGTCATTTACCACTCCGCCGAACGGCCCAGCACTGCCGGCACTGACGCCACCCCGTACGCGGTGCAACGTAGGTGTTTGCAGAGGTGTATTCGTGGCCTCGCAAACAGTGTGTCGTGGTACGATGTAAACGACTATGTACCGAGCGGGGCAATAACAGTAAGTGATTCAAGGTGACACATAGCTTACTCGAGCACGACGGTTCGTGATGCAAAGTAAGATGAGGATCGAGCAATAAGCCGTTGGCTTCCATCCATACGGCTCGATGCGCAAGTGTCCTATGTCGCTTGCCATCCTGATAGAGATGTCCAACCTCAGCGATCCCATAGCCGTCTCTAGTCTGTGGGCCGGACCACAGAACACAAGGTTCCCGACTGGGCAGATCCATTTGGGCTAGCATCTGCCCAGTCTAGTGCCGAGCTTGCCGAGCTGGCTAGCAGCGGTCGGCGGCCTCCCACACCATGTTCATGAACGCCTGGGCCGGTGCTTGCGGAGCGATGCCCTCTTCCCAGGGCGGCACGTTTAGGTGGACGCGATCGGCGGCCAGGTACTCCGGGTGCACGGCCACGACGAGCGACCAGTCAGCAACTTGGGTATGCGCTCGAGTGGCAGCGATGGTCTGAAGGTCCTTGCGCACCTGGGCGACGTGAGTTGAGTTGCGGGTATTGTCTGGCAGCACCACGACCACGCATGAGTTGGCGTGCGGAGCGTAGAGCAGGCGGAACAGGTCGGCCTTCTGGGTCTCGCCGTAGGGGTTGGGTTCGGCGTAGTTCTGCCCGTAGGCGAACACCCAGGTTGAAGCCGAGGTGGTAGCCCCGGCGACATCCTGCTCGACTCGGGGAAGTGAGTTGGCGGCCACGGTACCCGGGGCAACCTTGTTCTCGACATCGGCGTTTCGTAACTCGCCTCCGTACAGGATGCCTTGCCAGATCACGGAGTCGCCAGCGATGGCGTTTCGGTTGGGGACGGGTGGGGCCTTGACGGTCTGGCAGGCGGTAACGACTGCGAGAACCAGGCCCAGCATGATGGTTAGTTTCCTCATGCCGACATTATAACACACAACATGACTACGTGTCAAGTATCAGTAGTACCAGCCTGTTTCACCAAGCCACTTCGGGAAGCCTCGACCAGGCGGGTTGGGCACTTCGTAAACAGTGAACAGCAGCTCAACTTGGATCTGCCTAGGTTTCATGTTCCGATATTGCGGGTACCGTCGACGCACCTGCTTGATCAGCAAGCCCTCCATGCGTTCGACGTCGTCAACACCACAAAACCGGATCCCGAGGCAAACCCCGGGGTCCTCCTCCGAACCCCGGGTGGTCGCCGCAATCATCAGTAGTGTGTTCATCCCTCATGCTCCCCACGGCAACCCGTGCTTGGAAGCACAGACCGGGCCGTAGCCAACTTCGGTGCTCTCGGGTGTATCGATTGGAGTGGAGCAGAAGCAGCACCGCTCGAACATGTGACCGAACTCGGCTGCCTGCTCGGCAGTGATCTTGTTGTCGGGGTTCAGCTTGCTGATGGCGCCACGGTCGTAATCGAATCGGGTGCCGTCCCACTTGCAAGCGTAGAGGTTGCCGCTGCCCTGGGCTTGATGGACCCGGTAGTACTCGCCATTCACGACGTGGACGTCGCCCTTGACCAGCTCCGGCTTCGTGGGTTCGATGTGCGAGACCTTGACGGCGTTCGGCTGCTGCTTGAGGATGTCGATCATCGAGCTGGCGCCACTGGCCGGATTGGGCAGGGTGTTCAGCGTGGCGACAATCTCGTCAGCATCGGCGTCGGGCGTCTTCTGCGCCAGCAGCGACCGCAGGAACGATTCCTGTCGCTCGCTCATCGGAGGCGGACCTTGCGCCTTGAGCAGCCGGTCGATGGTTTCGCTGGCGGTCGACTTGCTCATCGCCTCAGCATCGGCCTCGGCCACGCCCAGGCGGACCAGGAACGCCACCTGCTTGTCGGTGGCCCGGGGGCCTCGAGCGAGCGGGCTGGCCTCACGTTCCATCGTGTGGCGAGCGGCGAAGCCAACGCAGTCGTGGCTGAACACTTCGGCGAGGGTGTCGAACGCTCGGCCGCACTCACCGCAGGTTTCCTTCTCAGTGTCGGTGGTTGATGTCATACCGACATTATAACACGGTAGTTGACCCCGTGTCAAGGTACGCAGAAGCCGCCCCGCCGGTACACCCTGTCAACCCCACGTCAGACGTGTGCCCGGTTTATTCCGGAAGTGTGCCGACGGGACGGCTTACGTCCCAACAATCAGAGATCGTCGGGAGTGACCTCGCCCGTGTCAGCCTCGGCCTCGCCGTTGGTTGCAGCCGGCTTGGCTTTCTTGGCTTTCTTGGGAGCGGGCTGCGGCCACTCGAACCCGTCGATCGTGTCCCGTGCGAGCTGGCGAGCTTCGTCGTCCAGCTGCTCATCTCGAACCGTGGCGTACAGCCTCGCCTTGAGCTGCGCATCGTGGCCCGGCATGAATCGGGATTTCTTGTGCTTCGGCGTGTTGCCGCAGCCGCAAAGGCAAGCTGCCCTCGGCTCCGCCTCAGCCTCAGCTGTCTTGGTGTCGGTCACTGATTACCTTCTCCTAGCTTGACGGGAGTTCGCCTCCCAGTCTAGCAGATTCGTTGCAAGTCCGCAAGTGCTGTTTCAACCGCATCCAGTTCTCGATCGGTGAACGGCTCATGCGTCGTATCGGTCCGGAGCCGCAGATCGGGATGCTTCAGCGTGGCGATTTCGAGAGCGTTCTCGGGCGTAATCGCAATCGCCCAGACCGTACCTCGCCGGTACTGGTTAGTCCACTTCAGGACCTT
>Ga0075429_100004172_pt1 | contig 12372 bp, 5 predicted proteins | sample RhiMetdeltSRZDD3_FD_75295 | JGI IMG/M metagenome (GOLD analysis project Ga0075429, IMG submission 75295) | Populus rhizosphere microbial communities from Tennessee, USA - Rhizosphere MetaG P. deltoides SRZDD3 | ecosystem: Host-associated > Plants > Roots > Rhizosphere > Soil | place: USA...
GTAGACCTGTATAGAACCATTACGCATTTCCTCAAGGTTCGATAGAAATAAGAACGGATGCGAACTTTCTTGGGGAGGCTCCCACCTATGATATGGATAGACCTGCCGGATACGGTTAGACCTGCGGGGGGCAATTTGCCCCGGCCATCCCTGAGCGAATGACGATCTGAATTCGGGAAAGCCGTACTGCTACCGGGCGCGGCGAACGGCTCTTGCAGCGTGGGATCTTAACCACCCTGACTCTCTCCCTGCCAGCTCCTCATCCTGCTTCTTGCAGAGGCCGACGCGTCCCGATAGAGTCGCCATTTTGTAACAGAGAGAAGATCATGTCGCTTCTCGAGAGGGCTCCACTGCGTCGCCTCCAAAATGAGTTTCGGCGTTCCATGCGCAGGCTACTCAGAGATCTGTGCGACGATCTTGAACGGCACTATGCCGGGTTGGCCAGCGGGCTCGGTCTTCAGATCGGATATGTTCGGTTTTTGACCCGAGCGTTCGAGGGAGCCGGCTATTCCAATTGGAAAGTGGTGGGGTGGATCGAAGCGGTCAACGATCTGGTCTATTTTCTAGACGTGTGGGCACAGATTCGAAAGGAACGGAACCCGCAACTCTTCGCCCAACAGTTGTTTCACGAATGTGAACAAAAGTTTTTTGAAAATAGCTACACCGACGACCTGTTCCCTCAAAAGCAGGCGCGGGTCTTCGGGCTTGAGGGACGATTGCAACGACTATGCGTGAGACTCTCACGTGAGGTGACCGAGGAGTCGCTTTTTTTCGATCCACAATGGCCGATGGCCTGGTTGGCGCGCGAAGGTCGGCAGCGCTGGGAAGTGCCGGCCAATCTCGACCATTGCTTCGAACGAGGAGAGCGAGCGGGTACCGTGCCCATCGGAACACAGGGCAGGGCGCTGCTAGCGCCTCGGGTTGTCGCCCAGGATCTCCGAGGAGGACAGCGACGACCAATGTGGATTGTGACTCCGAACGCCATCACGTTGAGGCTCGACCGGCCCAGGCCTCTCTGCAGGCGGCGCGGGGACCGGCTCGCGTATCACTGGGTGCTGACAGAGGCTGCGGTAGCGGCCACCACCCCGTACGGACCGCTCACCGTCGGACCCACTCTGCAGTACGGGAAAAATCGGGAACCGACCGCACTGTCTCCGACGGCGCCGGGACAAGTGGTCCGTATTGCTCGGGCTTGGAAAGCCATCCGCCTGGCTTGGCCGAAAGCTCATCGCATTCTGGAATTATTGACATCTCATATTGTGCCGCTCAAGGCTCGCGGAGTGGTCAGCTTCAGTTACCGCCATCGACCTGGCCTGTCGTTCGTGAATTGTTTTCATCGGGACAACCTGGACTTACTTGATGATCTGATCCACGAAAATAGTCATCATCACTTGAATCTGCTGTTACGAAAGCAGGTACTGTATCGCGGCGACCACAACCAGCAGATCTTCTATTCGCCGTGGCGCAGGAGCCTGCGGCCGGTTCGCGGGATTCTGCACGCGACGTTTACGTTCACCATGGGTGCGCAATTGTTCGAACGCTTGTCGTCATGGGCCGCAACGGGGCCAGGCCTGTTGCAATGGCGCAAGGCGGGATTGACGAGCCGGGACCTGCTCCGGGCGCGGTTTCGCTGTCTGGAGGAAATCGAATCCGTCCGTTATTCCCTCCGCGACCTCCAGTATGCCAGCGGTCGTCTCAACTGGCTGACCGGCTCCGGGAGGCGGCTGGTAAGACAGCTTGAACAGGCGATTGCGAAGACTGAGCGCAACATCTCCAAGCATCGAAACACCGTGCTCGCCTCCCCATACGGCCGACTACTGCATGCGCACCTGACAGAGCTTCGACAAGCCCGCCACACATATGGGCCAGGTCACGGCTGAGCACCCTGAGGTCGGGAATCGCCTCGACTCAATGCCGAGCCATGTGTTCGACGTGTGTGCTTCGACTGCTTCTTTCCCTAGCTCCGGCTGGTTCGAGAGCCTTGTTACACTGGGAAATGCCGAAACGCTGGGTACAGTTCGCCCTGGGATTGAGTTTATTCGTCGTTGTAGTCGTTGCCGCCTCAGCCTTCATGGATGAGCCGCTGCGTGCCTATGTCGAGCAGAGGATGAACCGTAGTCTCAAAGGGTACGCAGTTCGTATCGGCGTGCTGGATTTTCATCCGATTGGATTCTCTGTGGATCTCGAGGATGTTGAAGTGGTTCGCACGGACGAACCCGATCCTCCGATGGCCACGATTCCACGCTGGACCGCGAGGCTCCATTGGAAGGCGTTGCTTTCCGGGCGTGTCGTGAATGACCACTACATCGAACGGCCGAGACTTCACATCACCAGGAGACTCGCAAAAAAGGAAGCCGGTGATGACAGGCCGCTGGGAGATCGAGGGTGGCAGGATGCGGTGGAGAGCGTCTATCCGTTCAAAATCAATCAGGTCAGGATTGCCAATGCGGAGCTGACCTACATAGATGAGGCGAAGCCCGAGCGGCCGCTTCATTTCGACCATGTGGATGTGCATGCGACTAATATCCGCAATGTCCAGTCCCGTGACCAGACTTACCCGTCCGAGCTACATCTTGAAGGGCAAGTCTTCGACGAAGGGAAGCTGCGTGTGGATGGCCATGCCGATTTCCTGGCGGAACCTCACGTTGGCGTGAAAGCCCAGATTTTGGTGGAGAACGTGCCCCTGGGTGCTCTCGTGCCGGTATCGGCTCGATACAATCTTCATCTCAGTCGCGGCAGCTTGTCGGCTGAAGGGTCCGTGGAGTATGCCCCGGCTGCAAAGCTCGTGAGCTTAAAGCGTCTCAGGATAGACGGGCTACATGCGGATTACGTCCATGCCCGACAGACGCAACGAGCGGAGGAGGCAAGGGCGAAAGCGACAGTCAGCACGGCCCAACAGGTTCATGCGAATGAAGATACGCTCATTCGAGTGGAGGAAATCACAATCGTCAACAGCGAGTTCGGGTTTGTCAATCAAGCCGCCAAGCCTGAATACCGCGTGTTCCTCGCCGATGCGGAGGCCAGCCTCCGGCATTACAGCAATCGATTGCAGGAGGGGGCCGCTTCGATGCAGTTGCGGGGGAAATTCATGGGGAACGGCGAGACAAGTGTCACCGGTATGCTGCGCCAGGAGCATGAGTCCCCGGATTTCGAATTAAAGGTGAAAATTGCCGGCACCCCGATCCGGGCGATGAACAATCTCTTGCGTGCCCATGGAAAGTTCGACGCTGTAGGCGGGACGTTTTCCTGCTATTCCGAAATCCAATTGGATGACGGGAGGATTCGCGGGTATGTAAAGCCGTTAGTGAGAAGGTTGAACGTCTATGACGAAGCCCAGGATCGGAAGAAGAACCCCCTCGAAAAGGTCCGTGAAGGGGCAATAGAAGACCTCTCTACGTTACTCGAGAATGTCCCGCGTGATGAAGTCGCCACCAAGGTCGATATGTCCGGCAGTGCGCACAGGCCGCGGGCAGAGATCGTCCAGATTGTGATCGGCCTCATCCAGAACGCGTTCTTCAAAGCGATCCTGCCGGGCTTTGAGCAGGAATTCCGGTCGAAATGAAAAGAATACCGGTCGAGAGGGAAAAGACGACTTGGCGGGAGACCTGCTAAGGGCTGCTGCGCGCAGGGGTGCAGTTTACGGTTCGACCGTCACATCCACAAATGCCGGGACGCTATCAGCGCCCTTCTTATCCGTCACTCTCAGTTTAAACCGGTAGGTTCTTGCTTCGGACACTTGCGGAGCCTGAAATGTCGCTTCGGGGCCATTCACGTCCAGCAGTGCGACTTTACTTCCGCGTACCTGGCTCCAGGCATAATACAGTGCCTCTCCTTCGGCATCCCGGCTCCTGAGCCCGCTCAATTTGACCTTGGTTCCCGCTTTGACGGTCTTGGGATCACCAGCGTCGGCGACCGGCGGTTCATTCGGCTCCTCATTGACGTTGACGTCCACATCGAGTTGCGCCTGCTTATCCCGATTCTTCACGGTGAGAACGGTTTTTCCATTGCCCACAATCTGCAGCAGTCCGCTTGGCAGCACTTTGATGACCTTAGGGTTCGAGGAATCGTAAGCGGTCCCCGTTGAGGGCGCGCTGATGCGCCTGGTGACCCCGTCCGCAAAGTCGCCGACCACGGGAAGCTCGAAGATCTTGCCCATCGAATCGACGTGCCCGAAGGCCGACGACTGCCCGGAACGTCCGAGCTGCAGCGGCTTGTCGGTTTCGAAGTCGATCGTCGTCAACGCGGCCTTCGGCTCGACCTTGACGAGAATTTCGTCGAACACGGAGCGAGAGCCCAGCCGTCCCCGTGAAATTTCTGCCACGGCAAGCAGTCGCATCGGGCCGATCCCTTCTTTCGGCACGACCAATTTGCCCCCGAACGCCGGATCGTGATCCGACAGACCGACCAGCGCAACTGGAGCGATGATTGACCCCATCGCGGTCGCATCATCCTGTTCGACGAGCGTGTCGTCCTGCTCTCCATACCAATAATAGCGGACTTTGATAATACCCGTGTCATTGCCGAGATCGACGTGAGCCGTGACGGTTTGTCCCGCTCCCAATATGGCCCCTGCCGCGGGTTCAGTTATTTTGAACGCATGGGCGCCCTCCGCAAGCACGCCGGCAACCAGCACGAAGACGAAACAATGGAGCACGATGATCAGATTTCGCATCCGAGCCGTAATCGTCCGTCGTGATTCGTCATGTGGCTTCATCGTCACCTCGTCAGGTGGAAGGGGACGTCTGTTAAGACGACGCGATCCTTGAACAGCAGGGCGCCTTTCAGCAGGAGGGCCCGTTGATTGTGCAAAATGTTCTGCCACCAGCGGGCAGGCAGAATCTCGGGCAGCACCACGGTAATCCAACAGTCGGGATCTTTTTCGAGATTTTCTTCGACATAGTCGAGCAGTGCCCCCAGAATCGAGCGGTAGGGCGAAGGCAGCACAATCAGCGGCACGCCACAGCCCCATTGGGCCCATTTGATTTCAACAACCGCCGTTTCCTCTTTGTCGACGTCGATCAGCACCGCCCGCACCTCGCCTCCTCGACTGCGGGCGTAGTCGACAGCCCGAACCACCGCCTTGTTCACCGCACCGATGGGAATGATGATGAGATTACGACGAGGGCGAGGCGGACGTGCGTCTCGAGTCAGCAGGACCTGCTCCGCGACCGCTTTGTAATGGCGGCGAATACCCCTAAAGATCATGATGAGCGCTGCGACGAGGAGGAAGACGATCCATGCGCCCTGCATGAATTTCGTGACGGCGATGATGACCGTGGCGATCCCCGTTGTGACGGCGCCCACGCCATTCACGATGAGTTTCTTCCGCCAATGGAGCCCCTTTTTTACCAGCCAACGGCGCACCATTCCGGCCTGCGAAAGCGTGAACGAGACGAACACTCCGATGGCGTACAAGGGGATCAGTGCGTGGGTGTCCCCCTGAAAGACGACCAGGAGCAGACAGGCGAAGAATCCGAGGATGATGATGCCGTTCGAAAATACCAGACGATCGCCGAAGGTCGCCATCTGATGAGGCATATATCCGTCCCGCGCCAGAATCGAGGCCAAATGAGGAAAGCCGGCAAAAGCACTGTTGGCCGCGAGCACCAGCAGCATCATGGTGCCGACTTGGATCGTATAATAAGTGACCCCTGTACCGAAGGTGAGACGGGCTAGCTGCGACACGACCGTTTCGTCCTCTTTGGCCATGATGCCGTAATGGTAGGCCATCCAGCTGATGCCCATGAATAGCGATCCGAGGATGACCGACATCCAGACCATGGTCCTGGCGGCATTTTCCGATTCCGGAGGGTGAAAAGCCTTGACGCCGTTGGAGATCACCTCCATCCCGGTGACGGCTGCGCAGCCGGCAGCAAAAGAACGAAGGACTAGGAAGAGAGAAAGATTTTCAAGATCGCCTCCCGTCGCACTCGTAAGAGGGGGCATGGCAAGGCCATTGGTGAAGGATCGAATCGTCCCGATCAGCACCATGAGTCCCAAGGCACCGATCGCGAAGTACGTGGGGATCGCGAAGAATTTGCCCGACTCCCTGGTGCCACGAAGATTCATGACGACGATGAACACAATCGAGGTAAGCCCCAGGGCTTCTCGATGCGCAAACAGCTCCGGAATGGCTGAAGTAAGCGCCGCGACTCCGGCCGCCACGCTCACAGCCACTGTGAGGACATAATCGATCATGAGGGCGGCGGCAGCGATCAGCGCTGGCACGTCGCCAAGATTCGACCGGGCCACGATATACGCTCCCCCGCCTTCCGGATATTCGTAAATAATCTGACGATACGAAATGGTCAGGACAATGACCAGAAACAAGATGGCGAGGCTGACGGGGATGGACCATGCCAACGCCGCGGTGCCGGCGAGGATTAAGACCAGGAGAATTTCTTCCGTGGCATAGGCGACCGAGGAAATGGAATTCGATGAGAATATTGCGAGAGCGAGACGTTTGGAAAGCCGTTCGTGTGCTGCTTGGGCCGTCTTGATGGGGTTGCCGACGAGCCAGCGCTTGAGGAGCATGGCACAGATTATCGCATAAACACGCAGGGAACGAGAGAAGAAGAAGGCCTCTCAGCGTAGGGCGAAAGCCTCAGAGCAGCGGATTGGCGCTGCAGTCATTTTGCGCCAACGAGAGTGCTGCCAATGGAGAACCCTAGTGTGATCAAAGGGATTGACAGCCCTATGCAACTTAAGTATCTTTCCAATTCCCTCGCGCCCTAGACAGCGTTTTGCGGGGAATCGGTCCATTCCAGTTTTCTTGTCATCGGCTTTATACGGAGGTCCTTACCGGCAACTTACACGTCGTATTCTGTTAGTCCACTCATACATTCCTAAGGAGGCCAGTCCATGCTTTTCCATTTCACACGGGTCCAGCGACCCACCTGCACGCTCGGCGTGTTGGCAGCAGCGGCCCTTCTCTGGGCCCCCTTCGCATCCGCCGAGAACCCGTCGTCCCATCCTTCAGATCATCAACTTCCCGCGTGGGCAGAGCAACTCAAGGGGCAGACCATCATTGAAGACACCATGTCCGGCAAGGGCGAACGTGCCGCGATGGTTGAGCAGCAACACCAGCGCATCATGGAGCACATGACCCATGATCCTCAGGTGCAAGGCGTCAACACGGGTATGTACAACACCTCCGCCATGATGCATCAATATGGCGCAGGGGGCCAGGACATGTTGCTCGTATCCGATCCGCGTGTCGAACCGGTAGCCATCACGGGCGGTGGCAAGTGTCCGGCGGCCGCCCCGGTGAAGCAGTACAACGTCTCCGCGATCAACGTCGAGATCACACTCAACCAGTGGCTCGATTTTTATCCCGGCTACATGTACGTGCTCGATGAGAATCTCGACAAGGTTCGTGCGGAAGAAAACACCAACAAGGAAGCCCGCGAAAAAGAAGGTCATGATCCCGGTGCGGTGCTTCCCGGCGTGCAGGCACAGTGGATTCAGCCGCTCGTGATTCGCGGGAACCAAGGCGACTGCGTCAAAGTGAAGCTCAGCAACAAACTGGAAGGCGGCGAGGACGTCAGCCTTCATATTCATGGCTCCGCGATGGTGGTGAGCGCGACGGGCGCGGCTGCCACCACGACCAACCCCGATACGATCGTCGCCAAAGAAAAGACCGGCGAATACGAATGGTACATCCATCCCAGCACGCAGGAGGGTGTCCGCCAGTTCCACACATTCAGCAATGACCGCGAATTGACCGTGATGGGTCTGTTCGGCGCATTCGTCGTTGAGCCGCGCGGGTCAAGCTACCTCGAGCCGCTCGGGACGGGTGATCCCACGCCGGCCACAAGCGGCTGGCAAACCATCATCAAGAATGGCACCGGCCCGGACTTTCGTGAGTACGTGCTGATTTATCACGAGGTCGGTGACGAAGCGTTTCGTCCGTTGAACAAGAAGGGCGACTTCCTCCCGCAGCGGGATCCATTGACGGATGCCTACCGTCCTGGCGGACGTGCGATCAACTATCGCAGCGAGCCGTTCGGGATCAACAACATGCACGTGCAGCACGAGTACTTTGGATTCGAAGACGAATCAATGGGCTATAGCTCCTATACGTTCGGTGATCCGTCCCCGACGATTCCGCGTTCGTACATGGGAGATCCTGCTAAGTTCCGGCTGGTTCATGGCGGATCGGAGGTGTTTCACAGTCACCATCCGCACGGCGGGACGATTCGGTGGCCACGCAGCCCGCGGGCAATCGATGACATGAATCTGTGGGCCACGAGCACGAACGGTCCGGTGAAGTATCCGGTGATTCGTGCCAAGACGGATCGCGTCGATGTGGAAGTCATCGGACCGTCAGAAGCGCTCGATCTTGAGACCGAGTGCGGGTCCGGTCTGTGCCAACAGCTGGCAGGAGACTTTCTCTTCCATTGTCACGTCGCCCACCATTATGTGGCGGGGATGTGGGGATATTGGCGGGTGTACAACACGATTCAACAGGGCGATATGCGGAATGACGTGATGCCGGACTTGCGCGAGTTGCCGGATCGCAAAGGCCGTATCAAGGCGCCGATCTCCTCCGACAAACTCGTCGGCCAAACGGTGGATTGGTTCGGCACGCAGTTCAAGATCATCGACAAGGGGAAGAGCAATTGGAAGGGCAATCCGGCCACGATCACCATTAAGGACTGGGTTGAGATGCAAATGCCCCCGGCGGGCAAGCCCGGTCATAAGGATGACGAGAAGGGCCAGATTATCTCCTATGACGCCACGGTGCTGGATTGGGCCTGGAACGGCAATGTGGCGATGAGCGAAAAAGAAAGCACGGTCGACAATCCGAAGTACAAATCCACCCATCCGGGCAAGCGGCATCCGATCATGTTCGAGCCGCTGACCGGTAAAGTGGCGTGGCCCCACCTCACACCGCACTTCGGCAAGCGGGCCATGTTCTCTCCGAATCACGTGGGCGCGCCCTGGTTGGAAATGATCAGGCGCGATGCGAATGGTGAGGAAAGCCTCGATCAAGCTGCGCCCGGCGAGCAGGGCAACTGGAGCCTCTGTCCCGTCAATGCCGGACGGAAGAACTACAACGTGCATTTCATCAAGCTGCCGATCAAAATCGCAAAGGCGCAGGGCAAGGAACCGCCTGTGGTTGATCCCAACGGCTTGATCTACGTGCTGCATGAAGAAGAAGCCGCTATCCGGGCCAATGACGATTTGAAATATCCGTTGGTCGTCCGCGGCAATATCTATGACTGTGTGGACTGGATGTTGACCAGCGAATGGGATGACGACGATTACACGAATTTCCAGTCATCCAAGATCAACACCCACTGGCATTTCCTCCAGTTCGACAATCAAGCATCCGACGGCGTCATCACCGGCTTCTCGTATGAACAGTCGGTACGACCGTTCACGATGCTGGAGAAGAAGAACAAGAAGGGCCTGCCGATGCCGATGAATACGGTGTTGACGGCGGCGGTGAAGAAAGGCTCGAACAGTTTGTCCGTGAAGAATGCGAAGCAATACCATGTCGGTACCTTGATTCTCGTCGGAGCCGATAATGTGAAAGGCAACGAGGTCTCCCGGATCAAGGCGATCAACGGCAACACGATCACCTTGACGAAGGGATTGAAAAATGATCACCCGGCGAACGACATCGTGACGGTGGAATTCGTCCGGCAGCGGTTCTGGGTGGATGCGGACGTCGGGACGGTCTTCTGGCACGACCATGCCTTCGGGGCCACGACATGGCCGCACGGCGGGTTCGGCACGTTCATCGCCGAGCCGGTCGGGTCGACCTATCATGATCCCAAAACCGGCAAGCTCGTCTGGAGCGGACCGATTGCGGATATCCATACCAATGAGCCGGTCGGCCATGGCGTGAATAACAGCTTCCGCGAGATGATGGTGCAGGTGCACGACACCGTGCCGCATACCGTCAACATCGTGACCGCTGGCAATCCTCCCGGGCAGCCGGTTGAAGTGGCACTGGAAGCCGGCAAGACCGTCTCCTTCATGATGCCGGAAAAGTTGTATATGACTCCGATGCCGTTCCTGAATGGAGGGACGCACACGACGGGCAGCGGTCTGAATTTTAGAGCCGGCCCAATCGCCCAGCGGTTGGCGACCAATCCTGATGTCTCCCAGGCATTCAACAGTCAGATTCACGGAGACCCGTATACGCCGCTTCTGCGTGCATACACGGGCGATACGATGGTGTTCCGGCTCTTGCACACGCTCATGAACGAGACGATGACCTGGACACTCGCCGGGCATACGTTCTGGTCCGAGCGGTATGCATCCGATGCGAACCGTAAGAATTCGATCCATATCGGCATTGCCGAGCGGTACGACCTGGTCGTCCCCGAAGCGGGCGGACCGCGCCATCTGGCCGGGGACTACATTCACTTCAACGGACGCTCCTCGAAATTCTCGGAGGGCGGCTGGGGCATTATTCGGGTGTACGACAAGGAGCAGGCCGATCTGAAGAAGCTTCCGGCCGGTTTCTCGGCCAAGGGCGAGATCCCGAAAGCTTTACCAGTCTGTCCGTCGGAGGCTCCGGTGAAAACGTTCAACGTCGTGGCGATGGACTATCCTGCCATGACCTTCAATGCGAAGGCGCCGGAAGCAATCGAAGTGGACTTTGAGCGCAAGATCCAGATCACGAATCCAGACGCCAAGATCTATGCGCTGGAGGAAGATGCCGCGAAGGTCTCGGGCGGATCGCATCCCATGCCGCTCACGCTCCGGGTCAACGTCGGCGATTGCGTGAAAGTGAAGTTAAAAAACAAGATGAAAGAGGGCAAGGCGTCGTTCTCGGCCATCGGGTTAGTCTTTGATCCGAAGGAGTCGATGGGCGCCAACATCGGCAACAACTCCGGCGATCAGACGATCGCGCCGGGCGCCGAACGGACCTATACGTATTATGCGGATCCGTTCAACGGCGAGACGACTTCACTGGTGTGGGATTGGGGCAACGTCATGACCAACCCGCGCAACGGCTTGTTTGGAGCGGTTGTGGTCGGCCCGAAGGGTTCGAAATATCGTGATCCGAAGACCGGTGCCGACCTCTCAAACAAGAATGCGTGGGCCGCAGATGTCATTATCGACCGGACAATCCCGGGCAACGAAAGCAGGGCAAATTACCGTGACGTGGCCTTGTTCTTCCAGGACGAGGACAACATTATCGGAACCAGCTTCATGCCGTATGTGCAAAACGTCGCCGGCCTCACCGGCGTCAACTACCGGTCCGAACCGTACAAGTATCGCGAAGAGCAGGGGTGTTCGTTGGGCAAGGTGTTCCAGCCCTGTAAGGCTGATAAGCCCGAAGATCCTGCCACGCCGATCATTGAAACGCATGCGGGCGATCCCGTCCGCATTCACGTGATTGGTGCGAACAACGAGCAGAACGGCATGTTCAGCGTTGAGAAGCACGAGTGGCCGATCGAGCCATTTATGCGCGGGGCCGACCACATCAGCGTGGTTGAGTTCTCGGGCTCAGAGGTGCTTGACGCGTTCGTGCCGTCCGCAGGCGGACCTTACCGTTTGCCAGGTGACTACGTGTACAGTAATCAACGGTTGCCGTACTCGCAGTCCGGACAATGGGGCTACCTCCGCGTACTGCCGGGAGGCGACCAACGGTTGCTGCCTCTCGCAGGCGCCGGTGCGGGGATGAAAAGCGCCTCACTGGAAGATGGGGCGCACGTGATTCCAGTCACGGGGAAGTAGTGTCGAATCGCTCCCGGTAAGGGAAGGCGAAGCGAGGAAGGGGGAGGTCGAAAGGCTTCCCCCTTTTTCTTTGCAGGGTTCATTTGGTACCATAACCAAATTACACTCTTTCGGACTCATCCTTGGAGGCATGATGAAGGGGCTGTTGTTCGCATTCGGTTGGGTGCTGCTAGGTAGCGCCACCACTTGGGCCTACGACCAAATTCAGGTGACCGATGGGGGCACCATCACCGGAAAGGTCACGATCACGGCTGGCAAGCCGATTCCCAAAGGCTTCAATCTGGTGACATTCCCCGATCCAGTTTACTGCGGAAGAATTTCCACGGGAACAGGGTGGCGCATCTTGAAGGAATTTGACGTGGCTGCGGACGGGGGACTCAAGGACACGGTCGTCTGGCTGGCCGATGCAACGAAAGGCAAGCCATTCACATTCGAAACGCCGACTATTGAGGCACGGGATTGCCAATTCCTTCCCTTTGTCACGATTGTGCGCGACCAGGCCGACGTGGTGATCATGAATATGGATCCGGTTATGCACGACATTCAAGCCTATGAAACGTCCCAGCTTGGTCCGAGGGTTCTGTTTAATACTCCGTTGCCGATGAATCCCCACCACAAACGAAACGTGGGAGCGGACAGTCATGAGCATTTGGCGGGTCAACCGATTACAGA
>Ga0075429_100004173_pt1 | contig 12371 bp, 14 predicted proteins | sample RhiMetdeltSRZDD3_FD_75295 | JGI IMG/M metagenome (GOLD analysis project Ga0075429, IMG submission 75295) | Populus rhizosphere microbial communities from Tennessee, USA - Rhizosphere MetaG P. deltoides SRZDD3 | ecosystem: Host-associated > Plants > Roots > Rhizosphere > Soil | place: USA...
CTGAAATTGAGCGAGTAGTTCCTCCAGTTCCTCACGATGTCGATGTGGGAGAAAACGGTCGGACTGGTGGTCTGCGTGATGTCACGCTCGAAGTCGAGGTAGTAGTCCAGGTCGCTGACCTTGTTCAGGTCGGCCAGCAGCCGAAATCCGTTGGCGAACCGCTGGTTCTCTGTGAACTTGAACCGATAGCGCGTCCGCGACAGGTCCTTGTTGGGGTCGGCGGGGTCGGGCACCGAGTCCCTCAGATAGTAGCCGGTGAACATCCCGTCGCCGCGCGCTGCCGGCACGAAGCGGTACTCGTAGCCCAAGCCGGTGCCGCTCTTGCCGTACTTGTCGAAGAAGAGGGTCGCGTCCTGGCTGCGGCCCATGACCAGGTAGAGCGCGTTGCCGATGAACGAGCCGCGCTGCTTGGAGTAGCCGACGTTGGGCAGCAGCAGGCCTGACGCCCTGTCCTGCTTCATCGGCCAGATCAGGTACGGCAGGTAGATGATGGGCGCTTTCTCCACCTTGAAGGCCACGTTGCGCATGTGGGCGTAGTGATCGAGATGCAGCGTGGCGCTGGAGACGTGGAAGGCCCAGTAGGGCGTGGGCTGGGAGCAGGTGGTGACCGTGCCGTTCGTGATGACCACCTTGTCCTCGGCGATCCGCTCGAGCTTCTCCGCCTGGAAGATGACGTCGGGGTCCATGTAGCCGTGGGCGTTCCAGACCGTGGCCAGCTTCGTCTCCACGTTCATCTCGAGCCGGTCGCCGCTGATCTGGCTCTTGCCGAACATGGCCACGACGTTTCCTTCGGCAAGCACCATGTGGGTCGAGTCGTTGAAGTGCACCTTGTCGGCCAGCAGTCGCAGCTCGCCGTAGCGCAGATCCACGTCCCCCGAGAGCAGCAGCTCGCCTTCGGCGATCTGCTCGAACTTTGTGGCGGAGATTATCGGCTGCTCGTTGGCCGCGGGTGTCTGAGCGGCAGATGCGTCGGGAGCTGCGGCCGCGGCGGCGACGAACAGGGCCAGGATCCACGACCTGGCCCGCGCGGCGGGGCCATGCGACGCCCGGCGACCGAAGCTGAGGCTCATGAGATCACGAGGCCCGCGTAGCCCACGACCCGCTCGTTGTCGCCCGTGACGTCCCCCGAATTCGCATAGGCCAGCAGGCGGCCGGTCCTGGCGCCGTTGGCGCGCGCGGCGGTCAGCCCGGCCACCGCGGGGGCATACCCGCACATGCTGATGTCGTTGGACTCCACCACGCGATGAAGCCCTTCGGGGTCGACCGCTTCGACACGTTCCACCGCTATCATGTCCTTCACCCTGGCTTTGTCGTCGGGGATGTAGTGGCTCATGTCGCTGGTGATCACCAGCGACACCCGCTCCGGCCCGGCCCGGAGCACCTGCGCCAGGTCGTCTCCCAGGCGCGTGAGCGTTTCCAGGCGGGCGGTGCCCACGCAGATCGGCACGAACGAGAACTCCTTCAGCGTCGTCTGCAGGAATGGGAGCTGCACCTCGAGCGAGTGCTCACGACGGTGCGCGCGGTGATCCACCTCGACGCCGCCGCACGTCTCGAGCACGCGCCGGGCGAGGGGTTCGTTGACGACGGCGTCGCCGAGCGGTGTCCGCCAGACGCCCCGGTCGATCACCGCCAGAGTACTCCCTTCGCCGGTGTGGTTCGGGCACAGGACGATCAACGCGGAGGACAGGGCGACGGCCCCGTAGACCGCGCCGGCCACGCGCCCTGAGTAGATGTATCCCGCATGCGGCACGATGATGGCCGCAGCCTGCTCAGGCTCCCGCCCGGCGTCCCCGCGAAGGCACTCACGCACCATCGCGGCCAGCGGCGCGGGCTCCGCCGGATAGAACGATCCGGCGAACACAGGTTCCCTGATCGTCATCGTTCGCCCCGGTTCGCGCCCATCCCGTGCATGGCCGCCGCGCCGGGCGCCGCCGCATCGTAGACAACGCGCCGGGACGTTGGCAACAAGCCGCTCCTGCGCGGCCTGGTGCGCGCAGGGACTACGGGCGCAGGCCGCACCCCTCGCTCCGGGCGACCCATGCCGCGGCCACGATGTCACCCGTGACGTTGAGAACCGTCCGGCACATATCGAGCAGCCGGTCCACGCCCATGATGATTCCGATCCCTTCCCATGGAACGCCGATCGACACCAGCAAGGCGCCCACCATCGGCAGCGACCCGCCCGGCACGCCGGCCGTGCCGACACCGGCCAGGATCGACATCGCCACCACGGTGACCTGCTGGCCCAGCCCAAGCTCGATGCCGAAGAACTGCGCGAGGAACAGCACGGTGATTCCCTCGTAGAGCGCCGTGCCGTTCTGGTTGGCGGTGGAGCCGACAGTCAGCACGAAGCCGCCGATCTCGCGGGGCACGCCCAGCTCCTTTTCCGACACGCGTATCGATACCGGCAGTGTGGCGTTGCTCGAGGACGTCGAGAAGGCCGTGAGCATCACCTCGCGGATGCGTGCAAAGAAGAGACGCGGCGAATAGCGCACCGCGTACTTCAGCACGAGGGAGTAGATCAAGAACTGGTGGATCGCCAGTCCGGCGATGACCGTGGCGACATACCATCCCAGCTTCTGCAGGATGTCGAGACCGAATCGGGCGGTGAGACTGAAGAGCAGCGCCGCCACTCCGTAGGGCGCCAGGTACATGGCCAGCGAGATCACCTTCATGACGACCTCGTAGGCCGAGCGCAGCACCGCCAGCAGCGGCTCTACGGTCTCGCGCTCGCAAAGTGTGACCGCGATGCCGATCAGCAGGGAGAAAACCATCACCGCCAGCATCTCTCCCTTGAACGCGTCCACCATGGCCCTGAGCGGGTTTTCGGGGATGAGGTCCAGGAGGATCTGCACACCCTGTCTCTGAGGAGGTTTCTGCACCTCGGCGGCCGACTTGCCCAGCATCTGCAGCATGGTGGTCTTGTCGGCCTCGGCGAATCCCGCCCCGGGCTTTACGAGATTCACCATGGCGACGCCCACCACGACCGACATCGCGCTCAACAGGATGGTGAATCCCAGCGTCTTGAGGCCGATGCGGCCAAGCCGCCGCAGGTCGCCCAGCTCCGCCACTCCGAGCACCAGCGCACAGAAGATGAGCGGGATCACGACCATGAATATCAAGCGCAGGAAAATCTGGCCGGCGGGATAGGTGACCGACTTCACGAATTCCTGGATCTGCTCGGTGGGCCCCCAGATCCAGTTGGCGGCCAGGCCGGCCAGCGCGCCGACCAGCATTCCGATGATGATCTGGCGATGCAATGGGAGGCGCCGCGTGTCGGCCATGCGCCGGCATGATAGCCGAAAAATGGTAGCATCTGCCGCGATGTCCACCAAGGTCGTGCTGGCGCAGATCGCCCCGACGCTCGGCGATCTCGACCGCAATCTGAAGATGCACCTCGACGAGATCCGCAGGGCAGTCCGGGCCGGCGCCGACCTCATCATCTTTCCGGAGCTGAGCCTCACGGGCTACCTGCTGCAGGACCTCGTCCCGGAGTGCGCGCAGGAAGGCGAGTCGGGTCCGCTTCTCAAGGCGCTCGCGCGCGCGAGCCGCGACATCGCGGTGGTGGCCGGGTGGGTCGAGCGAACGCCCGGATCCGTCCATCACAACACGGCCGGCTGCTTCCTGAACGGCCGCCTCGCGCACCGGCACCGCAAGGTCTACCTGCCTACCTATGGCATGTTCGACGAAGGCCGGTACTTCGGCGCGGGCGAAGTCTTCAGGACCTTCGAGGCGCCGTGGGGCCGCACCGGCATGCTCGTCTGCGAGGACTTCTGGCACCTGTCGTCGTCCTACCTGCTGGCCCAGGAAGGCATGGAGGTGCTGATCGTCGTGTCGAACAGCCCGGTCAAGGGCATGGACGCGTCGCCGGCGCCGCCCGGCAAGGCCGCCTGGCTCGGCCTCGGCAGCGTCGTGGCGAAGTTTCTGACCTGCTACGTGCTGTACGTGAACCGGGCCGGGTACGAAGAAGGATGGAGTTTCGCGGGAGGCTCGTACGCCGTGGCGCCTTCGGGGAAGGTGCTGGCCGAAGGCGGCACGAAGGCGGGCGAGCGCATCGCGGTGACACTCGACGACACACAGCTGCGCCGCGTGCGCACGGCCTACCCGCTGCTTCGGGATGAAAAGCTCGACCTCGTCAGGCGCGAGCTGGATCGCATCGCAGAAGCGCGCTACCGGATGGAGTGACCCGTGCCGCGACCTCGCCGCGCCTCCACGGCGGATGACCTGAAGCTCAACGCCCGTCTGGTGGAGGAGATCCTGACGGGCTTCATCGGGGATGAGACGCGCCGGGCCGGGATGGAGCGCGTGGTCGTGGGTCTGTCGGGCGGCGTCGACTCGGCCGTGGCCGCATGCCTGGCCAGACGCGCGCTGGGCCGGCGCGGCGTCGTGGCCGTGCTGATGCCCTACAGACACAGCCATCCGTCCAGCCTGAAAGACGCCCGGGACCTGGCCAGAAAGCTCGGCATCCAAGCCGAGGTGTTCGACATCAGCCCGATGGTGGATGCCTGGTACGCCCGGGATCCCGGGGCCTCCCGCGTGCGGCGCGGCAACAAGATGTCGCGCGAGCGCATGAGCGTGCTGTACGACCGATCGGTCGTGCACGAAGCGCTCGTGCTTGGCACCAGCAACAAGACGGAGCTTCTGCTCGGATACGGCACCATCCACGGCGACATGGCCTCGTCGCTCAACCCGATCGGCGATCTGTACAAGACCCAGGTGAGACAGATGGCGGAGCACCTGGGAATCTCCGCGGCCATCCGGCGCAAGGTCCCCTCGGCCGACCTGTGGCCCGATCAGACGGACGAGAACGAGCTGGGCTTCTCGTACGACGAAGTCGACCGTCTGCTGCAGCTGCTTGTGGACCAGCGCGGAAGCCGCGCCTCGGCGCTGGAGGCGGGCTGGCCGCGCGGCATGGTGGATCGCGTGCTTCGCATGATGAGGCGGTCGCAGTACAAACGGCGCATGCCGATCATCGCCAAGATCTCGGAGCGCACCGTCGGGGTGGACTTCCGGTATCCCCGCGACTGGGGCACCTGATGCCGCCCGGCACCCTCTTCGTGGTCGGCACGCCGCTTGGCAACTTGTCCGACATCACGCCGCGTGCGATCGAATCGCTGCGGCGCGCGGCGATCGTGGCCTGCGAGGACACGCGCCGCACGCGCGGACTGCTGGAGCATTTCGGGATCAAACCCCCACGCGTCATCTCCTGCCATCACTTCAACGAGAAACGCCGGCTCGAGGGCTTGATGGAGGCGCTGCAGCGCGGGGAGAGCGTCGCGCTGGTGACCGACGGAGGCACGCCCTCGGTGTCCGACCCGGGCTCCCTGGTGGTCGAGGCGGCGCTGGCGCGGGGACTGCCCGTCAGCCCGATCCCGGGCCCATCCGCGGTGGCCGCCGCGCTCTCGGTGTGCGGCTTCACCGCAGACTCGTTCCTGTTCGCGGGGTTCCTCCCGGCGCGAGGCGGGCCGAGGCGGCGCGCACTGGAATCGCTGCGCGCCGAGCCGCGTACGCTGGTTTTCTTCGAGGCGCCCCACCGCATCGTGGCGGCGGCGGCCGACATGCTCGCCGTGCTGGGAGATCGTCGCGTCACCATGGCTCGCGAGCTGACCAAGCTGCACGAGGAGGTGCGACGGGCATCGTTGTCCGGGCTGGTGGAGGACCTCAAGTCGCGCAAGCCGCCGGGCGAATACACGCTGGTGGTGGAAGGGGCGGGCGACCGGCCGGCCGCGCCGACCACGAGGCCCGACGGCCGGGCCGCGGCGACCCCCGAGCAGCTGCGCCGCCGATACGCGGAGATGATCGAGTCGGGCACGGATCGCGCGACGGCGCTGAAGGCCCTGGTGCGCGAGACGGGCCTGACGCGGCGGGAAGTCTACTCGGCGGTCAGGCCGGGCGACGGCGGCTGACGCGCGGGGGCGTCATCGCCGGTGTCTTCGTATTTCAGGCAACACATCAGCCTGCCGCATCGGCCCGAGATCTTCGAGGGATTCAGGCTGAGCCCTTGCCGCTTGGCCATGCGGATCGAGACGGGGGAGAACTCCTTCAGGAAGGTCGTGCAGCACAATGGGCGGCCGCAGATGCCGTAGCCCCCCATGACCTTGGCCTCGTCGCGCGGGCCGATCTGGCGCATCTCGATCCGGCTGCGGAACTGCTGGGCCAGCTCCTTGACCAATTCGCGGAAATCGACGCGCCCCTCCGCCGTGAAGTAGAAGGTCAGCTTCTTGCGGTCGAAGCTCTCCTCTGCGTAGACGAGCTTCATCTCCAGACGCCGCTGCCGGATGCGGGTCTGGCAGAATTCGAAGGCTTCGTCCTGTTTCTTGAGGTTTTCGTCGTTCCAGAGGAGGTCGCGGTGTGTGGCCGTCCGCAGGACCCTGCGAAGGCCCGCGACCATCGCGAACTTCTTCGAGGGTCCGGTGGGCTGAACGACCTGAGCGAACTCCTCGCCATGCTCGGCCTCGACGATGACGGAGTCGCCCTTGCGCAGGAGAAAGCCTGTGGAGTCGTGGTAATAGGTCTTGGCGGTGTTGTTGAACTTGACGCCGACGACATCCTTCAGCGCGCCGTCCCAGCTACCGGAGCCGCAGCCACCGGCTCCACAGGACCCACCCGAGCCGCACGCGCCGCCGGTGCCGCAGGCGCCGCCTTCCTCGCCCCCTCCGCTGAGAGAGCAGGCGCCGCTTCCGCAGCCCATGACGGACCTCTATATATGAACGGCGGGGCCTTCCCGGAGCGCAGGTTCGTTCGTCGTGCGATGCGCATCCGTTCCCGCCGAGAGTGCCAACGCCTTGAGTATGGCACCGTGCCGGCCACCCGCGCAAGGCAGGTCCGGCTCAGGCCAGCTTGTTGGCGCAATCCAGGGCGGCCACTTTGTAGCACTCGGCGAGGGTGGGGTAGTTGAAAACGGCGTTCAGGAAGTAGTCCAGCGTCCCGCCCAGCGCGACCACCGCCTGGGCGATGTGAATCATCTCGGTCGCCCCGGTTCCGATGGCGTGCGCGGCCAGCAGCTTGCGATCCGCCCGGTGGAAGATCAGCTTCAGCAGCCCGGTGTCGTCTCCGAGAATCTGCCCGCGCGCGATCTCGCGGTAGCGCGAAATGCCCGTCTCGTAGGGGATGGCCTTCTTCGTCAGCTCCTCTTCGGTCGGGCCGATCATCGAGATCTCGGGAATCGTGTAGATGCCGTATGGGAACAGGCCAGGCATCGGGGGCGGCTCGGTGCCGAAGGCGTGGGAGGCCGCCAGGCGGCCCTGTTCCATCGAGGTGGAGGCCAGGCTCGGGAACCCGATCACATCGCCCACGGCATAGATGTGTGGAACCGCGGTGCGGTAGCGCGCATCGACCGTCAGGCGCCCGTACTCTGCGGCGGCCAGCCCCGCCGCGGCCAGGTTCAGGTCGGCCGTCGCGCCGGTGCGCCCTGCGGAGAACAAGATGGTGTCGGAGACAATCCGCTTGCCGCTCGCCAGCTCGGCCACGGCGTGCCCGCCGGAGCTGCTCACGCTGGCCACCTCCTCGCCGAGCCGAAGGGTGGTGCCGTGCTGCCTGAGCTGGTAGGAGAGCGATTCGACGATTTCCCTGTCGACGAAGTCGAGGAGCCGATCCCGCTTGTCGACCGCCACCACTTCGACTCCCAGCGTGGCGAAGATCGAGGCGTATTCCAGGCCGATGACGCCGGCGCCGACCACCGTGAGCGTCCGCGGCAGATGCTTGAGCTTCAGGATCCCGTCACTGTCGACGATGTGCTCGTCGTCGCACACGACGCCCTTCGGCACGGCGGGCACCGTACCTACGGCGATGATGATCACGTCGGCCGAAACGGTGATCGTCTCTGTGACGCCTACGATCTTCAAGGTGTGAGGGTCGACGAACGATGCGGCGCCGGCCAGAAGATCGACATGGTTGCGTCGCATCTGCGCCTGGGTCACGTCGATTTCGCGCTTGATGACGAAGGATGTGCGAAGAAACAGGTCGTCGATGGTGATGTGATCCTTCACGGCGTAGGACGCGCCATAGAGGGCGTGCTGTCCATAGCCGGTCAGGTAGAGCACCGCTTCGCGCAGGGTCTTGCTGGGAATGGTGCCGGTGTTGATGGACACGCCGCCGATCGCCTGGCGCTTCTCTATCACCGCCGCCCTGCGGCCGAGCTTGGCCGCCGCCACCGCGGCGCGCTGCCCGGCCGGACCCGAGCCGATCACCAGCAAGTCGTAGTGTGGCATCGCCGGATATCCTAGCAGTGTGGCATCGATTGTGGATAGACAGGTTACAGGTCTCGAGCAAGTTGATGGGATGTCGATGTTCCCGTTTCCCAACTCGTGATTCCCCCTTCGGCCTGTCGGCCGCGATGCCCCCTAATGGGGGCTCACGGACCGAGCCTGGTTGCAGCCCCGGGGGCTGCAGGGCGAGGGAGTGGCAGGGGGGCGCGGCGCCCGGGGCGGCGTGCAACCCCGTCCCCAAGGGGGGCGTCGCGGCCGACAGGCCGAGGGGAGGATCGCGGAGTGCGGAGCCTGGAACGCGAAACAGTAGCAGGCCCCGCGATCGTGGGGTATAGTGCCGCCCCATCCGAAAGAGCGCCGATGACCTACGAGAAAAACCTCGCGAACAACCGGCAGGCCTTCTTCAATTATTTCATCGTGGACCGCTTCGAGGCCGGCGTGGTCCTGCTGGGCACCGAGGTGAAATCCCTGCGCATGGGTCTGTGCAACCTGAAGGATTCGTACGCGCGGATCGACGGCGGCGAAGTCTGGCTGTACAACTGCCACATCGGCCCCTACCCGCACGGCAACAGGGTCAACCACGAGCCGATGCGGCCGCGCAAGCTGCTGCTCCATCGCAACCAGATCCTGAAGCTCGAGCGGGAGACGAGCCACGGAGGCGGGACGCTGCTGCCGCTGAAGTTCTACATCAAGGACAAGCACATCAAGGTCGAGCTCGGCGTCGGCAAGGGCAAGAAGCAGTTCGACAAGCGGGCCTCGCTGAGGGAAAAGGACCTCAAGCGGGAGGCCGACGCCGCGGCCCGGGAGCGCAGGCGCTAGCGGGGCGCCTTTCCGGCCACGACGCGCTCCACCTCGTCGATCACATCGACCACGGTGCCGCCGCTGAAGAGAGGGTCGGGCGGAGCCGCCTCCCATCGCGCTCCGGCCGGAAAGACGGCCACGTAGTCCCAGACGATCACCCCGTCGTCGTCGCTGGCTCCTCCCCGGATGGCGCGCGACAGCGTCAGGCCATGATCCCAGAATTGCACGGCCCTCGAGTCGGTGATGCGCGCGAGCGCGAAATTGGTCGGCGGCGCGATGTCGGAAAAGATGACCGGCTCCCAGACCACCAGCACGCGCAATGGGACGGCCGGATTGCGGGCCAGCAGACGTTGCACTGCGGAGGCCCCCCGCAGGCAGGTCATTCAGGTGGGGGAGAGCATCACCAGAACGCGCACCACGTCGACGGAGGCGTTGAACTGGTCGCGCACGGGGCCCAGATCGTTCTCGCCCAGTCGCGCTAGGGCGGGCTGTGACGAGGGCGTGACGCGATCGTAGAGCTTGTGGTGGAGCAGCAGCGCGCTCGCCGAAATCAGGCACGCCGCAGCCACGGCGACCGCGGCCAGGGTGCGTGTCATGACTTGAGGGGGACTCCGTCGACCGGGCTCGAGGCGGTGGCGTACAGCTTGCGCGCGATGCGTCCCGCCTCGAAGGCCAGTCGCCCCGCTTCCACCGCGAGCTTCATGGCGGCCGCCATCTTCACAGGATCTGTGGCCCCGGCGATGGCGGTGTTCATCAGAACGCCGTCGCATCCCAGCTCCAGCGCGACGGCGGCGTCCGATGCCGTGCCCACTCCGGCGTCCACGATGACAGGGATGTCGGTGATCGCCTCGAGCACGAGCTGCAGATTCACCAAGTTGCGAATGCCGAGGCCCGAGCCGATGGGGGCGCCCAGAGGCATGACGGCCGCCGCGCCGGCATCGCGCAGCTTCTTGGCCACGACGACATCGTCTGTCGTGTAGGGCAGGACGGCGAACCCTTCCTTCACGAGAGTGCGCGTCGCGGCGACCAACCCCTCGGTGTCCGGAAAGAGCGTCTTCTCGTCGCCGATGACCTCCAGCTTCACCAACTCGGACAGACCGGCTTCCCGGCCGAGCCGCGCCACGCGCACGGCGTCGTCGGCGCTGTAGCACCCCGCGGTATTGGGCAGCAGCACAAAACGGCTTGTGTCGATGTAGTCGAGCATCGACTCCTTGCCGCGCTCGCTCAGGTTCACGCGCCGCACCGCCACCGTCACCATGCCGGCTCCGGAGGCCTCGTGCGCCTGCCTCATGATCTCGAAGGAAGGGTACTTGCCGGTGCCGACGATCAGCCGGGACCTCAGATGCCTGCCCGCGATGACGAGCCCATCACCTTTCACGTTCACCCTCCTCCCACCAGCGTCACCACCTCGAGCCGGTCTCCCGCCTCCACCTGCACTCCGGCATATCTGGCTCTGGGGACGACCACGCCGTTTCGCTCCACCGCCAGGCGCCCGGCCGGCAGCTCGAGGTCGGACAACAGCGTCTCCAGCGTGAGGCCTTCTTCCACGCTGCGCGCGCGTCCGTTGATGACGATCTCGATCATGATGCCTCCGCCTCGCCAATCGACAGGCTGAGGTCGTCGGATCCCACCGGGCTCTCCGCCTCGATGATCATGCTTCCCCCGGCGTACTCCCTCGGCACTTGGATGCCCGCCCTGACCTTGCCCGCCTCGTCCGTGATCCCTTCGAACAGGACTACTGGTCGGCTCACACCGGGCGCCGACGCACGGACCACCACGCGCGCGCCGGCCACGGGAAGGTTGCGCAGATCTGTGCGCGCCAGGAGCTCCAGCACGGCCAGCTGGCCGGCCCTGGCGAGCTGGGTCTCTCCGAGCACCAGCTCCATCTTCTCGGCCGCGATCTGGCCGCGCACGAAGTCGAGCACCAGCTCGTCGAAGCTCCGATCGCTGATCAGGCCGGCGCCGAAGGGCGGCGGCCCCTCCGGATCGAACTTTCCACCCTGGATGTCCCGCATCATCTTGCGGTGCTGGGCGTCGAGCATGTCCTGCACCGCCTTCTCGCTGTACCCCTGCCGCAGCAGCGGGGCATAGGAGTATTGCCGGGACGCCACGATCTTTCCGCCCATGTAGATGAGCGATTCGATGACCGGATTGTCCACCCCCTTGTCTTCGGTCTGGACGTGGAAAACCCGGTCGTTGTGCTTGATATCTGTGTTGTACCCCGTGATCATGACCGGATCTTGGCCCAGACGGTGCGCGGAAGCAAGGCTCCCCAACACGCCGCCGCGCGTTGCGTATAAACTCCCGACTCGCCCAGGGAGGGTTCATGGCCGAAGCTGCGCTTTCACTCCGCAACGTCAGCAAGACATTTGGCGAGAAACGGGCCGTGGTGGACCTGAATCTCGAGGTCCCCAGCGGCAGCGTGTTCGGGCTTCTGGGCCCCAACGGGGCCGGCAAGTCCACGAGCATCAGGATGGCGCTCAATATCTACGAGCCGGACGCGGGCACCGTCCAGGTGTTCGGTCAGCCCCACTCGTCCCTGACCGTCAACAGGATCGGCTACCTGCCCGAGGAGCGGGGCCTCTACACCAAGATGCGCGTGTCGGACCTGCTGGTCTACCTGGCCGCCATCAAGGGGATCGCGCCGGCCGAGGCCAGGCCGCGCATCACCAGGTGGCTGTCCCGCGTGGACCTTTCCGCGTTCGCCGACAAGAAGGTGCAGGAGCTGTCCAAGGGGATGCAGCAGAAGGTCCAGTTCATCGCGACCATCCTGCACGAGCCGGAACTGGTCGTCCTGGACGAGCCGTTCTCGGGGCTGGACCCGATCAACACGAACCTCCTGAAGGACTTCATCGTCGAGCTCCGCCAGCAGGGGCGCACGATCATTTTCTCCACCCACATCATGGAGCAGGCCGAGCGGCTCTGCGACGCGATCTGCGTCATCAACGGCGGGCGCAAGGTGCTCGAGGGCGCGATGGCTGAAATCAAGGGTCGCTACGGGCGCAACACCGTGGCCCTGGCCTTCGACGGAGACGGGTCGTTCCTGAACCAGCACCCCCTCGTGCGGACCATGAACAACTACAACACCTACGTCGAGGTGAGGCTGGTGGACGAAGCCGATCCCCAGCAGCTCCTGGCGAGCATCGTGCCCCGCGTGCGCGTGCGCAGGTTCGAGGTGATCGAGCCTTCTCTCCACGAGATTTTCATCGAGCGCGTGAAGGAGACGAGCCAGTCCGAGGGGGCCCTCACCGGGCCGGAGGTGGCGCGTGTCTAAGCTGCTGGCGATTGTCCGCCGCGAGTATGTCGAGACGGTTCGAACCAAGGCGTTCGCCTTCTCCACCGTGCTGGTGCCGCTGCTGATGG
>Ga0075429_100004180_pt1 | contig 12360 bp, 10 predicted proteins | sample RhiMetdeltSRZDD3_FD_75295 | JGI IMG/M metagenome (GOLD analysis project Ga0075429, IMG submission 75295) | Populus rhizosphere microbial communities from Tennessee, USA - Rhizosphere MetaG P. deltoides SRZDD3 | ecosystem: Host-associated > Plants > Roots > Rhizosphere > Soil | place: USA...
GCCGAGCGGAGTGACGACGTCAACGACCGCGCTCGTGCCGCTCGTCGTCGCCGGACGTCTCGTGGCGGCCGCAGCACCCGTTGCCATATCGCTCGCACCGCAGCCGCCGTTCGTTCCGCCCCGCGCGTAGTCTCCTCCGCCAGCACGTTCTCTGCTCGCTCACGACGTTGTCGTCGCACGGCGCGGCCGCTCCGCGCGACGACAAGAGGAGGACACTGATGCTCGAGGACCTGACGAGCCGCCTGCTCATGCTGGTCGCGCTCGCATTCATCGCCTGGATCACGCTGCTCGTCGCCCTGCGCCGGGTGCCGGGGCCGGTCGCCGGCCTGGTCGCGGCGCTGCTGAGCTGGGCGCTGGCGAGCGCGTTCGTCCCCTGGCTCGTCGACGCGCTCCAGCGTCATCACGCATGGCCGCTCGTCTGACACGGGGCGGCTGGAAAACGGACGCCGCGCGCGCCGCGCTCACGCTCGGCAGCGTCCTTGCGGCCGGCGCGGGCAGCGTGCTGCTGCAGCCGGCGACGCACGTCGCCGCCTCGCCGCTGTTCGTCGCGGCCGTCATGGTCAGCGCCTGGCTGGGAGGGCTCGCCTGGGGCCTCCTGGCGACCGTGCTGGCGACCATCGCGCTGGACGGGATCATGACCGCGAGCTGGCCGTCATTGTCGCTGAGCACGGACGCCCTCGCGCAGCTCGCCGTCTTCGTGTTCGTGGCGTTGTTCGTGAGCGCTCTGGATCACGCGCGGCGGCGCTCGGAGATTCAGCGCGCGATCCTGCTCGAGCGCGAGCGCGCCGCCCGCGCCGAAGCCGAGGACGCCAACCGCGCGAAGGACGAGTTCGTGACGATGGTCGCCCACGAGCTGCGCACGCCGCTGACGGCGATCGTCAGCTGGAGCGCCGTGCTCAGCGATGCGCGGATTGCGCCGACCCTGGCGGGGCGTGCGCTCGACGCGATCCGGCGCAACGTCGGCGTGCAGGCACGCGTGATCGGCGACCTCGTGGATCTCTCGCGCCTGGGGCGTGGCCGGCTCTCGTTGCAGCTCGAGGCCGTCGATCTGCGCTCCGTGATCGACGCGGCCGTCGAGTCCGTCGCGGCGACCGCCGCCGCGCGTGGCATCAAAGTGGCGATCGACACCGCCGAGGCGGGGCGGCCGGTGCACGGCGACGCCGCGCGGCTGCAGCAGGTCGTCTCGAACCTGCTCGGCAACGCCATCAAGCACAGCGGCGACGGCGCCACCGTACACGTCACGGTCGATGCCGCCGGCGGCGCCGCACGCATCATCGTTCGGGACGAAGGGCGCGGCATTGCCCCCGAGCTGCTGCCTCACATCTTCGAGCCGTACCGTCAGGGCGCCGACGCCGCGAACTCGGGTCTGGGGCTGGGGCTCGCGATCGTACGCCAGCTCGTCGAGCTCCACGGTGGGGCTGTGCAGGCGAGCAGCGCGGGTCTCGGCCGCGGCGCGTGCTTCACCGTGCTGCTGCCGAGGTATCAGGCGCCGCCGATCTCGCCGACCACGCGAACGCGCACGCGCAGCGAGTTGCCCGGCAGGTAGGCGAGCGGCAGGTCTTCGACCTCGACGACGCGTAGCGAATCGCGCGCGGCGCCCGCGGTCACCGCACGCTCCTCGGCGATGGCGCGCGCCCGTGCGATCGCCTCCTCGCGCGGCAGCGACTGGAAGATTTGATCGACCTCGCCGCTGACCTGGGCGATCGCGGCGCCGACGGCGTTGGCGACCCCTTGGTGCTCGACGCCGATCACGGAGGACACGCCGGCGAGCCGGCGTGGCACGAGGAACGCGCCGCCGCCGACCACGACCAGCGGCACATCGCCGGCCTCGGTCTTCACGCGGTCTACCGCCTCCTCGACAATCGCCCCGATGCGCTCGATCGCGTGCCGCACGAGCGGCGCCGGCAGGTCGGCCACACGCTTACGGTCGCCGAGCTCGAGCAGCCCCGCCGCCACACCGATGTCCGTAGCCGTCAGCGTGGAGCCGCCGAAGACGCGGCTTTCCGTCGTCAGCCGGTAGCCGACGCTCACCGGGCCGACCGACAGCGGATCCAGCGTGACGAGGCTGCCGCCGCCGAGGCCCAGCGACAAGAGATCCGGCATCCGAAACAGCGTGCGGACGCCACCGACCTCGACGACGTTGTTGGCCTCGCGCGGGAACCCGTGACGGAGCGCGCCGACGTCCGTGGTCGTGCCGCCGACGTCGACGACCAGCGCGTCGGTGAGCCGCGACAGGAACGCCGCGCCCCGCATGCTGTTGGTCGGGCCCGACGCAAACGAATAGACGGGGTACTGCTCGGCGATCTCGGCGAGCATCACGGTGCCGTCGTTCTGGGTGAGATAGAGCGGTGCCGCGACGCCGCTGGCGCGCAGCGCGTCGGTGAAGGCACGCGCCGTCTTGCGCGCGAGGTCGAGCAGGCAGGCATTCAGCAGCGTCACGTTTTCGCGCTCGAGCAGGCCGATGCGGCCGAGACGGTGTGACAGCGTCACCGCCGCGTCCGGGCATTCCTCGGCGAGGATCGCCGCCGTCTGCTCCTCGCACGACGGATCCAGCGGCGAGAACACCGACGCGACGGCGACCGAGGTGACGCCGTCACGGCGAAACCGGCGTGCCGCCGCGCGCATCCCCGCCGTGTCGAACGGCACGATGGGCCGGCCGTCGTACTCGTGGCCGCCCTCGAGCATGACGACGTCGCCGCGCACGAGATCGGCGAGGTCTTCGGGCCAGTCGACGAACGGCGGGAGCGACGCGCTCGCCGGCAGGCCGATGCGCACCGCCGCGATCCGCGTGAGGCCGCGGCGCTGGACGACGGCATTGGTGAAGTGCGTGGTGCCGATCATGACAGCGTCCGCATGGGCGGCCGCCGGCGTAGCCGCAAGCAGATCCGCCAGCGCGCGGATGATTCCGCTGGTTACGTCCGCGGTGGTCGGCGTCTTGACGGCGGCGGCGACGCGATCGCCGTCGAGATAGACGGCATCGGTATTGGTCCCGCCAACGTCTATTCCAATCTGCCGTCGGAGCGGCTTCGCAGGGCTCCGCCGCTCGACGGTCTGCCCAAGACTACGTTGCGTCATATTCCAATCTGCCGTCGGAGCGGCTTCGCAGGGCTCCGCCGCTCGACGGTCTGCCCAAGACTACGTTGCGTCATATTCCAATCTGCCGTCGGAGCGGCTTCGCAGGGCTCCGCGGCTCGACGGTCTGCCCAAGATCGCCCGTGTTCATGTCACGCGAAGACGGAGTGAAAATCGAGGTCGTAGCCGAACGCGCGCGGGCCGACGTGCTCGAGCCCCTTGGGCGTCAGCAGAATCGGCGGCGCCGGCAGCGCCACGACGGTGACGCGCTGGCCGTAGCGCAGCGTCTCGGTCCCGACGGCATCGCCGCTCACGGTATCGAGCACGCAGATCAGATCGGGCGTCGTGACGCGCACGACGTCGTCGAGCCAGCCGACCGCGAACTCGTTCTGGAACGCCAGGCGAAACGTGTGGCCGCGGTCGCCATCCAGGCCTTCCAGCGTGGCGGTGCCGCGTAGGAAACCCTCGGTCGCGCGTCGCGCGACGTCCTGCACCTTGCCGGTGAAGAGACGCAGGCCGCGCTCGGCGTCGATCACGGCCTGGACGGGATCGCGGTGCTCGCGCCGCGCGGCCTGCACGGCCTGGCCCAGCCGCATCGCCTTCGTGGTCGTATAAAGGATGGCGCATTCCTTCACTTCTTTGCCCGTCCGCGGGGCCTTGCACGTGCCCGCGATCGAGCCGACCGCGACGCACGCCGTTCGCGACAGCCGCTCCATCCATTTCCACGACGCCGCGCGCGCGACGATCACCGCGTTGTCCCGCACGTCGGCCAGTGTCAGCGGATACATCGGCAGGTCGTGGATCGCGAACGACGTCATCTGCGCTTCAGGAAAGGCGCGACCCATGCAGTCACCGTCGACGACCGGCACACCGAGCAGGGCAGCGGCCATGAACGGCTGGATCGCGTTGCCGCCGCCGATCTCGAGCGACATGACGGCGCGGAAGCGGCGGCCCAGGTATTCCTCCATCATCCGCACGGCGTGCTCGATCGTGCGCGGATCGGTCAGCCGCTCCTGGCCGACAAGAGGAGCGCCCATGTTGGACACGATCGCGACGAGATCGTCGTCGGCGAGGTCCATCGGATCCATGAGACGCACGACCGTGCCGTCGCGATAGAGGCGGCGCATGTTGAGCAGCGCCAGGTAGGGGCTGCCGCCGCCCCCGGTGCCGAGGATCCACGCGCCGATCGCGAGCGACTCGATCTCGGCGGCGCTGACGTCGCGAAGCCTGGCCATCAAAAGCCCGTGAACTCTTCGAGGCCCACCACGCGCGCGATGCCCAGCACGACCACCAGGGCGACGCCGATGGCGACGGCGGAGACCGCAGCGGCGGTCGGATCGAACGAGTATTTCAGGTACGCAAAAAGCTCGATCGGCAATGGAGTTAGGCGCGATGAGGTCAGAAAGAGCGACAGCGTAAAATTGTCGAACGAGATCGCGAACGCGAAGATTGCGCCGGCCACGACGCCGGGCTTGATCACGCCCAGGGTGACCTCGATGAACGCGCGAATCGGATGGGCGCCGAGGCTCTGTGCGGCCTCCTCGAGCGCCAGATCGAAGTGCGTCAGCGTGGCCGTCACCGTGCGTACGACGTACGGCGTCGTGACCACCACGTGGCCGATCAGCAGCGCCCAGTACGTTTGGTGCAGCCGCACCAGCGTGAAGAACTGCAGCAGCGCGACGCCGGTGAGGATCTGCGGCAGCAGCAGCGGCGAGGTCACGAACGCGTTGACGGCATCGCGCCCGCGGAAGCGTCCGCGGACCAGCGCGATGGCGGCGAGGGTGCCGGCCAGCGTCGACAACAGCGCCGTCCACAGCGCGAGCTCGGTGGACAGCCGCAGCGCTTGCATGAACTCCCGCCGGGCGAAGAAGTTCACGAACCACCGCAGGGAAAACCCCTGCGGCGGAAAGGTAAAAAACGACCCGCTGTTGAAGGCGGCGATGACGACCACCAGCATGGGCACCAGCAAGAACGCGTACACGAGGACGACGGCCGCGCGCAGGATCACACGATGCCTCGCAGCGCGCGCTCGGTCACGCGGATGTACACGGCGATGAGGGCGACGGAGATGACCAGCAGGACTAAGGCGTTGGCAGCGCCGAATGGCCAGTCGAAGACCGACAACACCTGCTCGTAGACGATCATCGGCAGCACCTGGACCTTGAAGCCGCCCAGCAGGACGGGCACGACAAATGACGAGATCGCCAGCGAAAACACCAGAAGCGACCCTGCGAGGATCCCGGGCAGCGACAGCGGCAGCGTGACCTCCAGGAACGCTCGCCGGGGCGAGGCGCCGAGCGTCATGGCGGCCTCCAGCACGTGCGGGTCGATCCGCTTGAGCACGCCGGTGAGCGACAGGACCATGAACGGCAGGAACACGTGCACGAGCGCGATCGCCACGCCGAAGCGGTTGTACATGAGCGGCAGCGGCCGCGTGAGCCAGCCGTGCTCGATCAGCGTCGCGTTGATCAGGCCGCGGTCGGCGAGCAGGATCATCCAGCCGTAGCAGCGGATGACGATGCCGACGAGCAGCGGCGACAGCACGGCGACGAGCAGCAGCGGCTTGGCGCGCGAACGTGTCTTGGCGAGGTGATAAGCGAGTGGATAGCCGAGCAGCAACGAGACCGCGGTCACGACGGCGCCGAGCACGAGCGTGTCCCACAGCACCCCGACGTAATAGGCGTCGGAGAAGAACCGCGCGTAGTGATGCAGGGTCAGCGTCCACTGCAGCTCACCGAAGGACTGGCGCGAGACGCTGATCGCGACCATCAACAGCAGGGGCGCGGCGAAGAACACGCCGAGGAGCGCGGTGAAGGGCAGCAGCAGGAGCAGCCGCGCTCTCGCGCTCACGTGCGCCTCGGCGTTGAGCGTGATCGCGTCATCAGAGGGCGAGCAGCTCCGCGGCCAGGCGCGCGACCAGGAGGTTGGCGACCACCACCGGCACGCCGAGCCGCGCCGCGAGATCGCGGCGGGTCACGTCGCGAAAGCCGATGCAGTCCATCACCACCAGCCCGGCGCCGGCCGCGCGAAGCGCCGCGGCCGCCCGCGTGAGTGCTGCCGGATCGTGCTCCTCGTACGGCGACAGCGGCACGACAGCCGCCTCGAACCCGTCGGCGCGCCAGCGGGCGGTGGTCTGCGGCACGTGACGCTCGGACGGCGTCAATACACCGAGACATCCCGGATAGGACAGGCCCCGGAGGACGCCGAGCAGCACCTGCTGCGGCTCGAGCAGCGGCCGCCGCGCGCTCAGGCGCGGGAACGCGCCCGTGCAGAGCAAGACCGTCAACGCGACGCCCTGATCCTCGAGCGCCGCGATTCGCGCCTTCACGCGGGACAGCACGCGGGACTTGCCGACGAAGACCGGCGACGCATCGGCGAGGCGCGTGACGAGGATCTCGTCGTCGCCTTCGGGCGCCAGCTGCGAGATCGCCGCGCGGTCGAGGCCATCGAGCGCGCCCGCCTCGAGAATCTCGACGCCGGGCAGCAGCGTCGCCATGTCGGGCACGACATCGGTGCGCGGCGCCTGGCCGATCGTCACCATGCCGATCTTCGCCTTGCTCATTCCACTGTCATCCTTTTAGAGGCTCGCACCATTCATGCGGTCAGCACGCGGGCGTCGGCGGCGGCCCAGCCCGCGCGCACACGCGTGCCGGCGGGAAAGCGCACGCGGCCGAGCTCGACCGCCTGCAGCTCGAGGCCGCCGTCGGCGGCCAGCAGATAGCGCACGGTCTCGCCCTGATACACGACGTGGGCGACCGTCGCCGGCACCTGGTTGTCGAGGCTACCCGTGTCGTCGAGGCGGATGCGCTCGGGCCGGACGGCGATCGTGACCGCGGCGCCGGGTGCGGGCGCCATGTCCGACGTCGCGATCGTGACGCCGCCGCATTCCACCGCGGCGCCGCCGCGACTGCGCCCCGTGAGCAGATTCGTGTTGCCGATGAACCCGGCGACGAAGACGGTGCGCGGCGTCTCGTAAATCTCGCGCGGCGCTCCGACCTGCTCGACGCGTCCGACCCGCATGACCGCGACGCGGTCGGACATCGTCAGCGCCTCCTCCTGATCGTGTGTCACGTAGATCGTCGTCACACCGACGTCGCGCTGTAGCCGCTTGAGCTCGATCTTCATGTGATCGCGCAGTTTCTTGTCCAGCGCGCCCAGCGGCTCGTCGAGCAGCAGCACCGCGGGCCGCGTCACCAGCGCGCGCGCCAGCGCCACGCGCTGCTGCTCACCTCCGGACAGCTGGCGCGGATAGCGCTCGCCGTGGCCGGCCAGCTGCACGAGCGCGAGCGCCTCGTCCACCAGGCGGCGGATCTCCCCGCGCGGCGTGCGCTGCATGCGCAGCCCGAACGCGACGTTGTCGCGGACGGTGCGATGGGGGAATAGCGCGTAGGACTGGAAGACCAGCCCGACGTGACGGCGGTGCGGCGGCACGTCGTTGATGCGCGCGCCGCGGATGAACACGTCCCCGGCGTCGGGCCGGACGAAGCCCGCGACGGCGCGCAGCGTGGTCGTTTTGCCGCAGCCGGACGGACCGAGCAGCGTGAAGAACTCGCCCGGAGCGACGTCGAGCGAGACGTCGTCCAGCGCGCGCGTGGCGCCGTAGCGCTTTTCGAGTCCCCGCAGCGCGACGTCGGCGGCGCGCGCCTCGCTCAGCGAAGCTCCTTGTTCCAGCGCTCGGTCCACTGCGGACGCTGCTTGGCCACCTGCGTCCAGTCGAAGAGCACGAGACGGTCGACATCGGCGGGGCTCTGGATGAGCTTCTTGGCGACGTCGGCCGGCAGCTTCACCGTCTTGTTCGTCGGGCTGAAGAACAGCTCGCTCGCGAACGCCGTCTGGACCTCCGGCGAGAGGTACATGTCGATCAGCTTCCACGCGAGGTCCTTGTTCTTGCTGCCACGCGTGACCTGAATGACCTGGTCGAGGATGGGCACGCCCTCGCTCGGCGCCACCCAGTCCACGGGGATGCCTCGCTTCGCGAGGTCGTAGGTCGAGCCGTCGTGCAGGACGGCGATCGAGACTTCCTTGGACTCCAGATGCTTCTCCATCGTGCCGGTGAAGTCGACCATCTTCGCGTTCAGCTTTTTGATCGCGGCGATGCCGGCGTCGACGTCGAAGGCGTCCTTGCCGTAGATCTTGTCGGCCATGAACAGGAAGTTGATGCCCAGCGTGTTGCCGATGACGTAGATGCCGCGCTTGCCGTCGTACGAGGCATCCCAGAAGTCCTTCCACGACGCCGGGCGCTTCAGCCCCACGTCGGTGCGATACGCGAGGCCGATCCGGCCCCAGAAGATCGCGAGGCTCGTGTCGCCGATCAGCGCCTTGTCGTAGACGTTCTTGATGTTCGGCGCGGCGGCGACGTTGCGCTTGTCGAAGAACCCGCGCTCGCGCGGGATGGGGAAGGGCGGCTCGTTGCCCATGATGACGTCGAACGGCGGGTTGTCCGGGCCGGCCGCCATCAGCTTGGCCACCCATTCCGTCGTGATGCCGGTAACGATCTCCACGCGCGCGTCGTACTTCTTCTCGAACGGCTCGACGAGCGCCTTCTTCATTACCTCCGACCACCGGCCGCCGTAGCCGGTCACGACCAGCGTCTTGCCCTGGGCCACGGCCGCCGGCGGCGGTGGCGACAGCAGCGTGGCCGTCAGCGCGAGGACAAGCAGCAGCGCCAGGAACGATCGCGTCATGGGCGCCTCCGGGGCGAGGTCGATCGCGTCACAGAACGTAGAGCCAGGGCCGCGCGGTGAGGCTGTCCTGCGTCCAGAAGCCCGTGTCGGCGAGCCAGCGCATCGCCTCGTCGCCGCGCGGCGTCTTCATGACGACGAGCGTGCGCGCGCCGTCGAAGAAGCCGCCGAACGCCAGCCGGCCGGCGCCGCGCGCCTCGATCAGCGCGAACTCGGCCATGTCGGAGTCGGCGGCAACGCCTTCGACGATCGTCGCCACGCGCGAGCCGTCGATCACCATCGGCACCTGCTCCCATGGCTCGACGAAGTGAGTGAACGAGTAGGGCGTGTAGCCCGTCCAGGCGCCCGCGATGAAGTACGGATCCTCCTCCACCACGGGCTCGATCTGCGCGGCCTGCTGCAACCGATAGACGATGTCGACGCGCCGACCGTCGGGCGCGGGGCCGCCGCCGACCAGGATGCCGGTGGCTCGCAATGCCTGCAGCCTCTCGAGATGCGCGCGGCGGTGGGGCTCCCGCTTGGCGACGTAGTCGTCGGCGGTGCGAATGGCCACGTGCAGGACGATCACGCGGGTGAGCCTACCACCCGTGATACCGTGGTGGAAGTGGAGCGTTTCGAGCGGTTCCGCGCGAAGTTTCCCTTCGCTCTCGACGACTTCCAGGTCGAAGCCATCCGCGCGATCGAAGCGGACCAATCGGTGATCGTATCCGCCCCCACCGGCAGCGGCAAGACGCTGGTGGCGGAGTACGCGATCCAGCGCGCGCTCGAGACCGGGCGCCGCATCGCCTACACCACGCCGCTCAAGGCGCTGTCCAACCAGAAGTTCAACGACTTCACGCGCGCCTACGGCGCCGACACGGTCGGTATCCTCACCGGTGACGTGAAGGTCAACCCGCAGGCGCGTGTGCTCGTCATGACCACCGAGATTCTGCGCAACGCGTTGTTCGGCAGCGGTCTCGAGGACCTGGGCTACATCGTGCTCGACGAGTGCCACTACATGGGCGACGAGGGCCGCGGCACGGTCTGGGAGGAGATCATCGTCGGCGCGCCGAAGGACGTGCTGCTCGTCGGCCTGTCGGCCACCGTGGCCAACGTCAAGGAGATCGCCGACTGGATCTCGCTCGTGCACCGCCCGATCGTGCCGATCTATCACCCGGACCGGCCGGTGCCGCTGCACTATTCCATCGCCGATCTCGCCGGCGACATCCACGACATCGCCGAGGTTCGCAAGGGGCGCGCGCGCGTGGTTGGTGATGAGTCGCGCGGCCAGGACGATCGCGGCCGCTGGTACACGCGCCGTGTCGTCGATCCGACCGTGCTGATCGAGGCGCTCCAGGCACGCGGCTGGCTGCCCGCCATCTATTTCATCTTCAGCCGCGCCGGGTGTGAGCGCGCGATGGACGACGTGCTCGCCGAAGGCCGCCCGCTGATCACGCGCGAGCAGCATCGCGAGGTCGACACGATCATCGGCGAGGCCGTGGCCGAGAATCCGTCCATCGGCGAGTCGACACTCAGCCAGGCCGTGTTCCAGGGCCTGCGCATCGGCGTCGCGACGCACCACGCGGGGATTCTCCCCGGGCTCAAGCGGCTGATCGAGATGCTCTTCGAGCGGGGGCTCTGCCGCGTCGTGTTCGCCACGGAGACGATGTCGCTCGGCATTCACATGCCGGCGCGGGCGGTCACGCTGCAGGGGCTCACGAAGCGCACCGACCGCGGCTTCCGCTCGCTCTCGCACAACGAGCTGACGCAGATGGCGGGACGCGCCGGGCGCCGCGGCATCGATCCGGAGGGCCAGTGCGTGATCGCGCTGGACGCGCGCGACGGGCTCGAGGACCTGCTGCGTGTCGTCGACGGCTCGCCGGAGCCGATCGAGAGCCAGTTCAAGCTCGGCTACGGCTCGGTCGCGCTGCTGCTCGGGACCGGGGCGCCGCCCGACCTCCTGCGCAAGCGCATCGAGTCCTCGTTCGGCCAGTACCAGAACCTCAAGCGCATCCGCGAGATGGAAGCCGAAGTCCGCGCGCTCGAAGACGCGCTCGAGCGCGCGCGCGTCTACGAGGCGCCGTGCGGCGACTTCGCGCGGATCGGCCGCTACCGCCGCGCGCGGCAGGAGGTCGAAGCCCGGCGGCAGGCGACGGGCCGCGGCGGCCGTCGCGGCGAGCGCGCGCCCGCCGAGGCCGAACCCGGACGTCTGGCCCTCGTCCGCCGCAAGGGCGCGCCGAGCCTCGCCATGATTCTCGGCGTCCACGCGATCCGCGGCCACCGCACGCTGTTCGACGCCCTGCTGCCGCACGGCGCGGTGATCCGCCTCAAGAGTGGGCTCGTGAAGCGCATCTTCTGGGCGACGCCGCCGCTGCACGTGCCGCGCGACGTTCGACGCGGCGAGCACCGCGGACTTCGGCATCTCTCGGAACAGCTCGAGCGCATGTCGGTGCCCGAGCTCATCGCGCGCGAGCGCGAGCAGGGCCCCGAGGCGGCGCTGTCGACGATCGAGTGCCACCGCTGTCCGTGGGGCGCGACCACGCGCTGCGAGCACGCCTCGCGCGACCTCGAGCGGCTGCAGGAGCGGCTGACGCAGCGGCGCGCCGCCCTCGACGCGTTCCGCAACGCGTACTGGCAGGAGTTCTTACGCGTGGTCGAGGTCCTCGAGCAGTTCGGTGCCGTCCGCGACGCGCTCCTTCAGCCGAAAGGCCGGCTGGTCGCCAGCCTTCGCCACGACAACGAGCTGCTGCTGGCGGAGACGGTCACGCGCGGCCTCTTCGACGACCTGTCGCTCGCCGAGGCGGCGGCGCTCTGCGCGGCGCTGCTGGAGGAGTCACGCTCCGGCGAGCCGGCCATCGCGCGCGCGTTTTTGAAAAAGCGTCCCAAGCTCAAGCACCGCCTCGATCGGCTGATCGCCACGGCCGACTCCGTCTGGCAAGCGCAGCGCGCGCGACACCTCGCTGTGCCGGTCGGCGTGCAGCCCGGCTTCATGCCCGCCGTGTTCCGCTGGGCTTCGGGTGACGACGACTGGCCGGGCATCGTCGCCGAGTCGTTCGGCGGCCACGAGGGCGATCTGGTGCGCGCGATGCGGCGGCTGATCGATCTTTTGCGTCAGCTCGCGGAGGGCCCAGAGGTGCCGCCGGCGACAGCGAGGCTGCTCGGCCAGGCCGCGCGCCAGGTCGATCGCGGCATCGTGCTCGAGAGCGCGCTCATATGAGAAGGCATTTCGGTGTTCGGGATGTCCTCTGCTATGCTGGCCGCGTGAGACGCGCCGCGTTCGTCCTCGCCGCCGTCGCGCTCCTTGCTGGCTGCGCGCTATCCCGCTCGCTGTCGACGGTCGATCAGCGGACCTCGCAGGGACCGACGGCCGACGAGTTCTGGACGACGAAGATGCTGACCGTCAACAACCGCTTCCCGAGCTTCGAGGAGAAGCGGCACTTCAACGACGACCTCGACGCGCGCATTTCCAAGTACCTGCGTGAGCACGAGGTGGCGGCGTCGGATCAGCTGACCGTGCAGTCGTTCCGCAACCTGCACCAGGTCACGGCCGGGATGGAAAAGGGACAGGTCGAGGTACTGCTCGGGCCGCCCTTCTCGACCTCCGACGACGCCCAGCAAATGATGAACT
>Ga0075429_100004183_pt1 | contig 12356 bp, 7 predicted proteins | sample RhiMetdeltSRZDD3_FD_75295 | JGI IMG/M metagenome (GOLD analysis project Ga0075429, IMG submission 75295) | Populus rhizosphere microbial communities from Tennessee, USA - Rhizosphere MetaG P. deltoides SRZDD3 | ecosystem: Host-associated > Plants > Roots > Rhizosphere > Soil | place: USA...
TTCGTCGGCGATCGCGTCGCGGCAGTCGCCGCCGATTCAGTTGAGGCTGCCGATTCGGCGCTCGCACTCATTCGGGTTGATTATGAATTACTTGATCCCGTGTTCGACGTAGAAGCCGCTTGTCAGCCTGGAGCGCCTGTTATCCACGACGAGGCTGACGCCACCGGGATCTACGATGCGAGGCGGAACATCGCCGCGCATCTCGACCTGCTTGCCGGCGACCCGGAACAGGGCTTTCGCGGTGCAGACCTCGTAATGGAACGGGACTATCGAACACAGTTTGTCCAGCACTGTGCTCTCGAACCTCACGTCACGATCTGCTACGTCGATGAGGACGACCGGCTTGTCATACGCACAAGCACGCAGGTTCCCTTTCACGTGAGGAGGATCGTGGCCCACGAGCTACAGCTCCCAGTCGGGCGTGTGCGCGTCATCAAGCCCCGCATAGGAGGCGGTTTCGGCGGAAAGCAGGAGGTCGTAACTGAGGACGTGTGTGCCGCGTTGTGTCTTGCCACGCGGCGGCCGGTGCGACTCGAGTTCACGCGTGAGGAGGAGTTTATCGCGGCTCGCAGCCGTCATCCGCAGACGATCCGATTGAAGATGGGAGTGCGTAGCGATGGGCAACTTACTGCCGTCGACATGCGTGTGCTGGCAAACGCCGGAGCTTACGGAACCCATTCGCTAACGGTAATGGGTGTCACGGCAACTAAAACGTTCTCGCTCTACAACGTCGCGAACGCGAAGTTCACTGGCGATGCTGTGTACACGAATCTGCCTGTCACCGGCGCCTTCCGGGGCTACGGTGCACCGCAGGGCTTCTTCGCTTTTGAGTCTTTGCTTGACGAGTTGGCCGCCGAATTGGGCATCGACCGCATCGAGATCCGCAGGAAGAACTTTATCCGCGCGGGCCAGGTTCCGCCGTTCGCGCAGATCATTAGTGAAGGAAAAGAAACTGCGAAGCGCGCTATCGTAACTTGTGGTATGGAGGAATGCCTGCGACGCGGAATGGACGAGATCGGTTGGAACGACGCTCGCTCGCGTCCGACTGGAAGAATGCGGACAGGCTTCGGCGTCGCCTGCGCCATGCAAAGCTCGGGTATCGCTCGCCTCGATATGGGCTCAACGTTCATGAAGATGAACGAGGACGGCAGCTTCAATCTACTCGTCGGCGTGCCTGACATTGGAACGGGCAGCGACACGATCATGGCCCAGATCGCGGCCGAAGTGCTGCGCGTCGATCCGGACAAGATCATAGTCTGCTCGTCGGATACTGACTTTACGCCATTCGATTCAGGCGCCTACGCCTCGAGTACGACTTTCATCTCCGGCACGAGCGTTCTGAAGGCGGCGGAGGAAGTGCGGCGTCAGATACTCAGCGTGGCTGCCGACGTATTAGAGTGCGATGTCGATCAGCTCAGGTGTCAGGACGGTGCTGTCTACGATCCCTCCGGTGGTTCGATCAGCTACTCCGATATTTGCCATCGCGCACTCTATGAAAAGGACCAGTTCCAGATTATGGCGACGGCCTCGCACTACTCGCCGAGTTCGCCTCCACCCTTTGCCGCAGCCTTCGCCGAAGTCGTAGTGGATGTTGAAACCGGCATCGTTCAAGTGAAGAAGGTCGTGTCGGCGGTTGACTGCGGTTTCGCGATCAACCCGCAGACCGCCGAGGGACAGGTGGAAGGTGCGGTGGCCCAAGCCATTGGGTTCGCGCTCACAGAGGACATGCCGCACGATGGCGAGGGGCGCATGCTGTGGACGGATTTCCGCTCGTACAAGATTCTGGCGGCGAGCGACATGCCCGAGATCGTTCCGATTCTCGTTACAACCAAAGATCCGGCCGGCCCGTTTGGCGCGAAATCCATAGCTGAAATCCCTATCAGTTCTCCAGCGGCGGCCATAGCCAACGCCGTCGCCGACGCAACCGGAGTAAGAATCAGAGAACTGCCACTAACGCCGGAGCGAGTTTATCGTGCGCTGAAAGCAGCACAGCACGTTGCGCAGGACACTGTCGAGGTCAGCCGAAGATGATCGAAGTCAAAAACGTTTCGAGAATCTTCTCACTTGGCGAACAGGAAGTGGTTGCCCTGCGAGATATCTCAGCGAGGATTGAGAGCGGCGAACTGACGTGCGTAGTTGGTCCAAGCGGCGCGGGCAAGAGCACGCTGATGCATCTTATCGGATGCCTCGACCGGCCGACGTCCGGCGAGATCTTGTTCGATGGTCAGGCTGTGACGGCCCTCGACGATGACGCACTGTCCGTGCTGCGTCGGGACCGCATCGGTTTTGTCTTTCAGTTTTTCAACCTGATGCCGACCCTGACAGCCGAAGAAAATATAGCGCTGCCCCGGCTAATCGCGGGACGCGAGCTCGAAGAAGTCAGGAACAAGGTTGACGGTCTGCTGGAGGTCGTCGGCATGACGAAGCGGAGGCACCACAAGCCCGACCAGCTCTCCGGCGGCGAACTTCAGCGCATTGCCATCGCACGTGCGATGATCAATGATCCACTAATCATCCTCGCGGACGAACCAACCGGGAACCTTGACACTGCAAACGGCGACGTCGTGATCTCGCTGCTCAGGGAGATCAGCGCCCGCGGCACGAGCAGCGTTGTCGTCGCAACGCACAACGCCGCCTTGACTAAAGTGGCTGACAGCACGCTCGCGCTGCTCGATGGGAAATTGGAATCGTGGACCCGGAGGGATGGAACACGAATTCTTGAGAATCGGACACTAGAGACCCAGGGCGCTTGAAGGATAGGAAACATCATTCTTGGAGGAAACCATGAAGAGAAGGAATCTAGCACCTCTAATGTTTGCCCTTGCATCACTGCTCGTGCTTTCAGTGATCGCCGGCGGCGTCGGTTTACAACGACCGGCAGCCGAACCTCGCTTAGTCGCTAAGGGTAGCCTGATGGTGAGTGGCCCGATCGAGGCGACGCGAAGAGTAAGAACCGCCACGGGCTTTCGCTTTAGCAGCACCCGAGAAGCCGAGAAGATTCAACTCGTTAAACTCGATTACGAGGCCCGCGTAAGAGGCAAGGAGTTGGATCGGAATTCTGCGGCTATACGGAAACTGGTAGAAGAAGCGATTCAATCCACCGGTTGGGTCATCGACGACAATTCGCGTCAAGTCGAGAACCTTGTACAGGCGCGCGCTCGCAAGGAAGGGGTCAAGATCGAAAACGTCGAGAAGCCAGACGTTAAGCTGAATGCGCGCTCAACGATAAAAGAGAGAAGCGTTTCCTTCAGTTTCGCGGGTCAGGGCAAGATGGGTTTCCGGGAACTACCTCCGCAGGCTCGGGAAAGAAAACTTGTCGAAGGCGATAAGGGAGAAGGTGAAGGCCTGATCCGAAACTTCCGCAGCACGGTTGAAGAACTGAAGCCGGTCAACGGAGCAAACATCAGAGTTAAGGTCAAGTTCCACGTTGATCAGGTAGACGTGAGTGGAGTCGCGCGCGGCCGTGTCGACTTCGAGTTGCGCTCAGACAAGTAGCAGGTCTGCTCCCGAGACTTAAATCATGCTCGACTACAAGGGCGCCAGGCTGTCGCCCGATGGCGGAGTCTAAGCACAACACGCATCCATGAAGCGCCCGATACCAGCCTTTACGTTGGTTCTCTGTCTTGTCCTTCCTACGGTCAACTCGTGCGGCGGGCGTGAGGCAGCATCCAGTGAATCGTCGCGCGAGTTGGCGCGCTCCGCCACCGAGCGGGTGCGGAGCAATTTCAACTACCAGGACTTTAAGTTCCGGCTCAGGATCACCAGGAGCTTCCCGAACGGCACGCAATATTCGAAGACGTTTCAGTTCTTCGGCATCATCGGCGCAACGGAGAGCCGCGTGTTCGCTGAAAGCATTTCCGGTCCCTCTACGGAAAGCTCGCGTTATTTGATGTTATTTCGAGATGGGAAGCTGATCTCAGCGAAGATGTCGTCTGCCTCGATGGGCGAGATGGAAACGCGCGAGGACGACTCCGATCTGAACAAGATCACTTTCGGTAACCTTAGTTACCCTGAGTTCCGTCATATGATCGCGCTGCGGCCTGAGGACTTCGACGATGCGTCTGATGGGTCAGACTATGTAGTGCTTCGTAGTCATGTAGAAGAGACAGTCGATGGTGAGTTCGAGGAGTCGCGAGCGAGTCGTTTCGTTTATTACATCGATCGCGAGAGCTATCTGCCGGCACGGATCGAGTTCTTCAACCAGCGCGAAAAGTTCAAAGAGTTCGTGCTCGCGGCGAAGGAACGAATTGGCGACAAGTGGGTGGTCCGAAGCGGCAAAGTAAAGGACTTCATCGATCAGTCAGAAACACTGCTCGAATTTGAGGACGTGCGTTTGGATGAAGGAGTGGACGCAAGCGTTTTTAGCGAGCAAAGGCTACGGACCAGACAGTAACGCAGTCTCGTTATCCCGCCTTGGAGGATGAAATATGCTCGGCGGCACCGGAACACTGTTCCGCGGGATCATCCTGAAACATATGCGCGCGCGAAAGCGTCGAGCCCTCCTGAGCGTCGGCGGCATCGTGTTTGGGGTCACCCTCCTCGTCGCCATTCTCCTGACCAACCAGGCCGTCACCCGCAGTTTCTCCGATAGCATGGTCGTGCTGTCCTCACGCGCCGAACTCCAGGTGTTTGGCGACTGGGCTGGGCTCGATCCTTCTGTCGCGGATCTCGTTCGATCAGATCCGGACGTCGATGCGGTCACACCTGTTTTGGAAGTCACTGCCAACCTCCCGCGCTTGCACGATGGTTTACTACTCGCTGGGATCGACTTCAACCAGGACCCGCGCGTCAGGCGCTACGGCTCGTTTGCCGGGCGCGTACGTGTGCCCGACATCTTCATGCTGACGGAAGACAAGTATGCGCTGATCGCGACGGATGAGTTTCTCAACCGGCACGGCGCTGGACTTAACAGCACGATCGAGATCACGACCCCGTCTGGTCTGAAGTCCTTCAACGTGCGCGGTGTGATCGAAACAAAGAACAACGTCAGCGCGATGTCAGGCAATTGGGCCATCATGGAGATCAATGCGCTGCGCGAGGTGTTCGGGCGATCGGAGCGCTACAGTCGTTTCGACGTTTTTCTGAAGCCGGGTGCGGACGTGGAGGCGGTCAGAACGCGGCTGTCACAGCGTGTCGGAGCATCTGTGCGTGTCGAACAGCCGTGGGTGCGCAGTCGTGCCATCCAGAAAATGATTGAGGGCATACAGTTGACGCTAACGATGCTCGGCCTGGTTGGGCTGATTATCGGCATCTTCTTGATCTACAACACGACGTCTATTTCCGTCATAGAGCGCCAACACGAAATCGGAATTCTCCGTGCCTGTGGCGCTTCGAGGCGACAGGTACTGGGTATTTTTTTACTGGAGGGTCTCTTCTACGGGCTCGCCGGAGGAGTGGTTGGCACACTACTCGGCATTCTCGCGGCTAAATCCTCGCTCGCCTTCGTCAGCGAGTCGATCAGCTCAGCCTATTTCGTCCTGCTCAGAATCGATCGGCTGCCGATCTCGGTTCCGATCATAGCAGCGGGACTCCTGTCCGGCGTCGGCGCGTCGCTGGCAGGCTCACTACACCCAGCGTTGACGGCGGCGAGACTCTCGCCGCTCGAAGTCATCCGGCGTAGAAATTTCCGCTCCGACATCCAGTACAACCTCCGCATCGCTCTCGTGGCCTCCGTCGCATTCAGTCTTGTCGCGGCGCTGGCGCTGATCCTTCACTACTTTTTCGGCATCAAGTACGGCGGGTATGTCGCGCTGCTCGCGATTGTCATAGCAGTCGCCTTCAGCTCACCGCTCGCCGTCAGTTTGCTGGCGGTGGCGCTCTCCGGCCTGTTTAGGAAATGGTTCGGCATCGAGGGCCGGCTGGCAGTCGAAAACACTCTGCGAAACCCCACTCGGACAGGCTTCACGGCTGCGGCGCTGATCATTGGCCTGGCCGTCATCATCAACACTTCGGGTGCAATTACCAGTCTTCGCAGTTCGATCGACTCCTGGATCGCGAGGATCTTCTCCGGCGACATCATCGTTGCCGCTCATAACCCGTTCACGGCGGGTAGCGTCAGCGCGCCACTGCGAGAGACGCTGATTGGGGATTTACTGCTGGTCCAGGGTGTCGCGAACGCGAGCGCTATTCGCTACGCCAAGGTAACTTACCAGGACTCCCTGATCTCGCTGCTTGCCGTCGATGGCTCGCTTCCGGGTAGCGAATTGGGGGCCGGCACAGATCTCAACGTCAGCGTGTCGAAAAATTTTGCTGAACTCTTCCACATCCAGCCCGGCCAGGCATTGACGCTAACGACTGCCGCCGGCGAAACGCAATTTGTTGTCTCTAAGCTGATCGAGGATTACAACTACAACTGGCCCAAGGGAACCATCATCATCGACCGCGACACGTACAAACGGCTGTGGTCTGATACTCTCGTGGACCAGATCATTCTGTACCTCGCGCCCGGAGCTGACGCTGAAGGCGTGCGGCGCGACATAACGTCGCGTTACGCCAGCGAATACAATCTGACGGTTTTCCGCAACCGCGAGTTTCGGGACAATTTTCTCCAAATCATCGATCAGCAGTTTTCCTTGACCTACGCTCAGCTTCTTATCACGGCTGTAGTTATGCTCTTCGCTCTGACTAACACGTTGTTGATTTCGGTGATCAGCCGGAGAGGTGAGATCGGCATCCTCCGCGCACTCGGAGCGAGCAGGCGACAGAACCGCCGAATCGTTCTGCTCGAATCTATCATCCTTGGCCTGGCTGGCGTCGTTTACGGCACGTTAGTCGGGGTATTGATGACGCTCATCTTTGTGAAAGTCAGCTTGCCGGAGCAAACGGGTTGGACAGTAGGTTATGTATTCCCAACCGCCGGAGTTGCTCTAAGTATCGCCACTGCCATCGTCGTTTCCATGCTTGGCAGCGTGATACCGGTGCGGGAAATCGGCAGAATTCCTATCGTCAAGCTTATCAGGGATAACGCTTAACTCGAGGATTGGCTGACCGCTTGACGGCTTATGATCAGTCAAGAAGTCGCTGGCCGGCGAGCCTCGCGAGTCGTCCTTTCACGTGGGAAGGCGCCGGTGAGCGACGGTCTTCAAGCAGTTCCTTGAGTTTATACAACTGGCGCTGAATGTCCTTGGGGAAAAGCAACCGCCAGAAGACCAGGCCAACAAACCACTCGAGGAACTTGTAGCGCGACTTGATGAACTCTCCATGCGTAATGAACGTTCCTCCGTCTTTCTCCTCCAACGAGAACCAGAACCCGCTGCGAAAGAACCCGTCCACCTGCGCGCCACCGTACCGTCGCGGTGGGAGGAACCAGTAGCGGTATAGCGATCTGATGTGAAGACCGGGAAGTTTGAAGTGAGATACTGCCCAGCGCTGGCGGTCGGTCGTGCGAGGGTTGTCGACTGCCTCGATTCTTTCTATAAAGCGCTCGTAACGCGAAACGTTCCGCCAGTCAGTAATGAACCTGAAAACAGTTTCAATGGGCGCTTCGACGAAGATTTTGGCTATCTGCCTGGTCATTTACAGGGAAGGTTAGCATGCCGCAAACCAGTCTGCCAGACACCGCACCGCTGGGTAGTGTCTGAATTTCTTCTCGACCAGTTCAGGATTGGTCATCTCTCAATTCCCGTTCTCCGATATATGAAAAGAAGGCCACGTTCACGCCGTTCGGGTCGGTGACGACAAATCTCCGATGTCCCCACGGCGTGTCGCATAGTTCTTCTCGCAACGTCAGCCCCAGATTTCTGACGCGCTGGTATAGCCCGGTAATGTCACTGATCTCTATGAGCAGCCAGGCACCTGTTGGCGGCGGCTCGCGGTCGTGCGTGCGCAGGATCTCGATGATCCCAGAGGCGGCTCGGAACAGCATGCCGCAGTCGTCTGGGCCGCGATCCCAACCGCCGACAACCTCCAGACTGAGCGCGTCACGATAGAACGATACCGTCGTCTCAAAATTAGCTACGTGGCACACAAAACGGAACTCGCCATTCGCCCTCATTCAACCTCCATTGTTAATCTTCTCAGCGCCCGGAAAGAGACAACACGTATCGATCATTGCTCGGCATCCTTAAGCGCTTCAGCCGCTAAACTGCGCGCGTCCTCAACTCTGCCAAGTGACGCCAGTGTCAGGGCGGCATTTGCTTGCGCCGCGCGCAGGCTGCGTGTATCGCCGGCGGCTTCGAACTCTTTGCAGGCAGCCAGATATTCATCGGCGGCGGCTTCCAGGTTGTTTTCAATGCGGTAGAGATTCCCCAGCCCGTTGTGAGCTGTTCCCCTCGTGATCGGTCCCGCATTCTCTGACGTCACACCAATCGTCAGCGCCTTCCTCGCCTCCTTCAGCCGCTCCGGATCTGGCTGCGCGAGACTACTTTGCTCTTCCACAATCGCATTGCCCAGGCTTACTGAGGCGCGCACGTGAAGATCCAACCCGAGTGGGCCCAAGGCTGCGGCTGCCTTGATCGCCTCGCGCGCATGAAATTCATATTTCGCAGGATCACGGAGAGATGTTACGTTGAGATAGGCTCTCGCAATGGCGTAATGGACCTCTCCAAGTCGTACAAGGTCGGGTGGGTCTTCCGCGAGCCGAAGTGCTTCGCTGTAGAAGTCGAGAGCATCTGCTGAGTTATCGCTTGCGGCCGCATCGCCCAGCTTCAGAAGACTCGAGATTCGGCGGATGCGGCCGATGTCTAATGCCTTTCCTTTGTCAGCTTCCACTGGCGTGATGGTCGTCTCCTGTGCGTAGGCGATCTGCACCTGTAACTCACGCAGGGTCCGCAACTGTTCTTCATTGCCTTCGCGTTTAGCCTCTTCGGCGAGGAGACGAACGATATGAATCGCCGCGTTTTCAGGACCCATGTCCTCTTCCTCGGGCGGGGAGTCTTGCAGACGAGCGAAGACTTCATCGAGAATCTCTCGCCATTCATCGTTGCGAGCTTCAGCCAGCAACGTGTCGCGGAGTTTATGCAAGAGCGGCAAAGCAAGTCCCCACCACGCGCCGAGAACAGAAATCTCGACGGCATTCGTGAGGTTTTCTCGTTGCAGACTCACGGAACCGAAATCGCCGCCACCAGGGAGCATTTCGGCCATTCTCATGGTTGTAGAAACCGACTGGATATATGAACTCCAGGCTGTACCCCATACGTGTCTTGCGAGGTCCGGATTTCCGCGAGTGATAACCTGCAAGGTACCGGCGAATCCGTTCTGAATGGCGATCGGGGCAAGCGGATGCAGCAAGTATCCATGTGACTCTCGACTAACAAGACCTGCGCGCACCGCAGGACGAAACTCCTCGTCCAGCACGACTCTCACGTCGCCGCCACTCGTAAGATTCAGACCCTTCATTGCGGCCAACTCGCAGAACACAAACCACTGCTGATCGCTAATGTAAGACTGAAACAGATGCAGGACGAAAGGAAGAGCGGCCCGTCGCAAGTGTCTTACATCGAAAAACTCCAGGCCGCTGCGTTCAATAAGCGCGATTCCCAATTGCAGCCCGGATGTCGCGGTAGTTCCCGATCGAAGATCGAAGAGGAGCTTTCGCGTCAAAGACCTGTCGTCTAAAGGAAGGTCTTTGACGATCAATGGTAACAGTCGCACGACTACGGGTATGCCCTGACTCCAACGCAGCATTCCGGGGAATGACCGCGCGTATTCCTGATCGAAGCCGGCATGGGCGCCGAGTTCTGCGCGACTCTCAATATCAAGTCCCTTGAGCAGTATGGTCTCCACACTCGTTAGACCACTCGGTGATCGTCCAGTTAAGAGCAACCACACGCTCGAGTCGAGCTGTTGCTCGATCCACTCCTCAAACGCAGTCCGGTCCTCAGCACTCCACGTCTGACTGTCGTTTGCGAGGACGTTGCTTGCTCCATCCAGGAGGATGAGGCACGCACCGTCTGTTGCTTGATCCTGTGCCTGCGCCCATTGTTTCTCAAATTGCTCGTTGAACTCGTCGAAGGTTCCAAAACTGTCAACGTCCATAACGACAGCCGCATCAGGCGTAGTAGCAACCCACCAGCGCGCGAATTCACCGGCTACAGCGCTCTTCCCCACACCAGCCATACCCACGATCTCGACTGATCGAAATGCTCCACAAGCACGATCGAGCCGCAGAAGAATATCGTCGTAACCGAAGAACGGATGCTCGTCAGATCGCGATCCGCCAACCGCGCCTGGGTCGATCACTCCCGCTGACGCCGGTGTCGTTGTGCTCGCCTGGACGTTTAGCGTAGTGATCGAATCATGACGATCGTGTTGGTCGACTGCTTCGCCGGAGAATGCGATCGGCACGAGCCAATCGAAAGCGCCCACGGCGTTGGTTTCAGCGTGATACAACTCGCGGCGAGCATGTGCGACCGCCTCACTCAGGTTACGGCGTGCAGCAAGAGCGGCGTACGTGTTGGCGATCAGCCCGGCAGCAGTGACAACGTACAAATTGAAGCCCATGGCGAGAACGCCTGCTACGCCTTTAGCGCGTACCTCCGCCGCGAGTGTTCCGAACGCTCGCTCCGCCGCTTCTGCCGTAGGATCGCCGCCGCCGGCGTTCGGCTCCGAATAAGCCGAGCGACACGCATTCAGGAGAAGGTAACTAACGCCATGATGGGCCAGGTCCGCTCCAAGAATTGAGCCCGATACTTCCTCCGTTGAACCATCGAGTCCTTCGAAATAGAGATAGCCTCGCTTGATGCTCTCGTCGAAGACGTCGGCGTCGTACGAACCATGTCCGTCAAAGTGGGCCACGTTGTACGGTGCTTCTGTTTCACTTGCAGCGGCCAACGCATCCAGAAGCGCGGAATAAGTTGGTGGTCTTAGCAAGTCGACCTGAATTGCGGACTCGGCTGACGCGGCCACGGCTTGCACGATACGGCTCGCAACTGAGCGAAAGGGAACGTCGTCTTCTCCACTCGGCCGAGACGTGACAAGCAGGATCCGTAACTTGTCGGATTTGACTGACGGGTGCGCTGGAGATGTCGACGTCGAGGTTCGTGAAAAAGAAGCAGCAAGGACTGAGAGGGGATCGCTGCTCGATGGCGCGAGCATCAGTTCCCAGGGAGTCCATGGAGCTGTCTGTGGTTCGTCAACCGTGACGTGAAGGCGGCTGAGTATGTTGCTGTCGGTCAGTGCTTCGCTAATCGGCCGCGCTTCTTCAGACGATTCAAAGACAGCTTGTCGCAGATCCGCGGCCAGTGTGTGGAGTCGGTCTTCGATGCGTGACGCGATGGGATCCGACGATCGACCACGTAAGCGAGGATATTCTTCGAGCAGCCATCGCGCGTCGGCCGCATCTTCGTCATTCAGGGGCGAATTAAAAGGAACTGTTGCTTCGTACTCGCCGGCGTCGCCTATCCGAAGCGACAGCCGCATGGTTTCACCTTCAAGGGTGAGGTGCAGTTGCGCAGCTACAGATCGATGCGGGTCCCCTGCGGTGGATAATGTGTTCGGTAGTTCCATTCGTCCCTCAAATCGTCGTCATCCCACACCTGGTTATACTTCGACGCATAATTGAAATAGAGCTCGGTTGGCTCGTTGTTTTGGTGATAGCGATGCACGATACGCGCAATCGCCTCTTTATCAGGATGCTCGTGACGTGAGCCATTAGTTGAGATGAGGAACCGCCGGCAGTCCAAAAGTTTGAGCAGCTTTGGACTGGTGTTTTTCCTGCTGCCGTGATGCGAGACTTTTACCGCATCCAGATGGAGGACGTTCTTTCCGCGCTCTTGTAGTAAACGCGTGATCGATTGCTCGAGTACCGGCGGATGGGCATCGCCAGTGAACAACACGGCATGCCCATCGTGTTCTGCGAGAAATGCGATGCTGCTTCCGTTTGGTTCTTTGGTGTCTTTCTCGAAAGGCCGTTCGATAAGATCGTCGACGTCGAGCATGCCGCCGAGCACATCCGGCTGAAGCGCCGCACGTTCGCCAAAGATCTCGAGGGCGGCTTCAGCATCGCCCGGTTCAAGACCATCAATATCTTCAAGCTCTTTTTCCCAAAAACGCTTTAGCGCGGTGAGTGAATCCCAGGAGGGCGACAGAAGCGTCAACTTCATGTCGCCGTCTAACTCTATAGACGGAAGCTTTCCGGTTTCAGGCACTACGATCGTAGCTCCCTTGTCGAACCATTCGTTCCAGGGATAGCTATGTTTCTGGAGTAGCGCCGCAAAGATTTCTCCGGTTACCGCACCAAGTTTATCGGGTGCCGGCCGGTGAGCGAATTCGGGGTCCAGGTGGGTGTAGCCGTTGTACCAAACGTCTTTGAAAGTTGATTTGTCGATACGGCCATCCCCGAAGAGCGGCACCGCGCCGAAGATATGATCGTCGTCGATGTGGGTCATCACGAATAGCTCAACCGGATCGCTGAGTTC
>Ga0075429_100004190_pt1 | contig 12349 bp, 7 predicted proteins | sample RhiMetdeltSRZDD3_FD_75295 | JGI IMG/M metagenome (GOLD analysis project Ga0075429, IMG submission 75295) | Populus rhizosphere microbial communities from Tennessee, USA - Rhizosphere MetaG P. deltoides SRZDD3 | ecosystem: Host-associated > Plants > Roots > Rhizosphere > Soil | place: USA...
ATCGCCTCGGTGAGGACGATCGCGATCCGCTCGCTGTCGCTGGTGTCGAGGCGGAGCTCCTTGCGCACACGGGCCCGGTAGCGCGCGATCTCCTCCGCGGTGACCGGGCTCCTGGCCAGGCCCTCGACGATCGCGATCATCCGCTCGCGCACCGGCGCGATCGGCTGGCCGGACTTCACGATCGCCGTGAAGGAGACCACGCCCGGATCGCGCAGCGACCAGGCCTCGCCGTCGACCTTGGTCGCCAGGCCGGTCTTGACCAGCGCCCGGTACAGCCGTCCCGACGGATCGTCGGTGAGCACCCTCGCGATGGCGTCGGCCGCCGCGAAGTCCGGGTGGGCGCCGGCGACGACGTGGTAGAGCACGCTGACGATGGCGACGTCGCCGACCCGCCGCAGCGTCACCTCGCGCTCGCCGTCCTGGACCGGCTCGACGGTGTGGTCGACCGGCAGCGGCGCGCTCGGCCGCGGCACCCGCCCCAGGGTCTGATCGATGAGCTGGAGCGTGGCGCCGGGATCCAGCTTGCCGGTCACGATCAGCGTCGCGTTGTCCGGCCGGTAGTACGTCTGGTAGAAGGCGCGCAGCGGTCCGGCGGTGATGCGCTCGATGTCGTGCCGCGAGCCGTGCGTGGTCTTGCCGTACGCGTGCCACAGGTACGCGGTCGACAGCATGCGCTCGGCCAGGATCTTGTCGGGGCGGTTCTCGGTGCGCTCGATCTCGTTCTGGACCACCGAAAACTCCGCCGATAGCTCCTTCTGCGCGAGACTGGCGTGGACCATCCGGTCGGCCTCCATCTCGAGCGCCCACGCCAGGTTGTCGCCCGTCGCGTTCAGCGTCGTGTGGTAGCCGGTGCGATCCGGCCAGGTCGAGGCCCCGAAGCTGGCGCCGCGCCGATCCAGCTCCTCGGCCACCTTCGGGTGCCGCGGCGTCCCCTTGAACATCATGTGCTCGAGCAGGTGCGCCATGCCGGTCTCGCCGTACCCCTCGTGCCGCGACCCGACCTCGTAGACGACGTTGACCGTGACCTTCGTGCTCGACGGATCCGCGAACAGCAGGACGCGCAGCCCGTTGCCGAGCGCGTACTCGCTGATGCCCTCCACCGTGCGCAGCGGCCGCGCCGGGGGGCCCGCCACGGCGGCGCCGCCCGCGCCGCAGAGGAGCACCCACCCGACCAGGCCGACCAGCACTCGATTGCTTGCCATGACTGCGTTTGTATCCGACCGCGCCACGGCGAGCATATCAATTCAACGCGAACGGACTGCAGATCACATTACATCCATCGCTGTTACGGAACGTGTTCCGTAACGGTGAGGCTGTCACTCCTCGGCGCCGTCGCAGCCCAGCCCGGGTGGCCAGTAGACGCGCAGGTCGGGCCGCCACTCGGCGTAGCGGTCACCGAGCACCGCGCCGCGCGCGGTCACCGCGTCGAGGTCGCCGTCGCCGTCGAGATCGAGGGCGTGGCGCAGGTCGTCCTCGCCGCTGACGCGATCGATCTTTGCCAGCCGCCAGCCGGCGCCCCCCTTCGTCGCGCCGAACAGCTCGAGCGCATACGCCTCCTGGGTCTCGCAGGTGTCGGGCACGTGGGTGGCGATGCCGACGTACGCCGCCTTGTCGCCCCCGGCCACGGCGACCGACGCCTCGCCCCCGTCGGCGGCCTCGACGCGGCCCTTCGCCTCCCCGCCCAGCTCCTGCTCGACGTCCTCGGTGACCGTCGCCGTCTCCGCCGGTGGCAGGTCGGCCAGGCGCGCGTACACCGCCGTGCCGCCGCACGACGCGCCGTCGAGCGAGGCGGTGACGACGTAGTCGTGCTGCCCCCACACGTTCGCCGCCGCCGCGTCGGGCTCGCCGATGTCGCCGTCGACCCAGCCCGCCGCGACCAGCGCGAAGCGATCGCCGATCGTCGCCGTGCACCGCGCCGTGAGATTCGCATCGAACAGCTGCACGCGGCGGCCCCGCGCCTTCGCCAGCGCCGGCGGCGGCTGCTCGATCGACCTGGTCGCCACCGCGGCCGCGATCGATCCCGACGTCGGGTCGCGCACCGTGTCGTCGATCGCCAGGTCGCCGGCGCCGAGATCCTCGCCGGTGCGGGCGATCAGGAGCGCGCCGTCCGCGACCATCGCCAGCGTGAGGCCATCGACGCTCGCCGCCTCCCCGAGCCCGAACCGGATCCCCGCCGGCGCGGCCGGCGGGCCGGCGACGCGGGCGGCGCGGGCCGCGTCCAGGAGCTCGGAGCTCAGCATCTCCTCGTAGCGGATCGCGAGCTGCTGGCCATCGCGGGCCAGGACCAGCATCTTGGTGCCGGTGTCGCGATAGCGGCCCTGCGCGAACGTCTGCGTGAAGAAGACGACCACCCCGCGCGGGCGCGGCCAGGCGACCAGCCGGTCGATCGCGACCTCCATCGGCGCCTTGAACATGCGGCCGCGATCCCGGAACCAGCCGGCGCGATCGAAGCGCCGCGTCTGCTTGCCCGAGCGACGCACGCCGGTGAAGTCGGCGGTGTACAGCTGCTGGTAGCCGGCGAAGTCGCCGCGGTTCTGGACCTCGAGCCAGCGCGTCACGAACGCCTCGACCTCCCCGCGCGCGTCGCCGCTCAGGGGGATCGCGGCGTCGGTCGCCCCCGGGCCCGCGTCGCGCGGCGCCGCCGCGTCGGCGGCCGGCGCCTTCGCGCTCCCCGCCGGCGAGGCGCTCGTCGCGGCGACCTGCGGCTTGTCGCGACATCCGGCGGCAGCGACGACCAGCACGATCCAGCCTGCGCGCTTCATCGCGCGCATCGTAGTATGGTCGAGCGGACCGCCGCCTCCTGCGGCGCCCTCTCGGTCCCATGAGCGACGACCTCCGCGCGATCGCCTCGCTGTCTCAGGGCGTGCTCGACGTCCGGACCGGGCCCCTGCCGCTGATCGAGCTGCTCGAACGAGAGACGGCCCGGCTCCAGGAGGGCCACCGCGCGCGCCGCCCCGCCGCCGCCGCCCTCCTTCGCATCCACGCTCCTGACGAGTCGATCCTCGCCGACGAGCTCTCCCTGGAGCAGGCGCACGCCGCCATCGCCGCGTATCATCGCTTTGCGTCGTGGTCGGACGTCGTCGCGCGCGCGCGAGACCCGGTCGACCCGCGCTTCGAGGCCGCCGCCGACGCGATCGTCGCCGGCGACGCCGCCGCGCTCCGCGCGCTCGTCGCGCAGCAGCCGGCCCTCGTGCACGCGCGGTCGCCCTTCCGGCACCGGGCGACCCTGCTCCACCACGTGGCCGCCAACGGCGTCGAGGAGAGCCGCCAGTGGCAGTCGCCGCCGAACGCGGTCGAGATCGCCCGGATCCTGCTCGATGCCGGAGCCGACCCGGACGCCACCTGTCCCTGCTACGGCCCGGCCGACACCCCGCTCTATCTCCTCGTCACGTCGGGATTCCCCGCCGCGGCTGGAACCCAGGCCGATCTCGTCGAGGTCCTGTGCCGCGCCGGCGCCAACCCGAACGGGCGCGAGGACGACGGCTGGCCGTTCTGGGAGGCGATCAAGTTCGAGTACGCGCCGGCGGCGGAGCGCCTGGCCCGGTGCGGCGCGCGCGTGGACAACCTCGTGTTCGCCGCCGCCGTCGGCGACCTGCCGGCAGTGCGCGCATACCTCGACGACGCCGGCCGCCTCCGGCCCGGGCTGGACTGGGGCGCGGCGCGCGCCGCCGCCCGCGAGCTGGACGTCGACCACCTGCTCGAGTACGCGCTCATCTTTGCGGCGGCGCACGGCCGGCGCGAGGTCGTCGAGCTCCTCCTGACCCAGCAGCCCGACCTCGGCGTCCGCGAGCCATTCTGGAAGGCGACGGCGCTCGAGGCGGCCCGCTGGCACAAGCGCGCCGACATCGTCGCCTTGCTCGAGCCGCTCCGATGAGAAGTCACCTGCGATGGACCATCGCCGCCGCCAGCATGCTGGGAGCGTGCGCCGGAAGCACCGGGGCTCGCAGCCCGGAGCCGGGCGCCGCACCGACGGCGCGCGCGGCCCCGAGCCGGCGCACGCTCGACACGGACCGGTCGATCGTGCCGCGCGAGCAGGACCGCCGCACCGTCCTCGTCCTCGAGGCGGGGCCGCACTCGTACGTGTTCGAGCGCGCCGAGACGTCGAGCCCGCCGTGATAGCGTTCGCGTCATGGGTGTGCTCGCCGACTTCTTCGCCGCCACCGACGCCACCGCCCCTCGCTACACCGAGCATCCGGACGAGTTTCCCGATCGCGTCGAGGCCAAGCGCCTGACCTCGCTCGAGGTGTCGACGCTGCTGGCGCTGCTCACCGGCCGCGAATGGACCGAGGCGCTCATGGACGAGCTCGAGACCATCGTCTTCGAGAACGATGGCGAGCTCCTGATCCACCGGTTTCCGCCGGCCATGGTCGAGCGTCTCGCCGGTGCCAGCGCCGAGACCATCGCCACGGTCGGCGCGGCCTGGGCCGAGACCGAGGAGCTGCGCTGGCCGCCGTCGGATGGCCGGGACTTCGTGCAGGCGCTCGCGTCGCTGTGCCAGGCCGCGCAGAAGGCGTCCCGGTCCGTCTACCTGTGGAACTGCGTGTAGCGGGCCGCCCGCCCGGCTACCGCCGTCGAGCCTCCGCGTCCGTCTCGGTCTCCGCCTCCGTCTCGGTCTCCGCCTCCGTCTCGGTTTCCGCTTCCGCCTCGGCCTCCGCCTCGGCCTCGGCCTCCGCCTCCGCCGCCAGGCGCTGGTCGCGATGATCGATGTCCCCGACGAATCGCCCGCCGCACTTCGGGCACTCGGTCGCGTCGACCGCGACGCGCTCGATGCACTCCGAGCAGCGCGCGGTCCTCGATCGCCGCCCGACCGCGAGCCCGACGGCGCCGCCGGCGACCAGGACGAACGCGAACGCGAGGCCGGGCGCGACCAGGACGTTGATGATCGTCCCGGCGATCGCGCCGACGACCACGCCGAGGCTGGCCCGGGTCCCGCGGACGCGGAAGACCGGCTTGCCCTCGGCCCGGCGCGGCTCGGGCTCCGCGTCGTCGTCGGCGTCGGCGGGCGGCGCGAACGGCTCGGGGCGCGCGCGCTCGAGGGGCGGCCAGGTGGCCGGCTGGGGCACGCCGAGCTGGGCGCGCAGGGCGGCGCCCTGCCCGGCCAGCGGGCGGCGCCAGGCGGCGACCTGATCGGCGGCCGGGCCACGCAGGCCGGGCGGGCTCGCGGCGGCGCCGCGGAGCTCGGCCTGGCACGCGAGCAGGAAGGCCATGGCGTCGAGCGACAGGTTGCCGGCCTGGATGACGTCGTACTCGACCGGGGCGTAGCCGAGGTTGGCCTGGTAGCTGCCGCCGGTGTACTGCTGGTACGCCGCCGCGGTGGCCAGCGCGCCGAGGCCGAGATAGACCGCGGCGATCGAGCCGCGGCGCAGATCGTCGTCGGTGGGCGCGGCGGCGCCCTCGCGGTACGGCGGCGCCGCGCGCCGGCGCAGGTGGAGCGCCCAGGCGACGCCGACCTCGTGCGCCAGGGTGCCGGCGACGTCGTCCTCGCCGATCGCGTACAGCGCGAAGCGGGCGCCGCTGTCGTCGACGCCGACGACCTCGACGTCGGTGACGCCGCGGCGCGGGCGCGGCCCGGCCTGGTCGCGGCGGTCGAGCACCTCGACCTCGAGGTCGATCGCGGCGTGGCGGAACAGTCGGCGCAGCAGGCGCTCGACGCCGGCCGGCGTCGGCTGCCACCGATCGGGGAACCAGTCGGCGCCGGGGCCGACCGGCGGCCGGGCGAGGCGCTCCCAGCCGTCGGCGGCGATCAGCGCGGCGAGCTCGGCGACCAGCTCCTCGGCCTCGGCGGCCGGCGGCGCCGGCGGTGCATCGGTCGTCAGAGCGAGCGCCATGCTGCTCACGCCGCGGTCGCCGCCTGGCCGCTGCCGCGGCCGAGCTTCGACAGGTTGACGGACACCAGCTTCGACACGCCCGGCTCCTGCATCGTGACGCCGTACAGGTTGTCGGCCGACTCCATGGTCCGCTTGTTGTGGCTGATGACGATGAACTGCGAGCGGTCGGTCATCTCGCGCACGATCTCGTTGTAGCGGTCGACGTTGGCCTCGTCGAGCGGGGCGTCGACCTCGTCGAGGATGCAGAACGGCGACGGCTTGATGAGGAAGATCGAGAAGACCAGGGCGACCGCGGTCAGCGCCTTCTCGCCGCCCGACAGCTGCTCGACGGTCGAGTTCTTCTTGCCCGGCGGCTGCGCCATGATCTCGACGCCGGCCTCGAGGAGGTCGACGTCGTCGCCGCCGGTCAACGACAGGTAGGCCTGGCCGCCGCGGAACAGGCGCGGGAAGACCTCCTTGAACTTGTTGTTGACCGCGGTGTAGGTCTCCTTGAACAGCCGGCGCGAGGTCTTGTTGATCTTGTCGATCGCCTTGTCGAGCTGGTCGACCGCGTGCTCGAGGTCGGCCTTCTGCGCCGACAGGAACTCGAAGCGCTGCGACACCTCCTGGAACTCCTCGATGGCGGTCAGGTTGATGTCGGCGCCCATGCGCTCGATCAGCTCGCGCAGCTCCTTGGCCCGCGCCTCCTCGGCCTCGCCGGTGAGGGCGCGCAGGTGGAAGTCGTGGACGATCTTCGGCAGGTCGACCTGGTAGCGCTCGGCCATGGTCTCCTGCAGGTGGCGGCTCGCCTCGTCGACGTGGGCGAGCTTGAGCTCGAGGTGGGCGACCTCGGTCGACAGCCGGTCGGCGCGGCCGCGCAGCTCGCGGACGGTCAGCTCGGCGGCGGTCATCTCGGCGACCCGGCGCTCGTAGCCGTGCTTGCCCTGCTCGAGCTGGGTCGCCTCGGCCAGGCGGCGCTCGCGCAGCCCGGTCAGCTCGCCGGTCAGCTCGGCGGAGTCGCGGCGCAGCTCGGTGGCGCGGGCGCCGCCGCTCTCGCGGTCGGCGGCCAGGCGGTCGAGCCGGGCGCCGAGCTCGCGCTCGGTCTGCGCCAGGCGCAGCGCCGACGCCTCGAGGGACGCCCGCTTCTCGCCGAGCTGGGCGGCGCGGATGCGGGCCTCGGTCAGGGCCTGGGCCAGCTCGTCGACGCGATCGCGGCCGCCGGTGACCCCCTCGATCAGGCCGAGCTGCTCCTTTTCGAGGCTGTCGATGCGGGCCTCGGCCTCGGCCTTGCGGCTGACCGCGCCCTGCTCGTCGGCGCCGATCTGGCGCAGCCGCTCCTCGAGCTCGAGCTGCTCGTGGCCGAGCTGGCCGAGCCGCTCGCGCAGCCGGTCGTGCTCGCCGCGGACGCGGGCGACGTCCTTCTCGTGGCCCATGATGGCGATGTCGCCCTGGTGGGCCTGGGTCTTCAGGCCGTCGATCGCCTTGGTGACCTGCTTGAGCTCGGCCTTGGCCGAGTGCAGCCGGGCGCTGTGCTCGGTCAGGTCGCGCTCCAGCGCCTCGACGATCTCCTCGAGGTCGCGGATCTCGCGCTTCTGCGCCAGGACGCCGGCGCCCTGCGCCTCGCGCGAGCCGCCGGCGACGACGCCGCGCTCGTCGACGATGTCGCCCTCGAGGGTCACCAGCGTGTGGGGCAGCCCCTGGGCGTGGAGGGCGACCGCGCGGTCGAGGCTGTCGACCACCACGCAGTGGCCGAGCAGGCTCTTGCCGACGGTCTGGTAGCCGTCGGCGAACTCGACCAGGTCGACCATGCGGCCGAGCACGCCCTCGCCGCCGACCGCGGCCGCGGCCGCCATCAGGGCGCTGTGATCCTCGACGACGATGCCGCCCTCGCCCCAGGCGGCGTCGAGCGAGAAGCCGGACGGCGAGCCGGCCTCGCCCTCGGCGGCGGCGTAGGCGGGGGCGACCTCGCGCTCGGCGGCGCTGTCGCGGCAGGGCACGAAGGCGCTGCGGCCGGCGCCGGTCCGCTTCAGGTAGTCGATGGCCGCGACGCCGACCTGGTGGTCGTCGACCAGGACGCCGCCGAGGCGATCGCCGAGCGCCGCCTCGACCGCGACCTCGAGCTGCTCGGGGGCGCGCACGACGTCGGCGACCAGGCCCTGGATCCGGCCGCTGGCGCGGGCCGAGATCTCGCCCGACTTCTGCATGACGGCGCGGGTGCCGCGGGCGAAGCCCTCGTAGCGGTCCTGGATCTCGACCAGCGACTGCAGGCGCGACTTGCGGCGGTGCAGCTCGGTGCGCAGGGTCTCGACCTGGACCTCGCCATCGTGGACCTGCTCGGTCAGGAGGTCGCGCCGGGCCTCGAAGCCGGCGGTCTCGGCGCCGAGGTCGAGCCGGGTCTGCTTGAGCTGGGCCAGGGCGTCAGCGACCCGCTTGCCCTCGCGCTCGAGCTCGCGGGCGCGGTCGGCGGCGCCCGCGGTCTCCTCGAGGACGCGGGCCAGCCGGCGCTCCGCCTCCTCGCGCCGGCGCACCAGCGACTCGCGCTGGGCCTCGGCCTTGGCGACGTCGGTGCGGGTCGCCGCCAGCTGGGCGCGCGCCTCGTCGAGGCGGGCCTGGGCGTTGGCCAGCATCTGGCGCGCCTCGGTGGCGGTCGCCTCGCGCACCGCGACCTCACCGTCCTCGCGCTCGACGTCGCCGACCAGCCGCTCGAGCTCGGCCTGCTCGGTCGCCAGCCGCTCGCCGGCGGCGGCGCGCTGGCGCAGGAGCTCGTCGATCTCGGCCTGCGCCTGCGCCACCCGCTGGTCGAGCTCCTCGGCCTCGCGGCTCTGGAAGCCGATCTTGCTCTCGGCGAGCCGGATCCGGTTGTCGAGGTCGTAGACCGCCTCCTGCAGCTGCGACAGCCGGCGCTCCTCGACCGACAGCTCGGCGCGCTCGGCGACAACCAGGGCGTCCTTGGCGTCGAGCTCGGTGCGCACGTCGCCGAGCTCGCTGCCGGCGTCGACCAGCCGGCCGCGCGCCATCCGGTCCTCGCCCCAGAGCTCGAGCAGCCGGTGCGACGCCTTCCACAGCTCGATGTCGCGCAGCTCCGCCTTGTACTTGCGGTAGCGCTCGGCCTTCTGCGCCTGCCGGCGCAGGGTGCCCATCCGCTTCTCGAGCTCGGCGACGATGTCCGAGACTCTCAACAGATTCTGCTTGGTCTGCTCGAGCTTGCGCTCGGCCGCCTTCTTCTTGCTCTTGAACTTGGTGATGCCGGCCGCCTCTTCGATGATGGCGCGCCGGTCGGCCGGCCGCGACGACACGATCTGGCCGATGCGGCCCTGCTCGATGATCGCGTACGCCTTGGTGCCGACGCCGGTGCCGAGGAAGAAGTCGGTGACGTCGCGCAGCCGGCACGGCGTCTTGTTGATGAAGTACTGCGACGTGCCGTCCCGGTACAGGCGGCGGGTGATCGTGACCTCGGTGTAGCGGGCGAAGTCGAGCGCGGGCGGCTTGTCGGCGAGGAACTCCCTGACGTCCTCGGACGCCGAGATCTCCCCCTCGGGCGCCGCGACCACGGCCGCTTCCGCCACCGCTTCCGCCTCCGCCTCCGTCTCCGGCGCCGTCTCCGCCTCGGCCTCCGTCTCCGGCACCGGCACCGCCTCGGCCTCCGCCCCCGCCTCCCCGGTCGGGACCGCCGCCACCTCGTCGAGCACCCGCTCCGCCGCCACCTCGTCCGAGTGCAGCGCCATCTGCAGGGTCTCCGCCGAGAACCCGACGTCGTCGAAGGTCAGCGACACCTCGGCCATCGGCGCCGGACCGCGGGTCTCGGAGCCGGCGAAGATCACGTCCTCCATCGCCTTGCCGCGCAGGTGCTTGGCCGACTGCTCGCCCATGCACCAGCGGATGGCGTCGACGATGTTGGACTTGCCACAACCGTTGGGTCCGACGATCGCGTTGACCGGGGCGTCGATGTGGACGACGGCCCGGTCGCAGAACGACTTGAACCCGATGATCTCGACCCGCTTGATCCGCATTGGTTGGTGCTGACTCCCGCCCGTGCCCGAGGAGGGCCCGGGATCGCGCGCCAGGGTCGATCCTCCCTCTGACACTCGTCCGATCCCTGGGGGACCGGATCGCTTGCAAAAGGCAGAAGCGGCCATTCTAGCCCATCACCGTGCTATCACGTCGAAGATGCGTCACCAGCGAGCGGCCGTCCGCCTGGTCCTGGCGCTCGCCGTGGCGTGCGCGGCCACCGCGCCGGCCGCCGCCGCCCCGACCGTGTCGATCAAGGCGCGGACCGAGCTCCACCTCGGCCCGGTCCGCAAGGACTACGACGGCAACTACGTCGTCACCGGGCAACTGGTCGACCGCAACACCGGCGCCGGCCTCGCCGGCCAGCGGGTCACCGCCCACGTCGGCGACGAGGCGATCACCGTCACCACCGACAGCGACGGCAACTTCGAGGCGAGCCTCGACGCCGACGGCGGCGAGCAGGACGTCGCGGTCGACTTTCCCGGCGGCGGCGCCCTCGACGCCGCCCGGATCCGGCTCGACGACGTCGACGTCGACAAGGCCGCGGTCGAGCTCCAGCTCGACGTCCGCCCGGTGACCGGCGGCGTCCAGATCGCCGTCGAGGCGGTCGCCGGCGACGTCAAGGTCAACGTGCCGGTCGACCTCCGGGTCGGCCCCGCCGACGCCGATCCGCTGCCGCAGGCCGGCCGGGTCACCTCGGGCGGGCCGCCTTTGACCCTGCGCCGCGCCGACGCCGGCGGCCCCGGCCGCAAGCGGGTCCGCGCCGCCTTCGCCGGCGACGCCCTCCACGCGCCGGCCACCGCCGACGCCAGCTTCGAGATGACCGCGGAGACCGCGGTCACCCTCGCCGTCGCCGACGACACCCTCGCCTACGAGGACGACGTCCGCGCCAGCGGCCGCGTCGTCGACGAGGACGGCCGCGCCGTCGCCGGCGCCGTGGTCGCCATCGTCGCCGGCGATCGCCGGATCTCGCAGGCGGTCGCCGCCGCCGACGGCAGCTTCCGGGTCGGCTTCGAGGCCGAGGTGCTCGGGCCCGGCCGCACCGGCCTGCAGGCGGTGGTCGAGACCACCGACGCCTGGCTCAAGGGCAGCCGTTCGAAGCCGGTGATGGTCACCGTCGCCCGCCCGCAGCCGGTGCCGATCGCGTACACGATGGCCGCCTTCCTCGCGACCGCCCTGTGCGCCGCCGGCTTCTTCGCCGCGCGGTCGCGGCCGTGGCAGCGCCTGCAGCGGCGCCACGAGCCGCCGGCGGTGCGCACCGAGCCCGGCGGCGAGCCGGCCGGCGGCGTGTCGCTGGCGCGGCCGAGCCTGGTGTCGACCCTGCGCCGCCCCTACGACTCCGGGCTCGCCGGCGGCGTCCGCGACAGCGTGCGCGGTCGCCCGGTCCCGGGAGCGATCGTGGATCTCGTCCTCGGCGGCGACCGGCGCACGATCCGGGTCGCCGCCGACGGCAGCTTCGCCGCCGAGGACCTCGGCGCTGGGGTCTGGCACGTGGCGGTCACCGCGCCCGGCCACGTCACCGAGCGCTTCGACGCGACGCTGCCTCACCGCGGCGAGCTGCGCGGCCTGCGGGTCGACCTGGTCCCGGTGAGGGAGCGCGTCTTCCAGCTCTACCGTCGCGCCGCCCATCCGCTGCTGCCCGATCCCGCCCTGTGGGGCATCTGGTCGCCGCGCCAGATCGTCGATCACGTCCGGTCGCGACGGCCGACCCCGGCCCTGGCCGATCTCACCGACTTCGTCGAGGAGGTCTACTTCTCGGCCCGCGTCCCGGTCGAGCCGATCCTGGCCGACGCCACCCGGCGGGTCGACGCCGCGGTCGCCGAGCAGGCCGCGCTGCGCAGCTAGCCGCGGGCGGCCGGCATCCACCCGCTGACGTGCGGCTGCGGTATAAGACGGCGCCATGGCGATCGAGTTCGTCTACCTCGGCATCGCCGCCGCGGTCCTCCTCCTGATCATCCTGCTGCTGCGCGCGGCCTCGTCGCGGAGCGCGAAGCGCGCGCCGCAGACGGTCCAGGACCGCCTGCGCGGCGCCGGCGTCGACGTCGGCGAGAGACCTCCGCGCCGGCAGCGCCGCCCCCGCCCCGGGCGCGAGGAGCGCGAGGCCGCGCCGGCCGCGAAGGAGGCCGCCGCCGAGCCGGTCGAGGAAGGCCCCGAGAGCGCCGAGACCGCCGAGGCCCGCGTCGCCTACCGCGAGGGCCTCACCAAGACCCGCGGCGGCTTCGTCGCGCGCCTCGGCAAGATCTTCGGCAAGAAGCAGATCGACGCCAGCATCCTCGAGGAGCTCGAGGAGGTGCTGTTCACCGCCGACATTGGCCCACGCGCCGCCGACCGCATCTTCCAGGCGGTCAAGAGTGGCCTGTCGCGCGACGACCTCACCGATTCGCAGAAGATCTGGTCACGGATCCGGGACGCGTCGGCCACGATCCTGGAGGTTGACGCTGCTCCCGTCGATTACACCGCCAAGAAGCCGTTCGTCATCCTGGTCCTCGGCGTCAACGGCGTCGGCAAGACCACGACCATCGGCAAGCTGGCCG
>Ga0075429_100004191_pt1 | contig 12349 bp, 13 predicted proteins | sample RhiMetdeltSRZDD3_FD_75295 | JGI IMG/M metagenome (GOLD analysis project Ga0075429, IMG submission 75295) | Populus rhizosphere microbial communities from Tennessee, USA - Rhizosphere MetaG P. deltoides SRZDD3 | ecosystem: Host-associated > Plants > Roots > Rhizosphere > Soil | place: USA...
CGCGAGAGCTTCGGTGCGCCGCCTCGCCATGCAACTGCTCCTTGCTACGAATGGGACCGGGCAACGATCGCCGACGGTGTACAAAGCAGGGAGCAACAAGCATGCCACTGGCTACGCGACGCTCGGTGCCTTGGATTCGCGAGCCTCTACGCTCGAGAGACAGGACTGAAGATGCGCGCGATGCTCGCTCAATGTGCGCCCGTTCTGACGCGCTGCCCCAAAGTAGAGCACCGCCTGCGCGTTACTGACGCGTCAGCACGACCGTGAAGTTGTTCGCCGGCATCGCGACGATCTCGACGAGCGCGAGCGAATGCCGCCGCGCGAGCGCCACGACGTCGTCAAGATCGCGCACGCCCCACTCGGGATTGCGCCGGCGCAAGTCGGCATCGAAAGCCGCGTTGCTCGGCGCCGTGTGCTGGCCACCGCGCTGGAAGGGGCCGTACAGCACGAGCGGCGCGCCCGCCCCAAGCCATCGCTCGGCGTTCCGCAGCAGCGCCTCGCACGCCGACCACGGCGCGATGTGAATCATGTTGCTGCAGACGACGGCGGCGATGTCGCCGACCGGCGGCGGCGCGTGCACGTCGAGCTCGAGCGGCGCACGCAGATTCGGCAATGCCGCGCGACGGACACGCTCGGCGAGGATTGCGAGCGAGTCGACGTCGGGATCGCTCGGCTGCCACTTCAACGCCGGGAACGCGCGCGCGAAGTGCTCCGCGTGCTGACCCGTACCGCTCGCAATCTCGAGCACGACGCCCGACGGCGGCAGCACGCGCGCGAGCACGTCGGCGATCGGCTGCTTGTTGCGCTCGGCCGGCGGGCTCGCCGGCAACGGCGGAAGGCCGCCGCGTTCGCTCACCGCGCCGCGGCCTCCGCGGCCCGCGCGCCACTCAAAATATTGCGCATCGCGAGATTGCCTTCATGGCACGCGTACTCGTAGATGCGCTGCGTGTAGTCGACTTGCGCCAGCGGCATCGAATACGTCCACGGCCGCACCCACGTCGTCGGATCTTCGAACGTCACGGTCCACTCGACCGCGTTCTCCGCCGTGCGCTTGAAGCGCTCGATCATCTTGACGTTCTCACTCGAGCGCTGCGGCGCCGTCTCGGCGCGGAAGTTCGTCGTTTCGACGACCAGCGTGTCGCCGTCCCAATAGCCGCGCGCGTCGCCCAAGTATTGCTTCAGACCCGACGCGATGTGCGGCCGGCGGTCGAGCGGAATCACGCGCGCCTCGTGGATCATCTCGTAGCGGATCGCAACGGTGTCGGGCGACTGTACGATCTCGTAACGGCTGCCGTAACCGGCCGGCATCATCGAGCTCGGAATGCCGCGCGTGATGCAGCGGTCGTAGAGACCCATGTCGGTGTAGCTGTTGAACGGTCCGCGCGAGTTCTGGTTCGTGCTAACACCGCCGGTGCGCGGCCGCGCGTCCGCTTCGGCCGTACGCGCCGGGATCTTGCCGTCCTCGGGATCCGTGATCAGCCACGGCCGATTGTTCTTGCGATCGAACGTATCGAAGATCAGGTGCGGCGGCGGCGAGATGCTGCGGCGCCAGGCTTCGCTGTCGACTTGCGCTTTGAAGCGCCGATCGCGCTCGGCGACGATCTCGGCGATCTTCTCGGGCGTGATGGTCTTCAACGTCAGGCCGTCGAATTCAGCAGGGCGCTCCATCGGCGTGCCGGTCTCGTCGTCGTTCGAGTAGATGCCGGCGAGATCGGGATCGCCCCACGACGTACGCTTTCCCTGAAAGGCCGTATCGGTCTGCGCCGTCGCGAGACTCGAGGCGACGACAAAACTTAAGACTGTAAGCCCCAAGGAACCCGCTTGGATTCGGTTCATGACGCCTCTCCCCCAACGTGCGCGCGAGCCCAGGATTCCAAGCCCCGCGCGGCTTTGACAAGCGCAGCACATTCGCATAGAACGGCTGCATAAAATCAAGACGAGCCCGATTGTACGTGCGGACCGGCGGTGCGGCCACGCGGTACGGGACGGGCCGCATGCAGGGGGGATTGCGATGCGACGTCTGCTGGTGACGGCCGTTTCTTTGACGGCCACGACGAGTGCCTTGGCCGGCATCCCGGCCGAGGTCACGATCGACAGCGGCCCGCTCGCCGGTACGACCGGCGCGAGCCCCGACATTCGAGTCTTCAAAGGCATCCCGTTCGCAGCGCCGCCCGTCGGTGCAAACCGCTGGCGCGCGCCGCAATCCGTGGCTAAGTGGTCCGAGGTGCGGGCCGCAACGGAGTACGCACCGCGCTGCACTCAGGGCGGGGGCCGACAGAACGCGAACGCGCCGCCCACAACGCGGGCAGGGACTCCCGCGGTAGAGCAACGCAGGGAGCAGTTGCCGAGCGAAGACTGTCTCTACCTGAACGTCTGGACGACGGCCGCGTCGGCTAGCGACCGCCAGCCTGTCATGGTGTGGCTGTACGGCGGCGGCTTTTCCGGCGGCGCGGGCTCCGAGCCCCGTTACGCCGGCGACGGGCTCGCGCACAAAGGCGCCGTCGTCGTCACGCTGAACTATCGGCTCGGCTCACTCGGTTTCTTCGCGCATCCGGAGCTCACCGCAGAATCGCAGCACAAAGCGTCCGGCAATTACGGCATGCTCGACGCCGTCGCAGCATTGCAATGGGTGCAGCGCAACATCGCGGCGTTCGGCGGCGACCCCGGCAACGTCACGGTGTTCGGCGAATCGGCCGGTGCCAATCTCACGGGCGCGCTCGTCGCATCGCCGCAGGCGAAGGGACTCTTTCACCGCGCGATCGCGCAGAGCGGCAGCTACATGGGCCTCGCGATGGCGCGCACGGGTACGCTCGCACGCGCTGAAGAGACCGGCGCGAAAGCACTCGCGGACTTAGGGCTAGCGTCGATCGCCGATGCACGCGCCAAACCGGCGGACGAAATCTTCGCGGCGATCCGCGGCAGCGGTCTCATCGTCGACGGCTACATGATCCCCGAGGACTTGTCCCTGACGTTCGCGAAGGGACGGCAGAACGCGGTCGATCTACTCGTCGGATCGAACGAGGACGAAGGCACGTTCTTTCAGCGCCAGGGCCTGACGGCCGAGCAGTTCAAAGGCCAAGCGCGGCAGCGCTTCGGCGTGCTCGCCAATGATTTTCTCGCGACGTTCCCGGCCAGCGACGATGCGCAGGCGGGCTCGAGCTACCTCGCATCGTTCAGCGACGAGGCGGCGTGGGCGATGCGCAAGTTCGCCGAGATGCAAGCGAAGCAAGGCAGCAGCGCGTACGTCTATTACTTCACGCGCGTGCCGCCGTCGCTGCCGGATCGCCCGTCGCGCGGCGCGACGCACGTTGCCGAGATTCCGTATATGTTCAATAACCTCGCGCCGCCCGTGCCGTGGACTGACGTCGACCGGCGGCTCGCGGATATCATGTCCACGTACTGGGTAAACTTCGCGCGTAGCGGCGATCCGAACGGTTCGGGCGTACCCACTTGGCCGGCCTATCGTGACGCCGCGACGGGCCGCGCGCAGGTGCTCGGCGACACGGTCACGGCAGAGCGACAGGCGGGGCCCTTGCCGGCCACGCTGGCTTTCTTCGACGATGCATATCAACAACTCCTGAAGGGCGGTGCCAACCAATGAACATGACCACGCTATCCCGTCTCTCGCTCGCCGCACTCGTGCTGGTGGCCGTCGCGGCCTGTCAGCCGCCAGCTCCGAGCGCGCCCGCGGGGCCCGTGCTACCGCGCCTCGGCGAGAAACCGGATTTGAACGGCGTCTGGCAGGCCATCGGCACGGCCTACTGGAATCTCGAAGATCACTCCGCGGCGGGGCTGTCGCAGTTCTGGCAGCTCGGTGCCATCGCCGCGGTCCCCGCGGGCCAGAGCGTCGTCGAAGGCAGCACGATCCCGTACCTGCCGGCCGCGGTCGCCAAGCGCGACGAGAACCGCGCGGGCTGGCCGAAGACCGATCCCGAGGCGAAGTGCTACATGCCGGGAATTCCGCGCGCGACGTACATGCCGTTCCCGTTCCGCATCGTGCAGGGCGACGGCGACATCCTGTTCGTCTACGAGTTCGCGAGCGCGAACCGCATCGTGCATATGTCGAATCACGAGGAGCCGCCCGTCGACAGCTGGATGGGCTGGTCGAATGGGCGCTGGGACGGCAACGACCTCGTCATCGAGGTCACCGGCAACAACGACCAAACCTGGTTCGATCGCGCCGGCAACTATCACGGCGCGATGATGAAGGTCACGGAACGCTACAAGATGGTCGATAAGGATCATATCGAGTACACGGCTACGATCGAGGATCCCGAGACGTTCGAGCGCGCCTGGACGATCTCGCTGCCGCTCTATCGGCGGACCGACAAGAACGTTCAGCTGCTCGAGTTCAAGTGTGTCGAGTTTTCCGAAGAGCTCCTCTACGGAGACCTCGTGAAGAAAAACTAGTAGAGTTCGCTCATTAGAAGGTTTAGCTAGCACGGAGATGACTGCAATGCGCATGAAGCTCTTCAGTGTTGCCATTGGCTCGCTGCTCACAGCCGCGGCGGCGCCCTCGCTGGCGCATCATTCGTTCGCCGCAGAGTTCGACGCGAACCGCCCCGTCCAGCTCGAGGGCACGGTCACGAAGATGGATTGGATCAATCCGCATTCGTGGATCCACATCAAAGTCACGACGCCGTCCGGCGAAGTCCAGGAGTGGATGGTCGAAGGCGGCGCGCCGAATGCGCTGCTGCGCCGCGGCTGGACTAAGGCCTCGCTGCCGGCCGGCACCAAGATCAAGGTGCAGGGCTTCCAGGCGAAGGACGGCTCGTTCCGCGCCAACGGCCGCGACATCACGTTCGAAGACGGCTCGAAACTGTTCGTCGGCTCGTCGGGCACCGGCGCTCCGGACGAGCGGCCCGAGTAACCGCAGCGACTCACTCTCTAGTCGCATTGGTCTAAGCGGGAGCCGCGGCTCAGATCGAGCCGCGGCTTCTTTTTTTCGGAGAAGGCAAATGACGGACGCAACGCCTCCGCGAAAGAAATCGGTCGCTTTGTCGGGCGTCGTCGCCGCGAACACGGCGATCTGCACCGTCGGGCGCACGGGCAACGACCTGCACTACCGGGGCTACGACATCCTCGAGGTCGCCGAGGCCGCCGAGTTCGAGGAGATCGCCCATCTGCTCGTGCACGAACGGCTGCCGACCGCCACGGAGCTCGACGCCTACCGTAAAAAACTCAAGTCTCTCCGAGGCTTGCCGGATGAAGTTCGCGATGTGCTCGAGGCGATTCCGAAGGGCGCGCACCCGATGGACGTGCTGCGGACGGGTGTCTCGATGCTCGGCTGCGTCGAGCCCGAGCGCGATCAATCGCCGGAGCATGCACGCGATCTCGCGGACCGGCTCATCGCGTCGCTGCCGGGCATGCTGCTCTACTGGTATCACTTCGCGCACAACGGCGCGCGCATCAAAGTCGAGTCCGATACCGATTCGGTCGCCGCGCACTTCCTGACCCTGCTGCACCGGCGGGCGGCGCCCGACTCCTGGGTCCGCGCGATGCATGCGTCGCTCGTGCTGTACGCCGAGCACGAGCTCAACGCCTCGACGTTCACGACCCGCGTCATCGCGGGCACGGGCTCGGATCTCTATTCGTGCATCGCCGGCGGCATCGGCGCGTTGCGCGGCCCGAAGCACGGCGGCGCCAACGAAGTCGCGCTCGAGATTCAGGAGCGGTATCAGACGCCCGAAGAAGCCGTCGCCGACATTCGCGCGCGCCTCGCGCGCAAGGAAGTCGTCATCGGCTTCGGCCATCCCGTCTACACCGTCGCGGATCCGCGCAACCGCGTCATCAAGGACATCGCGCGGCGCCTGTCCGAGGAAGCCGGCGATCGCACGCTCTATCGCGTCGCCGACGCGATCGAGGCGGAGATGGCGGCCGCGAAGAAGATGTTCGCGAACCTCGACTGGTTCTCGGCCGTTGCCTATCACGTCATGGGCGTGCCGACGTCCATGTTCACGCCGCTATTCGTAATGGCGCGCACGACGGGCTGGGCCGCGCACGTCATCGAGCAGCGCGCCGACGGCAAGATCATTCGACCGAGCGCGAACTACGTGGGGCCTGAGAACCGCCGCTTCGTCCCGCTCGCCGAGCGAGGTTGATTCAGGAATGGCGACGCCAGAGCTGCCCACGAGTCCGGTCTATCTCCTCAAACGCGCGGAGCTCGCGGTGCGCGGCTGCGTCGAGAAGGCGCTTGGCGAAGTCGCGCTGACGCCGAGCCAGTATTTCGTTCTGTTCCTCGTCGAGACCGGCGAAGCGACCTCGTCCGCCGAGCTCGCGCGAGCGACCGGCGTGCTGCCGCAGTCGATGACGGAGCTGATCTCGTTGCTCGGCAAGCGCGGGCTCATCGAGCGCGAGCCCGACAGCGTCAACAGCCGCATCTTGCGCATCGAGGTCACGGCGGCCGGCCGCAAGCTGTTCGAGAAAGGCACTGAGGTCGCGTTGCGACTCGAGCGCGAGCTGTTCGAAGGCTTCGAGACGCGAGAAGTGGAGACGCTGAATCGCTTGTTCGGCCGATTGATCGAGAGCGCCGAGCGGCACTCCTACCATCCGAAGCTGCGCAGCCTGCCGAGGGCGGCTGCGAAAGCACAACCGCCTCGCGTGGCGCGCAAATCAGCTCCGCGGCGCCGCGCCGCGAGCCGACGCTGACGCTACGAGCGCGCGGGCGTGGCGAGCACTTCGCCGACGACCTGGTCGATCTTCTCCGGCGAATCGGCGGGCGCGAAGCGCTTGACGACCTGGCCGCTGCGGTCGACGAGGAACTTCGTGAAGTTCCACTTGATCCCTTCGGTGCCGAACACGCCGGCCTTCTCGCCTTTGAGCCAGAGATACAGCGGATGCGTGCCCGCGCCGTTGACCTCGATCTTCGCGAACAGCGGGAACGTGACGTCGTAATTCAGCGAACAGAACTGCTTGATCTCGGCTTCGTCGCCCGGCTCTTGGTGACCGAACTGATCGCACGGGAAGCCAAGCACGGCGAAGCCTTCGGCACGCCGCTTACGCCACAGCGCTTCGAGCCCTTTGTACTGCGGCGTGAAGCCGCACTTCGAAGCGACGTTGACGATCAGGAGCGCCTGGCCCGCGAACTCGCTCAAGCTGCGCGCGCGGCCGTCGATGTCCGTCGCGGTAAAGTCGTAGGCGGTCGTGTCGCTGCTTGCCATATATACGGATACCTTATATAAGAGGTGCCGGTGTTACGGTTTCGGTTCGCGCCGAGCCCGGCATTCGACCTCGCGTTGCTCGAACCGAAACCGTAACACCGGCACCTCGGTTGGCTTGCCCTGCCAGGAGAATAAACCATGCGTACGCCATTCCGCGTCTTATTGGTCCTCGCCGCCAGCGCCCTTGCCCCACCGATCCTCGCACAGCAAGGCCCGGCTGGCCGCTGGAACGCCAGCGTCGAAACGCCGCAAGGTCCGTTCGCGTTCACTTTCGAGTTCGCCGTCGATGCCGCCGGCAAGCTGACGGGCGCGATGAACAACGAGTTCTTCGGCGCGACACCGATCAAAGACGGCGTCGTCAAAGGTAACGACATCTCGTTCAAGCTGACGTTCGAAGGCGCGCCCGATGGCGGCTCGATGACGATCAACTACACGGGTACGGTCAAAGGCGACGAGCTCGCGATGACGAGCAAGTTCCAAGGCGAGGTGCCGGGCGGCGGCCCGGCCGAGATGTCGTTCACGGCGACGCGCGCGAAGTAATCACGCGCTGCGGCGAACCGCCGCCGTCTCAAGGCTCAGTCCGTGGGAGCGGACGGGACGCGGATCGTCAGCGCTTCGCGTTTGCGCTGCCGCATGATCGCAGCGGCCACCGATTCGCCGGGCTCGAAGCTCGCGAGAATTCGCAGCGCGTGCTCGGGGCTTTGCGGCTCGCGGCCCGCGAGCTCGACGATCACGTCGCCGTCGCGGAAGCCGAGCTCGGAGGCGCGGCCCGCGCGCACGACCAGTAAACCCTTCTCGACGCCGAAGTACTCGCCGAGCGCCGGGGTCAGCGACACGAGCTCGATGTCGCTCCACGCGCCGCCATAGCCGAACGGCATCCAATGGCCCGCCGTCCACACGTTGAAGCCTTTGTCGCTGAACACGAACGGCTGCCGAAAGACCTTGTTCTCGCCGGCCTTCACGACGAAGTCGTGAAAGTCGCCGCCGCGCAGGACGCGTAGCTTCACGTCGTCGCCTGGCACGACGTTGCCGATCTGGCCGAGCAGCGTCGCCGATGGCGCGCTGCCGTTGCCCGTGCGGGCGAGATCGACGTCGTTGATCGACACGATCGTGTCGCCGACGGCGACGCCGGCCGTTGCCGCGGGGCCATTGGGCGTCACGCCGCTGACGAACACGCCAAAGTCGGAGTCCTCGATGTTGAGGCCGAGCACGGCGTTGCCACCGGTGATGAAGCGGACATTGGGCATCGTGCCGCGCAGCACCGGCTGCCTGATCTGCGCGGAGACCCGCGCAACATCGCCGACCGCTCGCGCAAGCTGCTCGCGTGCTTGGCCCAGCTCGCGCTGCATCCTCGCATTCTCCGCCGCATTCAGCGCTTTCGTGTGCGCGAGCTCGCTCGCCATCTGGCGCTGGGCCTCCGCATGCTCACGCGCGAAGTCGGCTTGCTGTTGCGCGTACTCGCGCTGGAGATCGGCCTGCTCGCGCTGAAAATCGGACTGCTGGCGCGCGTACTCGCGCTCGAGATCGGCAACCTGGCGCGCCACTTCGTCGGCGTCGGACTGGTCGTCCGTATTCCCGCCTTGTGCCCGGCTCTGCGAGGCGATGGCGAGTGCAGCCACGGCCAACAGCGACGCTAATTTCTTGTCGAGCATCATGCTTCTCCGACGACTGTGTTTCTCAAGAGCCCTGGCGATCTCAAAAGCCCTGCGTTTGCGCAAACCGCACTTGGACGAGTGCGTTCATGAGCTCGACACGCTCGCCCCACAACGCCTTGCGATACGGCGGCGCAAGGTCTCGAGCGGCTGCGTACGAGAGCTGCGCGTCGACGTAGGCGATGCGATCCTCGAGCCCGACGATCGCGCCCGCCGTCGCGCCGGCCACGAGCGGCGGCGGCGCCGGCATTTCCGCGAGCACCTTCTCGAGCCGCGCCGACTCGACTATCAGCGGCGCGTAAGACGTCTCGCCCCACGGCACGCGATCCGGCACGAGCCGAACGAGAGTGAATGTCGGCGGAGGAGCCGGTCGCGTCAGAACGTGGGCCAGCGGAACGGCGGCCGCCGCGACAATGACGCTAGCGGCTATCGCTACGCGGCGACGCACGCGCCGCGCGGCGGCGCGGGCGCCCACGCCTTCGAGCACGCGCTCCCAGACGCCGGGCGGCGGCGCGAGCTCGGGTAGCTCGCCGAGCTTCAGCAGGTCTTGAGCTCGGGCGTGCATAGACTCGTCTCGTTCTGCGGCTGCGGACCTTCGAGCAATTCGCGCAGCCGCTCGTGTGCACGCGCGAGCTGCGACTTCGAGAAGCTCGTCGTGCGGCCCATGAGCCGCCCGATCTCCGCGTGCGTATAGCCTTCGACGTCGTGCAGCCACACGACGGCTCGCGCCACGTCCGGAACGCGATCGAGCGCGCGCTCGAGCGCCATTTGATCGTCGACGAGGCCGCTGCGGTGCTCGCCAACGGGTTCGTCCATCTCGGGCGCGCGGCGTGAGACCCAGCTCGAGCGCACGTGCATGAGGCACTTGTTGATCGCGATGCGTTTGATCCAAGTGCCGATGTCCGCTTCGCCGCGAAAGCGTTCGATGTTGCAGATCACCTCGACGAAGGTTTCCTGCAGCACGTCCTCGGCGAGCGCTTTGGAGGCCAGCATGCGCCGCGCGAGCGTGAACACCGGGCCGCCGAGCGCCGCGTAGATCTCGGCGTGCGCGGCGCGATCGCCACTCCTGGCGCGGGCAACGATTTCGGTTGGAACGGGTAGCGGTGGGTTCGGCATTCGGGCTCCGAATGCTTAGATGCCCCAAACCCACGGACGGTCGCAAGCGCTTCGCGAGCCGCCGAGCCCGCGGCGTCCCAAAAGCGGGACGCGCGCCTAGCTTTGTCCGTCGAGATCCGCTAACAGCTCGTCCGTGTGCTCGCCGAGCGTCGGCTCGCGCAAGCTCGGCTGTGCGGGTTCGGCCGCGAAGCGAATCGCGGGAGCCACATGCTTGCGACCTTGCTCGTCCTCGCGCAGCACCTCGCGCGCCGCGACCTGACTGTCGACGGTCGCCTCGAGCAGCGTGTTCACCGGCGCATAACAGACGTCGAGCGACGCCAGCCAGTCGAGCGACTCCTGCAGCGAGCGGCCTTTGAAAAACGCCTGCAACGCTTCGACGGCGGGCCGCTGATGCGGGCCAGGCCCCGTCGTGCACAGCTCGATCAAATCGGGGCGCCCGAGCGCCGTCAGCACGCGCTCGATGAACTTCGGCTCCTGCCCCGCGAGCGCAATTTGCCGGCCGTCGTGCGTGTCGTAGAGCCGATAGAACGCGGCGCCGCCCGTCGTGCGTTGCGCCTTCGGATCGGGCGCGCGATTCTCGCCGAGCACCGGGCCCATGATGTTCGGCGTCGCGGCGAACAGCGAGTCGAGCATCGCGATCTCGACGTAGTCGCCGCGACCGGTCTCTTGCCGCTTCAGCAGCGCCATGAGAATTCCCGCGAGCCCGTTGAGCCCCGCCGTGATGTCGGCCATCGGAATGCCGGGCAGCGCGGGCCGGCCGTCGTCGCCGAGCGTCATGCTCAACACACCCGCCAGCGACTCGATCGCAAGGTCGTGCGCGGGCCGGTCGCGATACGGGCCGGAATTGCCGAACGCGTTGACGGAGCAATAGACAATGCGTGGGTTGCGCTCCGCGACCTGTGCGTAGCCGACGCCGAGCCGATCGCAAACGCCGGGCCGGAACGACTCGACGAACACGTCGGCGGTCGCTGCGAGCGCGAGCAGCCGTTCGCGATTGCGCGGCTTCTTGAGGTCGAGCACGACGCTCTTCTTGCCGCGATTCAAGCTGCGGAAGTACACGTTCGAGCGGCCATCGGACACGCCGATGTGCCGCACCGGATCGCCGCCGGGCGGCTCGATCTTGATGACTTCCGCGCCGTGATCGGCGAGCGCGAGCGTCAGATACGGCCCCGGCAGGAATACCGAGAGATCGATGACGCGTAGGCCCGTGAGCTTCATCGCGAAAGGCTAAGTGTCCGCATGTTGTTTTGACAAGGCTCGTGCCGAAGCACGCACATCCGTGCGTGCCGTCGCCTACAATGCGGGCCGATGAACGACACCCGCTGGCTCACGCGCGAGCGCGGGCTCTTCGCGGGTGCGCTCGTGATCGGCGCCGTCGCCGTAGGGCTCGGCGCACCCATCACCTTCGTGCTGTTCGGGCTCATGCTCGCCGGCGTCGCGCTGTTTCATGACCATCCGTTGCCGGTCGCGCTAACGGGCTTGGCCGTCATCGTGGCCTACAAGCTCGCGGTCACGGGCTTCGCTACGGGGCCGGGCCTCGCGGGCCTCGCGCTACATCTCGGCCATGAGTGGGTTGTGCTCGCGAATCTGCTGGGTCTTCTGCTCGGCTTCGCGATGCTCGCGCATCACTTCGAGGACTCGAACGTCCCGACGCAGCTGCCGAAGATCCTGCCGAGCGGTTGGCAGGGCGGGTTGCTGCTGCTCGCGTTCGTCTTCGTGCTGTCCGCGTTCCTCGACAACATTGCCGCAGCGCTGATCGGCGGCGCCATGGCGCGCGCCGTTTTTCACCGCAGGGTCCACATCGGCTACTTGGCCGCGATCGTTGCCGCGTCGAACGCTGGAGGCTCGGGCAGCGTCGTCGGCGACACGACGACGACGATGATGTGGATCGACGGCGTCGGCCCGCTCGAAGTGCTGCACGCGTATGCCGCGGCGCTGCCAGCCCTTTTTGTTTGCGGCCTCGTCGCCGCGTTCCAGCAGCAGCGGCATGCGCCAATCGTCAGGGACGCCGTGCCCGCCAAGCCCGTGGATTGGGCGCGCATCGGCATCGTGCTTTTCACTTTGGTCGCCGCGATCACGGCGAACGTCGTCGCGAATCTCTACTTCCCGGAAGTCCCCGAGCGCGTCCCCGTCGTCGGCCTGGCGGCGTTTCTCGCGATCGTGATTGCGAGTCCCGTTCGCCGGCCCGCCTGGTCGCTGCTTCCGGGCGCATTCAAGAACGCGGTCTTTCTGCTCGCGCTCGTGCTGTCCGCATCGCTGATGCCCGTCGAGCAGCTGCCGCCGCCGTCGTGGCAGACGGCGTTCAGCCTAGGGTTCGTCTCGGCGGTCTTCGACAACATCCCGCTGACGGCGCTGGCGCTCGCTCAAGGCCACTACGATTGGGGAATGCTCGCGTACGCCGTCGGCTACGGCGGCTCGATG
>Ga0075429_100004193_pt1 | contig 12345 bp, 10 predicted proteins | sample RhiMetdeltSRZDD3_FD_75295 | JGI IMG/M metagenome (GOLD analysis project Ga0075429, IMG submission 75295) | Populus rhizosphere microbial communities from Tennessee, USA - Rhizosphere MetaG P. deltoides SRZDD3 | ecosystem: Host-associated > Plants > Roots > Rhizosphere > Soil | place: USA...
GTTGCTCAGGGCGGAGCGCGAAGGTGGGCGCACACGTGCCAGCACGCAGGAGTCCGGCCCGAGCTCGACACCCGTGACCCAGCGCATCGCTACAGCATTGCCAAAATTGCCAACATTGCCAACATTGCCAACATTAAAAGGCTCCAGCTCGTTAGTTTTGGCAATTCTTTTGGAATACTGGCATTCTGGCAATCCAATGTTGGCAATCTTGGCAATGTTGGCAATGTTGGCAATGCATTGACCATGCAAGATCTCACTACCGGCTCGATCACGCGCCATTTGCTCAAGACGACCAGCTTCATGCTGGTCACGATGGTGTTTCAGACGCTGTATTTCCTGGTCGATCTCTACTGGGTCGGGCGGCTGGGGAAGGAAGCGGTGGCCGGCGTCGGTGTCGCCGGCAATCTCACGTTCGTCGTGCTGGCACTGTCGCAGATGCTTGGCGTGGGGACGACCACCGTGGTATCGCACGCGGCCGGGCGGAAGGAACACGATCGAGCGGTCCTCCTGTTCAACCAGTCACAAGTCCTTTCGTTGCTGTCGGGCCTGGCGTTCCTCCTCGTCATGATGGCCGTGCGGCTGCCGTATGCCCGAGCGCTGGGGGCCGATCAGGCCACGGCGGCCCTCGCGGCCGACTACCTCCTCTGGTTCATCCCGGCGATGTCGCTGCAGTTTGCGATGGTGGCGATGGGTGCGGCGCTGCGCGGGACCGGCAACTTCAAGCCGGGAATGATCGTGTCGACCACGACCGTCCTGCTCAACATGCTCATCGCCCCGATCTTGATCTTCGGCTGGTTCACGGGAAGGGCGATGGGCGTCGCCGGCGCGGCGCTTTCGACGCTCGTCGCGGTCGTGGTCGGGATTGTCTGGCTTGGCAGCTACTTCATCAGGCCGAGCCAGTACCTCCACTACCGGTTGTCCGACTGGCGGCCACAGCTGGCGACCTGGCGGAGCATGTTGAAAATCGGACTTCCGGCGGGCGCCGAATTCGGGCTGACCGCCGTCTACCTGTTCATCGTCTACACGGTGGCGCGACCGTTTGGCGCATCCGCCCAGGCCGGGTTCGGAATCGGCCTGCGGCTGATCCAGTCGCTGTTCCTGCCGGTGGTGGCGCTCGGCTTCGCAGTCAGCCCCGTGGCCGGTCAGAACGTCGGGGCCAGGAAAGGCGACCGCGTGCGCAGCGCGGTTCGGTCCGCCGTCGGCATGGCGACAGGGTTGATGGTGTTGTCGGGAGTGCTCTGCTCCGTGGCCGCCCCGCAGTTGATGTCGGTGTTCTCGAGCGATCCGGAGGTCATTGCGGTCGGTGTCGAGTACCTGCACGTGGTCGCGTGGAGCTTCGTGGCATCCGGCGTGGTCTTCGTCACCTCGAGCATGTTCCAGGCGCTCGGCAACACGATCCCGCCGCTGCTGACGTCGGGCACGCGGATCACGCTGGTGGCAATTCCGCTGCTGATCCTTGCCCGGCTGCCGGGGTTTCAGCTGAAATGGATCTGGTATCTGTCGGCCGGTGGCGTGACGCTTCAAATGATCGCCAACGTCATCCTGCTGTTGCGCGAGATGCGGCTGCGCTTCGACGCGCCGGCAACAGCCGCCGTCGCCGATCAGCCCTCCTTGTCCGCGTAGGATTCCTTCAGCCGGGCCACGACCGCTGGATCCGCGAGCGTTGTCGTGTCGCCGAGCGCCTTTCCTTCCGCGATGTCGCGCAGGAGCCGGCGCATGATCTTGCCGGATCGGGTCTTGGGCAAGTCCGCCGCGAACAGGATCTGATCCGGCCTGGCGATCGCGCCGATCTTCCGGACCACGTGCTCCTTCAGCTCGTCGGCGACTCCGGGGGTGCCTTGGTTCCCTTCCTTCAGGGTCACGAACGCCACTGCCGCCTGGCCTTTGATCTCGTGCGGGCGGCCAACGACCGCGGCCTCCGCGACCATCGGGTGATCGACCAGCGCGCTCTCGACCTCCATCGTTCCGAGACGATGGCCGGCGACGTTCAGCACGTCATCGACGCGGCCGAGCAGCCAGTAGAAACCGTCCTCGTCGCGGCGGGCGCCGTCGCCCGTGAAATAGACGCCGTCGCTCCACCGGGTGAAATACGTTTTGACGAAACGTTCGGGGTCACCGTAAATGCCGCGGAGCATCGCCGGCCACGGCTTCGTCAGCGCCAGCAGCCCGCCGCCGGTCTCGACACGCTCGCCGCGGGCGTCACGAATCTCGGCCGAGATCCCCGGGAACGGCCGCGTCGCCGAACCGGGCTTCGTGCTGGTGATTCCGGGCAGCGGCGTGATCATCATCATCCCGGTTTCGGTCTGCCACCACGTATCCACGATCGGACAATGCTCTCGTCCGATGTTGGTGTGGTACCAGATCCAGGCCTCCGGGTTGATCGGCTCTCCGACCGACCCCAGCAGCCGCAGCGAGCTCAGGTCCCGTCGCGCGGGCCACGCAGTGCCCCATCGCATGAACGCCCGGATCGCGGTCGGCGCTGTGTAGAAGATCGTGACGCCGTACTTTTCGATCAGCTCCCAGAACCGATCTTTCTGCGGCCAGTCCGGCGCGCCCTCGTACATCAGCACGGTGGCACCGTTCGCGAGTGGCCCATAGACCACGTAGCTGTGACCGGTCACCCACCCGATGTCGGCCGTGCACCAGAAGACGTCGTCGTCCTTGAGATCGAAGACCCATTTCGTGGTCGCGTAGGTGCCGACCAGGTAGCCGCCGGTGGTGTGAACGATGCCCTTGGGCTTCCCGGTGGTCCCCGACGTGTAGAGGATGTAGAGCATGTCCTCCGCGTCCATCGCCTCCGGCTCGCAGTTGAACGATGCGTGCTGCATCAGGCGGTGGTACCAGTGGTCGCGGCCTTCACGGATGTCCACGGGGATCGGCGAGCCGGCCTGGCGTTGTACGACCACGACGTTCTGGATGGACGGCGTGTCGTTCAGCGCCTCGTCCGCCATCTGCTTCAACGGCACAATCTGCCCGCGCCGGTAGCCGCCGTCGGCCGTCACGAGCAGCACTGCCTGCGCATCGTTGATGCGATCACGGAGGGACTCGGCGCTGAAGCCGCCGAAGACGACGCTGTGGATTGCCCCGATGCGCGCGCACGCGAGCATCGCAATCGCGAGCTCGGGAATCAGCGGGAGATAGAGCGCCACGCGATCGCCCCTTTTCACCCCCAGCGACTTCAGCACGTTCGCAAACGCGCTGACCTGGCGATAGAGATCCCAGTAGGTCAGTGTCCGCCGATCGCCGGGCTCCCCTTCCCAGATGATCGCGGCGCGGTTGCGCCGGGCGGTGTGCGCGTGACGGTCGACGCAGTTGACGCTCGCGTTCAGCTTGCCCCCGACGAACCACTCGGCGTGGGGAGACTGCCAACGCACGACCTCGTCCCATGGCCGGATCCACTCGAGCTCGCGGGCGAATCCCTCCCAGAACGCCTCCGGATTTGCCGCCGCACGGTCGTAGATCGAGGGATCGGTGACGAGGGCGGTCTTCTTCCAGGTCTCGGACGGAGGAAATTGGCGGTCTTCTTTGAGGAGATTATCGATTTCGGCCATAGCCGCTCATTCTATTGCAGCGGCTGAAGGCCGGCGACCCGCCTTCGCGCTTCGCGCTTCGGCGAGGCGGGCTCAGTCCATGAGGCTGGCTTCCACCTCAAGGCCGACGTCAGTCAGAAAAGCCGGGCCGCCTGTTCGCGGAGCCACGCAAACATCGAAGCACGTGGCGGCGCCAGATCGAGACTGCCCGCACCCTTGCGGACCATTTCCGGCGTCACGCGCGTGGCGCGCTCCGAGTAGGCGGCGAGCAGCGCGCGATCGCAGAGCAGGTTGATCACTCGCGGAATCCCGCCGCTGTACTTGTAGACCGACTGCAGCGCCTTCGGCGTGAAGCTCACGACCGCACCGCCCCCGGCGATCGTGAGCCGGTGCGCCACGTAGGCCGCGGTCTCCTCGGCACCCAGCGGTCTGAGTTCATAGCGGATCGACACGCGTTGGTCGAGCTGGCGCAACTCGGGAGAGCGCAGCACGTCCTTCAGGTTGAGCTGTCCGACCATGACGATCTGCAGCAGCTTCTCCTTGTCGGTCTCGAGGTTCGAGAGCATCCGGATGAACTCGAGGATCGGACGCGGCAGATTCTGGGCCTCGTCGATGATCAGGAGTGCCTTTGCCCGCAGCGGCAGCAGCGAGAGCAGAAAGTCGTTCAGCGCTTCAATCAGCGCCTGGCGGCTGACGGCGGCGAGCCGGCCCCGCTTCATCTCCTCCCGCGAGACCACTCCGAAGTCCTGGAGAATCAGCCGCAGCAGATCGTCCTCGGAGATGAACGGATTCAGCACCAGCGCGGTGAACGTCTTGCGATCGAGCTGATCGAGCAGCGCCCGGCACAGCGTTGTCTTTCCCGTTCCGATATCGCCGGTGACGACGATGAAGCCCTCGCGGCGGCGGATGCCGTACTGGAGCAGCTCGAACGCGTTCGCATGCGACTCGCTCCGATAGAGGTATCTCGGATCGGGCGTCAGGCTGAACGGCTTCTCGACGAAACCGTAGTAGTCCTCGTACATCGCATACTCCTCCCGCGCACGTGCCATCACCCGCGCGAATGACGCGGCCGCCGACGAGCTGGCTGGCATCATTGAGCACCTGCCGCCGGGACGACCCCGGCATTGACTGTTGGAGTCAATAAGACGAGCTGGCCGCTTGAGGAAAGGCCAGGCATCTGCACACTTTTTCCAGATCCGATTTCGGATCGAGAGGGGAAAAGCTGTAGGGGGGCCCTATTCCGGCGGCAGTATCTCCACCGTCCCCGGCGGCGGCGGCGGTGGCTGTCGCTTGAACAACGCAACGCCGAGCAGCGCGCCCAGTATCGAGAAGATCGGGTAGATGAACAGGCTGACCAGCAACGAGCCGATGATGAAGATGGCTGGCGGCATGTCGCGGACCTGCTCGAGCGCTCCGGTCATCTCGGGAGGCAGTCGTCCCTGACCAATCAAGTCGTTGATGGCGTCGGCGAAGTTGAGACCGCGCGCCATTGCCAGAAGCTGGGACAGCACCGTTGACAGGACAGCGCCGACGATACCGGCGAGGAGGCCGGCGATCGTGGCGTCGCCGGCCGTGACCGGCGACGTCATTCGCTCCTGGAGCAGGTACGTGGTCAGCACGCCGCCGGCGATCACCCAGAGGCAGCAGCACATGCTGACGAACGGCAGCGCCGACAGCACACCGATCAGCAGGCCTCCGAGCAGCGCGGGCTGCAGCTTCGGACCCATCAGTCGTAATACTCGCGACCGAGGTGCGTGATGAGCTCCTCACCTTTGAGGAACCGCAGGGTGTTCTTCAGCTTCATCAGCTGAATGAACAGGTCGTGCTCGGGATAGAGACCGGCCGCGTGCATCGGGCTCTTGAAGTAGAACGAGAGCCATTCCTGGATGCCGCTCATGCCGGATCGACGCGCGAGATCGAGGAACAGCGCCACGTCGAGCACGATCGGGGCGGCGAGAATGCTGTCGCGGCAGAGGAAATTCACCTTCAGCTGCATCGGGTAGCCCAGCCAGCCGAAGATGTCGATGTTGTCCCAGCCCTCCTTGTTGTCGCCGCGGGGCGGGTAGTAATTGATGCGGACAACGTGACAGAGCTTCTCGTAGAGGTCGGGATACAGGTTCGGCTGGAGGATGTAGTCGAGCACAGACTTCTTGCTCTCTTCTTTTGTCTTGAATGACTCCGGGTCATCCAGAACCTCGCCGTCGCGGTTCCCGAGAATGTTGGTCGAGTACCAGCCCTCGACGCCGAGCAGCCGCGCCTTGATCCCGGGCGCGATCAGCGTCTTCATCCAGGTCTGCCCGGTCTTCAGATCCTTGCCAGCGAGCGGCGCGCCTGTCTGCTGCGCGAGTTCGAGAAGCGCAGGAACGTCGGCGCTGAGGTTCGGAGCCGCATTCGCATAAGGGAGGCCCTCCTTGATGGCGGCGTAGGCGTAAACCATGCTCGAAGGAATCGACGGGTCGTTCCCTTCCAGCGCCTTCTCGAACGCCGCGAGCGACGCGTGCGACGCCGACTCGGTCAGGTAGACCTCGGTGCTGCCACACCAGATCAACACGAGCCGATCGAGCTTGTTGGCCTCTTTGAAGCGGCGGATGTCGTCGCGAAGCTGATCGGCCAGCTCGCGCTTGTTGGCGCCGCGCTTGACGTTCGGGCCATCGAGCCGCTTGACGTACCGGCGATCGAAGACCGCGGACATCGGCTTGATGGCTTCGAGCTCCGGCTTGATCTGATCGAGCAGCGACGCGTCGATCACGCCGGCGGTCTTTGCGGCCTCGTAAGAGTTGTCCTCGAAGATGTCCCAGCCGCCGAACACCACGTCATCGAGGCTGGCGAGCGGAACGAAGTCCTTGATTTGCGGAGAGCGGCCCTCGGTGCGCTTGCCGAGTCGAACCGTCCCCATCTGGGTGAGCGATCCAATTGGCTTGGCGAGGCCGCGCCGGATCGCGAGCACGCCCGCGATCGTCGTCGTGCTGACAGCCCCCATGCCGACCAGCAGAACACCCAGTTTCCCTCTAGCTTCAGCGATTTTCGGCGGATTCTTCACAACAGGCGACTATATCATCCGAGATAATGAGGCCGTGCGCTGGTTCCGCAAAACCACTCTCGATCCGCTCGCGGTCTCGATGTCGGGACTGAAGCTCGGCGACCGCCTGCTGATGCTCGGGTGCTCGGACACCGCGCTCGCTGCGGCGCTCGCCAGGAAGGTCGGGCTCACCGGGCGGGCGTGTCTGCTCGATGAATCGGCCGATCGCCTCGACGCAGCTGCTGCGGTCGTCACACGGGAAGGCGCGCTCGTCGAGAGCTTCACGTCGTCGATGTCAGCGCTGCCGTTCGAGGCAGGCTCGTTCGACGTGGTCGTCGCGCGCAACGTATTTCCTTCGATGGCCGCTTCGACTCGCGCGACCGTCGTTCACGAAGTGACCCGTGTGGTGCGTGCGGGTGGCCGCTGCATCGTCATCGACGACCTCCCTCGGGGCGCGCTCGGCGGCCTGATCGGTGGGCACCGCGGCGAAGATGGCTCACCAGGGTCGATCGCCGTTCCGCTCCTCGCGCAGGCCGGTTTCCGGGGCGTCCGGACGCTTGCCGAACGCGAGGGGTTCGTGTTCGTGGAGGGCGTCAAGGCCGGCGATGGCCTGGCGAAGTCCTAAAAAATCGACGTCTGTCCTGAGGGGAGCACACCTCCGCGGCCCGGCGTCAGGACAGCTTTGGCCGTTGTAGGCCGAAATCACGCTCAAAGCCTCGAGGCGTGCGCGGCAAGTGTTTTGCCCCTGCCTTCGGGACCAGCCATGTCTTCAGCGCCCCTCGCCGTGCCGGAGGTGTTTACCCTCGGGGAGATCGCCCGCGCAGCGGGTGTCTCAACGGCTGAGGTTCGCGCGGTGCTCGACGAATCGGATTTTCCCCGCTCCGGGAAATTCCTGGCGATCGAGGATGCGGCGCGAGCGGTAAGTCTGCTGAAGAGTCCTGTCAGGCGCACGGCTGCGCGGCGCCTTTTTGCGTCATCGCATGGGACCGCCCGCCGGCGCGGCGTGCCGACGGCGGCTTCGGGTGCATTCCACGCGGGCTTTCTCGCGGTGCTGGTCCTCATTGGCACGCTGGGCGTCCGAACGGCTCCCACCGAGCAGAAAACACCACCGGCCGATCTCGTTCGGCTCGTGTTCGTCGCCACACCCGGACCGGGAGGCGGGGGGGGCGGGGGCGGACTGAAACAGCCGCTGCCTCCGCCGAAAGCCGAGCTGAAGGGCACCAGCAAGCTTGCGAGTCCGGTCATCGTCAGAAAGGTCGCGAAACCCGAGCCGGTGAAGCGGGTGGAAACCCCGCCGCCTCCGCCACCGGCAATCGAGCCCAAGCCGGATCCGCCACCGCCACCCCCGCCGGCACCCGCGCCCCCGGCGCCGGCACCGCCGGTCGTGGCGCCCGTCGTGAGTGCGCCCGCGGACGCGGAAGATCGGGCGGGTGTCCCGACCGCGACGACAGCGACCGCGCCGAGCAATGGTCCCGGTGACGGTGGCGGCACGGGTACGGGGACCGGGACGGGTGCCGGCCAGGGAAACGGTGCCGGGATCGGGGATGGCTCAATTGCGGGGACGGGTGGCGGACCGTACCGGCCGGGCTCCGGCATCACGCCGCCATCGATTCTCCGCGAGGTCAAGCCGGTCTACACCGAGGAAGGCCGCCGGCGCGGCGTCGAAGGCGACGTCGTGATGGAAGTCGTGGTCCGCGCGGATGGAACCATCGGTAATGTGCGCGTGCTGCAGGGCCTCGGCTCCGGGCTCGATCAGCGCGCCGTGGATGCCGTCAGGCAGTGGCGGTTCAACCCGGCGCGGCGTCACGGCACGCCGGTCGCCGTCATGGTAGAAATCGCCGTCGAGTTCAAGTTGCGGTAGTCACGGGGAAATGCCAATGGACTTCGTACTCGTCAGTATTACCGCTCTGTCGCTGATTCTCGCCCTCGCGATGGGGGTTGTCCTGTTCACGGTGCTTCGAGAGGACCGCCAGCGATCCGACGCCCGGGTCGCGGCGCTCGCCGCGGCGTCGGCAAGGTTCGACCTTCCACTCGCGAGCCGCGACGCGGAGTTGCTCCCTGAGGCGGATCAGATCGTCCGCACGGCAAACGATCTTTTCGCGGTGAGCGCCGAACCGTCACCGTGGCGACGGAGACTCGGGGTGGCCGCTGCGCTCGCCGTCGTGATCAGCGCAGTCGGGTACGTGGTCTTGCCGGCGAGGACCGCAGCACCGTCGGCGGCTGCGGCGCAGGCGGTTCCGCTCGAGCTCCTGAGCCTCAGCCACACGCAGCAACCATCCGGGCTGACGATCTCCGGCACCGTTTACAATCCACGCGGTGCCACGCCGGTCTCCCAGGTGTTTGCCGCCGCCGTGCTCTTCGGGCCCGAGGGCAACTTCCTGACCAGCGCGCGCGCGCCGCTGGATTTCACGACGCTTCGCCCGGGAGAGGAATCGCCGTTCGTCGTCACGATTCCGGTCGCCGGCGTGGTCGCCAGGTACCGGGTCGGATTCCGCGCCGCCGACGGCTCCGTGATCGCGCACGTCGACCGCCGCGCGGATGCAACCGCGGCCCAGAACGCACCGTCGGGGGGAACGCCATGGCCACACTGAAGCGCACCACGGCGATCATCACAGCGGCCGTCGCGCTCGCGTTAGCGGCGACCTCGGCGCAGGAGCGCCCGGCGTCCGGCGAGCAGGACTCGTTCCGCTTCCGTTCCGGGGTCCAGCTGATCAACGTCACCGCGACCGTCAGCGACGGTCGGGGACGCTTCGTGTCGGGCCTCAAACAGGAGGACTTCCGCGTCTACGAGGATGGCGAGCAGCGGCCGATCACGCACTTCACCGCCGAGCGCGTCCCCGTCAGCCTCGGCATCGTCCTCGACGCGAGCGGCAGCATGGAAGGCGAGAAGATGGCGGCCGCGAAGCAGGCGCTGCAGCGATTCCTGTTCGAGCTGCTTGGCGATGAGGACGAGGTCTTTCTCTACCGCTTCGACAACCGGCCGCAACTCGTGCACCCGTGGACGCGCAACAAACAGGAGATCGCGTCGGAGCTTCGCCGCATTCAACCACGCGGCGCGACCACCTTGTACGACGCCGTCGCGGAGGCGATTCCACTCGCGGCCACCGGTCGCAATCGCAAGAAGGCGCTGCTGATCATTTCGGATGGCAACGACTCGAGCAGCTACACGCGGATCGAAGAGCTGAAGCGGCTGATTCGTGAGAGCGAGGTGCTCGTCTACGCGATCGGCATCGATGCGATGTCGCAGACGCAGCCGTACCGGCGGCCCTGGTTCACCTCGAATTTCGGTCAGCGGCGGCCCACGCCGTTCCCGTTCCCGATTCCCGGCGGACCGCGGACACCGGGCGGACCAAGCGTGCCGCCGCGTTACCCGCCATCACCACCGCCGGTGACCAACCCGGGTGTGCCTTCGACGCGCGGTACCGGCCGCGACGAGGCGGTCAACGTCAGGGTGTTGAGAGAGATCACGGACACGAGCGGCGGCCGCACCGAGATCATCTGGCAGCCTCGTGATCTCGACGGCGCGACCGCGGGGATCGCCGACGAGTTGAGCAAGCAGTACTTCCTCGGCTACCCCGCCGGCAACGACAAGAAAGACGGCAAGTGGCACTCGATCCGCGTCGAGGTCACGCATCCGGATTACGTGGTCCGCGCGCGTCGGGGGTACGTGGCATCACCGTAAGGTCGGGGTTCGCGGGGTCGCGGGGTCGCGGGTTCGGGAAGGCGGTGGGTACTCAGAGGCAACAGGTCCCGATCGAAGCGGCCAATTGCCTCTGAGTACCACCGGCTCCGAACCGCGAGCCCCCGAACCCGCGACCCCCCGAACCCCCGAAGTATGATGCCGCGTGCAGGTGTTGACGGCGGCAATCGGGTTCAGTGTCCTTGGCAGCGTCGGCGGTCTCGCGACAGCTTCAATTTTTCTCCTTCTCGGCGACGGGATCCGCGTGCGGCTGCTCCCCTGGCTGATCAGCTACGCGGTCGGGACGCTGCTCGGCGTCGCCCTGCTCGCGCTGCTGCCCGAGGCGCTCCGCTCTCTTCAGCCAACCGTCGCGCTCGGCACGTTGCTCGCCGGAGTTCTGGCCTTCTTCCTGCTCGAAAAGCTGGTCTTGTGGCGGCACTGTCATACCGGGCACGACTGCGAAGTGCATACGAGCAGCGCAGCCTCACTCGTCATCATCGGTGACGCCTTCCACACGTTCGTAGACGGCGCGCTGATCGCAGCGGCAGTGCTGACGTCTATTCCTCTAGGTGCCACGACAGCGCTGGCGGTCGCGGCTCACGAGATTCCCCAGGAGGTCGGCGATTTCGCCATCCTGCTCCGCGCCGGCTACTCGCGCAGCCGCGCCCTGACCCTCAACGTCCTGTCCGCCACGGGAGGCATCCTCGGCGCGCTGGCAATGCTTGCCGCCTCGCAGACGGTACCGAACCTGATTCCTTACGTCCTGAGCTTCGCGGCGGGCAGCTTTCTGTATGTGGCCATGTCCGATCTGATTCCGGACCTGCACCGCGGCGGCCTGGAAGGCGGGCCGGCGAAACAACTGTTACTGATCGGGGCCGGCATCCTCACCATCGTTCTGCTATAGCGTCCGTCAGGCCGAGCTGTCCTTTTCGCAGTACGGCCACGCCTCTCGAGGACGCTGCCGAATCGGCAGATCGCTCGAAAATAACCGCAATTTTCGCGGCCTCTCGTGGCACTCGCTTTGCGAAGACAGGCAGTGCCCGCGCATACGACCCGCCTGCTGTAGTTCGACGGGATTCGTCATGTCTTCACGATCCGCTGCCGCATGTCTTCTCGCGTGGCTTCTGCTCACGCCGATCGCCACCGCCCAGTCCGGGACCGACCATGTGGCCGGCCAGCTCGGTCGAGCGATCCGTGAGTGTCCACAAGTCGGCATCTTCGACGACATCGTTGCGCAGGTCGACGGGACCTCGGTGCTGCTGACCGGGAAGGTCACGGCAGGCGCGAAAAAGGACGAAATCGAAAGACGCGTCGCGCGGATCGACGGCGTCCACGAAGTCCGGAACGAGATCGCCGTCCTGCCGCCGCTCTCCTCGGACGACGAGCTGCGCCATCGGGTCGCGCGGGCGATTTACGGCAACCCGACGTTCTGGTCCTATGCGGCGAGGTCCAACCCGCCCATCCACATCATCGTCGAGCGCGGCCATGTCATTCTGCGCGGCACGGTCAACTCGAACATGGAACGGACGATGGCGCGCACGCTGGCGTCAGGTCTCGGCGAGCAGTCGTTGATCAACGAGTTGCTGACGGAGGGAAGGTAGATTCCTCTTCCTGATCGGATCCCCTCCTGATGGTCCACCAGATCAGTCCTGCGAGCGTCAGAACGGCGGCTGCGAACGCACCGATGAAGAGGAAGAGCGTCCTGTACAGGATGGACTGACTCTCCATGCGCACCTGAACCGTCACGGGCCGGCCGTCGAGGCGATCGGCGAGGTGCTGTTCCCACTCGAGGATGTTGCCGCGCCGGATACCGGTGGGCTCGTCCTTCTCGAGATCGCGGGCGTTGTGCTCGAGGATGCGGCTCGGCAGGTGCAGGCGGAATGCGACTATCTCGCTTCCGTCCCAACCGACGTTCTTGAGCGCTCCAGGCTTGAGCGCGGATGCAGTCACGGTCTGCCGGAAGACGTGCTGCCCGCCCTCCGGCCCGAGCTGGTACGCGGACCATGACAGCGGCGCGGCCTGGCTCAATTTCCGTACGTCGTCGAATTCGAGGTTGATCTGCACGAACTGACGGCCGCGACGCCGCCACGGGCGCGGTACCGATTTCACGCGGGTGA
>Ga0075429_100004194_pt1 | contig 12344 bp, 14 predicted proteins | sample RhiMetdeltSRZDD3_FD_75295 | JGI IMG/M metagenome (GOLD analysis project Ga0075429, IMG submission 75295) | Populus rhizosphere microbial communities from Tennessee, USA - Rhizosphere MetaG P. deltoides SRZDD3 | ecosystem: Host-associated > Plants > Roots > Rhizosphere > Soil | place: USA...
GTGCTGGCCACCGGCATCCCGACGGCGGAGGCGTTCGGCAACCCGCAGCTCAACCTGCAGGTCCGGTGCACCGGCATCCCTACGGCGGAAGCGTTCGGGACGGCCAACGTCTCGAACATCACGCAGATCCTGCCGACGGGCATCCCCAGCGCGGAAGCCTTCGGCACCGCGCAGCTCAACTTGCAGGTCCGCGCGACGGGCATCCCGTCGTTCGAAGCGTTCGGCCTGCCTCAGGTCAACCTGCAGGTGGTGCCGACCGGCATCCCCAGCGCGGAGGCGTTCGGGTTCCCGAGCATCTCGCAGCAGGTGGTCGTCACCGGCATCGCGAGCGCGGAAGCGTTCGGCACCCCGAGCCTGGTCCTGTCGATCGTGGTCGGGGGCATCGCCTCGGCGGAGGCGTTCGGCGTGCCCTTCGTCGGGAACGGCGCGACCGGCCCCATCCGCAACCTGGACGTCGCGCTCGCGGCCGCGAACCTGGGCGTCGTCCTCGGCGGCTCGGGCTTCCCTATCCCCCTGGCCGGCGCCGACCTGCCGGTTGCCCTGGGCCCCTCCGGCCTGCCGGTCGAGCTGCCCGGCGCTAACATCGACGTCGGCCTGCCGAGCCGCAACCTGGACGTCACCGCATGAGCGAACTGGACCTCTGCCCGATCGAAGTCTCGATCTGCCGCGCTCGAGGCGACACGTTCCCCTGGACGTTCACGATCCTCGACTCCGCCGGCGCCGCCGTGGACATCACGGGCTTCTCGTTCCTGCTCACGGTCGACCCGCAGGAAGACCCGCCGGACGCCACCGGCAACTTGTTTCAGCTCGTCGGCACCATCCCCCTGGGCACCGACGGCGTGGTGCGGTTCTCCATGACGGCGCTGGAGGCGGACCAGGAGCCCAACGAGTACTTCTTCGACCTGCAGATGACGGACGGCACCGGCAAGATCCGCACGATCGCCAAGGGCCCCTTCGAGTTCCACCAGGACATCACGAAGTAGCATGGGCACCGTCGTCATCAGCGGCAACACCTACCCGATCTACGGGACCGAGGCAGGCTTCAAGGCATACCTGGCCGGCCACGTCGCGTCCAACCTGTCGGCCGACGCGAACGCCAACAAGCGCGCGCTGGTCTCCGCGGCTCGCTGGCTCGACCGCGGCCGCTGGCTCGGCACCAAGGTCGACCCCGACCAGGCGCTGGCCTTCGAGTTCCGCGCGGGCCTGATCACCTGCGACGGCGTGCCCGTGCCGACGAACGAGATCGCGCCCGGCGTGGTCGAGGCTGCCTACGAGCTCGCCAACTACCTGCTCTCCGACGCCAGCCTGCCCGGGCAGCGCGACAACGGGAGCAACGTCCGGACTGCCGCCGCCGGCAGCGCGCGCGTCGAGTTCTTCCGCCCGACCAGCGGGCCGGGCACCGGCGCCGGGCTCTACCCGCGCGAGGTGCTCGAGCTCATGCGCTGCTACATCACGAGCGGCACCGCGGCCTCCGGCGAAGCGTTCGGCGACGACCAGGACAGCCAGTTCGACTCCGACGACTTCTACGGACTGGTGGGACCGCTGTGAGGATCCTCGGCGTCAACCTGAGCGGCATCATCCGCTCCGCCTTCCGGGGCAAGCTGCTGCCGGCCACGCTGCTGTCGGCCGTGAACGACGCGCGCACGCCCGGCGCCCTGTCCGCCGGGCAGAACGTCACCTACGTCCCGCACGCGGCCGAGGGCTTCGTCGAGGACTACGAGGTGTCCGAGCGCGACGGCACCATCGTGCAGCGCGGCGACCGAGTGGTCACGCTCATCGGCGACAGCATCGCGGGCCTGGCGGTCCCGGCGCCCAACGACAAGGTGACCATCGAGGGCGCCACCTACTTCGTGGTGAGCGTCGAGCGTGACCCGGCCGCCGCCACCTACGTGCTCCAGGTCCGATGAGGCACGTCGACCCAGCTTCCCGGCTCGACGACCTCATCGAGACCGTGGCGCCTCGCTTCCGGCGCCGCTTCCACGAGGTGGTGCGCGAGATCCGCGACTCCGCCACGCTGGCCGAGCTGGCTCGCCTGCTCGAGCGGCGCGACGTCTCCGGCGCGCTGCGCACCGCCGAGGCCGCGGTGCTGCGCCTGGCCAACATGTGGAGCGAGAGCTACACCTTGGCGGGCGACTCCACCGCCGCCTTCGTGGGGCGCAAGTTGCGCGTCGCGGTCGCGTTCGACCGCGTGCACGCGACCGCGCTCGAGCGCATGCGCGCGAACCAGCTCCGCATGGTGCGCGAGTTCACGACCGAGCAGCGCCGAGCCACGAGCCTGGCGCTGCAGGACGCCGTGGAGCGGGGCCTCAACCCGCGCCAGGCGGCGCTGTCCTTCCGCGACTCCATCGGGCTCACGGCCCGGCAGGAGGCGTCGGTGCAGAACTACCGCCGCCTGCTGCAGCTCGGGTCGAAGGAGGCGCTGCAGCGGCAGCTCCGCGACCGCCGCTTCGACGGGCCGCTGCGCCGCGGCGAGGTGCTCGAGGCCGACCAGATCGACAGGATGGTCTCGCGCTACCGGGATCGGTACTTGAACTACCGCGCCGAGGTCATCGCGCGCACGGAGTCGCTCCGCTCGGTGCACGCGGGGAGCGAGGATCTCTACAGCCAGGCCATCCAGCAGGGGACGCTCAACCCGGCCGAGCTGACCCGGACCTGGATCACGTCGCGCGACGAGCGCGTGCGCGGGAGCCACGTGCCGATGCACGGGCAGCAGCGGTTCATCGGCGAGCCCTTCACGAGCGGCGCCGGAGTCTCCCTCATGCGGCCGGGGGACCCGGAGGCGCCGGCGGCGGAGACGGTCCAGTGCCGCTGCTCCGTGACGACTCGGTTCAGCGAGGCCGCGAGGATCACCCTGTGAAGCAGTACTCCGACGGAGGCGTGGGCTCCTACGGCGAGCCTGGCGGGCGGCGCGCGAAGAAGCCGAAGCGCAAGAAGCGCGAGGGGCTTTCGGATTCCGCCGGCAAGGCGCTAACATCCGACTCGGTGAGCAAGACTTTCGAGATCCGCGGTCGGATCGCCAAGGTGTCGCCCGAGCTCGGCCTGGTGTTCGGCTGGGCCATCGTGACGCACGAGGACGGCGAGCCCTACTTCGACCTGCAGCACGACCACATCACGCAGAAGGCGATGCTGGAGTCCGCCACGGACTTCGCGCAGAACAGCCGCGTGGTCAAGGAGCAGCACACGGGCGACCAAGTCGGCACCGTGCTGCACATCATGCCGCTCACCGACGACGTCGCCGAAGCCTTCGGCATCGAGTGCGACAAGCGGGGCCTGATGATCGCCGTCAAGCCCGAGCCGGGCGTGATGGCCAAGTTCGCCAGCGGCGAGCTCACGGGCTTCTCGATCGGCGGAGTCCGCGGCGAAGACGAGGAGGTCGACTGATGGCCAAGAAGCGTCGCATCATGCACTCCCTCACGCTGAAGGAGATCTCCGGCGTGGACGTGCCCGCCCAGGAGGGCGCGCGGGTCCTGCTCATGAAGCGGGACTTCTCGCAGGACGAGCGCGACGCGGACGCCAAGTCCGGCGCCGCGATGCCCGACGGCAGCTACCCGATCGAGAGCGCCGCCGACCTGAAGAACGCGATGCGCGCGGTCGGCCGGGCCAAGAACCGCGCGGCCGTCACGCGGCACATCAAGGCGCGCGCGAAGGCGCTGGGCCTCGAGGACCTGCTGTCGGACGCATTCAAGTCCGCCGAGGTCGTCGAGAAGGAGTGGGCCGACCCGATGCTCACGAGCATCGAGGGCGGGCACCAGCACGTGCTGGACGGCGCGGAGGCCAAGGGCGGCAGCACCAGCTACGACAAGATGGAGGGCGACGACTACGGTCACTCCCACGCCTGGGTCCGAGCCACCGACGGCTCCATCACCATCGCCATGGCCGAGGGGCACACCCACTCGGTCCTGGCAAAGAGCAATGCCGGAGGAGACGTATCCGACGGCGGCAGTAGTGAGACGCAAGAACAGGATCGATCCATGAAGGACGACGCACAGAACGCGGCCGCCGAGAAGGATCTCAAGGCGACCAAGGAGCAGCTCTCGGAGCTGCAGGTGAAGCTCGCGCGCGCCGAGAAGCTCGCGCAGCTCTCCGACAGCGAGCGGGGCCACATGGCCAAGCTCGACACCCAGGCACAGGAACGCTTCCTGGCCCTCGACGCGCAGAGCCGGCGCGGCGAGCTCTCGAAGGCGGCCGAGCTCAACCCGGTCGTGTTCAAGTCGGCCGACGGCACCGAGTACCGCCAGAGCGACGACCCGCGCCTGGTCAAGGCGGCGCGCGACAACGACGAGACGCGCGCGCAGCTCCGCAAGGAGCGGTCGGACCGCGAGGCGCTCGAGTTCTCGAAGCGCGCGGCGGTCGAGCTCAAGAACGCCAGCGGCAGCGAGGTGGCCAAGGTCGCCCTGCTCCGCGCGGTGGAAGGCATCTCCGACGCGGGCGTCCGCGCGGAAGTCAAGGCCCTGATCAAGGGCGCCAACGACTCGCTGGCCAAGCTCTTCGAGGAGCGCGGCTTCACGAGCCCGGCCGGCGGCGACGCCGAGTCGAAGCTCGAGGCGCTGGCCAAGGCGTACTCGGAGTCCCGCAAGGTGAGCATGGTCGTCGCGCGCGACGAGGTGCTCCGGACCACGGAAGGCCAGGAACTCGCCCTGGCGATGAGGAGCTGAAATGGCCAAGGACATGAAGCTGGAGGTCCACAGCCTCCCTGCGGGCGCCGACCTTTCGGCCGCGCAGTTCCTGTTTGTCAAGCTCAACTCGAGCGGTCAGGTCGTCCTGGCCGGCGCGGGTGAGAACGCGATCGGCGTGTTGCAGAACAAGCCGAGCGCCGTCGGGGACGCGGCGGAAGTCGCGCTCCTCAGCGGCGGCCGCTACAAGGTCCGGGCCGGCGGCGCCCTCGCCACGATCGGCACGAAGATCTCGTCGAACGCTTCCGGCCAGGCGGCCGCGGCGGCGACGGGCCAGCACGTGCTGGGCGTCCAGTTGACCACGGCCACGGCGGCCAACCAACTGGTGGAAGTCCTCGCCGTGAGCAACATGCTGCTGCCGTGAGGAGCATCCAACAATGATCCAGATCATCCGCAAGTCCCAGCCCACCCCGGGCGACGTCCACGTCGACCGGCCGCTGACCAACATCTCCATCGCCTTCCTGCAGGCGCAGTCCAACTTCGTCGCCGACCAGGTGTTCCCCCTGATCAGCGTCGACAAGCAGTCCGACAAGTACTTCACCTTCGATCGCGGGATGTTCAACCGCGACCAGATGGAGAAGCGCGCGCCGGGTGCCGAGTCGGCCGGCGTCGGCTACACCGTCTCGACCGACAGCTACCTCGCGGACGTGTGGGCGCTGCACCACGACATCCCCGACCAGCGTCGCTCGAACGCGGACCAGCCGCTGCAGCCCGACCGCGAGGCCGTGGAGCTCCTGATGCACCAGGCCCTCGTTCGTCGAGAGGCCGAGTGGGTCAGCTCGTTCTTCACGACCGGCATCTGGGCCAACGACGTCACCCCGGGCACCCTGTGGAGCGCCGTCAACTCGACCCCGGTCGAGGACATCGAGCTCGGCAAGGTGGTCATGGGCGAGTCGACCGGCTTCGAGCCGAACACGCTCGTGATCGGCCGGCACGTCTGGAAGATCCTCCGCAACCACCCCGAGATCGTCGACCGCATCAAGTACGGCCAGACGGGCCCGGGCCCCGCGGTGGTCAGCCTCCAGGCGGTCGCGGCCATCCTCGAGCTGGACCGGATCCTCGTGAGCCGCTCCATCCGCAACACGGCGATTGAGGGCGCGACCAACGCGCACTCCTACATCGCCGGCAAGAACGCGCTCCTGGCCTACGTGCCGTCGAGCCCGGGCATCATGACGCCCGCGGCCGGCTACACCTTCGGCTGGACCGGCTACGCCGGCGCCGGCCCCGCCGGGCAGCGCATCAGCCGCTTCCGCATGGAGCACCTGAAGTCGGACCGCGTCGAGGCCGAGATGGCCTTCGACCAGAAGAAGGTGTCGGCCGACCTGGGCTACTTCTTCTCCGCCGTGGTGGCGTGAGGTGGCGGAGCCTGGCGTCGTGGTCGTGATCCGGGCCCTGCAGGACTTCACGTCCCGCATGGTCCGGCAGATCGTCCTCGACGTCACGGCCAACCTGATCGAGGACACGCCGCGGGACACCGGGTGGGCCGCGGCGAACTGGTTCCCGATCATCGGAGGCGAGGGCGGAGCAGGCGCCGGGCGCGACGCGTCCGGCCGCTTCACCTCGCGCTCCGACCGGCCCGCGCCGGAGGACCTCCAGGCGGGCCTGCAGAGCGCGCACGCGACGCAGCAGCAGCTGATCGCCCAGGTGGCGACCTCGTTCGACATGCGCGTCCACGACCGCGTGACCATCGCGAACAAGGTGCCCTACATCAACCGGCTGAACGAGGGCCACTCGCGCCAGGCGCCGGCCGGCTTCGTCCAGGCGGCCATCGCGCGCGGCGTGAGCGGCGTCCGCGCCCTGCGGACGGAGTAGCCCGTGCTCGTCGACGAGGCCACCGAGATCGCCCTGCAGCACTGGAAGGACCAGTGGGGCGCGACGACTCCCTTCGTCTTCGAGAACGAGGACGACGCCCGGCTCGACTCCGGCACGGTGCCGTGGGCCCGGCTGAGCATACGCGAGCTGACCGGCGGCCAGGAGACCCTTGGGCCGATCGGATCGCGCAAGTATATTCGTCGCATGGTCGCAAGGGTCCAGATCTTCGTGCCCACGAACGCGGGCATGAAGCGCTCTCGGCAGCTCGCCGAGCAGGCGCGCGCCGTCTTCGAAGGCAAGCGCGTGGGCGGGCTGGCGTTCGACGACGCAGTGGCTCGGGACGTCATGCCCGACGGCAGGTGGCAGCCGACGATCGTGGAAGCCACGTTCTTCATCGAGCACACCAAGTAGGAGACAGACATGGGTCGCGTCCTGACCAACTTCACTTCCCTGGCCTACGCCATCGAGAGCACCCCCAAGGTGCTGCCCGGCTCTCCCCTCTGGAAGCTGACGGAGCCCAACGACGTCACGGCCTACGGCGCCCAGATCACGAAGACGCCGCGCGACCCCATCTCGAAGTCGCGCCAGCGCCGCAAGGGCACCACCACCGACCTGGACAGCTCGGTGGAGTACGAGGCGGACCTGACGCTCGAGTCGTTCCAGGACCACATCGAGGGCTTCGCCTTCGCGCAGTTCAACTACCCGCACGTGTCGGCCGCGGACCAGGGTCCGATCCGCGCGGGCGGCACGCCGTTCGGCCTGAACCTGGCGGCGGACAACGACGCGCCCCCGGCGGGCACCGACGCCGGCTACACGCACAGCGCGATCGCCGCGGCCATCCCCGCGAACACGCTCGTCTACGCGCGCGGCTTCTCGATCACCGCGAACAACGGCCTGAAGGTGGTCATCGCCGGCAGCACGACCACGGCGACGCTCATCTCGACGGCGCTCACCGACGAGACGCCCGCGGGCGTCTCCGGCGCGAGCCTCGAGATCGCCGGCCGGCGCGCCGCGACCAGCGACCTGGCCATCGTGGTGACCGGCTCGACGGCCGTGCTCTCCTCGACCGTCCTCAACTTCACCACGCTCGGCCTGCTGGTCGGGCAGATGATCCACGTCGGCGGGCTGCTCGCCGCGAACCAGTTCAGCGCGGGCTTCGGCTTCGCGCGCGTCACGTCCATCGCGGCCAACGCGCTGGGCCTGGACCACCTGGACTCGACTCTGGCCACCGACCCGGGCACGGGCGACACGGTCGACCTGCTGTTCGGCCGCTTCCTCCGGAACGTGGACGTCGACGACCCGCTCTTCCTCGAGCGCTACTTCCAGTTCGAGCTGGCGCTGCCCGACCTGGCGGCGGGTGACGTCGATGCCTTCTACTACAGCCTCGGCAACCTGTCGAACAAGGTCACCTTCAAGCTCGCCGTCGCCGACAAGGCCACGGTCACCTTCGGCTTCGTCGGCGCCGACACGTCCAACCCGACGACCACGCGCAAGACGAACGCGAGCACGCCGGTGCAGCCCGTGGCGACCGAGGCGCTCAACTGCAGCTCCGACGTGGGCCGCCTGCGCGTCTTCCGGATCGATCAGACCGGCCTGACGACCTGCTTCACGAGCGCCGACCTGAGCCTGGACAACCAGGTGAGCCCCGAGAAGTGCATCGGCACGCTCGGCGCCACCTTCCTGAATACCGGGAACCTCCTGGTCGACCTGGACGCCGAGGTGCTCCTGACCTCCGACCTGGTCATCGCGGCGATCCGCGACAACGAGACGGTGGGCTTCGACACGATCCTCTCGAACAGCGAGAGCGCGATCGCGATCGACATCCCCAGCCTGACGCTCGGCGACGGCAGCCTCAGCCTGCCGCGGAACGAGTCGGTGAAGATCAACCTGGCCGGCGAAGCGTTCAAGGACGCCAGCCTCGGCTACTCGATCGGCATCAGCACGTTCCCGATTGTCCCGTGAGCCCTGGGCTGAGATGATCTCAGCCTAGAGGTTCCCCCGCATGTTCAAGAAGATCGCCAAGCTCCGAGTCGTCGGCAGCCAGACTGCCGAGTTCAAGTTCTACCAGATCGAGGGAGAGCCCTCGGTCATCGGTCACCCGGCCACCGAGGCCAACAAGCCCTACCTCAACGCGGTGCTCGCGGGCGGGCGCGCGGTGCTGCGCCGGATGAGGAAGCGCAAGCTGTCGCCGGAGGCGCTGCAGGAGAGCCGGGAGCAGGACTTCGTCCTGTACCCGAAGCACGTCCTGGTCGGCTTCGGCACGCCGCCCGAGCGCGACGACGGCACCCCGGCGGTGGCCGAGGACATGGAAGCATTCCTGCGGGCGCTGCCCGTGGAGATGTTCGACGAGATGCGCGCGTTCTTCGGCGACCCGGACTCGTTCCGGGCGGAGAACGAGCTGAGCACCGAGGACGCCGAGGAGCTCTCGGGAAACTCGTAGCGCGGCTCGAGTGGGAGCTGCGGTACGACAGGGATGGCAAGGCCATCGAGCAGCTCCTGAACCGAGGAGCTCCGCTGCCCTCCTGGGTCGAGGAGTTCCCCGAGCTCCCGCCGCAGTACGAGTTTCTCCTGTCCGCGTTCTACACCCTGTCGACCGAGCGCCAGATCGGCCACGGAGGGGTCGGGCCCATCCCCCACTCGAAGATCACCGAGCACGGCGAGCGGATGGAGCTCGAGCCCGCTATGATCGCCGTGCTCGAGCACGTGATCCACAGCATGGACCGAGCCTTCCAGCGGTGGGTCAAGAGCGAGCACGATCGCGCGAGCGCCAACAAGCCCGATGGTAGACTTCCGAATCAGGGTGGTGGTCGACACCGGCGACGCTAGCCGAAAGGCGAAGCAGTTCGGTCAGACCCTGGACGGCGTCAACTCCGGCGCCGAGCGCCTGCGGGCCACCCTGCTCAGCGCATTCGCGGCCGTCGGCATCACGGCCGGGCTCGGCAGCAGCATCCGCCTGCTCGCGGACTTCAGCCAGTCGATGGCCGAGGTGCGCGCCGTGTCCGGCGCCACCGCGGAGCAGTTCGCGGAGCTCGAGGCCAAGGCCAAGGAGCTCGGCCAGACCACCCGCTTCTCCGCCACCGAGGCGTCCGACGCGCTCGGCCTGCTGGCCCGCGCGGGCTTCTCGGTGGAGGAGTCGCTGACCGCCGTCGGCGGCACGCTGCAGCTCGCGCAGGCCGGCGGGCTGGGCCTCGCCAGCGCCGCCGACATCGCCACCAACGCGCTGCGCGGCTTCCGCCTGGCGGTGGACCAGACGGGCCGAGTGGTGGACGTCCTGGCGGTCGCCGCCAACGCCAGCAACAGCTCGGTCGAGGGGCTCGGCGAGGGCCTCAAGTTCGTCGCGCCGGTCGCGGCCGGCCTGAACGTCTCGCTCGAGAAGACCGTGGCCATCATGGGCGCGCTGTCCGACGCCGGCCTGCAGGGCAGCCTGGCGGGCACGGGCCTGCGCCGCGTGCTGTCGGAGCTGGAGTCGCCCAGCGAGGCGTCGCAGAAGATCCTGGCCAAGCTGGGGCTGACGGCCAACAGCGTCAAGATCTCCTCGGTGGGGCTGGCCGCGGCCATCAAGAAGCTGGCCCGCGCGGGCATCGACACGGGCCAGGCGCTCGAGATCTTCGGCGACCGCGGCGGCCCCGCCTTCGAGGTCATCGCGTCCAGCCTGCCGAAGATCGACGCGCTCGAGCAGAAGCTCAAGAACAGCGCCGGCGCGGCCGCGGAGACGGCGCGCATCATGAACGACAACCTGAAGGGCAGCCTGTTCGCCCTCGGCGCGGCGTTCCAGGGGCTCGTCATCGAGGTGGCGCAGAGCGGCGGCGGGCTGTCCAGCCTGCGCGGCCTGGTGGACTCCATGGCGGCCGGGCTGCGTTTCCTCTCCACGCACGCCGAGGCGGTGGGCAAGGTGCTCAGCGTCCTGGGCGCGGTCATCGCCGGCAAGGTGGTGGCCTCCGTGCTCCGCTTCACGACGAGCATGAAGGGGCTCAACGCCATCATCGGCGCGACCCCGTTCGCCCGAGTCGTGTCGCTGCTCAGCGGCCTCGCGGTCGCGGTCGACAAGGCCACGGATTTCTCCGAGGAGGCGACGCAGAAGTTCAGCCAGTGGGCCGAGGAGAACGACAAGCTCAACGTGAGCCTCGAGAAGACGGCGCAGACCCTCAAGGGCCTGAACCAGAAGGACCTGGATCGCCTGAACCTGATCATCAACGCCGAGGGCGAGCTCCAGCGGAAGCTCACGCAGCGGCCGAAGGTGAGCAACCCGGTGCAGGAGCCGGACCAGCCCGGCACGCCGGACTTCTTCAACTTCGACCCGGTGGGCATGCTCGGCGCCGCACTCGCCGAGGCCACCAAGAAGCTGGAGGAGAGCGCCGCGAAGATGCAGCGCGCGCTCGACCTCGCGCCCGTCACGGGCGCGCTCGCGCGCGAGCTCGAGGACGTGCAGCGCAATGTCGCCGCGCGCGGGCAGCTCACGGCCGTGCTGGAGCAGGAGGCCGAGCTGCGGAAGGAGGGCATCAACCTCTCCGACACCGAGCGCGACCAGCTCCAGACGCTCAACGAGAACCTGGACCTGGAGCGCGAGAAGCTCGCCATCCTGCAGGCGCTGGACGGCCCGGAGCGCGAGCGCAACCTGCGGCAGGCGGCGCTCAACGAGCTGCTCGCGCAGGGCGCCATCACGCAGGAGCAGTACAACAAGCTGCTCGGCGAAGCCGCCCTGAAGGCGGCCGAGGCCGGCACCAGCATCGGCGACGGCTTCGGCCGCGGCATCGAGAAGATCAACGCGAAGATCCACGACCTGGCTTCGCTGTCCGAGCAGCTCCTCACGAATGCCTTCGACAACATCGAGGACGCGCTCGTGAACTTCGTGCGGACCGGCAAGTTCGAGTTCGACAAGTTCGTCGACCAGCTGCTGGACGACATCGCCCGCCTGCTGGTGCGCCTGCTCATCCTGCAGGCCGTGCAGGCGATCACGGGAACGGGCCCCGCCACCGGCGGCGGCGCCGGCAACCTGATCGGCGGCATCACGGGGCGCGCGAGCGGTGGCCCCGTCAACCCGCACGAGGCATTCATCGTCGGCGAGGACGGCCCCGAGCTCTTCCAGCCGCCCGGCTTCGGGCACATCGTCGACGCCCCGCACACGGCGGGCATGCTCGGCGACATGAGCGCCGCGGCCTCCGCCCAGGCGCTGCCCCCGCAGGTCAACGTGTCCGTCGTCAACGTGACCGACCCCTCGGAGGTGGCATCCCAGCTCGACTCCGGCACCCACGACAAGAGGATCCTCAACGTGCTCGGCAGGAACAAGTCTCAGGCCAAGCAGGTGCTCGCGTGAGCTGGCACTTCGGCACCACGGCGGCGTCCAGCGCCTACCTCGACTTCCTCAAGCTCATGGTGGCGGTGGCGACGTCGAAGCACGTCTCCGCGATCGCCGTGAACAACGGCGGCACCGGCTACACGGTGGGCGACCTGCTCACGTTCGCGCACGCGGGCGCGGCCGAGACGTGCCAGGTCGAGGTGATCACGGCGCCGGCGGGCGTCATCGCCACCGTCAAGATCCGGCGCGGCGGCGCGTACTCGAACCGCCTGGCGAGCGCCGTCGTGAACGCGGCCGGCTCCGGCTACGCCGTGAACGACATCCTGCGCGTGAACGGCGGCACGGCCACCGAGCAGGCGAAGGTGAAGGTCGCGACCCTGACCGGCAGCGGCGTGGCCACGGTCACGGTGTTCGAGAGCGGAGGGGCCTACTCGAGCGCGCCGGGCGCCACGGGCGCGACGACCACCGGCATCGGCCCGGCGGCGTTCGCGGGCAACAACGCGGCGACGCTGAACCTGACGATGACGGGCCTGATCGGCACCACCGGCGCGGCCGCGACCGGC
>Ga0075429_100004196_pt1 | contig 12341 bp, 13 predicted proteins | sample RhiMetdeltSRZDD3_FD_75295 | JGI IMG/M metagenome (GOLD analysis project Ga0075429, IMG submission 75295) | Populus rhizosphere microbial communities from Tennessee, USA - Rhizosphere MetaG P. deltoides SRZDD3 | ecosystem: Host-associated > Plants > Roots > Rhizosphere > Soil | place: USA...
TAGACCTGATCCCCGAAGTCGATCCAGATCGGCATTTGCGGCGGAGCAAAACGGCGATCCCCCGGGTTGACGCCGAAGAAGAACACTTCCTGGCGCGTTGGATGAATGCGGTCTTGCAGCAGGTCGGGGAACAGCCTGGGTAGCCACGCGCCGCATGCGAAGACGAAGCTCGCAGCATCGATGCGCTCTCCGCTGCGCGTGGTCAGGAAGTTCATCCGGGAGCCCGCCGGCGGCTCGACGGCTTCGACCCGGTAGTCGGTGCCGATCCGGATCGTGGCCTCGACGACTCTCTGCACGGCCCTGCGCGCGATCAGCGCGCCGCTGTCCGGTTCGAACATTCCCCAGGTCACCGAGCCGAAATCGATCTGCGGGTAGCGATTCTCGAGCTCCGCGCGCGACAGTCTTTCGAAGCGAACGCCGAGTTTCTCGAGCGTCTGGAGTGTATGCAGCGAGTACGAATCCTGCTCGCGCGCCATCCACAGCACACCGGTCCGGTGGAAGAGCGGCTCTTCGATGTCGCGGAAGAAGTCCTGCCACAACACGAGCGAGCGGATCGCCCAGCGCGTATAGATCTCATCGGCCCCGTAACCCATCCGGATGATGCGCGATTCGTCGCCGGAGCTGGCGCGGCTGTTCGCGGCGCCATAGGCGTCGAGCAGGAGTACGGCCTTTCCCGAGCGTTGCAGGCTATAGGCGATCCAGGCGCCGAACACGCCGGCGCCGACGACGGCTACGTCATAGTTCTTGCTCTTTGCCGCCACTTAGTTGATTGCGTCGTGCGTCCCCAGCGGCTTCATGAGGTCTTCGGCTTCCTGATCTGAAACCCGATGCGCGGGAAGTGCACGTGCACGGCGCCCGCGCGCTCGTCATTGCGCCGCACGACGACTTCGTCGCGCGAGAGCCCCGCGAGCAGCCCTGCGACCGGATCGGCGCCGTAGTCGGTCGCGCTGACATTGACCGGCTCGTCGCGCACGAAGCCTTGCGACTCGTCGAACTCGAGCGGGGCGCGCTCCTTGGTGTTCGCGGCGATCGCGATCGCATCCGGGCTCGCAAGTCGTTCATGCTGGCCGTGGCCGAACGCCTGCATGCGCGCGTACCAGGCGTCGAGCTTGCTGTGGGGCGCGAGGATGCCCGCGACTTCGGGCGCGCGGCGGATGAACCAGAGACTGTGGACGACCGAGAAATCGGCGATGCTCGGTGATTCGCCGACGAAGAACTTGCGTCCGTCCGCGAGCTGGTTCTCCAGCCAGCCGAGATAGACCGTCAGCTGCGCAGTCGCGTCCGCGATCGTTGACCTGCGCATGCCCGAGGTGAACGCGGCGCGATCGATCGAAAAGGCGCGGATCGTTTCGGGCGTGGCGTCGCCGAACACGCTGCCGGCGCCCTTCGGCTGCAGCGTGTACGGGATCGCGCTCCAGAAGAGCGCCGAGTCGGCCCACTGCGCGAGGATGCTTGCCACGCCTTCGGCGGCGGCGGGATAGAGGGGGCGCTCGGGATGCAGCCGATCGAGCACGCGGCAGATCAGCGCGGTGTCGCAATGAACGTCGGCGCCGATCTGCAGGATCGGCGTCTTGCGATAGCCGCCGGTCAGCGCGATCACGTCGGGCTTCGGCATGATCATCGGAATGATCACCGATTTCCACGCGAGATTCTTGTATCCGAGCACGAGCCGCACCTTCTCGGCGAAGGGCGACATCGCGTAGTGGTGGAAGATCAGTTCGCTCATGAATTCGTTCGTCCTCTCATTGTTGCCGTGCAGGCTCGATTCTGCGCCAGTGAAAATCTGCGCTCGACATCGCATCGAGAAACGCAGCCGGTTCGAGCGCCTGCGCCGGCGCCATTGCGCCGTTGCCGGTGATCCGTGCTGCGGCCGCCACCAGGAACTTCGCGGTCATGCCGTACGGGTCGGAACCCTCGCACAGCACGAGCGTACGGCCGGCGGGGCCGCTGGCCTCGGCGAACACGCGATAGCGCGCCGCGGTGCGGAGCACCGGAGGCGGGCCCTCGGGAAGAAAATCGGCCAACGGCCGCAACGCCGGCGCAAGCATCGCCATCGCCGCGGCGCCAAGCTGCCAGCCCGGAAGCAGTATGCCCGAGACGATCATCGTCACGCTCACTTCGGCGCCTGGAACGTGCCGCGGAACCGTCACGCGCTCGCCGCCGGGCCATTCGATCGCGTCGCGGCTGCCTTCGGGGAGCGAGAGTCGTCGCGCCTTGAGCTGCGAAACGCCGCTGCGGCCGAGCGCCCCGAGCGCGCTGCGTACCGTGCCGCGCGAAGGCAGCGCCGCGTTCGTTTCATAATGCACGCCGATGCGCTCGCACTTGCCGCCGAGATCGCGCGCCGCGATCGCCGCTGCAAGGTCGCCTGGAATGTAGTCGAAGCCGCACGCCGGCACGATTGCCACCGGCGCGCCTGCGAAGCGAGCGTAGACGTCCGCCATGAATGCCGGCTCACCGGTGGAATCGACGTAGGCAACGCCGTTGCGCACCGCTGCTTCCACGACCGGCAATCCGAGCTCGCTGAACGGTCCCACGGTATTGATCAGCACTTCGACACCGGCGAGGAATGCATCGAGCGCCGAAGCGTCCTTCACGTTCACGACTGTGGCCTCGCCATGCGCCGCGCGCGGAACTTCGGCGAGTCGTCGCGCGTCACGCGCGCCGAGCCGGTAGCGGCGTTCTCCGCGTCCCAGCTCGGCGGCGACGAGCCGGCCCGTGTACCCCGTGGCGCCGAGCAGCGCAACCAATCCGCTTTTCATTGGTCTGATCATAACCGCGCTGGCAACGGGTTTGACACCGGTGCCGCGCGTCACTAATCTGCGACGTCCGCAATGGGAGTGCGTCTGTGCCAAAGGTCATTGAAGCCGAGCGCTTGAATCCGCCGTCCAGGCTTCTGCTGGCGCTCGAATGGCGCGCCTTCTGGGAGCTCGGCGCATTCTTTGCGTCGATCCCGGTGCTGCGCATGATGCCGCGCGGCGACGGTCATTCGGTGCTGGTGCTGCCCGGGCTCATGGCTGGCGACACTTCTACGCGCCTGCTGCGCGGATTTCTCGAGGACCGCGGCTACTCGCCGCACGGTTGGGAGCTGGGCCGGAACTACGGTCCACGCGCGGGCATCGAGGACGGGATGATGGCGAAGCTCACTCAAATCGCCGAGCGATCCGGGGGCAAGGTGAGCGTGATCGGCTGGAGCCTCGGCGGCCTGTATGCACGTGCGCTTGCGGCCCGGGCGCCGGAAATCGTTCGCCAGGTCATCACGCTGGGCACGCCGTTCACCGGCGATCCTCGGGCGAGCAATGCCTGGCGGCTCTACGAGATGACGAGCGGCCTGAGCGTCGACGACTCGCACTGGCGTGACGTTCTGAAGGCGCCGCTCGCTGTTCCGGCGACGTCGATCTACAGTCGCAGCGACGGGATCGTCACCTGGCAATGCAGCGTGGAGCGCGATCGGCCGCGCTGCGAAAACATCGAGGTCGAAGGCAGTCACTGCGGTCTCGGGCACAACCCGGCGGTGCTCTATGCGATCGCCCACAGGCTGGCGCAGCCCGAGGGCGAATGGCAGCCTTTCCGCAGCGTCGCGCTGCACCGGCTGATCTACCCCGATCCGGGTCGCGGCAGGCAGGCGGTTTTCAGCGCCGCCTGATCGAAAACACGCGCCGCAAATGAAGAGCCCCGCCGAAGCGGGGCTCTCTTTTTGTTAACTGCTTTTGTTTGCTGCTCTTTCGCGCGTTACGCAGCCTTGCGGGTCTTCGCCACGAAGCCCTTGACCGATTCGCTCGCGGCAGCGACGTTCGCTTCCGCCATCTCGGTCGCCTGCTTGGTGGCCTTGCTCAGGTTCTCGTAGGCCGAGTTGCCGGCGGCGATCACCTGCTTGAGCGCCGGAAGGACCGCATCCGACGCGCCCGGGATGTTCTTCAGGGCCTGGTCGAGAAACGACACGACGCCTTCGTTCCACTGCGCCACGCTGCGCTCGGCCACTTTGACGAAATTCGCATTGGCCTGCGTCGCCACTTCGTACATGCCCTTCGAGTAGGCCATCGCCTTCTCGTAGGCGGGCTGGGCAAAAGAGCCCTGCAGCTTGACGAATTCCTGCACGTCGTTGGCCCCGGCGAGCGCGCGCACGTTGGCAATCGTGTCTTCGAATGCGCTCTTGATCGCGACGGCCTGCAGGTTGGCGATTTTCTCTACCGCGGCGGCCTGGGTCGTCGCGATCTCGATGATCGCTTCGAGGTTGGTCTTGGCGGCGGCCCGGACCTGCTCCGGGGTGACGCTGATCGTGTTCAGGGTGTTCACTGGTTGCTCCTTTTAGGTGGTTGGGAATTCTTGGACGCTCTTTGTTGCGTCGCAGCAATTCACATTCTAAAGAAACAAGCATAAAAGTCAACAACTTTGTGCGGCGCAGCATGAACTCCTCCCGCTACGCACCAAGTGCCTGATGTTTGGCGGTTTTTGCCCGCCTTGAGTCGCCGGCCCCGAGGGCCTATGCTCGTTTTACCGCGCGAGGCAATGGTGCCCGCGCGTTCAACCCGCCGGGAGCGACTTGCCCCGGCAGAGGAGGCTCCCATGTATCCTGGTTTCATCTATTGGCGGAAACGCGCGGGTCGCGGCTCGTATTGCGGCAACGATTGGTCTGCGGTCCTCGCCCACGCTTGTCATTCCTCGACCGACACCGCCGATTCCTATCGGGCGGAGTTCTCCCCGGGCGCTTCGTTCGGGGTGCGCCGGCCGCTGCGGTTTCTGGCCTGGAAGCTCGAGTTGAACGAGAAGCAGACGACTGAGCTCGCGAAGGTGCTCGCCGAATTGAAGACCGAGCGCGCTCAGGCCGAGGTCGAAGGGCGGCGCGCGGCGAGTGCGCTTGCCGATCTGGCATCGGCGGCCGAGTTCGACCTGGCCAAGGCGAAGGCTGCGGCGGACCTGAAAGTCAGAAGCGCGGAGAAGGTCAGCGGTGCGCTCGTTGCCGCCCTGGCGCGGCTGCACGCACTGCTCGATCCCGATCAGCGCGAGCGCCTGGCGTACCTGGTCCGTACGGGCGTCGTACAACTGTAGGGCAATTCGGGAGGCCCTCATGCGGCCGAGAGCAGGCGACCCGGCGCCGGAATTCCGCGGAGTCACGACGGATGGAACCGAGATCGGTCTTGCCGATTTTCGCGGCACGAAACTCGTGCTGTATTTCTATCCGATGGATTTCACCCCCGGATGCACGGCGCAAGCCTGCTCGCTGCGCGACCACAACGCGGACATCCGCGCCAAGGGCGCGCAGATCCTCGGCGTATCGACGCAGGATGCGGCCTCCCACAAGCGCTTCACACAGACCCACCGGCTCAACTTTCCGCTGCTGGCGGATGCCGACCGCTCGGTGGCGCGCGCCTATGGCGCGATCGGCGGCGGGGGGCTGTTCGGCATCGCGCAGGCGATGATGGGGCTCGCCGACCGGGTCACCTTCATCATCGACGAGCAGGGCACAATAGCGCATGTCATCGGCAGCCCGAGCGTGATGAACCACGCCGAGGAAGTCCTGGCACGCCTTTGAGCTGACGAACGCATTCCTGGAGGGACCGCCATGCTGGGTTTGATGATGGACATGCCGCTGTTGATCTCGGACCTGATCCGCCACGCGGATCGGCACCACGGCAACACCGAGATCGTATCGAAGACGGTGGAAGGAGGGATGCACCGGTACACGTATCGCGACGCACACAAGCGTGCGCGGCAGCTGGCAAAGGCGCTGCAGGCGCTCGGTGCGAAGATGAACGACCGCATCGGCACGCTGGCGTGGAACGGCTACCGCCATTTCGAGATCTATTACGCGGTCGCCGGGATCGGGTCGATCATCCACACGATCAACCCGCGGCTTTTTCCCGATCAGATCAGCTACATCGCGAACCACGCCGAGGATTCCTACATCTTCTTCGATATCACGTTCGCGCCTCTGGTCGAGAAGCTCGCTCCGGCGCTGAAGTCCGTGAAGGGCTTCATCGCGATGACCGACCGCGCCCACATGCCGAAGGAGCAGATTCCGAACCTGCTGTGCTACGAGGAGCTGCTGGCTGCGCAGGACGACCGCCTGGAATGGCCGAGCTTCGACGAGCGCAGCGCAGCGTGCCTGTGCTACACGTCGGGCACGACCGGCAACCCGAAGGGCGCGCTCTATTCACACCGCTCGACGATGCTGCACGCCTATGCTGCGGCGCTGCCCGATGCGCTGAACCTGTCGGCGCGCGACACGATCCTGCCCGTGGTGCCGATGTTCCACGTCAACGCCTGGGGACTTCCGTACAGCTGCGCGCTGATGGGCGCGCGCCTCGTATTCCCCGGCCAGCACCTCGACGGCAAGAGCCTGCACGAGCTGTTCGAATCCGAGCGCGTCACGATGAGCGCCGGCGTGCCGACGGTGTGGCTCGGGCTGCTCAATTACATGAAGGCGAACAACCTCAAGTTCTCCACGATGAAGTCGACCGTGATCGGCGGGTCCGCCTGCCCTCCGGCGATGCTGCGCACCTTCCAGGAGGAATACGGCGTGCAGGTGCTGCATGCGTGGGGCATGACCGAGATGAGCCCGCTCGGCACCGTGTGCACGTTCAAGGAAAAGCACCTGCATGCGAGCCCCGAGGAGCGCCTCGCGCTGCAAAACAAGCAGGGGCGCGCGATCTTCGGCGTCGACCTGAGAATAGTCGACGAGAACGGCAAGGAGCTGCCGCACGACGGCAAGGCGTTCGGCGACCTGCAGGTGCGCGGGCCCTGGATCATCAGCAGCTACTTCAAGGGGGAGGGCGGCGATCCGCTCAAGGACGGCTGGTTCCCGACCGGCGACGTCGTGACGATCGATCCCGATGGCTACATCCAGATCACCGATCGCTCCAAGGACGTGATCAAGTCGGGCGGCGAGTGGATCAGCTCGATCGACCTGGAGAACATCGCCGTCGCGCATCCGGCGATCCAGGAAGCGGCGGTCATCGGCGTGCGCCACCCGAAGTGGGACGAGCGGCCGGTCGTGATCGCGGTGAAGAAGCAGGGGCAGGAGGTGTCGAAGGAAGAGCTCCTCAAGTTCTACGAAGGCAAGATCGCCAAGTGGTGGATGCCGGACGACGTGCTGTTCGTCGCCGACCTCCCGCATACCGCGACCGGGAAGCTCTCCAAGCTGCAGCTGCGCCAGAAGTTCAGCGACTACCGGCTGCCCGGCACATGAGCGAGATCCGTACCGAGACGAAAGACCGCGTGCTGCGCATCGAGATCGCGCGGCCGGAGAAGAAGAACGCGCTCACGCAGGCGATGTATGGCGCGATGGCCGACGCCCTCCAGTCCGCGGACAAGGATCCCGGCGTGCGCGCGGTGCTGATTCACGGCGCGCGCGACTGCTTCACTGCGGGCAACGATCTGAAGGATTTCCTCGAGCGGCCGCCGCATTCCGGCGAAACGCCGGTGTCGCGTTTTCTCGCGACGCTTCCGACCCTGGCCAAGCCGCTCGTCGCGGCGGTGAACGGAGCGGCGGTCGGGATCGGCACGACGATGCTGCTGCATTGCGACCTCGTCTATGCCGCGCCGGGAGCGAAATTCCAGCTGCCGTTCGTCAGCCTCGGGCTTGTGCCCGAAGCCGGATCGAGCTTCCTGCTGCCCTACATCGCGGGCTACCAGCGCGCCGCGGAGCTCCTGCTGCTTGCGCGGCCTTTCGACGCGAACAAGGCGGCCGCGGCTGGATTCGTCACCGAGATCGTCCCCGAAGCAGAGCTGTTCGAGCGTGCCCGCGAGGCCGCGCTTGCGCTCGCGGCGCTGCCCCCGGCGGCCATCCGCGCCACCAAGGCGCTGATGCGCCAGCGCTTTGGCACGCAGACGGTTGCGGCGATGGAAGCCGAGGGCAAGGTCTTCCGCGAGCAGCTCTCTTCGCCCGAAGCGAAGGAGGCCATGACCGCGTTCTTCGAGAAGAGGAAGCCTGACTTCTCGCGTTTCTAGCACGTTCGCCGCGCTGCTCATCGCCGTGGACGTCGGTCACTACAACGAGCACCCGGGCGTGATCTCGGCAAGCGGCCGGCCCGAGTTCGAATACAACCTCGAACTGGCGCTGGAGGTGCGCGGCGTGCTCATGGCTGCGGGCCACGACGTGCGGATGATCGGCGAGCGCGGTGATTACGCCGAGCTGCACCATCGGACGCGCGATGCGCGCGGCGCGAACCTGTTCGTCTCCATCCACCACGATTCGGTGCAGGAACGGCTCCTTCCGCAGGCCGACCGCTTCGCCGGTTTTTCTCTGTTCATCTCGCGCTCCAATCCGGAGGTCGGCAAGAGCCTCGTGTGCGCGAGCGCGATTGGCGCGCGGCTGCGCGCCGCGGGCTTCGTGCCGTCGCGCTACCATGCCGACCCGGTGCTCGGAGAGGACCGGCCTTTCGCCGACGAGGCGAACGGCGTGCACTACTTCGACAACCTCGCGGTGGGGCGTACGGCCACGATGCCCTCCGTGCTCGTCGAGGCAGGCGTCATCGTCAATCGCGAGGAAGATCTGCGCATGCGCGATCCGGCGGTGCGAGGCGCGATCGCGCGCGCGATCGGGGCCGGCATCCTGTCATGCCTGCGATAGAACGCAGCTAGAATCGAATCGACGGGACTACCGGAGTGGACAAGCGATGGCAGCCGCGGCATTGAACGTACGCGAGCTCGAAGGCAGGATCGGGCAGGAAGTCGGCGTTTCTCCCTGGCTCGAGGTGACGCAGGAACGGATCGACCTGTTCGCCAAGGCGATCGACGATCCGCAGTGGATCCATGTGGACCCGGAACGCGCGAAGCATTCGCCGTTCGGCACGACGATCGCGCACGGGTTCCTGACGCTGTCGCTGCTGTCGAAATTCATCGAGTCGACGTTCTCGTTCGCCGATCGCAAGATGGGCGTGAACTACGGGCTGAACCGCGTTCGCTTCACTGCGCCGCTGCCGTCCGGGTCGCGCGTCCGGGCGCGCTTCAAGCTGCTCAAGTACGAGAAGATCGACGGCAACGGCGTGCAGGTGACCTGGGATGTGACCGTGGAGCGCGAAGGAAGCGACAAGCCGGTGCTGGTCGCCGAGTGGTTGGGAAGGAGCTACTACTGACATGACGCAACGCTGGAAGCACCGGCCGCCCGGGTCGAACTGGGGAGAATTCGGCGCGGACGATCAGCGCGGCCGCATGAACTGGGTGACGCGCGAGAAAGTCCTGCAGGGCGTCGCCGAGGTCAAGGAAGGTCTGACGTTCGTGCTGTCGCTGCCGCTCGACTATCCGGGCGGCAACGTGCTCAATCCGCGGCGCAACCCGCCGCGCATCGCTGCGACGCAGCGCTCGGGCGTGCAAAATTTCTGCTACCCGATGGCGACCGACGATGCGCGCCTCACCGACGTCGTCTGCGACGACCTGGTGCTGCTGACGCTGCAGTACTCGACGCAGTGGGATTCGTTCGCCCATATCGGCAGCCGGTTCGATGCCGACGGCGACGGCAAGGCGGAGATCGTCTTCTACAACGGGTTTCGTGCCGGCGAGCATGTGAAGCCGGCGCCGGAGGGCGCTGCGACCGAGCTGTGGGCGAAATATGAAGGCTCGCGCGCAGAAGCGCTCGGCATCCAGAACCTCGCCGAGCACGGCGCCCAGGGGCGCGGCGTGATGATCGACCTGCATGCGCACTTCGGTCGCGAGCGCCGCGCCGTGGGCTACGACGCGTTGATGCGCGTCCTCGATGCGGACCGGGTCGCCGTCGAGCGCGGCGACTTCGTGTGTTTCTACACCGGCTTTGCCGACGTGATTCTCGAGCTGAAGAAGAATCCCGACCCGAAGCTGCTGCACGAGACCTGCACCGGGCTCGATGGCCGCGACGAGAAGCTGCTGCAATGGGTCAGCGACTGCGGCTGCGCCGCGCTGATCGCCGACAACTACGCGGTCGAAATCATTCCGTCGAGCCCGTTCAAGCCGATGCAGCATGCGCTGATGCCGCTGCACGAGCACTGCATCTTCAAGAACGGCATTCACCTCGGCGAGATCTGGTACCTGAGCGAGCTCGCCCGTTGGTTGCGCGAGCATAAGCGCAACCGCTTCCTGCTGACCGCCCCGCCGCTTAGGCTTCCGGGCGCAGTCGGCTCACCCGCAACCCCGGTGGCCACCGTATGAACTCGAAAAAAGTCGCAATCGTCACAGGTTCCGCGTCCGGCATCGGCGCCGCGACGGCAATCGAGCTCGCCGAGCGCGGCTGGCGCGTGGTGATCAATTACTCGAAGAGCGCGCAGCAAGCCGAGCAGATCGCCGCTCGATGCACTGAAGCCATCGTGGTGCAGGCCAACGTCGCCAACGACGCGGACTGCAAGCGGCTGGTGCAGGCCGCGCTGGACAAGTGGGGTCAGCTCGATGCACTCGTCAATAACGCGGGCACCACCAAGTTCGTGCCGCACAACGAGCTCGACGGCCTGGACGCCGAAGACTTCCAGCGGATCTATGCGACCAACGTCATTGCGCCGTTCCAGATGTGCCGTGCCGCTGCACCCGCCCTCAAGCATTCGCACGGCGCGATCGTCAATGTCTCCTCGGTCGCCGCGCTGCTCGGCACCGGGTCGTCGATCGCCTATGCCGCTTCCAAGGCGGCGCTCGACACCATGTCGACATCGCTCGCGCGCGTGCTTGCGCCCGAAGTGCGCGTCAACGTGGTCGCCCCCGGTTTTGTCGACACGCCGTGGATGACCGCTGGCTATGGCGCGGAGCGTTACGAGAAGCTGCGCGCGGCTTACTCCGGCAGCGCGCCGCTCGGGGACGTCTGCCAACCGGTGGACATTGCCAAGACGATCGTCTGGCTGATCGAGGGCGCGAACAAGACCACCGGCCAGATCGTCTATGTCGATTCCGGCATCCACGTGGCGACGCCGAGGCGAGGCTGACATGGACGATCGCGGTCACCTCATTGCGCAGATGAAGAATCGCGCGCTGATCTATCTGGAAATGTACGACGTACTCGCGGAGGAACTCGGCGCAGAGAAGGCCGAAGCGCTGCTCTCGAAGGCGATTTACCGCCGCGGTCGCAAGGCGGGTGCGGCGTTCGCGAAGTTCGGACCTGCCGATCTCGCCGGATTGAGGACTGCGTTCCTCGGCAGCGTCCCCGGCGGCGAGTCGATCTTTCAGCCCGAGGTGCTGAAGAGCGACCCCGAGTCTCTGGAGATCCAGCTGCACGGCTGCCCGCTCAAGGACGCGTGGCGCGATGCGAAGCTTCCCGAGGAGAAAGTGGCGACGCTCTGCCGCATCGCCGGCGCCGTGGATAAGGGGTTGTTCGAAGGTGCCGGATTCAAGTTCGAAAATCGCACCTGGACGCCGGGCGCCGAGGGTTGCTGTTTCCTTTCGGTCCGCAAAGGCTAGGCCGCGGCCCTCGCAGGCGCCGTGCGCGTCACGCCGATCGCTTTGAGCGCTTCGGCGATCGCCTTCACCGCGCCGCCCATCCCTTCGCTGCCCAGCTGCCCCATGCAGCCGACACGGAACGTCTCGACCTGCGTGAGCTTCCCGGGATAGAGGATGTAGCCGCGCTTCTTTACTTCGGCGTAGAAGCGCTTGAAGTCGTAGCCCGGATCGGCCGGCGCGTGGAAAGTGACGATGATCGGCGCCTGGATCGCCGGCGCGAGGAACGGACGGAACCCGAGCGCCTCCATTCCCGCGATCAGCTCGCGGCAGTTCTTCGCATAGCGCGCACCGCGCGCCGCCAAGCCGCCTTCCTCGAGGTGCTGCCGGATTGCTTCGTCGAGCGCGGCGACGACGTGCGTCGGTGGCGTGTAGCGCCACTGCGTGGTCTTCTGCATGTACGCCCACTGGTCGTACAGGTCCATCGCCAGGGAATGAGCGTTGCCCTCGCATTTCTCGAGTAGTGTGCGCCGCACGAGAACGAATCCCATTCCCGGAACGCCCTCTAGGCACTTGCCCGAGGCGCCGATCACCGCGTCGAGCGGCGTCTTGCGCGCGTCGATCTCGAGCGCGCCGAACGAGCTCATCGCGTCCGCGATCATTCCCTTGCCATGCTTCGCGGCGACTTCGGCGATCTCGTGCAGCGGGTTGAGCAGGCCGGCGCTCGTCTCGCAATGCACCAGCGCGACGTGCGTGATTCCGGGATCCTTCGCAAGCAGCCGGTCTATGTCGTCGGGCCGAACCGGCTGGTCGTCGTCGTATTTCTGTACGGTAGCTTTCCTGCCGAGGTAGAGGCAGATCTTCGCGATGCGCTCGCAATAGGCGCCGTTGACCGGGACCAGCACGTGGCCGTTGCGCGGCACCAGCGTTCCGATCGCCGCCTCGACCGAGAACGTGCCGCTTCCCTGCAGCGGCACGCACTCGTGCGTGCCTTCGCCGTGCAGGATGCGCACCAG
>Ga0075429_100004201_pt1 | contig 12335 bp, 12 predicted proteins | sample RhiMetdeltSRZDD3_FD_75295 | JGI IMG/M metagenome (GOLD analysis project Ga0075429, IMG submission 75295) | Populus rhizosphere microbial communities from Tennessee, USA - Rhizosphere MetaG P. deltoides SRZDD3 | ecosystem: Host-associated > Plants > Roots > Rhizosphere > Soil | place: USA...
CTGTCATGAGTTGCGATCTTAGCCGTTGCCACGCTGTCCGTGCCCGGAGCGGTCCTCGTGGTTCTGTCGATCGCGATCGGCGTGGCTGGGGCCGCTGCGGTCATGGTCTCGGTCTTCGCGGTTACGGTCTTCGCGCCGGTCCTCACGCCGATCCTCGCGGCGATCCTCACGGCGTGGGGGCTCGTTGGGCTCGCGGGCTGCTGCGGCTGCGGAAAGCAGCGTGCTGGTGACGAACAGTGCAGTACACAGTTGCGCAAATCGAGTCATTGCAGGCTCCTGAAAATGAAGGCACGGCGCCCGGCCGGGCGTCGCTTTGACAATAACGATCCTTCCTCGCGCCTATTCCGCGGCGTCGCGAAGGAATATTCCGGCGTCCCGTCCGTTGTCGCTGCATCTCAGCAGGAGTGAACACGATGACGCGATCACGTCTGACAATGGTGGCCCTCGTCGCGGCAGCGGCGCTTGGCCTGGCCGCGTGCGGCGGCGGCGGATCTTCGAACGGCGATGCGCCGCAGGCGACCGCACAGAGTGTGCAGGTCATTTCGAGCGGCGCGATCACGGGGTTCGGCAGTGTCTTCGTCAACGGCGTGCGCTTCGAGACGAGCAGTGCCGCGTTCATGATCAACGGCAAGCCGGGCACCCAGGCAGATCTGCGCGTCGGTCATGTCGTGAGGATTCACGGTCATCGCGACGGTGCCGGCAACAGCACGGCAGATCGCGTCGACTTCGACGACCTGGTGAAAGGTCCGGTCACGAGCGTCGATGCTGCGGGTGGTACGCTCGTCGTGATGGGCCAGACCGTGCTGGTCGATGCCGACACCTCGTTCGACGACAACATTCCCGGCGCATCGCTCGCGGGTCTCGCAGCCGGCGACATCGTCGAAGTGAGCGGCATGCGTCGCGCCGATGGCGACATCCAGGCGACGCGCATCGAAGGCAAGCCCGCGGGCACGGTGTTCGAGGTCACGGGTGTGGCAGCCGCGGTCGACACGGCAGCGCACAAGCTCAAAGTCAGCGCGCTGGTCATCGACTATTCGGCGGCGACGGTCCAGAACTTTCCGGGTGGTCAGCCCCGCAACGGCGATCTCATCGAGGCCCATGGCAATTCCGTGAACGCGTCGGGCGAGCTCGTGGCGAGCTCGATCGAGCTGAAGCGAGACGATGACGACCGCGGCGCGGGCATGCAGGTCGAGATCGAAGGCTTGATCACGCGCTTCGTCTCGGCGACGGACTTCGACGTCGCCGGCAAGCCGGTGACGACGACGTCGACTACGCGGTTCGAGAACGGCGCGGCCGCGGATCTGGCGCTGAACGTCAAGGTCGAGGCGGAAGGGCAGGTCGACGCGAGTGGCGTGCTGGTCGCGACCAAGGTGCAGTTCAAGCGGCAGGGGAGCGTCCGCATCGAGGCCCGCGTGGATTCAGTCGACCGCGCGGCGAACAAGCTCGTCGTGCTCGGCATCGACGTGACATTGAACCAAAACACGCGCGTCGAGGACAAAGGAGAGCAGCGCGTGGCGAGCTTCAACCTCGGCAACATCGCTGCGGGCGACTTCGTCGAAATACGCGGTGCGGAGCTGCCGGCCGGCAGCAACGATGTCGTCGCGTCGCGACTGGAACGCCGGCGGGCTGAGGACGAAGTGCGGCTGCGCGGCATCGTGGACACGGTGAGCCGTCCGGGCTTCACGATTCTCGGCGTGACGATCCAGACGACTGCAAGAACGGACTTCGAGGGCGTGAGCGCGGATGACTTTTTCGCTGACGCCGTCGGCCGGATCGCGCAAGTGCAGGGAACAGTGAGCGGCGGCGTGTTCACCGCGCGCGAGGTGGAGTTCGAGGACGACTGAGCCTGAACGTGACGGCGACTGACTCCCGGTTCGCCGCCGTCGCGCCCTGGGGGAAGGCCGCAACCCGCGCGAGTGCGCCTCTTTACTCGCGCGGGTTGTCGTTTCTGCATTGATGTATCGTGTGCAGGATGCGTCGATTCGCTGCTGCTTTCCTTGCGTGCGCTGTCCTATGCGGATGTTCGTCTTCAGCCGAACGCAAGCCGGCCGACGCCGAGCGCTCGAAAGTGGTCTACGTCGTGCGTCGCGGGCATCACACAGGGTTGGCGCTGGCGGTGGCGGATTGGCCCAATCGCAACGGGTCCGTGCTCGCGAATTTTCCGCAGGCCCGTTATCTCGAATTCGGCTGGGGAGATGCGGCGTACTACCAGGCGCCGGATCCAACGTTGGGCGTGACGATCGCAGCGGTCTTCTGGCCAACACCGACAGTGATGGAAGTCGTTCCCTGGCAGGTCGTTGCGCAGGGCGTCGAGGACAGCGAGACGGTCGCTCTGCATGTCACGGACGCGGAGCTGCAGGCAATTGCGAAGTCGATCGACGACTCGTTCGTGCAGCCGATCAGCGCGACTGGCAACGGCTACAACATTGCCAGCGGCCGCGCGCTTTTCTATCACGCGCGCGGCAAGTTCCACCTGTTCAGGATGTGTAACCGCTGGACGGCTGAACGACTGCAGGTCGCAGGCTGTTCCGTTCGCCCGGCACTGATCATGACCGCATCCCAAGCCATCACCGCAGCCAAACGTTGTGAGGGAGCGCTGCAGGTCGGGCTTTAGCCCGACTCTTCACGCCGTAGCCGGCGCCGCCGCCAACGCACCGAGTCGCGTGCGCATCTGCTTCTGCAGCAACACGAAGCTCACGATCGTCTGCAGCACAACCGTGCCGACCGACAAGAACCACACGTGATCGAGCCGGAACCACGGCTGCGACGATATCCAGATGAGCGGGACGCTGTACGTGATCAATCGTGTCGCCGAGCTGTAGAGCGAGGGCAGGGTGTTGCCCAGCGCCTGGAACATGCTCGAGCACGTGAAGATCACACCCGACAACACGAAGTTCCACGAGATGATGTGCAGGAACTGCGAGCCGATGTCGATCACCGCATCTTCTTTCGAAAACAGCCGGATGAGCACGTCGGGCCGCCATTGGCACAACAGCATCAGCAGGAACATCAATCCAGTGCACAGTGTCACCGCAGTCTTGAATGTTTCGCGGACGCGCTCTGGGTGTCGCGCACCGAAGTTCTGACCTGCGACCGGCGCAGCCGCGAACGCGATCGCCATCACTGGCAGGAAGATGCCCTGCATGATGCGACCGCCGATGCCGAACGCCGCCTGGGCGGCGGCGCCGAAATTGCGAAGTGCCCAATACGTGACTGCCGTGAAGGCAAACATCAACGCGAACTCGCCGCCGGCGGGCAAGCCGACGCTGAGCATGCGCTTCCAGACTGCAATGCGCGGCTGCCACTGCTCCTTGTGGAACGAGACGTACTTTTCGAGTCGCACGAAGTAGATGGAGAGCAGGATCACGCCAATCACAATTGCGATCGTGCTCGCGAGGCCGGCGCCCGCAACGCCCATCGGACGGCCGATACCCCAGCCCGCGATCAAAATCGGCGCCAGAATCGTGTTGATCACGAGCGTCAGCACCTGCACGACCATGGTCGGCTGCACGATGCCGGTGCCGCGCAGCGCCGAACCCATCGCGACCATCGCGAACTGCAACGCCATGCCCGGCAGGAACCAATATAGATAGGTGACGCCGGCCTGCACCGTCGCTTCGTCCGCGGCGATGGATCGCACGTACGCCAACGAGCACGTGTAGCCGATGAGCAGAGTCAGCACGCCGCACAGCGCTGCGATCAGCAGCGACTGGTTGAAGATGAGATTCGCATCCGGCTGGTCTTTGCGGCCGACAGCATGAGAGATGAGCGCGACCGTACCGACGCCCAGCACCTGCGTGAGCGCCATGATGATGAACATCGCATTGCCGGCCGTACTGACGCCTGCAACCGCAGCGTCACCGAGTTTTGCGACGAAGTAGAGGTCGACGAAGAAGTAGAGCGTCTGGAAGATCATGCCCGCCGCCATCGGCACCGCCATGGCGATGAGATGGCTGGAGATCGATCCCTTGGTAAGATCCTTCATGGCGAACGAACCTTGCCATTGCCCCGTAGGTCGGGCTTCAGCCCGACTCCGCGGCACGGCGAGAAATTGAAGAAAACAGCGGGAAAAGATGAGCAAGCCCACTATAGCACTGGTCACAGCCGAAGCAGCACGCGATCTCGACGAGGACTTGCCCCCGCTGGAATCCGCCCTGCGCAACGCGGGCGCCGACGTCACGATTGCAGAGTGGGACCGACCCCACGAGTGGAGACGGTTCGATCTCGCACTGTTGCGCTCGACCTGGGACTACCCGCAGCGCCTGCCCGAGTTCTTCGACTGGGCGGCACAGGTGAGCACGCAGACGAAGCTGCTCAACCCGTTGTCAGTAGTGAAGTGGAGCTCCGACAAGCACTATCTGCGTGACCTCGTCCGCGCCAACGTGCCGACCGTGCTGACGAAGATCATCGAGCCCGGCGAGAGCGCGCCGTGGCGAATCGCCGAGCTGCTCAGCGAACCGAACGTCTACGAGTTCGTGGTCAAGCCAGCGATCGGTGCGGGCTCACGCGATGCGCAACGCTTCGGACCGGAAGAGAAGGAGGCGGCGGCCGAACATGCTCAGCGGATGTTGGCGGAGAAGCGCAGCGTGTTGCTGCAGCCGTATCTGAGTCGAGTGGATGAGCACGGCGAGACGGCGCTGATCTACTTCGAAGGTCAGTTCAGTCACGCGATTCGCAAGGGACCGTTGCTCAAGCGCAAGGAAGGCCCGACGACGGATTTGTTCGCGAAGGAAACGATCACGGCGCGAGTGCCGGATGCGGCGGAGTTGCGCGTCGGTGCGCGAGCGATGCAGGCGCTGCCATTCGAGACGCCGCTGTATGCTCGCGTGGATTTGATCCGCGATGAGAAGCATGAACCGGTCGTGTTGGAGCTGGAGCTGATCGAGCCGTCGTTGTTCTTTCCGTTCGCGGGCGGGTCGGCCGATCGTTTTGCAGCGGCGGTGATTCGGCTTTGCCATAGGAACTCGTTGCGCTGACAACTGTCTCCTCCACTAAGCCTGGAGGTGCCAGAGCATGAACAGCACTTCGGTCTGCGGCCGCAGCCTATTGCCTGCAACGTGGATCCTCGCGGCCTTCCTTACTGCTCCTGCAACTGCCGATACGTGGTCTCCACCCGGGACGTGCGCATACTTTTCTGCCGATCGGTCATGGCGACTGACGGTGATCCCGCGCGATATTGAAAGTCCGCTGGCCTACTTCCAGGACAAGGTGGACGGGCGCGAGCCCGCCGGTGCGGTGCCCGGGGATCGGCGGGAAAAAGCGCGCGGCGTCATGGAGCATTGGGAGAAAGGGCAATGGCGCGTGGTGTGGGATAAGCCGTTGCTCAATGAGGTGAGTCCTGTCGATGCCATCGTGTCTTCATCCGGACAGGCAGTGACGTTCGACAACTGGCACAGCGTGGGCTACGGGCCCGATGCGGTTGTCATCTACGACGCCCAGGGCAAGGTCGTGCGGGCGCTGGCACTCGATGACTTTCTGCCCGAGAACTACATTCGCGCTTTGCCGCGCAGTGTCAGCTCCATCCATTGGGGCGGCGAGCACTGCATGACGGCAGACGACAAGCGAGTGGTGCTGCGCGTTGTCGTGCCTTCGGTTCAATACCGTGGCGATGCGAAACGACAGTATGTTGACGTGGAGGTGGAGCTTGCTTCGGGTCGCATCATCGCCCCCAGCGGCCCAGCCTGGGTCGGCGCGCTCGCGCGCGCATGGATGGTGAACGCGCTAAGCATGCTATGACACTCGCTGTCGACACGCTTTACAAATGCGCGCGCGCAGCATGATCTGTCGGAAGCAGAGTGATAGTTTCGCGCTTGGACACAGATAACTAAACAAGCCGCGCTTCGAGCGCGGTGAAGATCGATCTCGCTCGAGCGGGTGCGTCACGGATCAGCGCGAAGGACAGCCATGACTGCGCTAGTTGCCGAGATACAGCGGGCCAAAGAACGGCTCGACTTCGATCCAGTCGCCTGCGTGCACGAGCTCGCCGACAAGTTGCCGCGCGAGATCGCGCGTCCCGATGAGCGACGTGAGCGGCTCGAATTCCTGAAGAGAAGCCTGGGCAGCGACCTGGGTGGCATGCAGGTGTTCGAGCGCGTGCTGCTCGGCAACGAGATTCAACCTGCGAGCTATCTGGCACGCGGCGCGATCGCGCTCCAGTCGATTGCGCGCATCGACGTGCGCTCTGCCTCAGGCGGCACGATGGCGTGGGGCACTGGCTTCCTCATCGCGCCGAATGTGCTGCTCACGAACAATCATGTGATCGATAACGCCGCTGCTGCGCGGGTCTCTCAAGCGCAGTTCGGCTACGAGATCGATCTGGCGGATGCGCTGCTGGAGCCGGTCCCCTTCGGTCTGGATCCCGAGCGACTGTTCATGACCGATCCGGTGCTCGACTTCACGGTCGTCGCAGTGAAAGACCTGTCGATCTCGGGCCAGGTCCCGTTGCGGACCTACGGCTGCCTGCCACTGCTCGATGTGCCGGGGAAAGTCCTCGAAGGCGAGTGGCTGACGATTGCGCAGCATCCACGCGGCGAGCGCAAGCAGCTCTGCGTGCGCGAGAACAGATTGATCAAGCGTGCCGAGGACGTGCTCTGGTATTCGACCGATACGCTGGCGGGATCGTCCGGCGCTCCGGTATTCAACAACGATTGGTTCGTCGTAGCTCTGCATCACAGCGGTGTTGCCGAAGAAAAGAACGGCAAGATCCAGACCATCGACGGCCAGGATTGGGACGAGAACACGATGGACCCGCGCTACATCAAGTGGATCGCCAACGAAGGCATTCGCGCCAGCCGCATCGTGCAGACGCTCAAGCAAGCACGCCCCGGACATCCGCTCCTGCAACCCATGTTCGATGCCACGCCCGCCAGCGCACGGATTCGTGCGCCCATCTCTCTCAAGGAGATCGCTCCCATGAGCAGCCAGCGATTGATCACCGTGCCGGTCAACGTTTCCTTCGAGGTGCGCGCCGACGGGTCGGTGGTGCCGGCAGGTGTTGGCGCAGGCACGGGCGAAGCTCTGCAGACTTTGGGCGAGGCCGCGAAGAAGAAAAAGAAGCCGCCCGCAATCACTGTCGACTTCGATGACGACTATTCGCTGCGCAAAGGTTTTCAGAGCAACTTCCTCGGCGGCGGTGCCGTGCAAGTGCACTTGCCGGAGATGTCGCTGGCGTTGAAGGCGCTGGCGGCCCCGCTGCTGAAGCCGAGCGCCGCCAACCCTTGCGTCCTGCACTATCACAACTACAGCAACGTCATGCACGTGAAGCGGCGGTTCGCCATCTACAGCGCCGCCAATGTGAGCTTCGCTCAGCGCTATGAGATGTCTCGTCCGGAGGACGTGTGGCGACGCGATCCGCGCATCGCGCTCGAAGCGCAGATCGAGAACTGGTACTACGCCAGCAACAACTTCGATCGCGGTCATCTCACGCGCCGCGAGGATCTCGAATTCGGGGCCACGCCGCAGGACGCGCTCGCATCTGCTGCCGACACCTGCCACTGGACGAACTGCACGCCGCAGCACTCGCAGTTCAACCAGAACAAGGAAATCTGGCAGGGCATCGAGCGTCACCTGCTCGAGAACGCCATCGTCAAGAACCACTTCAACGCCCAGGTATTCACCGGGCCGGTGTTCGACGAAGGCGATCCCGAGTACCGCAAGATCCAGTATCCGCAGCAGTACTGGAAGGTTGTCGCGGCGCTGGATGCAAACGGCAAGCTGTTCGCGAGCGCTTACATCCTGAGCCAGGTCGACATCATCGACCAGTTCGGCATCGAGGCCGAAGTGCCGTTCGGTCCCTACAAGACCTACCAGGTGAAGATCAGCGAGGTCGAGCGTCTGACCGATCTGAAGTTCTTCTCGGGACCGGCCAATAACAAGGTGTCGTTGCAGAAGTGCGATCCGCTCGAAGCCCCGCCGACACCCGGCAGGCGCCGACGGGTTCGTCGCACGGAATCCATGGTCGTCGGCGCAGCGTCCGACTACCTGGAGATCGCGGACCTCGACGACATCCAGACCTGACCGGCGGGCAAGACCGCAAGCACAAACCGAGCCGGAGAGCAACACTCAGACGCGGGTTTTCCGGCGACCCGAGAACGCCTATGAATAGCGTCAAGACCGCTACTCACCAGGCAGAGATCGATGGTCAGCTACGCCGGTCAAGTCGAAGTCCTCGCTCCGCTGCTCCTGAGCGCAGACATCGCTAATGTGCTGCGGTACGTACGCGACGCGACGCTGTTGGGAGCGCCACCCGGCAAACGTGCCATTGCGCTCTACTACCAGCACAGCGCCGAGATGACTACGTTGCTGGCCACCCGACCAGGCCTCGCTCGCAGGGCCGGCGCCATCGTCAGCCAGTTTGTAGATGATCTGCGAGTGCGTGGCGGCGTCTCGATGCCGACGAGGGATAGCGCAATCGCGTTCGCGCACGCACTGCTGCCGCTCGCCTCGCCAGGGCTGCGTCGAGATATCGAGGACACGCTTCAGAACGATCCCTGGTCCCTGTATCTTCCCTGCTCGACATGGCGAGCAGCGAAGCAGAGTTCCTGATTGTCGCCGGGCGGGAAGTAGCGATCTCGCATCCGGACAAGCTGTTATTCCCGAAGCCGAAGTACACCAAGCTCGATCTCGCCAACTACTACGTCGCCGTGGCTGAGGGCGCGCTGCGCGGCGCGGGCGGCCGTCCGAACATGCTCGTGCGCTATCCGGACGGCATCGAAGGCGAGCATTTCTATCAGAAGCGTGCGCCGAAGAGCCGCCCTTCGTGGATCGAAGTCGTCGAGTTGAGCTTTCCATCGGGGCGCATGGCGGAGGAGGTGGTGCCGCGTGATGCGGCGACGCTCGCGTGGCTCGCGAACCTCGCTTGTCTCGAACTGCATCCACACCCGGTCCGTGCCGAAGACCTCGATCATCCCGACGAGCTGCGCGTCGATCTCGACCCCGTACCTGGAGTCACGTGGCAGCAGGTTCAGGAAGTCGCGAAGGTGTCGCGCTCGGTGCTCAGCGACTTCAATCTAGTAGGCTGGCCGAAGACCTCCGGCTCGCGCGGCATTCACATCGTTGTGCGTATCGAGCGGCGCTGGGACTTCGACGAAGTGCGTCGTGCGGCGCTCGCGCTCGCGCGTGAAGTCGAGAAGCGTGCGCCGACGCTCGCCACCAGCAAGTGGTGGAAGGAAGAGCGCCACGGTGTGTTCGTCGACTACAACCAGAATGCGAAGGACCGCACCGTCGCCTCCGCGTACTCGGTGCGGCCAACTCCCGACGCGCGCGTATCGGCCCCGCTCGCGTGGAATGAAGTCGACGATTGCAACCCGGCCGATTTCACGCTCGCTTCCATGCCCGCGCGCTTCAAGAAGCTCGGCGATCTGCACGCAGGCATCGACCGGCATGCGGGCTCGCTCGAAGGTCTCCTCGACCTGTTCGAGCGTCAGGGCCTGGGCGATGCACCCTGGCCGCCGCACTACCGCAGACAAGCATCCGAGCCGCCTCGCGTTCAACCCTCGAAGCGCAAATCAGCGAAGCGCCAATCATCCAAGCCGCTGCTCGAAATCGGCCGTGCGCGCCGCAAAGAAGATGCCTTGGCAGGCATGGAGCGCTGGAAGGCGCGACACCCACAGGCTGCGGCACACCTGCACCCGGCCGACGTTCTGGTCGATGCCATGCGCGGCCGCTACAGCACGTGGACGCGCATCCGCGTCAATCTCGAACACGTGCCCGAAGATCTGCGGCCCGCTCAGGAGCCGCTCGATCCCGATGAGAAGATCTTCTCGAGCTCGTAAGGCTTCGTGACTTCGAGCTGATCGTAACGGCAATCCTGCGGCTGCTTGTCGGGTCGCCAGCGCAGGAAGATTGCGGCGTGACGGAAGCGGTCGCCCTGCATGTGGTCGTACTTCACTTCGCAGACGCGCTCGATCCTCAGGGGCTCCCACGACAAGTCCTTGCCAGCGCTCCAGCGACTTTGCGCGCCGGGCATGCGGCTCGATTCTCCAGCAGCACCGGCCCACTCCCGCCAAGGGTGATCGTCCATCGCATTCTTCCGCAGTGGCGCAAGCTCTTTCGCGAGTTCCTTGCGCATCGCCATCGTGAAGGACGAAGTGACGCCGACGTGCTGGAGCATGCCGCTGTCGTCATACAGACCGAGCAGCAACGAACCGACAACATCCTTACCGCTCTTGTGCCAGCGAAATCCGGCCACGACACATTCAGCGGTGCGTGCATGCTTGACCTTGATCATCGCGCGCTTGCCCGGCAGGTACGTGGCCGACACCGGCTTCGCGATCACACCGTCCAGGCCGGCGCCTTCGAAGCGCGTCAGCCAGTCAACTGCAATCGCGTGGTCGCGCGTGACGGGCGTCAGGTGAACCGGCGGTTTCGCGTTGCCGAGCAGTTTCTCGAGCGCAGCCCGGCGCGTGGTCTGCGGTTCGTTCATGAGATTGCGCCCGTCGACTTCCAGCAGGTCGAAAGCCACGAACGACGAGGGCGTTGCTTTCGCGAGCTTCTCGACGCGCGACGCCGCCGGGTGCAGCCGCAGTTGCAGGACGTCGAAGTCGAGCCCGTGCTCGGTCGCAATCACGATCTCGCCATCCACGACGCAGTCTTTCGGCAAACGCTCGAGCAGCGTGTCGTGCAGCTCCGGAAAGTAGCGGTCCAGCGGCCGCGAGTCCCGGCTCTGGATGTACAAATCGTCCTGACTGCGAAAAACGATAGCCCGAAACCCATCCCATTTCGGTTCATAGAGGTAATCGCCGGCCGGCAGTTCGTCTGCCAGCTTCGCGAGCATCGGTTCGACAGGTGGCTTCACGGCAGTCGCCTGGTCAGGGGATATCAGTTATACCCAAACTCGTCAGGCCTGGCTCGAGGGTGCACTCATGGCTATTCGCGGAAGCTGCCTGTGCGGCGGCGTAACGTTCGAGATCGATCGGGCCTGCGGCCCGGCGGAGTACTGCCACTGCAACCGCTGTCGGAAGGTGTCGGGCAGCTCGTCGCTCCTCACCGTTCGCGTCATGACTCAGGACTATCGATTCCTCACCGGCCGGGAGCTGGTGAAGTCCTACGCCGCGCCGATCCTGTATGCACCGCCCGCCTATCACTCGTACTTCTGCTCGACCTGCGGCAGCCAGGTGCCGCCGCCGTCGCCGGAAGGCGAGTCGTTCGAGATTGCGGCTGGCCTGTTCGACGATGACTTCGGCATTCGGCCGGACAAGCACATCTTCGTCGACTTCATGCCGCCTTGGGACGATCTGCACCAGCAGTTGCCGGCTTACACCCTGACAGAGATCTACACGCTGCGGGCTGGGCGAGAGCTGCCGCAGGATTTCGTGCCGCGCCGACATGAGCCTGTGGTCAAATGACCGCATGTCCTCGGTCACCGAACACTACGCGACGCATCTCGGCCCGGTGTACGCCTGGATGGCCGGCGGCGTTGACGCGGCCGTCGCCCGCGGCGCGAAGGAGATCGAGGCACTCGGACTTGTGCCACGACTGACCGGTCACGCAGTCGATTTGGGTGCCGGCTTCGGCATGCACTCGATCCCGCTGGCGCGCCGTGGATTCACCGTGCTTGCGATCGATACCTGCGGCGAGCTTCTGCAGACATTGCGCCAGGCAGCGGGCGACCTGCCGATCCGCACGGTCGAAGGCGATCTCCTCGCGTTCGGCCGTCATGTCGATGGCCTCAGCGAACTCATCCTGTGCATGGGCGATACGCTCACTCACTTGCCGGACTTCGCCACCGTCGAAGCCCTGTTCAATTCAGCAGCGCAACAGCTCTGCGCGGGCGGCAAGCTCGCCCTGACGTTTCGCGACTACTCGACGCCTTTGCGCGGCGAGCAGCGATTCATACCCGTCCGCAGCGATGCCGGGCGAATCTTGACGTGCGTGCTTGAATACGAGGATGAGCACGTCCTGGTGCAGGACCTGTTGCACGAGCTCGACGGCACAACGTGGCGGCAACGCGTGAGCAGCTATCGCAAACTGCGCATCGATCCGGCACGCGCGATCGCGATGCTCGAATCGAGCGGCTTCACCGTGCAGCGCTCCGCGGGCGCCGCCGGAATGGTGTGTCTCGTTGCGTCGATCTGACATGCCGGTCTCTTTTGTAGCCAACTCCGCGTGCGCTACTGACTTTCCGTAGAGCGCTGTTTCCCCCTTGGAGGGCTGCGCTTTCTCGCTGTGTGCGCTGCCTGCGCGCGGCCGACATCTCCAGACTTGCACTCGAAGCCGCATCAGTCGCGGCATGGAGTGCGGATGAAGACCACCACACGCAGAGACCTGGTCAAGGGCCTGGCTTTCGGAGCGCTGATCGTCGGCTTCGATCCGAGCAATCGCAGTTGGGTGACGAG
>Ga0075429_100004206_pt1 | contig 12329 bp, 10 predicted proteins | sample RhiMetdeltSRZDD3_FD_75295 | JGI IMG/M metagenome (GOLD analysis project Ga0075429, IMG submission 75295) | Populus rhizosphere microbial communities from Tennessee, USA - Rhizosphere MetaG P. deltoides SRZDD3 | ecosystem: Host-associated > Plants > Roots > Rhizosphere > Soil | place: USA...
GGGCGGCCTCGTTCTGCAGGCCGTCGCGCGGCCCGACCTCGACTACCGTCACGCGGGGCGGCAGCGTCACTGCAGCTCCACGAGCGTCTCGCCCGGAGCTACGCGCGCCCCGACCTCGACCGCCACCACGCGCACGGTGCCGTCGCGCATGGCGCGGACGACGTTCTCCATCTTCATGGCCTCGATGATCAGCAGCGGCTGGCCCTTCGTCACCGCCTCCCCCGCCACCACCTTCACCGCCACCACCCGACCGGGCATCGGCGCTTCGTGGGTGCCCGATGCCGCCGCGCTGCGCGGTGTCGCCGCCGCCGTCTCTCGACGGAGGACATAGGCGCGCCCGCCCCAGAAGACGTGAACGCGCTCGCCGTCGGCCACGCCGTGCACCGTCCGTACGATCCCTTCCGCCTCGACGCGGAACGTCCGCTCCGAGGTCGGCTCGACCGCCAGGTCGAAGGTTCGCCCGTCCACGTCCACGCGCGCGCCACGCGCGGTTCGTTCGACGATGCGCACCTCGTGCCGCTCCCCGCCGCTGCGTACGATCATGCGCCGAGCCGCCAGCCGCCGAGCGTCGACCACGGGTCCGCGAGCGCGGCCGGCCCGGGACCTCCGGCCTGGGCGGGCGCGGCTCCCAGGACCGCGAACGCGGCGGCGATGGCCTCCGGCGGTGCCTCCGAAGGCACGGCGAGGTCCGACGCGTGGCGCTCGAGGAATCCCGTGTCGAGCTCGCCGCGCCGGAAGGCCGGGTGCTCGATCACGCGCTGCAGCCGCGCCACGTTGGTTTCGACGCCGAGGATCACCGTCGACCGCAGCGCCGCCTGCATGCGCTCCAGGCTCTCGTCGCGGTCGCGCCCGACCGTCACGATCTTGGCCAGCAGCGGATCGTAGTGAATGCCGATCTCGGAGCCGGTGGCGATGCCGGCATCGACACGCACGCCCGGTCCCGCCGGCCAGGCGTGGTGCAGGACGGGGCCGGCCGAGGGCAGATCGTCGGCGTCTTCGGCGTACACGCGACACTCGATCGCATGCCCGCGGGCGGCAAGGTCCGCCTGGGCGAACGGCAGCGGCCGGCCGGCCGCGATCTCGATCTGCAGGCGCACGAGGTCGAGAGCCGTCACCATCTCCGTCACCGGATGCTCGACCTGCAGGCGCGTGTTCATCTCCAGGAAATAGAAGCCGCCATCTGGGGCCAGGAGCATCTCGACGGTGCCGGCGTTCACGTACGACGCGGCCCGCGCCGCCGCCACGCCCGCTTCGAGCAGCCCCGCCCGCTGCGTCGGGGAGAGCGCGGGGCTCGGCGTCTCCTCGATCACCTTCTGGTGGCGGCGCTGGATCGAGCACTCGCGCTCGAAGACGTGGACGGTGGCGCCGTGGGTGTCGGCCAGGACCTGCACCTCGACGTGCCGCGGGCGCTCGACGAAGCGCTCGAGGATGAGGCTGTCGTCACCGAAGGCGCCTCGCGCCTCGCGCCGGCTGGCGGCGAGCGCGGCCGTCAGCTCATCGGCACCGCGCACGATGTGCATGCCCTTGCCTCCGCCGCCGCGGGCGGGCTTGACCAGCACCGGCCAGCCGATACGCGCCGCTTCCGCGGCGAGCGTGGCGTCCGCCTGATCGTCGCCCTCGTAGCCGGGAAGGACGGGAACGCCGGCCGCGGTCATGAGGCGGCGCGCCGCGCGCTTGTCGCCCATGCGGCGATGGACGTCGCCGGGCGGCCCGATGAACGCGAGGCCGGCCCCCGCCACGGCATCGGCGAAACCGGCGTTCTGGCTCAGAAAGCCGTACCCCGGATGCACCGCGTCGCATCCCGCCTTCCGCGCGGCATCGATGAGCAGGTCCGCGTTCAAGTACGACCGCTCCGGCTCGGCGGCGCCGATGGCGACGGCGACGTCCGCCTCACGGACGTGCAGGCTGGAGCGGTCCGCCTCGGAGTAGACGGCCACGGTGGGAATCCCCATCGCGCGGCACGTGTGCGCGATGCGCACGGCGATCTCGCCGCGGTTCGCGATCAAGATCCTCTCGAACAACGGGCTCACCCTGACAAGTGTACAGGGCCGGTCCTGTGTACAGGGCCGGGCCTCCCATGCCATGATCGCCCGCGGTGTCGTCGTGCCGTATGACCTGGCATAAAGGAGGATGGCTTGAGAAAGCTCGTGGCGGCGTCGTTGGCGCTCTCGGCGGTTTCCCTCTCGGCGCACGCGGACTCCAAGACCAGCATTCGGGCCAGCGCCGGCCTCGCCTCTCCGGCCGCGGGCGATTTCAAGGACGCTTTCAAGTCCGGGCCCAACCTCTCCCTCGCCATCGGCCACGACATGGGCTCGTATTTGAGCGTGCTCGGCGAGCTCGAGTACAGCCGCTTCACCATCGATCAGACCAAGATCGACGACGCCCTCAACTCGGTGCTGGGGGAGGACGCCACGCTCTTCGAGCAGCTGGGCGGGCGCCTCAGGATCGAGGGAGGCGACACCTCGTTCCTCAGCGGGTCGGTGGCCCTCAAGGGCATGGTCCTGGGCAACGCGAGCTCGTTTTCACCCTACGTGATCGGGGCGGGCGGGGTGTCGCACCGGAGCACCGGAGATTCGACGATCACCGTCACCATCCTCGGCTTCACCGACACCGAGACGCTCCCCAGCGACTCCGAGACTGTCGCCGCCATCTCCTTCGGCGGCGGGCTCGACTTCAAGGTCGCGGACACCCTCGGCCTCTTCGCCGAGGGCCGCTATCACATCGCCTTCACCGAAGAACAGAGCACCAAGTACACGACGCTGCGGGCCGGGCTCTCGCTGCGGCTCTAGCTGCGGCTAGCTGAAACCGCGTAGCGAGCGGTTCGCACCCGGGCTCGACACCGACCGGACGTGTCGGCGCCGGACGAGCATGAGAACGCAAACCGTAACCATTACGGTTACGTAACTCGTTCTGGAACGAGTCGCTTCAAGCGTTACTTGAGATCACCGGCCGTCATCGCCCCCCGCTATGAGGCGTCGGGCGACCTTACCCGCAACAGACCCAAGCGCGCACGTCCAGGTGCCCGCACACGTGAACGACAGGTGGCGCCGTACCCCTGCGTCAGAAGCGCACGCCGAGGGACACCAGCAGCTCCCGCGCGGCCGGGTAGTGGCCGAGCGACGTCGCCGTCCCGTACCGTGCGCCCCTGGTGAACGTCGTGGGCAAGCCGAGCGCGTCGACGGGACCGGGACGCACGGCGGTGATCGTGCGATCCCACGCGATCGGCTTGTCGTTGTTCAGCAGGTTGCGCACCTCGACCTTGAGCCACGGCCGCGCCGAGCGCCACACGGGCACACCGTAGCCCAAGGCGAGGTGAAAGACGTGGTATCCCGCGAGCTCGTTCTCCCCGCGCGCGCCGAAAAAGATCGTCTGCGTAGCGAGCGGCGTGGCATAGCCGGGGTCGAGGGCGGACTGCTGCGGAGTGCGGGCGACGTTCGCCACGCTGTGGCTGTAGGTGAGCGGTGACTCGTAGCGCCAGGTCAGGCCGGCGGTGACGTCGCCCAGACGTCCGAGGCCCTGGTTGTAGGTCGTGTAGACGACACCCTTGTGCCGCTGGAAGTCGTCGAGGCGCCCCTGCGGATAGTGGCGCTCCGTGCTGCGGAGCTCCGGATAGTCGCCGAAGGACGTCGAGATGCCAGGCTGGTTCGCGGCCTCGCCCTCGAAGTTCCCGTGGTTGCGCAGCTGTACCGTCCAGTGCGCGGTCACGTCCCAGCGGTCGGTGACGGGCAGGTGCGACACGATCTGCAGCCCCTGGTAGTCCCGCTTCAGGGCATCGGTGTTGGCGATGAGGACGTTGTCGAACGTCCCGAAATCGACGTCGTTGCGCTCGACGTGCGTCGTTCCGTTGTCGAGGGTGGTGAAATCCTCTACGAAGTGTTTCCGCGTGCGCCGCGTGTAGATGAGCTTGACGTAGCCGCCCTTGAGGATCTGTCGGCCCGCGCCCAGTGTCATCTCTTGCGTCAGCGGCGAGCGGACGCCGGGCGCGACCTTGACGTTCGCCGTCGGGAAGTCGCCCTCGTCGACGACGTAGTTCTTCGGATCGAAGCCGGGCGCGAAGTCGATGCCCTCGCCCTTCGGTCCGACGTAGTCGAGGCCCAGGTAGTCGGCGTTGCCCACGTTCGTGTTCGGCGCGAACTGGGACTCGCTGTACTTGCCTGCGTACTGGCCGAAGGTGGCGTCTAGACGCCACTGTCCGTCCCCGCGGGGATCGAACGAGACGGCCAGCCGCGGCACGAGGGCGGAAGTGTCGATAGTCCTGATGCCGCCGGTGGCCTCGGAATCCACGGTCTCGAATCGCACGCCCAGGTTGAAGGACCAGTGCTCGTTCAGGTTCCAACGGTCGTTGAGGTAGACAGACAGCGTGCGGATGTCCACCTTCGCGTTGCGCACGGGAATCCAGTTCTCGAGCCGCGTGCGCGGGTTGTCGGCGTCGAAGACGGGAACGATGCGGCCCTGCCCATCCTTCACCGGCCTGCCGTCGGCGTCGACCTTGTAGTCGGTGTCGAAGACGTAGCCGGTCGAAGACTGCGAGTTGCCGCCGGTCAGCGTGCTGGTGAAGTGCTCGACGCCCCACTTCACGTCGTGTTTGCCCCAGCCGGAGTCCGAGAGGAAATACGACAGGCTCGCCGCGAGCTGGCGGTTGTTGCGGTTCTCCGGATCGTTGTTGTCGAAGTAGGGCGCGTTGTAGTGGCGGGGGGCGCCGGTCTGGGACGAGATGAACGGCGAGTCGCGGATGTCCGTGCTGCTCCCCCCCGCGTTGCGGAAGCCGAACCTCTTCTGGGAGTACTGCGCCTCCGCGAACAGGTTGCGGCGGAGCACGCCGTTGTAGCTCAGCACGAAGAGATGATTCGGCAGCGTCCGGTCGATGAGGGTGCGGCTGTCCATCGAGAACGTCGTGTCGATCGACGGCCGGTGGCGCTGCTCGCTCTGGTTGCGGGTGAAGCTGGCCTGGAGCGAGTGGTTCGGGTCGATGTTGCCGGTGAGCTTGCCTTCGAGGCGGTCGTTGCTCACCTCGATGGCGTACGGCTCGGCCGTCTCGCGCAGGGCCTGCGGCGTCTGGCTGCGCTCGCGCCGGGCGGCGGTGAAGAACCAGAGCCGCTCCTTCAGGATGGGCCCACCCAGCGTCGCCTGATGGATCTTGCCGAGGATGTCCTCGTGTTGCGTCCCCACCGCCTCCTCGAACGGCGTTTCGTCCTTCCACGCCGGGTCCGTGAGGTCGGTGCGGACGCTGCCGCTGAAGGTGTTTCCGCCACGCTTGGTGACGGCATTCACTACGCCGCCGCCGAAACGGCCGTACTCGGCCGAGATCCCCGACGTCAGCACCTGCACTTCATCGATGGCGTCCTCGATGAAGAGGTTGTCCGGACTGCCGAACAGGTTGTCGTTCACGTCGACGCCGTCGATCAGGAAGACGTTGTCGTAGGCGAAGGAGCCCGAGATCGTCACCTGTCCGCCGTTCGGGGTGTTGTCGGTGAGGCCGGGCGACAGCTCGGTGATGCCCACCAGCGTGCGGCTGTTGGCCAGGGTGTCGATCTGCAGGGCGGTGTATTGCGCGCCCGCGGAGGGCGAGGTGAGGGCGGCCGGCGCCTCGGCGGTGACGACGATCGTCTCCTCCAGGCTCGCCAGCGTCAGGGCGGCGTCGACGACGGCGGTGCGGCCCACTTCGAGGGCCTTCCTGTGCTGCGCGGTGGTCATGCCCGTGGCCTGGAAGGTGAGGGTGTACTCGCCGGGCGGGAGCCCCTTGAAGATGTAGGCGCCGTTGGCATCGGCCACGGCGCTGCGGGTGCCGATGAGCGACGGCGATTTCGCGGTCACCGTGGCCCCCGGAATCGGTTGGCCGTCCGTCGACGTCACCGTGCCGCTGATCGTCACTGTCTGCGTTCCCTGGGCGAGGACGGACACCGCCAGGAACACGAATGCGAGCGCGAGCACGGACGACGTCTTCATGGTCATGCCTCCGGTGGAGACTCCGGGAGCAGGCGGCATGCCATCGGAAGGGGGCGAGGGTTACGTCGGGACCCGCGTGAATTCAGGCCTTACGCGAAGCCGCGGCTCGCGTTCAATCCATAAAGTTGAAGCCGATCCAAGGTGCCCGATCGCCACAATCGGGCGAATCGAAAACGAAATCGAGCGGCAGGGGGAGGGCACTTTGAGCGGGGCGTCGACGAGGTGCATCTGGTGGTGGCGTTCACCTCGTCGTCGAGTGGAGCGCGCGCTGGCAGATCTTCCTTTTGAGGGACCGCGCGCGGAACGTCCCCGCGATGAGTGCCCTCCCCCTGCGCGTCCAGCGTTTCCGATTCGCTTGTTGCAGCGCTCAGGGAGCCCAGCCGGGCTTGCGCTTCTCGAGGAACGCACGCATGCCCTCCTGGCCTTCGCTCGAGACCCGCAGGTCGGCGATGCGCTCGACGGTGTAGCGCTGGATGTCCTCCGGCCGCCGATAGGCCACCTCGCGGATCAAGGCCTTGGTCTCGCTGATCGCGCGCGGGCCGGAGAGCAGCAGCTCGTTCACACGGCGCTCGATGGTGGCATCCAGGTCTTCCTCGGGGACCGCCGCTCGGATGAGGCCGATCTCGAGGGCACGCACCGATTCGAAACGCTCGCCGGTCAGGAACAGCTCGCGGGCCGCGGATTCGCCGATCTTGCCGAGGACGTACGGCGAGATGACGGCGGGCACGAGGCCGAGGCGTACTTCGGTGAAGCCGAACTGCGTCCCGAGGGAGGCCACCGCGATGTCGCACGCGGCCACGAGGCCCGCGCCTCCGCCGAGGGCGGCACCGTGGACGCGGGCCACCACCGGCTTCGCCGACTGGTAGACGGTGAAGAACAGATCGGCCAGGGCCTGGGCCTCGCGCAGGTTCTCGTCGCGGGTGAAGGCGGCCATGGCCCGCATCCAGTCGAGGTCGGCCCCCGCGCAGAAGGACGGGCCGCGGCCGCCGAGGACGATCACGCGGACGCCCTCGACGCTGCCGAGGTCGAACAGCACCTGGCGCAGCTCCGTCACCATGAGGCCGTCGAATGCGTTCCGGACGTCGCCGCGGTTGAGCCAGACGCGCGCCACCGGTCCGTCGATCTCGAGCTGAATGCGCTCTAGTCGCACGTCGTACCTTCCTTGGTCGTGGAGGCTCCTATGTTGACATCCGCCGCGGGCGGGTTCAACGCCTCACATGCGGAAAACGCCGAAGCGCGAGGGCGGGATGGGCGCGTTCAAGGCGGCGGACAGGCCCAGGGCGAGAACGCGCCGCGTCTCCGTCGGCAGGATGATGCCGTCGTCCCAGAGACGCCCCGTCGAGTAGTACGGGCTTCCTTCCTCTTCGTACTTGGCGAGGACGGGGGCCTTCACCGCCGCTTCCTCCTCGGCGGTCATCGTCTGCCCCTGGCGCTCCATCTGCTCGCGCTTGACCTGGGCCAGGACCCCCGCCGCCTGCTCGCCGCCCATGACGGAGATGCGGGCGTTGGGCCACATCCAGAGCTGGCGCGGCTGGTAGGCGCGCCCGCACATCCCGTAGTTGCCGGCGCCGAAGCTGCCGCCGACGACGACGGTGAGCTTGGGGACGTCGGCGTTGGCCACCGCGTGCACCATCTTGGCGCCGTCCTTGGCGATGCCGCGCGCCTCGTACTCGCGGCCGACCATGAAGCCGGTGATGTTCTGCAGGAACAGCAGCGGCACGCGCCGCATCGCCGCCAGCTCGATGAAGTGCGTGGCCTTCTGCGCGCTCTCGGAGAAGAGGACGCCGTTGTTGGCGAGGATGGCCACCGGGTATCCCATGAGATGGGCGAAGCCGGTGACGAGGGTCGGACCGTAGAGCGTCTTGAACTCGTGGAGGCGGCTGCCGTCGACCAGCCGCGCGATCACCTCGCGCACGTCGTACGGCTGCCGCAGGCTGCGCGGGACGAGGCCGCGGATCTCGGCGGGATCGTAGCGCGGCTCCTCCACCGGCTCCACCGGCCAGGGCAGCTCTTTCTTCGTGGCGAGGTGGCGCACGATCTCGCGAGCGGTCTCTAAGGCGTGCTCCTCGCTCTCCGCGTAGTGGTCGGCCACGCCGCTCTTGCGGGTGTGGACGTCGGCCCCGCCCAGCTCCTCGGCGGTGACGACCTCGCCAGTGGCCGCCTTCACGAGGGGCGGCCCCCCGAGGAAGATCGTGCCGCGCCCCTTCACGATCACGGTCTCGTCGCTCATGGCCGGCACGTAGGCCCCGCCCGCCGTGCACGATCCCAGCACCACGCTGATCTGCGCGATGCCGGCCGCGCTCATGCGCGCCTCGTTGTAGAAGATGCGGCCGAAATGGTCGCGGTCGGGGAAGACCTCGGCCTGCAACGGGAGGAAGGCGCCGCCGGAGTCGACGAGGTAGATGCAGGGCAGGCGGTTCTCGAGGGCGATCTCCTGCGCGCGGAGGTGCTTCTTCACCGTGATCGGGAAGTACGTGCCGCCCTTGACGGTGGCGTCATTGGCCACCACCATGACCTCGCGGCCGCTGACGCGGCCGATGCCCGCCACCATCCCCGCCCCGGGGGCGGCGCCGTCGTACATCCCGTGGGCGGCCAGGGCCCCGATCTCGAGGAACGGCGTATCGGGGTCGAGCAGCTTCTCGATGCGCTCACGCACGAGGAGCTTGCCCTGCTCGCGGTGCCGCTTGATCGCCTCGTCGCCGCCGCCCGCCCGCGCCGCCGCCAGGCGCTGCCGCAGGTCCGCCTCCAGCCCCTCGAAAAACGCGCGGTTCTCGGCGAACTCGGCGGTGCCGGTGTCGAGGCGCGATTCGATGACGGGCATTGGCGCGAGCGTAACATGAGGCTCGTCAGACCTGTCACGTGCCTGGCTCGTTGTATCGTTGAGAGTCCGATGCGCCGGGTCCACCCTGTTCTTCTTCTCGTCCTCGCCCTCGGCGCGGCCTGCCAGCCCGTCGCCCAGCGCCGGCCGCCCGTCGAGGAGGTGCTGCTGGAGCGGCGGACACAGGGGATCAAAGGCCTGATCGCCGCCGCGCGCGAAGGCCGGGTGGTCCCGTTCGACGAGGTTCTCGTCGTGGTCCACGACGACCTCGTCCAGGATCTGGTGGAGGCCACCCTGCCCTACGAGCAGACGCTGGCCGATCGCTATCTCGTGCGCGCGGAGTCCGCCAGCGTCACCTTCGACGACGGCTTCGCGCTGGTGCAGCTCCGCGGCCGCGCGAGCCTCCTCCAGGACCGCGACACCGCCGCCGAGATCGACGTCTACGGTGCCATCGACATCGTCGAGCTCGATCCCAAGACGGGCGTCCTCCGCGGCCGGGTCAAGATCCTGGCCGTCGAGACGCAACGCGTCGACCTCGCCGGGATCCAGGCGCCGGTGCGCCGCCTGGTCGACGACCTCTCCCGCGAGCAGCTCTCCGCCTTCGAGCCGCTGATGTCCAACATCGAGATCCCGGTCCGGCTGGAGCAGGCGGTGAGCATTCCCGCGGTGAACCAGGCGGGCATCCGCATCCAGGAGGCGGTCCTGCCGATGGAGGCCGCCGTGGTCGACGTGAAGGCCTTCCGCGGCAAGCTCTGGGTGTGCGTCAAGGCAAAGACTCAGACGGCGGCGGCGGCTGCCCGGCCGTGACGATGACCATGAAGAAGCGCTGGCTGGCGGCGTCGGCGGCCATGGGGGCGGCCATCGCGCTGGCGTCGGTGGCGGTGGTGGGCGTCCTGCGCCGCGTACCGAGCGAGTCGGCACGCCTGCGCGAGCTGCGGGCTCTCCATGAGAGCCTGCAGACGCAGCTCGAAAGCCATCTGCGCTCGGAGCGGCTCCTGGAGGAAGACTTCGACTCCGGCCAGCTCACCGTCGCCATCCGCACGCCGTACCTCGGCGGGATCATCCGCGAGGTGTCGCGGCGCTATCTCGACCGCGTCCAGCTCGACCTCGCGCCGGACATCCGCGTGCGCGAGAGCGGCGAGGTGAAGACGAAGATGCTGGGCGGCAGCCTGACCCTCGGCGAGTGGGCGATCGACCTGCGCATCGCGCGGCTCGTGGGCGTTCTCGGCGCGGACACGCCGGACCTCAGCGTCGCCGAGCAGAACAAGGTGCGGGTGGCGATGCCGGTGCGCCTGATGTCGGCCCGCGGCGAAGGCACCCTGCATTTCCGCTGGGACTCGCGCGGCATGGCCAACCTGGCCTGCCGCGACTTCGAGGTCGAAGAGCGGCTCCAGGCCACGGCGTTCCCCGACATCTATCGCGTGAGCGGCGCCTTCGTCCTCTCCGAAGACCGCGGCCTCGTCATCGCGAAGCCGGAGTTCCCGGCGGAGAAGTACCGCGTGCGCCTCGATCTCACGCCGGAGTCCTGGGCGAAGGTAGAAGCGGCGGTCCGGTCGCAGGACACGTTCGACAAGTGCGGCATGGCCATCGATCCCGCCGACGTCCTGCCGAAGCTGCAGAAGCTGGCCAGCGCCGGCTTCGACTTCAAGCTACCGCGCTCGATCTTCCGCTCCGTCGAGATGCCGGCCCAGTTCCGCTCGCGCGTCGAGGTCCAGGGCACGCAGGTCGACGTGGCCGTCGATCCCAAGGTCATGCGCCTCACGAAGGAGTACCTCTGGTACTCGGCGTCTCTCAAGGCGCGGATCATGGGGACGTCGGCGACGCCGGCACCGCGCGCGCGACCCCGGCCCCGGCGATGAGGCTGCCTGCCCGCGCCGACCTCGATGCCGTCCTGCTCGACGCGGGCGGGGTCCTCGTCGATCCCGACTGGGAGCGCGTCGCCCGCATCCTCGCCCGCCACGGGATCGAGACGACGGCGGAGAAGCTGGCGGCGGCGGAGCCGAAGGCGAAGTGGTGGATCGACAAGCCCGAGAACATCGCCGGCGTCGACGACAACAAGCGCGCGCTCCTCTACTACGACCTCGTCCTCGCCGGCACCGGGCGCGGCGAAACGACAGTCGACCCCGCCGTCTGGGCGGACGTTCGCGCCGAGCACGCGCGGTCCAACCTGTGGCAGCGCGTCCTGCCGGGAGTGCCGGAGGCGCTCGCCCGTTTGCGCACGGCCGGCCTGCGCCTGGCCGTGGTCTCGAACGCGAACGGCACCGCCCCGCGCCTGCTGCAGCAGGTCGGGCTGGCGCCGTACTTCGACACCATCCTCGACTCCGCCCTCGAGGGTGTCGAGAAGCCCGACCCCGAGATCTTCCGCCGCGCGCTCGCGCGCGTCCCCGCCGCCCCCGAACGCGCGCTCCACGTCGGCGACCTGTACCATGTCGACGTGCAAGGGGCCCGTGCCGCCGGCGTCGCCGCCGCCCTGATCGATACCGCCGGGTTGTACGCGGACGCGGATTGCCCGCGTTTCACGTCGCTGGCCGCGCTCGTCGAGGCGCTGGGGTAGCGCGAGGAGAACGAGGTCGACGGCTCGTAGAGGCCGTTCGAGGGCCCGTGGCAGCGCCCCTCTTTGGTCTGGGCTTTGGTCCGCCAGACGACACTGCCGTTCAGCGCCGGCGGCAGTCAGGCGCCCTTCCTCCCAGCCTCTTCCTGCCATCGATCGAGTCGCTTCTGGGCGTAGCCGGCGATGATGGAGTTCTCCGATCGCGCCAAGTCCCGAAGTCGCTCCTTCGCCTCCGGTGTGCCAATGTCTGCGAGCGCCCAGGTGCACTTGCGTGCCAACCCAAAGAATTCGTCGTAATCGAGATAGTCATAGCGGGAAAGCGCCGTCTTGAAGAGAGCATCGACAGCGCGGGGGTACTTCGTCTCCTGAAGGGCGCTGGCGAGATCCTCGTGGCTGTGATGCCATGGCAGCAGTATCACGTCGGCAAAGATGTCCGACACGGCACTCAGCACCTCCGCTTGAAACGCGGACGTGACGGCATCCTCGAACGCGTCAGCGTCCTGAGCGCTGATGGCATCCAAGAGTTGCGCCCTGATTCCTGTCGAGTCACTGCGGTCCGGGCTCGCTGATCGCATCGCCGTATGAGCCTCCGTCTCGATGGATGTCGGCCTCGAGCAGTTCCACCAGTTTCATGAACAGACACGCCCTGCTCTTCCTCGGAAAGCAGGTGAGCCTGCGCTGGTACGGCGTTCAGCTCTTGCCCTTCGGATACTCGGGCATCAGCGGGTCCTCGTCCCGCATCTTTTGCCAACAGTCGGGGCAGACGCCGTGGCTGAACTTCGCCGTGGAGTGCTCCTGCACGTAGGCCTCGATCTGCCGCCAGTACCCCGTGTCCTCGCGGATCCGGCGGCACGACGCGCAGATCGGCAGGAGCCCGCTCAGGACCTGGACGCGAGCCATCTCCTCCTCGACGCGCGTCGTCAGCTCGCGGGCGCGTTCGTGCAGGTTGTGGGTGCGCACGCGGTGAATGGTCAGCAACAGGCCGGCGAAGGCCGCCACCATCAGCCCGCGAAA